>Ga0181539_1002334_pt1 | contig 19110 bp, 9 predicted proteins | sample PEATcosm2014_Bin_46_FD_119767 | JGI IMG/M metagenome (GOLD analysis project Ga0181539, IMG submission 119767) | Peatland microbial communities from MTU Mesocosm Facility, Houghton, MI, USA - PEATcosm2014_Bin23_60_metaG | ecosystem: Environmental > Terrestrial > Soil > Wetlands > Peat | place... | reverse complement strand
TACACCGCGCTCTCGCCCAATTATCTCGCGATTGACGGCGGCAGCTTTGGCTCGGTGCGTGGTCAGGCGCAGATGTCGCGCGTGATTGGCGATTTCGATTTCCTTATCAATGGAACCTTCAGCCACGCAGACAATTATCGCGAGCAATCTCAGTCCGACTACACGCAAATCAATGGCAATTTCGGCTATCGCTTCTCGCCGAACGTCGAAACGCGCTTTTACTTTGGCGTGTACGACACCTGGCAACAATTGCCGGGAACGCTGACGTTGAGCGACACGCTCAACAATCCGCAACTCTCGACGACGCCCTTCGTCGCCGGCTATGGAACCAACGGCGTCGGCGCCAATCAGGCCCGCTACGTCAAGAACGAGCGCATCTCAAATAAGACCACGATCGTCACCGACTTCGGCCGCATCGAGCTCGACAGCTGGTACATGCACAACTACCTCTATCACCCCGTCTTCGTCATCATCGAACAGAACGGCGGAACCTGGGGCTTCGCGCCGAAGCTCACCAAGACTTTCGACGTCGCAGGCCATCGCGACGACCTCATTCTCGGTGGGCGAATCTGGGGCGGATCGTCGACCGACAATTGGTACGACAATTACAATGGCATGATACTTAATCCCTATGGCGCGACCCCGGCGAATTTCGCCAACGCCGCGTTCTCGTTCCCGCCATACACTTTCAATGGCCTCGCCCAGTTCGGAGCGGCGAATTCCTGCTTTGGCTCTTGTGGCCTGTTCGTCAACCCCGGCTTGGATCCCCAGCTTCGCAACAATCGAATGACGGCGCTCAATCTCGAAGGCTATTTCGAGAACCGCTTCCACATCTTGCCCCAGCTGATATTTATGTTCGGCGTGAAGATATTCTCCGACACGCGCCGTTATTCCGAGGTGGGCGGCATCCCCTTCGAACCCTTGGCGAACACTTCCGAGATCGTCTATCGGGGGCTCGATCCCAAGGTCGGGCTGATGTTCGAGCCCCAGAAAGACATGCAATTCTTCGCCGACTTCACCGGCAGCCGCGACGTGCCGGACTTCATCGATCTGACGCAAGGGGTTTTCCCGCCGCCCAACTACGGCGGCTCGACCATGACGCCGCTCAACGAGCAAAAGGCGTGGACGGGAGAGATCGGTTCGCGCGGGCGCTGGGATCGATTCACCTGGGACGTGACTTTCTATCACACCGAGCTTCAGGACGAACTGCTGAAATTCAACACCGATCCCGCCGCCGGCGTTCCCGCGACGACCTTCAACGCCAAGCACACAATGCATCAGGGCGTCGAACTCGGAGCCAGCATCGAACTGCTGCGCGACATCACCGCGCCCGGCGACACGCTCAAACTCTCGCAGGTCTGGACCTGGAACGATTTCCGCTTCGTGAACGATCCTATCTACGGGAACAATCCGATCGCCGGCGTTCCGCGCTACGTGCTGCGCACGACGCTGGCCTATAGCCGGCCGGACGGACTCTATTTCGCCCCGTCGTTAGACTGGGTTCCGCAAGGCGCCTACGCCGACTATATGCACACGCTGGAGGCGCCTGGCTATGCGCTGATCGGGGTGCAGGCGGGAATGAAACTGCCGCAGGGCGTCTCGGTTTATCTTGACGCGCGTAACCTCGCGAACACTCACTATGTCAGCGACATAACAACGATCATCGACGCGCGCGGCCAGATTCCAGCGGTCTTTTATCCGGGAAGCGGACGCTTGATCTACGCCGGGCTTCGCTGGTCTTTTTAAAGTGAAATCAATCGCCTAGCGCCCCGCCCCCGCCCAGCTCCGCGCATCGGGGCGGGGGCGGGGAGGCTAATCGGCTCCACGGGCTTTTCACTCCCGCCGCGCTTTCGCTTCGCGCCGCTATTTTTCCAGCTTCCCCTTCAACTCATAAAGCGCCGCCAGCGCCTCGCGCGGCGTCAGCGCGTCCGGGTCGATGGCTTTCAGCGTCTCTCGCAGCGGATCGCTCGTTTTGATAGGCGCCGGCGCATGCGAAAACAGGGGCAGATCGTCGATCGTTTTTTCGAGCGGCGCGCGGCGATCGCCCGCCTCGAGTCGCGCCAGAATCTTTTGCGCGCGAGCGATCACGCTTTTGGGAAGGCCGGCCAGTTCCGCGACATGGACGCCATATGAGCGGTCCGCCGCGCCGGCGATCACCTCGTGCAAAAACACGATCTCGCCCGCGCGATCCGTCACTTTCATCGTGAGATTCACGAGCCGGGACAAGCGCTTGGCGAGCTGCGTCAATTCGTGGAAATGCGTCGCGAAAAGCGCGCGGGAGCGGTTCGACTCATGCAAATGCTCGATCGCCGCCCAGGCGATGGAGAGGCCGTCGAAGGTCGCCGTGCCGCGCCCGATTTCGTCGAGAATGACCAGCGCGCGAGGCCCGGCGCAGTTCAAAATCGCAGCGGTTTCAACCATTTCAACCATGAAGGTCGAGCGTCCCCGCGCAAGGTCGTCCGAGGCGCCGACGCGGGAAAACAGCCGGTCGACGACGCCGATGCGGGCGCGCTCGGCCGGAACGTACGACCCCGCCTGCGCCAGCAGCACGATCAGCGCGTTCTGGCGCAAGAATGTTGATTTGCCTGCCATATTCGGGCCGGTGACGACGGCTATCCGCCCGCCCGACAAATCGCAGTCGTTGGGCGCGAAGGCCTTGCCCCGCGCTTGCAGCGACGCTTCGACCACCGGATGCCGTCCGCCTTTAATATCAAAGTCCAGCGAGGCGTCGACATGGGGCCGGGTCCAGTCGCGCCGGCTGGCGAGCTCCGCCAGCGCCGCGACGAGATCGAGCCGGGCGAAGCTCTGACTTAACCGCTGAAGCTCGGAAGTTTTCGCGCATATTCGGGCACGGAGCGCGTCGAAAAGCGCATTTTCGCGCATCAGCGCGCATTCGCTGGCGGTGTCGATCTTGGCGTCCAGCTCGACCAGCTCGCGCGTCGAAAAACGCATCGCGTCGGCCATCGTCTGGCGATGGGTGAACGTCGTATCGAACGGCGGCCGCAGCAGCCGCTCGCCTTGCGCCAGTGGAACCTCGAAAAAAAAGCCGAGAAAATTATTGTGCTTTATCTTGAGTTGCTTGATTTCAGTTAGTTCGACATATTTCGCCTGAAATCCGGCGACAATTTGGCGGCTCTGGTCGCGCAGATCGCGGGCTTCGTCAAGTTCCGCATCCACGCCGCGCGCGATAAAGCCGCCGGCGCGCCGGTCGAGCGGCGGCTCCTTGACGAGACTTCGCGTAATCTCTTGTTCCAGTTCGGAATCGGCGCCGGCGAGCTCGGTGATGTCGGCCGCGACCTCGGAGGGCGCCGCCTCGAAGCCGGCAAGTCCCGCGACATCGCGCGCCGCCGCGAGCGCCACCGCGATGGCCGCGAGGTCGCGCGGGCCGCCGCGCTGCAAGGCGAGCCGCGACAGCGCGCGGGAAAGATCGGGCGCGCGCGCCAGTCTCGCCCGCGATCCTTCGCGCAGCCTGGGGTTTTCCACGAAAAACCCCACCGCGGCGAGCCGGCCCGCGATCTCTTGCTCGTCGGTCGAGGGCGCGCCGATGCGCTCGCCCAGCAATCGCGCCCCGGCCGGCGTCACCGTGAGATCGACGACGGAGAGCAGCGACCCCTCGCGCGCGCCGGAGAGCGTGCGCGAGATTTCGAGATTGACTCTGGTCGCGGCGTCGATGTCGAGCGTCTTGCTGTCGCGCTGGCTCATGGGCCGGGCCAACGCCGGGCGCTCGGCCTTTTGCGTGCGCTCGACGTAGAGGACGGCGCAGGCGCAGGCGGCGAGCTCGGCCGGCGTCAGCGCGCCAAAACCCTCCAGCGTCGCGACGCCATAGAACTCCATGAGCCGGCGCTCGGCGGAGGCGCCCTCGCCGGCGTCGCGGCCGAGCGGTGTCACCGGCGCGCCGCAAGCCGCCAGAATTTCGCTTAAAGAGGCGTCGCGATAAAGCGTCTCCGATACAACGATCTCGCGCGGCTCCAGCCGCGCCAATTCGCCGGAAAGATCGGCTTCCGCGCGCTCCACGACCGTGAAGGCGCCGGTCGAAATATCGACGCAGGCGAGCCCATAGAGCCAGCCGCCGTCCTGGCCCCGAGCGCGCGCCAGCGCCGCGAAGGCGTTCGCGCGAGCAGGGTCGAGCAGCGTCTCCTCGGTGATGGTGCCGGGGGTGACAAGCCGCGTCACGTCGCGCCGCACGACGGATTTGGCGCCGCGTTTTTTCGCCTCGGCGGGGTCTTCGAGCTGTTCGCAAACCGCGACGCGATGGCCGAGCCCGATCAGTTTTTGCAGATAGTCGTTGGCGCGCTCGACCGGCACGCCGCACATCGGAATGTCCTCGCCCCGGTATTTGCCGCGCTTCGTCAGCATGATGCCGAGCGCCCGCGAGGCGACGACGGAATCCTCGAAAAACAATTCGTAGAAATCGCCCATGCGGTAAAACAACAGGCAATCCGGATTGGCCGCCTTGATCTCGATATATTGCGCGATCATCGGCGTCGCGGCGTCGCTTTTGTTTTCGCGGGCGTGCGGCGGGGGATTGTCGGCGGGCTTGTGCATGGCCCGCACGCTAGCAAGGTTTATGGCGGTCCGCTACTTTGGGAAGAGCTTGGCGAGAGGCCAGGGCGGGAGTCTGTCGGGTAGCGGGTGAAATCGAATTTCGGCCTCTGGCCCGAAGCGATCGCGCGGAAGTTGGGATTTTTGCAATACATGGAAGTACTTGTGATATATGCGAAAGCGTGTTTTTTGATCCTCGCGCGCGAAAGGCTTGGCGACACAACCTCGTTCCATATGACAACGTTCCGCATGCCAGCTCTTCGAACGGATTTTTGGATTGGGACGTGAACAGAGGCCGCCTAATGAGTTTCGTTAAACCAAAGGAAGCTTCCGTCATGCCGCCAAGTCCTGTTGAAAGGGGCGGTGAACTCCGTTCGCTGACAGGCGTTCGTGGAATAGCGGCGCTGAATGTCGCGATGGCGCATTTCGAGCTTCCGGCTTTCGCGGCGTTCAACGGGTTGTTCTTCTGGCACAATCTGGCCGTTGATCTGTTTTTCTGCCTGAGCGGCTTCACGCTGGCGCTGGTCTATGAGCGGCAAGAGCCAACCTTCGCGAATTGGCGCCTCTATGCCACCGCGCGATTCGCGCGCATTTATCCCCTCTATCTCGCGACGCTGTTGTGGTCCGCGTTGGTGAGTTTTCCGGTGGGATCGCAATATCCGCTTGAGCGCGCCTGGACCGATTTCCTCGCGCAACTCGCGCTGGTCAATTCGTGGCCGATCATCGGGACCGGCGTGCATTGGGATTTCCCGGCATGGTCGATCTCGGTGGAGTTTTTTTGTTATCTCTTTATCTTCCCGTTGCTTTGGCGTTTTCGACCCGCTCCGAAGGGCTTGGCCGCCGTGGCGGTTTTATTCGCCTGTTCGCTGACCGCATATTTTTTCTTCACGCGCTATCTCGATTGGCGCATATACGATCCTAAAATTTATCAAGCCCCTAATCGTATCGCGTATAGCGTAAATGTAGTGCGCGCGGTTGCTGGGTTCGTATCTGGGTGGATTTCCTACAATATTTATAACGGCGGCGGGGGCTTAAACGCAATATGCTCAAGATACGCTGATATTATTACCGGTGCAATGTGTTTTATTATATTGTATGGCTATTATAATAAAGACATATTATGCAATAATTATCTTCTATTTTTATTCCCGATATTTATTATCGGCCTGGCAAATGAGCGATCTGCTACCTCCGCATTTCTGTCTAAGCCTCTGGTTCATGCTCTCGGGATATATTCATACTCAATATATTTAGTTAACAGGCCCTTGATGGACACGATCGACAGAATTATGTTTGAATATAGTATTACGTTGTCGCCAATCGGTTATGCATCAATACTTATTGTTTCATTGGTCGCTCTGTCGGCGTTTATTTACCATTTCTTTGAAACGCCCTGGCGGAATTTGTTGCGGCGTCTGCTCGCGCCGTCACCGTCGCGCGCGCAAAGGGGACGAACTATCGGCTGGTTGCGTGATGGCTGGTTCGCTTGGCCGGTTTCAACCGGGCTTTTGGCGACCGCGGTTGTCTTCGCGGCAAAAGTCCATTGGGCGGTTGGGCCAGACCGGGAACTCGCGACTCGATACGCCTATTTTCAAGTATTCAAAGAAGGCTGGGGCGCCTTCGAGGGGACCTATATCTGGGCCATTGGGCGAAACTCGGTCATCGATATCCACTTGCCCGCGACGCCGCCGGCTACGCGACTGATCATGCGAGGGCGCGCCTTCGTGACGGTCGCCCATCCGACGGCGACAACCAGCATATCCATCAATGGGAGTCCCGCCGCGGCCATACAGGCAAGCCTGGAGGCGCCTTCGTTCGCGCAAGAGTTTGACTTGCCCGGCGGTGTAACGACCTTGAGAATCGTCCTAGGGACCGACAGCCCGGCGTCTCCGAAATCGCTTGGCCTCTCGGGCGACGCGCGCGAGTTGTCTATTTCCCTTGAGTCGTTGCAAGTTCGAACAATTCAAGGCGAAGACAAAGCTGAACCAGCCTCGGCGCGCGAGACGCGCTCCCAATAGTCCCGTTGCCATTTTCGCCGGTAAATATTTTCCTTGAGGCGGAAATCAGTATTTTCTCAACGGATATTTTACTGATAGATCAATCTCTTATGGCGCGAGAAAGTTAAGCGCGGAATTCTCGCTGGATTGTGCTCCCGGCGCCACGCCGAGATTTCAGACGACAAGACCGCCGGCCATCGAGCGCCCTCCCGCCGCGGCCGCGGAAAATAGGCCGTGGCGCTCAAGTTAGCGCCCCCCGACAAAATTTCGCCCCAGGATTGACCTTAGAGCTTGTCCGCGAATATGCGGTCTATCGATTCATACCGGCGGCTGTTAACAATGTCTCGTCGCATGGAGCGGCGTCGTTGCGAGCGGAGCGAAGCAATCCAGGGGGACTGGCTTGGCTCTGGATTGCTTCGCCGCCGTTGCCCGTCCCTTGGACGGGCGTCCTTCGGACGCCCTATGGCTCCCCGCAATGACGGCCCTGTTAGCCGCGCGGCGACTAAAATCCTCGATAGGAGCGTGGCTTTAAATTGATTGCATCGTCCGAGACCTCGCCAGCGACGACGCCCTTGTTGCGCGTAACGTCCGACGAGCGGCTCGACGCGCCTGTCCCGCTCAAGCGCAGGCGCTTTCTTTTGCTGTTCGTGGCTTGCCTGCTAATTCACGCTTTGATTTTGTTTTTTCTGATCCTCGAAGACAGGATCGCCTCCGCGATTCCGACGCCCGAGGAGGAAATTTCGGTCGAGGTCGTCAACGAACCGCCGCCCCCGCCGGAGCAGCAGGCCGAGCAGCCGCCTCCGCCGCCCGAGCAAAAGCCGCCGGAGCCGCCCGCCCCCGAGCAAAAGCCGCAACCCAAGCCGCCACAGGAAAAGCTCACGCTCGACGAAAAGCCGGCCTATGACGCGCCGCGCGCCGAGAATAAGGAAAAACTCGACCGCGAGGCGCCCGACGACGCGACCAAGGCGCAAAAGCAGGCCCAGCCCAACGAACAGGTCGCGCCGACGCCCAAACCGGTCAAGCAGAAGCCCCAGCAGGAGGTCGCGCCGCAACCCGCGCAAGAACCCGAGGCGACCGCGCCGCAAGAAGAGGATAAGCGCGAGGCCGAGGTCGTCGAACAGGCGCCCAAGCCCGGCGCGAAAACCGACAAAAAGCCGACCAAGCCCGATCCCAAGGCGGTGATCGGCGAGAAGCAAAAATCCATTTCCGACATGGTGGCCTCGCTCGCGCCGGTGCCGGACTTTCAAATCGGCGGCGCGGCCAAGACCGCGCCCATCACCGGCGGAACCGCCAAGCCGACCTATCTTTCCGTGGTTCTCGGCTATATCAAGCGACAGTTCCGCCCCCCCGGCGGCGGTCGAAGCGGAGATGGAGTCATCACTTTCTACGTCGATCCCGAAGGGCATCTGGTGCATCAGGCGCTGCGGCAGTCGTCCGGTTCGCCGGCGCTGGATCAGGCGGCCATGACCGCTCTGCGCCGCGCGGGCCCGTTTCCGCCGACGCCGACCGCCACCTCGATCGGGCTCATCTGGAAATATTGAGACTTTCGAGGACGCCCGAGGGACAGGCGATGCGGCGGAACGGCGCGAAAAGCTGGCTCGATTTCTGGAACGGCGACACGGCGATTTACGCATGCGACCGCCACAGGGAGCTGCATTACGAAGGCGTCGCGCGCGATCTTTCAGCGCATGTCGCCTCGGCCGACGCTCTCGTGCTGGATTATGGCTGCGGCGAGGCGCTCTTCGCCGCGCGGCTGGCGCGAGAATGCGGAACCCTGCTGCTCTACGACGCCGCGCCGCATGTGCGGGAAAAGCTGCGCGCGCGCTTCGGGAACGAGGGGCGCATCCAGATTTTGGAGGAGGGGACGCTTGGCGCGGTGGCCGACGCCTCGCTCGATCTCGTTGTCGCCAATTCGCTGATCCAATATCTGGAGCCGGGCCAATTTTCCGGCCTGCTCGATCTTTGGCGCGCCAAGCTGAAAGCCGGCGGGCGGCTGCTGCTCGCGGACATCCCGACGCCGAGGTCCAATCCGCTAACCGACGCCGCCGCCTTGTTGCGTTTCGGCTGGCGCGGAGGCTTTCTCGGCGCGGCGTCGGCGAGCCTCGCTCGGCTGTATTTCTCGGATTATCGGCGGCTGCGCAGGGAGCTGGGATTTTTCCGCTACGGCGCGGAGGAATTGGAGGGACTGCTGAGAAGGCGCGGCTACAGCGCTCGCCGCTTGCCACGCAACGTCGGCCACAACCAAAGCCGCCTCTGCCTCATCGCGCGGGTGGACGATTAGGCCCGCGCGTCGACGCGATCGCGCTCCGGCGGCGATTCGTCCGTTTGGCCCTCGACCGCCTTCACGTCGACGCTGACCGACAGCTTTTGCGGACCCGAAATCAGGATCACGCCGTCGATTGGCGAGACGTCGGCGTAATCGCGCCCGATGGCCAGCACGATATGTTCGTCGCCGACGAAGACGTCGTTGGTGGGGTCGATTTGAAGCCAACCGAAGGCCGGACCGCACCACAGCGAGATCCAGGCGTGCGAAGCGTCGGCGCCTTCGAGCCGCTTTTGGCCGGGCGCCGGCAGCGTGCGCAGATAGCCGCTGACATAGGCCGTCGGCAGGCCGAGTCCGCGCAGGGCGGCGATCATGATATGGGCGAAGTCCTGGCACACGCCGCCGCGACGCGCGAAAACCTCGGCGAGCGGCGTCGCGACCTTGGTGGCCTTGGGATCGTATGCGAAATCGGCGTGGACGCGCCGCATCAACTCGAAGGCCCCTTCGAGAACCGGTCTCCCCGCGGGAAAACTTTCGCGCGCATAGGCGGTGATCGGCTCCACTAAGGGCGTCAGCCGCCCCGCGAATAGAAAATGCGCCGGCGACTGGGCGTCGAGCGATTTCGACGCGGCGGCGCTCGCGCGAACGGTCTCCCAGGTCGGGGTCAGCACGGCGGCGGGCGCGGCTCGCCGCCGCACCGCGACGCGCGCTTCGAGCGTGATCCGCAGCGTCGTATGCGCCGTGTCGATCCGCGCCTCGCTGAGCCCATTGCCGAAAAAGTCGAGCCGCTCGCGCCGCTGGCTCGGTTCGGGCGTCAGCTCGATGGCGCTTCGCAACACGCGCTGACCGCCGTCGCCGCGCGGGCTCAATCGCAGCGCGCAGCGCGTCGCGGAAACAGGCGCGGCGTAGCTGTAAGTCGTCACGTGGCGGATGTCGTAGATCACGCGAGTTGGGACCGTTTGTCGCGGCGCGGCTTGTCGCCGCCGGGCAGGAAATAACGCTCGGCGATCGCGTCCGCGAGGCCGCTTAGCCGTTGCTCGATTTTGAGAATGGCGCCCGGCGAGAGGCGGCGAGCCTCCTCGGTCTCCAGTTCCGCGCGCAGCCGCACCGCCAACCGGCGCGGGGTCTCCATCACGCCGTCGTCGACAAGCGCCGGCAGAGCCGCGAGATGATCGTCCATGCGGACGATCTGAAAACTCACCGAGCGCGGATTGAACGGATCGAGGATGGCCATGTCGAGCACCGGCGCCAGCGCCGCTCCCGAAATATAGCGGCTTCGATAGGTGATCTGCGAGTCGATCAATTCGATCAGCGCGTCGAGCGTGTCCATGGTCGGCTCCGCGTCGGCGAACTGGCGGGCGAAACGGCAGGTGTTGATCGCACGCTCGATGCGCTTGCCGAGGTCGAGAAAGCTCCAGCCCGCGACGCGGTTGAAATTTTCGTCCATCAGGCCAGAAAGCGCCGCCAGCGTGTGCAGCGCGTGCTCCGCGCACTCGATGATCTCGGGCTCGGCGGCGGTGTCTTGCGCGCCGCTTCCCAAGGTCGCGGCGCGGCGCAGCCGCGCCTTCAACTCGCCGATCAATTGCCAAACGTCCTGCGACAGACGCTCGCGGACGATCGAGGCGGCGTCCTTGGCGCGCATGGCGTTGGCGCGGGCCGAGCCGTAGGCTCGCGCATCGGCCACCGCCGCGAGCGCCAGCGCCGCCGCCGGCGCATCCCTTGTCTCTTCTTCAACGCAGCCCCACGCGATCAGCAGCCGCCGCAGCCGCTCGATCGGCTGGCGCTCGCTCAAGCCGTCCGCCTTGGCGCCAGGCGCCTGAGTCTCGGTGAGGCGGTTGCACAGGCAGCGCACGATGCGCAGCACCGCCTCGGTGCGTTCGAGATAACGTCCCATCCAGAACAGATTGTCGGCGGCGCGGCTGGGCAGACTCCCCAGCACCCGCACGATGCGGGCGTCGTCGGCGGGCGGCAGCAGCGTCGCCGCCTCGATTTGACCCTCGCTGAGCACCCAGACGTCGGCGCAGGGCGCGACGACATTGGGTTGCCCCTCGCCTCCCGGCTGGTCGTAGACGCGGCAATAGCCGCCGGGCATCACCCGCCAGCCGTCCTTCGTCGCCGCCGCGAAAACGCGCAGCGCGAAGGGGCGCGGCGTCAAGGCGCCGTCGACCCAGGCCGGCGTGGTCGAGAAGGTCAGCTCTTCCTGCGCCACGAAATCCATGCCGCGCGCCATTATCGCCGCGACGAGTTTTTCGCGCTCCCCGGCGTTCATGGCCGCCGTCGGGTCGGGGCTCGCGCCCGGAAAAGTCGTTCGAAACATCGGCGCCGGCGTGAAGGCGTCCTTGACGTGGCGCTTGTCGAGACTGGCGAGCACGCGCGTCCGCGCCCTATCGTCGCCGCACCAGAGCGTCTCGACATTGGGCAGGCGCAGTTCCTCGCCCAGCAGGCGCGGCGCCAGATCAGGCAGAAAGCTCATGATCGCGCGCGCCTCGACGAGGCCGGCGCCGGGCATGTTGGCGACCGCGACAGCGCCCTGGCGGATCGCCTCGAGCAGGCCGGGCGCGCCGAGCTTCGAGGCGGCGTTCAGCTCCAGCGGATCGCACCAGTCGGCGTCGACCCGCCGCCACAATACGTCGGCGCGCTTGAGGCCGGCGATCGTGCGCACATAGAGCTTGCCGTCATTGGCCACGAGATCCTCGCCCTCGACCAGCAACAGCCCGAGATAGCGGGCGAGGTTGACCTGCTCGGCGTAGGTCTCGCTGAACGGGCCGGGCGTCAGCAGGCAGATGCGCGGATCGACGCGCTGCGCGCAGCTCGCGAGGCCGGCGCGAAAATCGCGGAAGAATGGGGCCAGCCGGCGCACATTCATGTCGCGGTACAGGCTCGGGACGGCCCGCCCCATGATAAGGCGGTTTTCCAGCGCATAGCCCGCGCCCGAGGGCGCCTGGGCGCGATCGCCCAGCACCCGCCACGCGCCGTCGGGGCCGCGCGCGATCTCCGCCGCGTAAAAGCGCAGCCAGCGGCCGCCGGGCGGCGCGACGCCGCGCATCGGCCTGATGAACTCCGGCGAGCCCGTCACCGCCGTCGCTGGCAGCGCGCCGTCCTCGATCAGTCGTCCTTCGCCGTAAACGTCGCGCAGGATCAGATCGAGCAGCTCGGCGCGCTGGACGATTCCGGCCTCGATCGCCTCCCATTCCGCCTGCGGCAACAATAGCGGCAGGCGGGCCAGCGGCGCGACGCGCTCGCGCGCTTCGCCGGGCGCGCGGTAGGTCAGGCCCATTTCGTCTATGCGCCGGTTGGCGCTGGCGAAACGCTGCTCGATGTCGGCCTCGCCGAGCCTCGCGAGGGCGCCGAGCAAGGCGAGCCAATGTTCGCGCGGCCGCCCGTCCGCCCCGAGCAGTTCGTCGGCCGCTCCCGGAGCGACGCGATAACCCGCGAGCCAGGACGCGAGCAGCGCGTCCAAGGCGCCGGCGGCGGCGGGGGGCCCCAAGGCCCGCTCAGAACGCAAAGTTCCTCCGCAGATCCAGCGTCAGCGGAAACTCCCCGGCCGGCTCCTCGCGCGGCGGCAGGATCCGTCCGGGGCTATGGCCGTGTTCCTGAAAGCGGGACAGTCGCCGCGCCTCGGCCTCTTGCGCGTTGACCGGAAAAGTATCGTAGCTCCGTCCGCCCGGATGGGAGCTGTGATAGACGCAGCCGCCCAGCGAGCGCGCGCTCCACGTGTCGACGACATCGAAGGTCAGCGGCGCGTGGACGGAAACGGTGGGGTGCAGGCCGGAAGGCGGCCGCCACGCCTTGAAGCGCACGCCGGCCGCGGCCTCGCCGTTCTTGCCCGTGAAGGTCATCGGCAACCGCCGCCCATTGCAGGCGATCACATGCCGGCCCGGCACGAAGCCTTGCGCCTTGACCTGCAACCGCTCGACCGAGGAATCGACGTAACGCACGGTGCCTCCCTGCGCGCCCTGTTCGCCCATGACATGCCAGGGTTCGAGCGCGTGACGCAACTCCAATCGCACGCCGTCATGCGTCACCGCCCCGACCAGCGGGAAGCGGAACTCCCATTGCGCCTGAAACCACTCCGGCTCGAAGGCGTAGCCCGCCCGGTTGAGATCGCCCAGCACGTCGGCGAAATCTTCCCAAACATAATGCGGCAACATGAATTTGTCGTGCAGCGCGGTTCCCCAGCGCACGAGCCCCCCTTCGCGCGGCTCGCGCCAGAACCATGCGGTGAGCGCCCGCAACAGCAATTGCTGGGCGAGACTCATGCGGGCGTCCGGAGGCATCTCGAAAGCGCGAAATTCGACGAGGCCGAGGCGCCCGGTGGGCCCGTCCGGCGAATAGAGCTTGTCGATGCAGATTTCCGCGCGATGGGTGTTGCCGGAAACGTCGACCAGCAGATTGCGAAACAGCCGGTCCACCAGCCAGAGCGGAAAATCGCCGGAGCCGGGCGCTGGCGTGTTGGCCAGCGCGATCTCCATTTCGTAGAGCGATTCGTGCCGCGCCTCGTCGATGCGCGGCGACTGGCTGGTCGGGCCGATGAACAGGCCGGAGAACATGTAGGACAGCGAGGGATGGCGCTGCCAGTAGAGAATGAAGCTCTTGAGCAGATCGGGCCGGCGCAGGAAGGGCGAATCGGCGGTGTTTTTGCCGCCGAGCACCACGTGATTGCCGCCGCCCGAGCCCGCCCCGCGCCCGTCGGTCATGAATTTGCTGGTGGTGAGCCGCGCCTGCCGCGCGTCCTCGTAAAGCCCGGTGGTGTTGGTCACCGCCTCGCGCCAGGATTTGGCCGGGTGGATATTCACCTCGATCACGCCCGGGTCGGGCGTCACCTTTATGACGTTGAGCCGCGGGTCGATCGGCGGCTCATAACCTTCGATATGCAACGGCAGGCCGGTCTCCTCGGCTGTCCGCTCCACGGCGGCGAGCAGTTCAAGATAGTGTTCGAGCTTTTGCACCGGCGGCATGAACACGCAGAGCGTCCCATCGCGCGGCTCGACGGTCAGCGCGGTGCGCACGCCGCCTTCGTCCGGATTCTGTTCACGCACCTCCTGCCGGGCGCCTGCCGCGGAGCCGGCGCGGTAGGCCGTTTGGTAATGGGAGGCCGGCGGCAGTTCGGGACGTTCGTCGAGCGGGTCCTGCTGCACGATTTGCGGATAGATCTCGGGACGCACCCAGGGCAGCGACTTTAACGGCAGGCGCAGGCCCACCGGCGAATCACCCGGCGCCAGAAACAGCTTGCCGCGCCGCAGGGGCCAATGTCCAGAGACCCAGCCCGTGCGAGCGGCCGGCGCGTTCCAATGTTGGATCGGCAGCACGAATCCGGTCGGGGTCGAGAGGCCGCGTTCGAAACCGCGGATGATGCGGTTGCGTTCCTCGGGATCGTCGATCTTGGGGTCGGAAGGATCGATGTTGATCGGCAGCGCCGCTTCCTCGCCGATCCGATGCAGCGGGTCTTCATAGGCGGGGATGATGTAGGAACTGTCGACGCCGAGATGCGCGACCAGCGCGGTGGCGAAAGCTTCCGCCGCCTTTGCCGTGATCGCGGCGGCCTTGGCTTCGTCCTTGGCCTTATCCTTGGCTTTGTCCAGCCGGGCCACGAGCTCGGGGTCGCGCCAGATCGGCTTGCCGTCGGCGCGCCAGTAGACGGCGAAGGCCCAGCGCGGCAAGCTCTCGCCCGGATACCATTTGCCCTGGCCGTAATGCAGAAAGCCGCCGGGCGCGAAGCGCTCGCGCAGCCTTCGGATCAGATCGTCGGCGAGCGCGCGCTTCGTCGGGCCGACCGCCGAGACGTTCCATTCCTCGCCTTCGAAATCGTCGATCGAGACGAAGGTCGGCTCGCCGCCCATGGTGAGGCGCACGTCCTGCGCGACGAGATCGGCGTCGACCTTTTCTCCGAGCCGGTCGAGCCGCGCCCAGGCCTCGTCGGAAAAGGGCGCGGTGACGCGCGGGGCCTCGGCGATGCGCTCCACCCGCATCTCGAAGCCGAATTCGCAATTGGCCGGCTCGACCACGCCAGAGACTGGCGCGCAGGAGCGATAATGCGGCGCGGCGCATAGCGGCAGATGGCCCTCGCCGCAAAACAGCCCCGAAGTCGCGTCGAGCCCGATCCAGCCGGCGCCGGGCAGATAGACCTCGGCCCAGGCGTGCAGATCGGTGAAATCATGCGCCGGTCCCTTGGGGCCTTCGAGCGGCTCCTCATCCGCGACGAGCTGGATGAGATAGCCGGAGACGAAACGCGCGGCCAGACCAAGTCGTCGCAGCGTCTGCACCAGGAGCCAGGCCGAATCGCGGCAGGAGCCGGACCCCAGCGTCAGCGTCTCGTCCGGCGGCTGCACGCCGGGCTCCATGCGGATCACATATTTGATCTCCCGGCTCAGCCGAGCGTTGAGGCCGACGAGAAAATCGATCGTGCGCAGTTTTTGCCGCGAAATGGAGCGCACGAAGTCTTCGAGCGGCGCGCCGGCCGGCTCGATTTCCAGCGACGCCGCGAGTTCGGCCGCGAGTTCCGGCGCGTAGGTGAAGGGGAACTCCTCGGCATAGGGCTCGACGAAGAAATCGAACGGGTTGAACACGGCGAGATCGGCCAAAAGATCGACCTCGACGCGGAACTCCATGGTTTTCTCGGTGAACACCAGCCGCGCCAGCCAATTGCCGTGCGGATCCTGCTGCCAATTGATGAAATGTTGCGAGGGCGTAATCTTGAGCGAATAGCTGGGCACGCCGGTGCGGCAATGCGGCGCCGGGCGCAGCCGCACGACCTGTGGCCCAAGCGCGACATAGCGATCATATTTGTAATGGGTGACGTGGTGCAGGGCGACCTGGATCGACACGGGGCTGACGGCCTTTCGCAAAGATTGGGCGCGACGCGCATGGCGTCGATTAGGTTTCCGCTTCGGTTGGGAGTCAATCGCTTGTGAGCGAATGTCGGGCGATTGGGGGAAATTCCCGCAACATGACGCGTTGCTGGGACGCGGGCGCCTAAAAAAGGGGCGGGTTTTCGCGCCACGGAAGGGGCGTCGTTTTCCGCGGGAGGCGGCTAATGCGCCGCGGGATGGTTGTGAGGCGGTTTGGAGTTCTGCTTCTCGCTCTTATGCGACATTCGCCAAACTTGAAAACAATCCGATCGCCGCCTTCCAGATGGCGAAAGTCGTCCTTGCTGGAAACTTGTTCGCGAACACCCTTCAGATAATCGTACCAGCGCCTGCGGGCCGTTGCGTTGGTCGATTGAAGACTTTGAGCGCGATTAGTTCAAGGCAGTCTACACGAGAGCCGCGCCCAGATGTCGGAGAAATCGTTCGTTGTCGTCCGCTTCGGGTCGTCGACCGTGGGGATCGGCGGCTGTTAGCGGGCGTACCGGCGTTCCGTTTGGACAAACCCCGACAATGACGCGCAAACCCACCGCCTGGTCCAAGCAAACTGGGCGCGTCGGTTAATTCCAGGACACACGTGCGCGCTTTAAGAAGCTGTCCGCGGGAATATAAGCTTTGTGCGAAGCGAATTAACCACCTGACCCTCAACAGGCCGCCTAACATGTGATCAAACAATAGTTTGAATACCACTTGGCTTCCCTAAATAGTTTGTTCGACTAAGAGTTTCCTTGGCGACAGGCCTGCCTAATACCTGAGGATCACAAACTTAACGGAATGTGTGCCATTTGTGCAACACTTTTCGTGCGCCATCCATGTTACAACTGATTCGTAACATGAGTTTGAAGTGATTCGAGCACGAGAATGTTTGTTAAGCGTTGTCACCCTGTAAAAATGCTACAATCTTGAATACAAATTGAGCTCTACTGTGATCAAAGCGCGCCTTTACGAGCGTGTCTGTGTTGTTGTATCTGGATTTGTATGTATATTTGTGCTAGATTGATGTTCAGCCTCAAAATTGATCTCTGCTGCCCAAGGAAACAAATTCGAAAATGCGTTTGGTGACCCGCAGGCGCAGAACAATGCCGATATGTACACGCCAGATTTAAGTAAAATAGAGCACGCCAGCGATGTCTTCATTGGTGAATACCAGAATAAACTAGACTACCACAGCAACAGTGCGGCTCAAAAAATCTACAAAAATGACCGCAATGAATATATTTCCATAAAAATGTTTGAGATTGATCGGGCATACTACAAAACTATAACGTGGGGCAGCATTGGGGATACTGGTGTTGTGTCTGCCGCTGATTTCGCTCAACTTGGACTGACAACGGTTGCGACAGCTATTCCAGTGGCGCAAGCTACGAAGGTTCTGTCCGCAGCTGCAACAGCAGTTGGGGGAGGCAAGTCGCTGTACAATGCCGATCTACTCAAATCGCAAACGTTGCAAGCCATAGCTGTGCAGATGGATGCCGATCGAGCCGCGGAAAGGAATATCATAGTCGCCCGAATGGCGACCTGCACTCCTGAAACATATCCTATGGGATTTGTGCTTTCCGACCTTCAGGCCTATGCAAATGCGGGAACCTTCGAACATGCGCTTCAGAGCCTTGCGAGTTCCGCGACAAAAGCCAAGCAAGCTTCCAGCTCGCCAACCAGCGTCGCTAACACCGGAGGCGGAAGCGGCGGAACGAGCGCCAGTGATCCCAACTCAAAATCCGTTACGGTGAACGTTGGCACCTTGACTTATTCCTTTAAGGCGACGACCCAGTGTCCTCTCGCGCCTCCAAAAACGTCGGCAAGCAAGTCTAAGCCTTCGACCAAGACCACGTCGAAGCAAGTAACCATTAGCGGCAAGATTGACTTATCCGAGACGGGCAACAAGATAGACTTATCCGGGAGCGGCAAAATTGTAGTTACCCAGCCGACAGCGGGCGCGCCCGCCAAGCCTGGCGCGACACAAAAGGACAAATGATCGGCCCCTATCGATAGGTCTAACTGCTGAGTTCGTGCATAGTGGGCCTGGGCGCCGGCGGCGGAGGTGATTGAACTTGCTTCCGCCGCCCGCGGCAAGGGCGAGTAAGATGACTTCGGACGCTGGGCCATAGCCCAATGGGCGGCGTGAGCGCGCTCCGAGTTGAAGTGAAGCTGGCGGCTCTCGATTACCAACCTCACCTCTTTTAGGAGTATGAAGACTTCAACGTTGAGCGGCTCGTCGCGGAGGCGGGTGTTGAACCGCTCGATAAAGCCGTTTATCCATAGACTACCGAGCGTGATGTGAGCGGTCTTCGCGCGCGCCTGCGGCGGCGATCCATTCCTGTTTTACACAGCACGAATGACTGCTCATGGCGCAAAGCCGAAATTGAATCTGGCAACAACCAGCCAAAAAGCCTCCCTTGCGCCGCGCCGCCACTCCTTGTAAGGCCGGCTCTCCGCTCGACCGAAGGCCACCAATGTCTGCGTTTTCCCTCTATCTGCGCGTGCTGGGCCAGTTGCGGCCGAAGGCGAAGCTCGCCTGTATACTGGTCTTCGTCAATCTCGTGCTGGCGGGCGCGCAATTCGCCAAGCCGATCCAGCTCGGGCGCATCATCGGTCAGATGAGCGCCGCGAGCGGGGATGGGCGGCTGGAGAGCAAGCCTTTCGCCTGAAGCAGCGTTCGTCGGGCTGGAGAGCGAAGATATTATCTAGTCGCGCCCCTTTCATACCATCCGCGCGAGCGGCGGACGATGTGGACGACGGAAAGCATGACCGGCACTTCGACGAGAACGCCGACAACGGTCGCGAGCGCCGCGCCGGACTGGAAGCCAAAAAGGGCGATCGCCGTCGCGACGGCCAGCTCGAAAAAATTGCTGGCGCCAATCAATGCCGAAGGCCCGGCGACACACCACTCGACGCCCAACTGGCGGTTCAGCCAGTAAGCCAGCCCCGCGTTGAAATAGACCTGTATCAGGATCGGCGCCGCCAGAAGCACGATGACGACTGGCTGGCGCATGATCTGTTCGCCTTGCAGGCCGAACAGAAGCACGAGCGTCAACAATAGCGCGGAGAGCGACAGAGGATTCAAGGCGTGAAGCGTCCTGCCAAGCGCCGCTTGCCCGCCTTGCGTCAGCAGCATGCGCCGCCAAAGCTGCGCCACGATCACCGGCGCCACGATATAGAGCACGACCGACAGAAACAGCGTGTTCCATGGCACGGTGATCGAGGACAGGCCAAGAAGCAGCCCCACGATCGGCGCGAAGGCCACGACCATGATCGTGTCGTTGAGCGCGACTTGCGACAGTGTGAAGTGCGGCTCGCCGTCCACGAGGTTCGACCACACGAACACCATCGCCGTGCATGGAGCCGCCGCGAGCAGGATCAACCCCGCGATATAGCCGTCGATCTGATCGGCGGGCAGGTAGGGCCTGAAGAGATGGGCGATGAACAGCCAGCCGAGCAGCGCCAT
>Ga0181539_1002332_pt1 | contig 19115 bp, 15 predicted proteins | sample PEATcosm2014_Bin_46_FD_119767 | JGI IMG/M metagenome (GOLD analysis project Ga0181539, IMG submission 119767) | Peatland microbial communities from MTU Mesocosm Facility, Houghton, MI, USA - PEATcosm2014_Bin23_60_metaG | ecosystem: Environmental > Terrestrial > Soil > Wetlands > Peat | place... | reverse complement strand
GCATGCCGACCAATCCGCCAGTTCCTGGTAATTGATGGACTGGTGGTTGGTGGCGATGATGACCGCATCGAAACTTTGCAGCGTTTCACGATTCCAGCTTACGGAACGGGTGCCCGCCCAATGTGGATGCTCGCGGGTTGGGCGGATGACCGGCACATACGGATCGTAATAGGCCACGCCCGCGCCGTGGGCTTTGAGCAGATCCAACAGGACGTAACTTGGTGATTCACGGTCGTCATCCACGTTCGGTTTGTAAGCCAGGCCTAGCACCAACACGCGGCTGCCTTTCATGGGTTTCCGCAATTCATTGAGGGCTTCAGCCGTCCGGTTCACCACGTGCGCCGGCATGGCCGTGTTGATTTCGCCGGCCAGCTCGATGAAACGGGTGTGCTGGCCGTATTCGCGGGCCTTCCAGGTGAGATAGAACGGATCAATGGGAATGCAATGCCCGCCCAAACCCGGCCCGGGATAAAACGCCATGAAGCCAAACGGTTTTGTCTTTGCCGCCTGAATGACTTCCCAAACATCAATTCCCATCGCTCCGTACACAAGCTTCAGTTCGTTGACCAGCGCGATGTTCACGCTGCGAAAAATGTTTTCGAGCAGCTTGGTGGCCTCGGCCGCCCGACAGGAAGAGACTGGCACAATGGTTTTGATGGCGCGGCCATAAAGCGCTTTCGCGCGCTCCAGACAGGCCGGCGTGTAACCGCCGATCACTTTGGGAATAATTTCGACCTTGCTTTGCGCATTTCCCGGGTCTTCCCGTTCCGGCGAAAAGGCCAGATGAAAATCCGTTCCGGCTTTCAGCTTCGACCCGGCTTCAAGCACTTCACGCAGGTCCTCATCGGTCGTGCCTGGATAGGTCGTGGACTCCAAGACCACCAGTGTGCCCTTCTGCAAGTGCGGCGCGAGGGCTTTGCCGGTGTCGAGGATGAACGAAATGTCCGGTTCGCGGTTCTTGTTGAGCGGCGTGGGCACACAAATGATCACCGCCTCCACTTCCCGGATGCGTTCAAAGTCCGAGGTGGCGGTAAAGCCGCCCGCCTTCAGCGCCTCGGCGATGGCGGACGATTCGATGTGTTTGATGTAACTCTTCCCCTGGTTGAGGGAGGCGACCTTTGCCGGATCAATGTCCAGTCCCAAAACACTGACGCCCGAGCGGGTGAATTGGAGTGACAAGGGCAGACCGACGTAACCCAAACCGACGATGGCTATTTTCATAGATGTTGTTTGTTTTAATTACCGTTATGCGTGAAAAAAAACTGATTTCGCAGCAGCCGAGGTAACGAGGCTCTGCTTATCTCGGGTTTCGGACTTCGGTTTTAGATGGTTGGCCGCAAAGGAGCGCAAGGGGCGCCAAAATACGCGAGGGCGCGCGTGCTCCCCGGATTTATTTCCGCTTTCACAATTTCCGCTTTCCGCTTTTGCCATCCAGCTTTGTTTTTCTGCATAGGACTGGCTGACTTTCAATCATTTTCTGCTACTTTTTCAAGGACATGAATTCTGAAATGCATCTGGCGGGACATCTAACCGCGCTCGGTTGGATCACCTTTGCGCTCTATATGATTGCCGCATTGCTTGTGTTCCGCGCGGCGGCTGTTTCCCGGTTTAAGAATTCGGACGCAATGGATCGCATCTGGATTTGGCTCGGTGCAATTCTGGCCGTGCTTGGGTTGAACAAACAACTCGATTTACAGACGTTGCTCATCGAACTCGGCCGTCAGGTCGCGCGCAAGGAAAACCTGTTTGAATATCGTCTCGAGTTGCATGCCCTTTTTTTCCTGGGATTTGTGTTGGTCATCATCGCGTTGTTTGTCGCGGTCATGTTCCGATTGCCCGGCCAGATTGGGCGGTTTGGCCGCCAACTGCCACTGGCTGCGGGCGGCTGCGCCTTGGTCTGTGCTTACATTGTGATTCGCGCTGCCTCCATTGACCACATTGACCAAATGCAGGGGTTTGATCTGGAACAAATCCCATTCTTATGGCTGCTGGAAGCGGGCGGCTTGATGCTCATCATTGTTCAGGCGCTCCGCAACACTAAATGAAAACTGAAACGCTGAAATTTGAAATCGAAGACCAGCCTGCGAGTTTCCCGCCCTTTTTTGTTTGAACCGCGGATGACGCGGATTTCCATGTTTTTTTACACGAATTAACACGAATTCAATTGGTGGAAATTAGCGCGATTCGCGTCAAGCCTTTCGTGTGTTGTTTGATTCATTTCCGCTTTCAGATTTTGCCCCTGGTATTCTCCCGGCTCACGGGGATTTTCCGGGCAATGAAAATAATCCACGGACTGAACGCTGTCATCCGATGCAGGTGTCCTGACGATTCTCCATCGCGTCTCGCCAGCTTGGCGGCAGATGCTTGAAAATTTCAATGTCCTTGAAAACAGAGCTCTTTCGCGCACCGTTGGCCTTCACCCATGCAGCCATTGACCTAATCCCATCATCGAGCGACATTTTTGGATGACTCCCGAAAACACGTTCCGCCTTCTGATGGTCTGAGAAGGCAAGCATGACTTCGTTGCGGGGCGGCAAGTGCTGAACATGGTGGGGCAATCCCATCGCCTCTGAAACGGCTTTTGAAAGATAATTCACAGTGAAGTGGACATCGGCTCCAATATTGAATACCTGGTTGCGCGCGCTGGAAACGTTCACTGACTGTGCGATGAACGGCGCGATGTCATTTATATGTGTAAATGCCCGCTTTTGCCCGCCGTCTCCAAAAATCGTCATCGGCTCCCCCTTGAGCAGTTGATTCATGAATATACCGACGACGTTGCGATAGCGATCTCCGATATTTTGCCGTTCACCATACACGTTGTGAGGGCGAAAAATCACATAATCAAGGCCGAACATCACGTGGGATGCTTTAAGTTCCAGCTCCACGGCAAGCTTGGCGATTCCGTATGAATCCTCGGGCATCGGCACCATGTCTTCCGTCATAGGTGTTTGACCTGCGCCATAGACCGCAATCGAGGAAGTAAATACAAAACATTTCACACCGGAATTAACCGCCGAGTTAATCAAATTAACGGAACCGATGAGGTTGTTACTGTAGTTAAACCGCTTTATAAAGTGGCTCAACCCCTCCGCGGCATAGGCAGCAAGATGGTAAACGTAATCAAACTGGTATTCTTGGAAGAGCCGGTCAATCAATGCATGATCCAACACCGATCCTTTGACAAAAGTGGCTCCGCCAGGAACATTTTCCTCAAATCCGCCGCTTAAGTCGTCCAAAACGACGACCCGGTGGCCCATTCGGATCAAATGTTCTGCCACATGTGATCCGATGAATCCGGCTCCGCCGGTAACCAGTGAATTAATCATAATTAGACTTTTTCCGATTGATGTTTATATGCAAGACGATTTTCAAACGTTTGACTTTTCTTTCATCGAACAGCCCCGGTTCAGTGTGAATATCACTTTTTAGATCTTCATCGTGCTTTCGATCCTTCCCGGCTCCATGCGACCAGTGTCTTTCCGAAGACATGCCATTTCCGCGCACGACCAAATGGCCGAAACGGCGTCCTGCCCAATGAAGTCAACTGTGGAGTATTCCACTCCGCGGCTTCAATAAAGGCACGGCTTCTCCGCTCGGAAGCGAGGCAGGCCAGAATATGGTTCACCAAGGCAGGATTGATCCGCCGTCCGCGAAATTCCGGAAAGACGAAATAGTCAAACAAGTGCGCATCATTTACGCCCAAGGGAAAGAAATGCGGCTCCACCGTCCGACCGATGATAGTCCAGCCGAAAGCCGCCAAATGCCCGTCCAACTTGAACAGCCACAATGAGGCGCCTTGCCTGAATCGCTCGGAAAGCCGTTGCCGGGCTATCTTGGGATTCCAGGAATTGACGATTCGTTGCAAGTCGTGAGAATCCAGTTCCGTCTCGGCATTCTTGCGTTCCACATTTGTGTGCCCTGGCCCATCCGGCATGGTTGCCTCGCATGTGCGGAGGTCGCAGAAGAAGAGAACCTGCCGGTTTCCGGCCCGGATGCGTTTGAAAGAAACATGGATGCGGTTCAGCGTCGCCTGGACACTGTGGTGCCTGGCATAATGCAGAAATCGCCCAAATGAATCGAGCCAGCACATCATCCGCGCAGTATTGCATCCACAGTCCGGTTCCTCACGATACGGCTACCCCCCCGGTAATGCTGGAAAAGAGGGCCCGTAAACACGCGCCACAGACCCGCATCCGCACCTGGCTGTCTTCGCGCTTCGAGGGTCTTGCCAGATAATTCATCAAGGCCGCCACCCAACGCGCAACCAGGTGGACAAAGATCAGGCAGCTCATGCCCCTGCGTCCGGCAGTGCCATGATGCTTTTTCCAGTAGCGCAACACCGAGCGTTGCTGCGTTAAGGCGAAGCGCACGGGATCCTTCTTCGTCGTGCTGGCCCCCTGGTAATGGATGGCCTCGGCGCCGGGATAGAAAACAACACGCCAGCCGGCTTTCCAGCAGCGTTTGCACCAGTCCACATCTTCAGCATAGATAAAGAAGCCCTCATCCAGCAGTCCAAATTGATCAATGGCCTCACGCCGCACCGCCCAAAAGCATCCCACCAGCACGTCCACATCCAGCGTGCGATCTCCCTGGAAATACATCATGTGTTCGCCACTGAAAAACTTGGAGCCTGCAAAAGCCTTTGCCAGACCAGCGGCCGAACAGAAATTGTTCCACAGCGTCGGAAAGGTGCGGCATGAGCTTTGATGCGTCATGTCTCTGTTCAGGATTTTTGGGCCGACCATCCCGACCCTGGGATTTTGATCCAGGTAATCCGCCAAAGCATCTATGCAGCCATCGAGCACTTTGATGTCGGAGTTGAGCAGATAGACATACTTTCCCCGGCTGGCCATGACGCCGGCATTGTTTCCCTTCGGAAACCCAAGGTTCTCCTTGTTTTTGATGAGCTTGACGCCCGGGAACTCGGTTTCCACCATTTCCGGCGAACCATCGGTGGAGGCATTATCCACAACGATGATTTCCATGCTGCGCGTCCTGGTCGAGTTTGCCAGGCTCTTGAGGAGCCCGTCCAGGTGCTGCTTGTCGTTCCAGCTAAGAATTACAACAGAAATATCCATGGTTTTGCGCTTAAATTAACGTGCCTTACCCGCCGATATTCCATCCGCCTGCCCCACAGTCAAGGCCGGCTTTGGCGGTTCTTTCTTTTTTTTCAAAGTATTGCGGAAACCGCCCCGGACAAAATCCATCGCCTTCATACCGATGGCGCTGATAAAATCTTCGCACGATTCGAGGGGAGGGATTCGCGACACGTCCTGCCCTGAAAAGCCTTGTTTGAAATGGTAAACTCCGGGGTTTCGCTCGGGATCAATGCCCCCGAGATCATAAAACTGAAATCCGTTTTCTTTGAGCCATTTGATCATCGTCCACTGCAACAGATAGGCGCCCTTGGTATTCAGCCCTTCGTCGTGGGTTGCCCCCAGTAGATAGATTCCCGTATTGCCGATGGCTGAACAGACAATGGAACTGACCGGTTTTCCCTGAAGCTCGCAGATGAGAATCTTCAACTTGAGTCCCGGTGGCAAGTCCTCACAGATGCGGCCAAACTCGCCGACATCCACCGTCGTGTCAAACTGCTTGCGACTCCACATTTTTTCGTAAATTTGCTGGAAGATGTGGTATTCCGCCGCCCCGCTCCCCTCAACGAGGGTGAGATTATTTTTCTCCGCCCGATTGAGCTGGTTCCGCCATTTTTGGTCAAGTTTTTTGCGCAGTTCTTCGAGTGGCGGCGACAGATTTAACAGGAAAGTTCTTTCCGTATTCGCATGATTGGACGATGCCTTGCTGAATTGCGAAAACGCAGTCTGGAACAAGCCGGCGCGTTGGGAACCGGCAAACGCATTGGGGAGGATGCGCAAGAAAAGCCGCCGCTTCCGAACGTATTCCTCATACAAGGCGAGTGCCATCTGGCGCGTGGTTTCCAATTCCAATTCATGTCCGCACAACTCACATAAGGGTCCCCAGCGCAAATAAGCAACCCCGCGCTTTACCAGAGGTGAACAAACAATCCTGACCTGGGCCAGCCCGACCACCTCGCGGTTCCGGCGCAGGATGAGATGGCTCAAATTCTCCTCGCCCCAGCGAACGGCGCCGTAGCTCCACGTCTGGTAGAGGTTCGCATCCTCGAACCGCCCCAAAAGTTCCGACCATTCAGCAGCCGTGACGGCATCAATGTCGCCCCGGTAAAGTTGATCAACCATGATTTGAATCTTTTGTAGAAGTCGGGTCCGCAAACCACGAACGGGCCTTCTTTTTCCAAGCGGATGCCCATCGCACCCACCGATAGGCCCCGCAGATCTTCAACCTGAATTCGATGTTCCAATCGGTCGGTTGCACGTCCACCCGCCCGATCAATCCTTCACCCAGGGTTGAAACCATTTGCTGCGGCGTGGAATCAAAAAAATATTTATATCCGGATTCACTGGCGAGCCGCAATTCCCGTGCGCCGTGACTGCCATAGGGAAAGCTGAAGGCCGTGATTTCACGCCCAACGATGCCTTCCAGCGTTTTTTTGGAATTTTGGAGTTCCTGTCTTGCCTCGGCTTCCGGCAGCAAGGCAAGGTCGGCATGCGTTACCCCATGCGATCCGAAATCCACATTGCCCAATTTGGCGATGGCCTTGAGATCGTCCGCCGAGGCCACGGTTTCGCCGACTTTGTTTTCCCCGCCATAATCATTCCAGGCAGAGTTTCGGCCCAAATAGCCGGTGGGCGGGAACAGGGTTACAGGTATATTGCGCTGACACAATTCCGGCAGTCCGTTGGCCACGAAACTTTGGAATACATCATCCACCGCGATGGCGACATAACGCCGGCCTTTTTCCAGGTGCAATTCCTTTCCCGCCGGGATGGGTTTGGCCAGCCGGAGCAGAAGATCCAGTTGTTTGCCAAACCGCGATTTTGAATTGTTGGAAATGGCATGGTAATTGATGACCACACAAGTTCCGGCGGACTGGCGCGTGCCGGACAGCCTGCCAGCCAATGCATCCCCCAACGCCATGCCGAGGCTGATTGCCAGCTTAACGAAACGGTCAATCACGTTTCATCACCCTCAATTTTCCTAAAGCGTGTCTGAAAATTCCAATTTTCGTAGGAGCCGAGGTGACGAGGCTCATTCTAAAAATCGGGAATCGGAAATTAAATGAAACCTCATTACCTCGGCTCCTACGGTTTTCGCCGAATATCGCTTTGAAATCCGTGTTCATCCGTGGTTGAACTGTTTTCAAATTTCTGTTTTCTCAATTTAAGTGATTCGCCATGCTGGTTTCCAGCCGGGAATTCTGCTGCTGACCACCTCACACGCTTCGGAAAAGGCAGACAACCGGCAGAACCGGCAGCCCAGGAAATAGACGATCATGCCGGTTGCCACCTCGGCCGCAAGCTGGCCGAAATTCCCGCCCCAAGGCGGCAGGCTGCCGGCCAGCCAGACGCACGCGCCCATTAATGCCGAGATTCCCAGATACGGCAGCAAATCCAGGATTTGTTCTTTCCTCGAATATCCGATCAACCGGACGGAATAGTGGCTGCATAGGCAACAGGATAAAATGGACACCACAATATCACCGGTCAGCAAACCCATCACACCATAACGAAATGTGAGCGCAACTGAAACACCCACCAAAGCCCTCCTGATGATTTCAAGTCGTAAAAACAGATCCGAGCGCCCTTGGGCGGAAAGCGCGTATAGGTGAATCATACTCAATGGAAGAAGCGCGCCGCCGACGCACAGCAACTGAATGTAGGGAACACAGGCTTCCCACTTCTTGGTCAACACTACCAGCACCAGCGGCCGGGCAACCACGGCCAGCCCAATCATCATGGGAAAGTTGATCATGACCAGACCGCGGGCGGCCTTTCGCAAGCCGCGTTTTAAAAGGGCCTTGTCATGCTGGACGGAGGCGAAGACCGGAAACGAAACCCGGCCAACGATGTTGCAAAGGTTGTCCACCGGCAGTTGCTGCATCTGTCTGGCCCGCGTGAACAAGCCCAGCGCGGCGGGCGAGTAAACCCGGCCGATGACGAGTGTGTAGATTTCCGTGAAAATGCAGTATAGCAGACCGGAGGCAAACATTCTCGATCCGTAGGGCAACAGTTCCCGCAGCGAGGCGAGGCTGAATACCGCCGAGGGGCGCCAGCCATGAAACGCCCACAAAAAGATCACTGACAGAGCATCGCCAATGAGAACTTGCGCCGCGAGGCTCAACACGCCAAAGCCTTGCATGGCCAGCACCACCGCGATTCCACCCGAAATGACCGTGGCGATGACGCTGACCTTCAACTGGGTTTTGAAATCAATTTCCTTGGTCAGCAGCATGGTCTGGACAATGCCGAACGAGCAGATGACGACATCCAGCGCCATGAGCCGCGTGAGGCTGATCAGGATGGGCTGACGGTAGAAAGCCGCAATCCACGGAGCCGCAGCATACAGCAGAGCACCGGCCAACACACCAATGGCAATGTTCAAATAGAAAACGGAGCATTCGTCGCGGTGGGTCACGTTCTGTTTTTGAATCAAGCCTTCGCCAAACCCGCAATTCACAAACGACTGGGCCACGACGATGAAGATGGCCAGCATGCCGAGCAGACCAAATTCCGCCGGCATGAGCAGGCGCGCCAGAATGATGCCGATCACAAACCGGATCAACTGGGTGGAAAGCCGCTCCACGCCGCTCCAGATCACGGCGTTGACAGCTTTGTGCTTAAGGGTCATTGCAGCAATGGTCTTTTATGCGTTTTTGAGTCAGCCAATCGGCACACCCGGTTTCCTTGTATTCTCAAAAAGCCAGCTCATAACGCTTTCTAAACCATTTTAATCTTTTCCCATTTATCGGTTTCCCGATTATACTGTCTAACCACACGCGCCGGCGCACCGACCGCCACGCAATAATCTGGGATGGACGAGTTGACTACGGAGTTGGCGCCAATGACACAATGTTTTCCAATGGTCACGCCCGGCAGAACGACGACGTTCTGTCCCAGCCAGGTTTCCCGTCCAATCGTCACCGGCGCGATGCGGTTAATGCCCTGTTCCATGATGGGCACGTCAATGTTTTCAAAAGCGTGGGCGTGGTCCGCGATATGGACGTTGCGGGCCAGCAACACATATTCCTCGATCAACACCAGTTTCGCCGCCGAAATATGAGCACCCATCCCAATGCCCGCGTGCGAGCCGATGATGAGCTTTGCGTCGTTTTCCCGCCCACCGCCGGGAATGGTCTGAATCCAGCAATCCCGGTTAATCATCACACCTTCGCCCAGACTCATCTGATTCAGGCCGTAAAAACGGAACGGCGGTGAAATCCTGGCTCCGGCGCCAAATTCCTTGAATTGACTGGAGAGCAGGAGAGTGAACAGCCGGGTTCGAATTCTCGAACACAAATGTGCTGCGAGTTCAATTGTTCCGATGGCCATCTAATCTGGTTCTATGGTTTAGTTGACAATTTCGAGGCAGCCTGGCAAGGCATGTATCACGTCTCAACCCGCCTTAACTGAAAGGCCAGTGCGATAATTTCTGCTCACTGACTATTGTACCCTATTACCCTAAGCATACCGGGGGGACTGGGAAGGTTCGTCACCGAGACACTGGCTAAAAATGTTCCGTTCGTGCTGATAGCCGTTGCAATATACGTTGTTATTTGCGTTGGGAACACGTACACGTTTGTGCTTCCGTTCGGCGCAACCAATCCAAATCCACTCAGCGTAAGATTGGTCGCGTTGACGCTTGACCAGGTCAATGTCGAGGATTGGCCGTTGGTGACACTTGTTGGCGATGCCACGAGCGACACCAATGGAGCAGGCGATTGATACGCCCCAATCGTCCAGTTGCCGGTTGCTGGACGTGGATTACCCGCAAAGTCGTTGGTGAGGCCGGGAAGGTTGTTGGCGATGGCATAAGCCGTCAGGTTTGTTCCATGACCGACGGCCACAGTGTCGGTTGACAGCGGCGCAAAGTTCGCACCCAACTGCACAATGGCTGACGAACTGTGCTTTTCCTGACTCGGAAAACTATTTGTCCACCCCCCAAACCAGTCTCTTATAGGCTCTTGCCAAAGCCCGTTGGTTGAATAAATGGCAGCCGCAAAGCTGTTGGCGGCCTGATAATTGAAAATGTTGTAATCTGAATGAATTACAGACAGCAAAGCGTTAATTGTTGGATTATCATAATTAGTAAGTCCCGCGCAGTTGGTGTAAAGTTTTATCAGTTCACCAAAACCAGAAACCACAATGTTGTTATAGACAAAGTCGTTGGCGGACCCTGGAGGGTTAAAGGTGCTGTTAATTCCACTGCCGCCATAAAGCCCCGTTCCAGAATTTGTCCAGCCAATAATTGTGTTGTTGGCAAAAAGAGTGTCAATCCCAACACTTTCAATCTGTGGGCCGCCTCCGGCACTGTAAAGTAACGGCGGCATCATAATCGCGATGTTATTGTAAATCCTCAAATGTTGCACGGCGTTTGATGAATTGATGGAAAAACTGAATCCAGAAGTTCCACCAACCGTTGTTTTTGGGTTCGTCCCGGCTTTGATATAATTACAGGCAACCACTATGTTGGACATTCTTCCGCCCGTAACAATGTCGTCACGCAAGTAAATGGAATTACGATGAAAGTCAGAATTGCCCTCCCACGCATCCCCGGTGCAGAACGTGTTATTCGTGATGATGAGATTGTCCAGCATTCCATTGTCACTGTCCGCCGCCATTGAAAAGCCCCAGACGTAATTAGTCAGAAAACAATGGGTGAAAACCACATTGGACTGGTAGGCATAATTGTAGGTTAAATTCAAAGCGATTCGGGTGTCTGAAATAACGCAGTTGGAAATAGTCAGGTTGGATGAATCCCTTGTGAAGATTGCAGAATTTTGATTGTTGTCATTGATTGGGCCGGGATCGTTAGTGGTCTGCCGGACATATAACCCCGCGATGGTGAGGTTCTTGATGGTAACGTCGTTGTGATTATCTCCGTAGATGCCCCAAATGCCGCCGTTGTTGTAAGTGTATGTCCCTCCATAAGTAGAAATCGTTCCGTTGTCAGTCAGTTCAATCCTGCCATTAACCCCGCCATCAATGATGATATGGTCAGCAAGACATATCCAGCCGGAATTGGGCGTTGAGATTGTGGGCGCGCTGAACTTGGCGTTTGGCTCAAACAGGATGGTGATGGGATTGCCAGACGTGCCGCTGCCGCCGATGGTCAAGGTATTGGTCAGTGTGCCGCAAAGATGAATCGTGTCGCCCGCCTGGATTGTGCCGGCGCCGTTGTTCCAATGAGCCGGGGTGTCGAGCCACGCTAAAGAATTCGTGATGCCGGCGCCGTTCTGTGAGACGTAGAAATCTGAAGCTGCCGCCTCGCTTCCAGAAACTAAAAAAGCGGCCGAAACCATGCCAATCCCGATCCAATTTCGAATCTTAACTGACATCATTTCAACCCAACAATTTTTATCATTGGTGAAGGATCGGCAAGCATAAAAATCCATACGATTCTCCATAAAGCAGCTTATATGCCAGCAAGTGTTTATATGGCTGCGGGTTGAGGGATCATGCTATTGACAAACAATCAAGGAGCACCGCTTGATTTTTTCGGCCTGCATCAGACGTCACCACGTTTTTCAAAGACATAATTCCGGCGGGCTGCCAAACTATGGATGCAATGCCCATTTTAGACCATGTGTGGCGCCTGTTTCAGGACAGAAGGCTCGATCCAGTGGCGGTGACGGATTTGCGGTTGTGATGCTGGCACTCACTCAAAGTGAGCGGACGAGAACCGAGGGGCCGGTTGCATACTCAAGTTGAACTTTATTTGAACAGCAGTTCCGGTTCAGGGCTGTCCTCTTCTCCAAGTGAAATCCCGATTTCATTTGTCCCGGCCGGGACGCCTTCAGCGCAACTTGCAGACAGGCTCGAAATGGTCGCGAGCTGCATGAACCAGATGACATACATCTGGTCGAAGTAGGTGATGCCAAACCAATCAACAATGTGAATTACGAGCATGACCCCCAAACCCCAAAGCAGGAATTCGTCTTCACTGGGCCGGTGGGAACTGGAACGAACGGCCGCCAAAGCCTTGCCCAGGTTGCTGAAGGCCCGAGTTAAAAGAAGGATGAACAAGGCGATTGCCCCCAAGCCGGCAGCCACACCAAAAGAAATGTATTGGTTTGTAATGTCCGCACCAGCCGCCACGTCCATATGATACGGAAACCAATCCTCGGTGTCCAAGTAAGGCATGCCCGCAAACCACCATTTACCGAGGTGCTGGTAGGCTACGTCTATAAGATATGACCGATGCCAGCCGTCGCCCCCCGTGATGTTACTGATGTGTGCGAAGATATACCATACGGGGGCCTTCATCACGAGCGCCAACGCCGTAAACGTGGCCACAATTCCCCAACGCATTTTCCGCATTTCCGTTCGGAAGCGCCACATCCCCCAGCCTGCCAGTCCCGTGACGACCGCCGATGCCGGCCCGCCGGAATTTGCCGCCCAGGCAATGATGAGACAAATGAAGATTGCCAGCAGGGCGCGCTTGCGTTCCCTGGCCATGCAAGCCATGCCGATATAGAGTGGGATGAAACTCGCGGCAAACATGCCCAACGTGTCCGGTTGGCGGAAACTGCCGAAACAGCGAGGACGGTCATGCCGCGTCCACCTGCTCCCTCCTTCCGTACCGCCCAAAACAACAAATGGATTATGTCCGGTCCTGCTTTCCATGACCACCAGCAGCGCGTAGGGTGCAAGGAGGAAGATGAAAGCACATAGGAACCAGCGAAGATCCTCCAAGTTGCCGATCAACCCACGGAAGCTGAAGTAGCATAGAAACGCATCCACCGCCGCGCCGATCGCGTTGACTTTATCATTGCTCGAACGCAGGCAAAAGACGATGGTCGTGAAACCATAAACCAGCAGCAAGGCCGAATCTATTTTGTTTAACCTCCCGAAAGAAAATTCCCGGCGCGCCATAACGCGGATAAATGCGGCCAGCTCAAGAAACCTGACTGCGAACAGATTGAAGCCGGCCACGTTGATGGCCTGCACCTGCGTGAGGAACAGTACGCCAGCCATCACGGCCAGCAATGCCCATCTCCGTGGGCCAAACAGCACCGCAATGACCAGAACAACCAAAATGGATGCTCCAAGGAAGTTCATTTATTAGGCGTTTCAATCAGGGAAGGACATTCGTTTCTTAACAAAAACCGAAATGCAGGGTAAGAAATGCGCCAACAGCATTCCTTCGTAAGGCGTCCGAGTTTATTTTGGAGTCCGGACAACTGCGACTTGGTCTCCTCGGTTTAGCATTCGCGTTCCAGTTGCTGCCGAAAAATCCCGGAGTCCAGCCAGCCGCCTTTTGAAGCCTCGTGTCAAAGCCGGCTTGAGATTGAAACTATAATAGTTTGGCGGATAATAACGACTCAAATCGCTGTGGACTTCCGAAATTTGGAGGCAACCACACTGGGAACATTCCAGATAAGTAAATGCAGCGCCCCAGCCAAACATCTTTTCGCAGCAGGTCCACGATTTATTTCGTTCAGAATTTGCACAGATGCGACAAGGTTTCATCATCGTTTAATCTTTTACCTGCCAATAAGCATTTCCACTATCAATCTTCTGAATAGTTCCTTTGAAATTCTTCCGAGCTAAAAAACATCAGCCGCTCGCTTGCAGGCAGGCCAGCTAAAGTAGTCATCAACTATGACATATCGAAGGCTTGCTTCTAAAGAAAGTTATTCTCTTAACTTGGTTCAGAATGGGAAACTTTCCATTCGGAAGGCCATCTCGGTTGGAACCGATTCGGAACGCCAGTCAGAAACAGCCAAATCAAGGATTTCGCCAAAGATACGGGATTCGAACTGTGGATCAGAGAAATCGCCAACTGCTTTCGCGCTTGATCAGGCCGTCCGGCACCCATCAGAACTCTCCCATATTCACGCCGCTGCGCCGAAAAAACTGCTTTGAACGCTTTTCGCATCCGGGCGTCCGGATGCCTATTAAATTGCGGCTTGAGCAACTCCAAGGCGCGGACGGCCTTTTGCACTAACTTCAACAAGTTGGCAGATTGAGCGCCTTGAGTTATCCGGTAAGCAACCAGCGGTCTGGAATTATAAACGATTGGTCCGAGCAGCATCAAGGTGTGGAAAAGGAAATAGTCATCAACACCGCTGACTTCTGGATGAAATGGTTCCGGCCCCAGCTTGCGGATGACGCTTTTGGGAATGCAGCAAAAGCTCATCGAAGCATATTTGCCAATAGCCTTGTGATACTGCTGCATAAAGTGCAAGGGAACAATAACTTCAATGCTACCGTTAGTATCTGAAACACCATCGTTCCAATCAAAGCCTCCAAAACCAACAAGGTTAGCGTGAGCAGTAAAGAATCCAACTGCGTTTCCATGCTCACGAAATGATTTCTGCTGTGTGGCAATGTATTCCGGGTGCCAAATATCATCGTGATCTAAAAAGGCTAACAAGTCCCCTTTTGCAAGTTCAGCAAGAACATTTCGAGCACGGGCAACACCTCCGTTGCGTTGCTGAAGTAGCGTGATGCGCGGGACGTATCGGCTCAATAAGGAAACTGTATTGTCTGTGCTTCCATCATCCATAATCAGCACCTCGTCCGGAGCAATCGTTTGCGCAAAGACGGCATCCAAGGTGGCCTCAATTGTCCGGGCCGAGTTATAGGTTGGAATAAGGGCGCTCGTTTTCATGGTCGTTTGAGCTGGTGGGCCTTAACACCGTCTCCGCCCGCTTGCGGGGTATAATCGCTCTCCGGCGAGCCAGCGGGGCTGCAACGAGCGGGGAAGCAACGTACTAAGATACAACCCGACGGATTTCACCACCGAGGCGGGTCTCCTGGACAAACACGCGGCCGCCATGAATTGTTCGCGGGCGTCCCGGGTCTTTGCCGCTCCCATCAGGTACTTGCCGCAATTGCGCCTTCGCGAGGCATAGACCATCCTGAATGCGTCGTACAAAGCGGGATCAGCTTTCGCCTTGTAAATCTCATCCAGTATTTTGAAAACGTCCACCACCAGAACCGACATCCTCAGCCGGTTTGATGACAACGAGGATTCGTTGATTCTATACGCAACGAGCCTTGCAGTCGTATGCGCGACAGGACCCAAAAGAGGAAGCGAGGTGTGAAAAAACGTGTCGTCCGCCACGGTAACGCGGAATGGCTCCGGGCCGAGTTGGGATGGCACGCTCTTCCGAACGCACATGCAACTCATTTGAAAACTCAAAGGAGTTTCATTATACCGCTTGATAAAAACCGCCGGCTGAATCAATTCAGGATTGATCGGTTGGCAATCCGCGCCTTTTGGCCACTTGAAATCGCCAAGGCCCACAATGTTCTCGTGCTCCGTGAAATAGGCGACAGCGTCAGGATGTTTTTCAATCATTTTCTTCTGGGTCTCCAAATAACAGGGATGCCAGGTGTCATCCGCGTCGAGAAAAGCCAGAACGTCCCCCCGAGCCTGTTCGCACAAGAAATTCCGCGCATGAGCCACACCTTGGTTTTGTTGCCTGACAACAGTGGCGCGGGATTTGTATGATTCCAGAATGACGGCAGTGTTATCGTTGCTCCCATCATCAAACACCAAAATTTCGTGGGGTGCGATCGTTTGCACCAGAACTGCATTAAGGGTCGTCTCAATGGTCTTGGCGGCGTTATAGGCGGGTATTAGAACGCTAATTTTCAAAGGACCTCTATTGTTCCTTGCATTGTGCAATGTCGAAATGCAAGCCTTCAACATATTGAGGGGAACCATCACAAGCGATTTGCGCCTGCTTTCCACAGAGCCGACATCCGATTGACCGTATCATATTTTTTGAGGACGGCTCGACAGAAAGCCTCCTGCAACTTCACTGTGGGGGTAACTCGGCCAGACTTGCGGGGTTGTCAATAATCCGGTTGTTTAAAGCTTTTCCGGCAATGCTCTGTTCGCTTGTGGCAGCGTTGGCAGCCTTCCATCTCCAATTGAACAAGCTGAATGTGCCGATCCGTTCCTTCAACGCCAATGAAGGTTTTTCCACCACATGCCAGGAGACGACGGCCAGCCCAGCGACCAGCGGGAACGCGGCAAGGAACATCGGGAGCGGAGCGATACCGGGACGAAGCGCGGCAAGGGTTTGTTGGACCGGAAATGCGTAAATATACAAGCCGTATGAATAGTCGCCAAGGTCGTTATACTTTCGAATCCAGCCATCCGGCACGTAGGCAAACCAGAAAACAGCATAAACGAGAAAAGAACCCGCCAGTATCGGAAGTAACATGGTCCGATAGGCCAGGGCAGCGCCCATCCCAAGTCCCAACCCGATTAGCCCGTTTGTTGGAACTAGGTCTCGATTGATATAAAACAAGACGCCGCTGAGAAAAAATGCCGGCAGAATCCATACAGGAGTCGTGAACCCGCCCCACCGGCAGGCAATGACAATCATTATCAGGCTCGCCAGCAATAGTATGCTTACGATCCTCCTTCGTCGAAACAGGCCAACGACGCCAATCGCTGCTACAAGCATGTAACATCTTAACTCGATGGGCAACGTCCACAGGGATCCATTGAATTCTCTGGGATAAGGGTTTGACACGAAAACACCGGGTAGTGTTTCTCGCCTGTGGAACAACCACGAGTTGTTGATCGCATACTTATAAACCGACAGGTCTTTGAAATAATCCACGATGCCAAGCGAACTCATCCATGGACCCAAGATAAAAGCGGAGAGCAGGCTGCAGACGCAAATTGCAGGGAATATGCGCAAACCGCGCGCGATTAAAAACGCCGCCAAATCATGGCGGTTACAATAACTCATGGCGATCAGATACCCACTGGTAGTAAAGAAAATAAAAACGCCCACAGTGCCAAGACCGATGCTAAACGATTGCCCGAAAGGTTTCACAGCGCTTGTGCCTATTGAGAGCAGAAAGCTGTGCGAAACAATCACCATAAACGCCGCGATAAAACGCAAAAGGTTGAAGTTATTGTCTCGCGAACCGGAGAAGGCGGCAAAAGTTCTCATGCTGGATAAAGAGTTGCTAGGCAATCACTCGACGTCGATGACCTCACGATAAACTTGCAGCAGCTTCACACCCGCCGCATTCCACGTGATTTCCGGAACCGCGCTGAGAGACGCTGTGCGCAGTTTTTCCAGCAGCGCCCGATCTTCATGCAGCATGGTAATTTGTTGCGTCAACGCCGCTACGTCGCCGACGTGGTGAATCATGCCGTTTTCCATATGTTTGCAAATGTCGGTGCAGGCGTCGGAAACCAGCGGCACACACCCGCTGCCCATCGCCTCGGTGCAAACCAGTCCGAAACCCTCTTCAATGCTAGGCAGAACCAATATATCACTGTGGCGCACCAGCTCCGGCACATCGGTCCGGTGGCCTAGGACTTTGACGCTGGGATGAGCCAGCATGGGGGCGAGTTTTTGCCGGTATGCCGGCAGGAATTCGCCCGCAATCAAAAATGTTCCCTGTTGCGAAGCCGGAGATTTGAGCCAGGCTTCCAAGGCAAAATGCAACCCCTTTCTCACCGCGCACACGCCGACGGAAATCATGGTCAAGCCGCGTTTGGGATCGCGCGGCGTTGGGTCGGGAAAAAATATTTTTTCATCAAAGCCGTAAATGTGCCGCACGAGCTTTTCCGGCGCGAAACCCTGGTCGCGAAACGTTTTCACGACAAAATCCGAAGGACACAGGAGGCCGTCCGCGAGGAGATATTCCGCCTCTTCCTTCGCCAGGATGTCCGCATTGTATTCATGCTCGTGGCCGGGCGGCAAGGGGACGCCGATGCGTTCACATTCCTTTTGCACGACTTCGTAGGCAAACCGGGTGTGGGCATTGCATCGTTCAAGGACAGTTGGAATTCCGAGCCGCCGGGCGGTTTTGAGTGTTTGTAATGCCCCAATCGGCCAGGTGTGGATGATGTCAATCTGACCGGCCATTTTTTCGATCCGGCGGGAGACAATCCAGTCATGCAGGCGCGCATAGGCCATTCTTCCCAACAAGCGATTGGGAATGCGAAATTTTCCACGAGCCAGAGTTGGCCGGACTTTTACCTTGGCTGGCAGTGGCCGCGAGATGGCCGCGGGGAAAACCGTGACCTCCGCGCCGGCGGCCGCAAGACCATCCACTTGATACCAAGCCGTGGTGCAAATCCGGTCCGCGCCCAACCGGAGCGGGAAGCTGTATAAAACGCGGACGGATTTGTTTTCGTCACGCATGGATTGTTGTTTCCGTTTTCGGATGCAGCTCGGCAGTTCCGCTTGCCCCTGTGGACGTCGGCTGGTTGTCCATAAATTCCCGATGCCATAGTTCGAGGGTCAGAAGGGAAAAGATTTCCTTCGTCGGCGCTGCGCTCCCGTTGGCGGGCTTGAGCATTTTTTCCATCTCGCTTTTGCGGAAATAACCCCGCCCCGAGGCACGAGCGGAAAGCAAGATATCATGGGCGTAATCCCGCAAATCGTGCTCAAGCCATTTTTGCAGGGGAACCGGGAACCCGGTTTTTTTGCGTTTGAGAATCGGTTTCGGAATTACCCGAGCAAAGGCCTGCTTGAAAATCCGCTTGGTCGCCAGTCCCTTGACCTTGTAATCCGGCGGCAGACTGGCGGCAAATTCCAACACCACATGATCCAGCAACGGCACGCGCAGTTCGACTGAATTCGCCATCGTGATTTTGTCAGCCTTGATCAACAAATCGTCGGGCAGCCACGTCTTGGTGTCCACATACAGCATCTGGTCCAACAAAGGACGGCCCACAACATTTTGAAAGAGTTCCCGGATGACTTCCGTGGAGCGTTCGGCGCTGGTGGCGGCGAGAAGATTTTCCGTGTAAAGCCCGCCGCGATGGCGGTTGAAGTAGCTGAACGGAGAGGCGGTGCGGCTGTAGTAATATTCCGGGAGATCCGGCTGGATCAGGTCGGCGTATTTCCGGATGCGCCCGAAGCCGTTGATGCGCGAAGCGCCGTTGATGCAATGAGCCAAGGCGCCTTTAAGCGGTCCGGCCAATGATTTGACTTTCTCCAACAGCAGGAGATTGCGGTAGTTGCTATATCCACCGAAAGCCTCGTCACCGCCCTCGCCGGAAAGCAGCACCTTGACGTGCTG
>Ga0181539_1002327_pt1 | contig 19131 bp, 15 predicted proteins | sample PEATcosm2014_Bin_46_FD_119767 | JGI IMG/M metagenome (GOLD analysis project Ga0181539, IMG submission 119767) | Peatland microbial communities from MTU Mesocosm Facility, Houghton, MI, USA - PEATcosm2014_Bin23_60_metaG | ecosystem: Environmental > Terrestrial > Soil > Wetlands > Peat | place... | reverse complement strand
GACAATTTTCTCAAGACCGCGCTCGTCTTCGTCATCCTGTTCCAGATCGGCGGCGCCGATTCCGAGGCCCTGATCACGCTTGCCGGCGCCACTTTGATCGCCCCGTTCTTTTTCCTCTCCGGCATCGGCGGCGAACTCGCCGACCGCTACGACAAGGCCTTCGTCGCGCAGCGGCTGAAACTGTTCGAGATCGCCGTCGCTGCGATCGCGGTTGCGGGCTTTGCCTTTCACTCGCTGGTTCTCTTGTTCGTCGCGGTGTTCCTGTTCGGCACCATTGCGTCGCTGTTCGGTCCGATCAAATACGGCATCCTGCCCGACCATCTCGCGCGCGCCGAACTGCCCTCCGGCAATGCGCTGGTCGAAGCCGGCACCTTCCTTGCCATCCTGATCGGCACCATCGTCGCCGGCCTGGCGGCCAAGAACGGCGGCGACCCGATCCATTTCGCCTGGCTGATGATGGTCTCGGCGCTCGCCTGCTGGATATCGAGCCGCTTCATTCCGCCGACCGGCGAGGCCGCGCCCGATATCACCATCAACCGCAACATTTTCGTCTCCACCGGCGCGCTAATCAAGCAATTGCGCGCCGATCCGCGGCTGTGGTGGGGCGCCATGGTGGCGAGCTGGTTCTGGCTGGTCGGCGCGCTGGTGCTGTCGCTGTTGCCGCCGCTCGTCTCGCACGACATCGGCGGCAGCGAGCAGGTCGTCACTGTTTTCCTCACCATTTTCTCGATTTCGGTCGCGATCGGTTCCGGTCTGGCCGCCTGGCTCGCGGCCGGACGCATCGTGCTGTTGCCGACGCTGGTCGCTTCGGTGCTGCTCGGCCTGTTCGCGCTCGATCTCGGCTGGACCGCTTCCGCCGTCGTGCCGGCGGCGAGCCCGCTCACGGTCGGCGGGTACTTTGCCTCGCGCTACAGCATCCATATTGCGATCGACCTTGCCGGGCTCGCGATCGCGGGCGGGCTGTTCATCGTGCCGGTGTTCACCGCGGTGCAGGTCTGGGCCGGCGCCGATCGCCGCGCCCGTGTCATCGCCGCGGTCAATGTGCTCAACGCCGCTTTCATGGTGGTCGGCGCGCTGGTGCTGGCGGTGCTGCAGAAGATCGGCTTCGGCGTTCCGATCCTGTTCGCGCTCATCGGCGTCGCCAATCTTCTGGTCGCCGTCGCCATCGGGCAAACGATGCCGACAGGCTGGCTGAACGATTTCCTCTCGATCGTATTCCGCGCGTTCTTCCGGCTCGAAGTCATAGGCCTGGAGAATATCGAGAAGGCCGGCCACAACGCCATCATCGCGCTTAACCATGTCAGCTTTCTCGACGCGCCGCTGGCGGTCTCTGTGCTGCCCAAACGTCCGGTCTTCGCCATCGACGTGGCGATGTCGAAGCACTGGTGGATCCAGCCGTTCCTCAAATTCGTGCGCACCATGGCGCTCGATCCGTTGCGGCCGTTTTCGGTCCGCGACATCATCAATGCGGTGCGCGACGGCAATATGCTGGTGATCTTCCCGGAGGGTCGCATCACCATCACCGGCAGTCTGATGAAGGTCTATGACGGCGCGGCGATGATCGCCGACAAATCCGACGCCATGGTCGTGCCGGTGCGCCTCGACGGTCCGGAGACGACGATTTTCAGCCGCCTCAAAAGCACGCAAGTGCGCCGCCGGCTGTTCCCGAAATTCACGATGACCATTCTCGAGCCGGTCAAATTCGAGGTCGATCCGGCGCTCAAGGGCCGCAAACGCCGGCAAGCCGCCGGCGCCGCGCTCTACACGATCATGTCCGATCTGATCTTCCGCACCACCCGCACCGACCGCACCGTGGTCGAAGCGCTGATCGAGGCGGCGAAACTCCACGGCCCGAGCTGGCTTGCGATCGAAGATCCGCTGAGCGGCCAGATGACCTACCGCCGGTTGCTTCAGGCGGTCGCCATCCTCGGCCGCAAACTGATGCCGCTTGCGCTGGAAGGCCGCCCGCTCGGCGTCATGCTGCCGACCTCCAACGGCGGCGTGGTGACGATGCTGGCGGTGCTGTCGGCCGGACGCGTGCCGGCGATGATCAACTTCAGCGCCGGCGCCGCGAACATCCTTGCCGCCTGCCGCGCCGCCGAAATCGACACCATTCTCACCTCGCGCGCCTTCGTCGAAAAGGGCCGGCTCGACCACGTGCTCGCGCAGGTCGAGAAGCAGGTCCGCATCGTCTATCTGGAGGACATCCGCGCGACGATCGGCAAGATCGACAAGCTGTGCGGTGCGCTCGGATGGAAGAAGCCGCTCGTCGAGCGCAAGCCCGACGACTGGGCGGTGATCCTGTTCACCTCCGGCACCGAAGGCCTGCCGAAGGGCGTCGTGTTGTCGCATCGCAATGTGTTGAACAATGTCGCGCAAGTCGCCGCCCGCATCGAATTCGGGCGCGAGGACAAGCTGTTCAACGCGATGCCGATCTTCCACTCGTTCGGCTTCACCGGCGGCGTCGTGCTGCCGCTGATTTCCGGCGTGCCGATCTACCTCTATCCGTCGCCGCTGCACTACCGCACCGTTCCGGAGCTGGTGTACGGCGTCAACGCGACGGTGCTGTTCGGCACCGACACCTTCCTCACCGGCTATGCCCGCATGGCCAATCCGTACGACTTCCGCTCGTTGCGCTACGTCATTTCCGGCGCCGAACCGGTGAAACATTCGACCCGACACGTCTATCTGGAAAAGTTCGGGCTGCGCATCCTCGAAGGCTACGGCGTCACCGAATGTTCGCCGGTGATGGCGCTCAACACGCCGATGTTCAACAAGTTCGGCACCGTCGGACGGCTGCTGCCCGGCATGGAAGCCAAGCTGGAGAAGGTCGAGGGCGTCGAGGACGGCGGCCGGCTTTTCGTCAAGGGACCGAATGTCATGCTCGGCTATCTGCGCGCCGACAAGCCCGGCGTGCTCGAAACCCCGCACGAGGGCTGGCACGATTCCGGCGACATCGTCGGCATCGACGAGCAGGGCTATGTCGCGATCAAGGGCCGCGCCAAGCGCTTCGCCAAGGTCGGCGGCGAAATGGTCTCGCTCGCCGCGGTCGAAATGCTGGCGGCGGAACTTTGGCCGCACTACACCACGGCGGTGTCCGCCGTGGCCGATAGCCGCAAGGGCGAGCGCCTGATCATGGTCACCGACAAGCACGGCGCGACGCGGGCCGACTTCATCGCCTATGCGCGCTCGAGGCACGCCTCCGAACTGACCTTCCCGGCCGAAATCGTCATCCTCGACAAATTGCCGATGCTCGGCTCCGGCAAGGTCGACCAATTGGCGATCGACAAGTTCGTCAAGGAGCAGGCCGCGGCGAAAGCGGCGGCGGCGGAGTAACCCACGTCATTCCGGGACGCGGGCAAAGCCCGCGGGCCCGGAATCCATAGCCACAGCACGAGCGGCTCAGACGCCAAACGATGGTTTCTTGAATCGTGATTATGGATTCCGGGCTCGCCACTTCGTGGCGCCCCGGAATGACGACTACTTCCCCCGCATCCCCAACACCCGATCCACCATCGCACCGGCTTCGCGGGCTGATCCATACTTGCGGAACTGCAATGTGTATATTATACTGCTTTATACACATTGGATATGACCGCCATGCGCACCAATATCGAGATTGACGACGCGTTGATGGCGGAAGCGCAAAAACTCACTGGAATCGCCACCAAAAAACAGACCGTGGAAGAGGCGCTGCGTTTGATGATCCGGCTGCGGCGGCAGAGTGAGTTCCGCGCGGCGTTCGGCAAATACCGCTGGCGCGGCAATCTCGCCGAAAGCCGCAAAGGGCGAGGTATCGGTTGATCGTCGTCGACAGTAGCGTTTGGATCGACTTCCTCAACGGCACCGATGCGCCCCACGTGCGAACATTGGATAGCTGCCTCGGCACCGGCGAGATCATCGTCGGCGATCTGATGCTCTGCGAAGTGCTGCAAGGGCTGGAAAGCGAACGGGCGGCTCGGGAGGTAGAGGCCTTCCTGCGTCCCTTCGCGATCGTGCCGATGGCCGGCGAAGCGATCGCCGTCGCAGCCGCGCGCAATTTTCGTTACTTGCGTGGCCGCGGCATCACGATTGGCAAAACTATCGATCTGTTGATCGGCACATGGTGTATCGAGAACCGTGTGCCGCTGCTCCACAATGACAGCGACTTTCGTCCGATGGCGCGCCATCTTGGCTTGGGGGAAGTCCAGATCTCGGGATGAGACCTCGACAAATTGCCGATGCTCGGCTCCGGCAAGGTCGATCAATTGGCGATCGACAAGTTCGTCAAGGAGCAAGCGGCGGCGAAAGCGGCGGCGGAGTGACGGTTTCCGCCGCAGGCGCGGGGCCAAGCAAAATAACCGCTTTGCCTCCGACTGCTGACCTCACCGCAAAGACGCGATGGGCCACGAGGGGACATCTGGGCTGTCGGAAAAGCAGCCGAAGCTCGGTGTCATCGCCCCCCGTCGGCCGAGACATTGATGGGCACTCTAGGCTGGCCCGGCACTTACAGCCTCACTCGAGGAATGACGGTGCCAGCTAAGGGCCGCGACCGCGACAATCAGCGGCGCAAGCCAAGCAAGTCGACTCTGGTAGCGGTCGTGGGGGTTCGATAGCACACCGCAGATCACGGCATTGCCGATCAGCGCCACGAATACCAATGCGGCAATCGCCGCTATATCCCGGCCACGTCCAAGCAAGACGATCACCGGTAGTGCTGCGATTGCAAGCGCCTGCACCGGAATGTGAATGAGATTCGCCCAGCTGAAATCGAGTGTCATCCGCGCCTGTCGGCTGGCGAGGTAAGGTTTTAGCGCGCCGGCGGCAAACCGCTCGAAAGTCCACTGAGTGTGCCAGCTCCAGGGCGTAAGCCCGTCACCGGTCGCAATGTCGGCGAACTGTTTGATCGTGGCAATAAACGCTGCGCGGACACTCATGGCGGGATAACGCATTACGCTTTCGATCACGATCCGCCGCGCTTCGGTCTCGAATTGTTCGAAACCGCCGAGCTTGTAGATCGGACTTTCCTCCGCCCAGAGCCAAACATCGGCAGTGCGCGGCACCTCCGCGCGATAGCTGCAAAGCCGAATCGTCGGGTTAGGGCAGCGGTCGGCGAGGTAGCGCTCGACGATGCCGTCCTGCAGCAGCCCGCCGAAGACGAAATTGAAGCCACCGGGCGTAAAGGCCAATTGCTTGGTGATGATAAAATTCGAGAGCGGGGCAAGCAGGACGCCGGTTGCAACCGCTACAGCTGGCAGCGCAACAGCGGGCTGCGGCAGATTGATCCGAGTCGCAAACATGCCCAGCACGGCCAAAAGTGCCGTAAGACCAAGCGCCAAGGCAAGGATCGACATGTGGCTCGCGATCGCAACCGCAATCGCGACGATGAGAATAATGGTTTCCGGTCGTCGCAGGTCCTGTGCGTGAAATGCGAGCATCGCCAATGCAAGCACGAAGACCGAAACTAGGATGTCCGGCGTCAGCTGCGAAGCGTACCACGATAATCCGGTCAACGCGCAAAGCCCGATGACGAGTGCGGTGGCAAGCCACGGTCGACCACCAAAGCCTTGCAGCCGCAGTGTTAGCGCGATGAGCCAAGCGACGATCGCGGCCTGCACGATGATATTAGGCCAGAAATGCTCCTTAATGCCGAGCGCGAGGAAAGCGCCGTAGAGCGCCGAGCGACCCATTGCGAGTGTCATTTCGAACGGCCGCGCAAGATAGCCGCCGGTGTCGTAGAACACGATCGGAAAGCCGTTCCACAGCGCCGGCCACAGCAGGGCCGTGAGCATCAACAGTCCTGCGAGCGTCCAGACGATCTTTCCGTTCTGCTGCAAATGCAAAGTGGCCTCGTGGATGGCGGCGCCCCACGCTATTCTAACCCACATGTTCGTCGCTTTTTAAGGAAATCAAATCGGCCGGCACCCCGGTGACGCCGGCCGCGCCGACGAGGTTGTAGACTAACTGATCGAGCATTTATAAGTCGGGATAGCTGCGCGCTGGTGGTGCTGCGTTGCACCAAAGTCTCGCAGCCAATTGCCGCTCTGGGTCATTCGCTGCAAATATTGGCTGTGCGAGGCCTGCAGTGCATCGATAACCGACAATTCGAAACCAATCGCTCAGCAGCTCCGGCGGGAAGGTGATGTGGGCGCTACTTCCCCCGCATCGCCAACACCCGATCGACCATCGCGCCGGCTTCGCCGAGATAATTTCCCGGATCGCATAGCTTTGCCAAAGCCGCGCGGTCGAGGTGCTTGGCGATTTCCGTATTCTCCGCCAACAAATCCACCAGCGGCCGGCCGGTCGAGATCACTTTGCGGCAGATGTCGTAGACGAGGTCGTGGGCGTATTGGCGGCCGAGATAGGGGCCGAGCCCCATCATCACCGCTTCCGACACGATCAGGCCCTTGGTCAGGTCGAGGTTCGATCGCATTTTCTTTTCGTCGACCTGCAAGCCGGTGAGCACGAATTCGGTCTGCGCCAGCGCGCCTGAGGTGAAGCAGAAGATTTCCGGCAGCACGATCCACTCGATCTCCCAGGGACCGGTGGCGCGCTCGTGGTCCTCGACCATGGCGTCGAGCAGCGCGCCGACCTGCTGGCGCACGACGGACGTCAACGCGGTGATATAGACCGACGAGATCGGGTTGCGTTTCTGCGGCATGGTCGAGGACGAGCCGCGGCCTTCGTGGAACGGCTCGTACAGCTCCTCCACTTCGGTCTGCATCATCAATTTCACGTCGAAGGCGATCTTGCCGCAGGTGCCGGTGACGAGGCCGAGGAAACAACCGACTTCCGCGATCGTATCGCGGACCGTGTGCCAGGCGATCGCCGGCTGGCCGAGTTTCAGCTCCTTCATCAGCTCGGCCTGGGTTTCGAGTCCGCGGCCGGCGAGCGAGGACAGCGTGCCGGCGGCGCCGCCGAATTCGCCGACCAGTACGCGGGCGCGCAATTCCTCGAGGCGTTGCTTGTGGCGCTCGAAGGCGGCGAGCAATGTCGCCATCTTGTAGCCGAAGGTGATCGGAACGGCCTGCTGCAGATTGCTGCGGCCGGCCATCGGCGTGTCGCGATATTTGCGGGCGAGACCGGCGAGCGCGTCGGCGATGGCCTCGAGATGCGCCTCGATCACGGTGAGCGCCTCGCGGATTTGCATCACGGTCGAGGTATCGGTGATGTCCTGGGTGGTCGCGCCCCAGTGGCACCACTCGCCGAGCCCGTCGCGGCAGGCCGCCACGAGCTGCTGCACCACCGGCAGCACCGGATAGCCGATGCGCTCGGTCTGGACCTTGAGCTTTTGGAAGTCGATCTCGGCCGCGTGGCAATGCCGGCAGATTTCGTCCGCGGCCTCTTTCGGAATGATGCCGAGCCGCGCCTGCGCCCGCGCCAGCGCCGCCTCGAAGTCGAGATATTTCTGGACCCGGTTTTCGTCGGAAAACACCCGCCGCATCGCCTCGGTCGAGAAGATGTCGCGGAATACGGCGGAGTCGATCAAGCTCGTCGGCATGGACGTCATTCTCCCGGATGAATTTCTTTCCGCTCATTCCCGCGAATGCGGGAATCCAGTCGGAAAGCACAGGGCGCGTTGGCGAGCCTCCTGGGTCCCCGCTTTTGCGGGGACGAGCGGAGGCGGTCGGCGGCGAGCGATGGTCTAACAAAATGGATTTGCCAAGCCTATCCCCCTAAACTGTCCGCATGAGCGCCCCGTCGAACCGGTACACTGCAGCCGCAAGCCCGACGCTTGCGCCACCCTTGCGGGCGATCCTCGACGCCGAATACCCGCGGTTCAGCGCCGCCGAGATGGCGCGCCGCCGCGCCGCGATCGAGACGCTGCTGCTGGAAGCCGAACTCGATCACCTCGTGTTCTGCGGCGCGAACCGCGTCGGCTCGGCGGTGCAGTGGCTGACCGGCTGGCCGGTGACGGCCGAGGCGGTCGGGGTGCTCACGCCGGGCGAGCCGGACGCCTTGTTCGTTCAGCACGTCAACCATGTGCCGCTGGCGCGGCGTTTGGCGAGCGAAGCGGAGGTGGCCTGGGGCGGCGGCTCGTCGATCGGCGCCGCCATTGCCGCATTGGAGCGGCGTGGCGCGCGCGCCGGGCGCCTCGGCATCGTCGGGCCGATGAGCTTCGAGCAGCACACGAGCTTGGCGGCGCGGTTCGGCACCATCGCCAATCTCAACCGGCCCTATGTCCGGCTGCGCCAGGTCAAGTCGGCCGAAGAGCTCGATTGGATGCGGATCGGCTCAGCCTTGACCGATCGCGGCATGGCAGCGCTGCGCCACGGGCTTCGGCCGGGCCTGAACGAGCGCGACCTCGCCTTTCTTGTCGAAGCGTCTTATCTCGCTCTCGGCGGCACCAACGTCATCCATTACTTCGGGGTGACGTCGATGACGGCGCCCGATCTCGCCGTGCCCGCGCAGTTCGTCGCCAACCGCAAAGTCGCGCGCGGCGATGTTGTCGTCGCCGAGATCAGCGCGGCGTTCTGGGAACATCCCGGCCAGGTGCTGCGCAGCTTCGCCGTCGAGGACGAGCCGCCGCAGCTTTACCGCGACCTGCATGCGGTCGCCGATGCCGCTTTCGACGCCGTGGCAAAAGTGCTCAAGGCCGGCGCCATGCCGAGTGAGGTGATCGACGCGGCGCGCGTCATCGAAGACGGAGGCTTCACCATCATCGACGACCTGTTGCACGGCTATGGCGGCGGCTATCTGCCGCCGGTGCTCGGATCGGCGAGCCTGCCCCCTCCCTACCCTCCCCCGCGTGCGGGGGAGGGTAGGGAGGGGGCGATCCCGGACGAGCCGTTCCGCGCCGGAATGACGGTGGTGATCCAACCGAATGTCGTCACGCGCGACGGCAAGGCCGGCGTGCAGACCGGCGAAATGGTCCTGATCACGGCAACCGGGATCGAGCCGATGCACGGTATCCCGCGGGGTTTTGCGCGGGTGTGACCGCGCTGCTTCGCCGCCGTCGCGGCTGACTCGCGGGGCGTGCTTAACAGTGTCCTATTGCATCCGCCAGTGCCGCCGAAGCAAAGCGATGCGCATTGTCGAGACGACAATGACGCGGGAATCGCCACGACGACGGGCATAAGCGTCGCGGCGAGTTTTGCGGCGCGCGCTTCCTCAAACTTTGTAAAGCTTATCTGTTGGATTGAAATTAAGCGATACACGCCCCGTAAAGAATACCGCTTCAACCAATCTTCAGCATAGGGCCAGAACGCTACGTAGTTTCATCAATTCCATACCGGGTGCGGACCAATAATCCCCGCGAACAACGATTAAATTCGTGGCGTCAGCAGGGGACCGACTTGCGTACCAGTACCGTTGTCATGATCGGCTTCGCGGTCCTGTTCGGACTGCTCGCGGTGTTCCTGGCGCAGACCTGGCTCAACAACCAGGCCGATGCGCGGCTGCGAAGCATCGAGGCGCAGCGCAAAGCGCCGCCGCCGGAACGCACCATCGTGGTCGCCGGTCGCCCGTTGCGCTTCGGCGAGGAGCTGACCGCGTCGGCGCTGCGCGAAATAGCGTGGCCGCAGGATGCGCTGCCGGCCGGCACGTTCGGCAAGATCGCCGACCTCGCCGCCGGCAAACGTGTCGTGCTGATGCCGATGGAGGTGAACGAAGCCGTTCTCGCTTCCAAGATCACCGGTCAGGGTCAGCGCGCCACGCTGTCCGCAGTGCTCGACGACGGCATGAAGGCGGTGACCGTCCGCGTCAACGACGTCGAGGACGTCGCCGGCTTCGTGCTGCCGGGCGATCGCGTCGATGTTTTGCTGACACGGCAGGGCGAAAAGAACGTGGCGATCACCGATGTCGTGCTCCAGGACGTTCGCGTCCTCGCCGTCGATCAGATCGCCGACGAGCGCGCCGACAAGGCCGCCGTGGTCAAGGCGGTCACGCTGGAAGTCAACGTTACCGACGGCCAGAAAGTGGCGCTCGCCGCCACGGTCGGCACCTTGTCGCTGTTGCTGCGCAAGGCGGGCGAGACCGTCGACGCCGATACGCGGCGCGTCACCACCGTCGACCTCGGCAAGCCGAGCGAGCCGGTGCCGAATTCGCGCTTCGTCACCATCGCCGTATCCCGGCCGTCCAAAAATCTGCGCACCGAATACACCGTGCCGACCGAAGGCGGCAATGCGCTGTCGGCGGTGCCGGCGCGCGACTGCTGCACGAATTGACGCGAATGGAGCAACGCGAAAGTCGAGTTCTTGGGGATAACAACGAGCGGCGGGAGGCCGACGTGAATAGCCAATACGAAGTCGACAGGCTGAATCGGAATCGGATCGCGGATCGAACCTGCCGTCATCCGGACAGGAGCATCAAGATCGCCGCGCTGGCGCGGCGCGGCTGGATCGCGGCCGCCTTGGCGGCGGCGACCATGCTCTTGCTGTTGCCGGCGGCGGCGCGGGCCGAGCAGCGGATCGCCTGGGCGAGCGGCGTGCACACCTCGACGGTGGCGGTCACGCTCGGCAAAACGGAAGATGTGCATACGGATCAGAATCTCACCGACATCACGGTCGGCGATCCGGACGTGGCCGACGTGAGCCCGCTCACCGACCACGCGCTGTCGATTCTCGGCAAGAAGATCGGCACGACGCGGGTGACGGCCTACGGGCCGGACAAGAAGCCGGTCGGCATTTTCGATGTCGAAGTGTCCTACGACATTTCGCGGCTGGCGACCGAAATCGCCCGCTTCACCGGCGGCGGCATCAGGGTGTCGTCGATCAACGGCCGCCTCATGCTGAGCGGCACCGCGCCCGACGCCGTCACGCTCGATAGAGCGGTGGAGATTACGCGCCAGTTCGCTCAGGGTCTGGATCCGATCAACACGGTCCAGGTGACACGGCCGCAGCAGATCGAGCTGGACGTGCGCTTCATCGAGGTCGACCGCAACGCGAGTCGCGACCTCGGCGTGCAGTGGAATATGTTCGGTAATTCGGCGATCGCCAATCTGGGCTCCGGGCGGCCGGCCTCGCAGCTGCCGATCACGCAGCCGAACGGCGCGTTTCAGCAGCCCGCCCTCGCCGGGAGCGGCGTCGGCGGGCCCAACATCGCGGCGAGCGGTCTGCCGATTTCGCCGGTGGTCGCCGCCGGCGTGTTGTCGGGTGCGGCGCCGTTCGGCTTTCTGGTCGGTCAATTGTCGAACCGCCTTCAGGTCGCGGTGAATGCGCTCGAAGTGCAAGGTTCCGCGCGCAGCCTGGCGGAGCCGAATCTGGTGACCTTATCGGGCGAAACCGCGAGCTTTCTTGCCGGCGGCCAAATCCCGGTCCCGGAAGTCGGCGCGACGGGCACGCCGTCGTTCGGCTTCCAGCCCTACGGCGTCGGCCTCTCCTTCACCCCGACCGTGCTCAGCAACGGCGTCATCAACCTGGTGGTCAAGCCGGAGGTGAGCGATATCGATCCGGCCAACGGCGTGACCGTCGCCGGCACCTTTGTGCCGGCCCTCACGATGCGCAAGGCTTCGACAACGCTGGAACTGCGCGACGGTCAAAGCTTCATGCTCGCCGGGTTGTTGCAGAACAAGGGCACCAATGATCTCAATCAGCTGCCGTGGCTGGGCGACATGCCGGTGCTCGGCGCTTTGTTCCGCAGCACCGAATATCAGAAGAACGAGACCGATCTCGTGATCCTGGTGACGCCGCATCTGGTGCGTCCGATGGCGCCGACCGACGTGGCGCACACGCCGTTCGACAACACGCTGCCACCAAACGACGTCGACTTGTTCCTGATGGGCAAGACCGAGGTCAGTCCGGCACTGGCGCGGCTCGCCGTCGGCGCGCTGAACCGGCCCTATGTCGGTCATATCCTCGATCTGCCGAGGCAAGGAGGCGTCTATGTATCGGCCAGGGACTAAGCGCGCCGGCCGCCTGGTGGCGGGCACAGTCGCCCTCGCCGGGCTCGCCAGCTTGCTAGCCGGTTGTTCGGACATCTATTTGGACCGCCGCGAAACGGTGGCGCTGAGCGCAGGTGACGCCATCGCCGCCAATAAGGTCACTCAGATGGTCGATCCCTGGCCGCCGAACAGCGGCGACCGGAACATCGCCTATAACGGCCAGAGAATGCAGGCCGCGGTCGAACGCTATCGCACCAACAAGGTCACTCAGGCTGCGGATTCAATGGCGCCAGAGACTGCGGCGGCATCGGTGCAGAACATCACCCAAGTCAGTGTCGGCGGCGGTTCGTCGCAGACAAGTACCGCGTCGCCGACGACCGGCACGCCGGCCCAATGACGCCCACACCCCCCATGCGAGCGTGAAGACATGCATAGCGACCGCGCTACGCCCCCGGATGGTCAGCCCAAAGTCGTCGTCATCACCGCCGATGCGGATTTTGCCGACACGGTGCGCGCGACTTTCGGCGTCAGCGCGCAGATCGGCCTCGACGTCGTCTCCTCGAGACTCGCAGCCTGCGCCGACACCGTCGATCTCGCGGATGCGACCGTTGCCATTGTCGATATCGACTCGGGCGACGAGAGCGAGTTTGCCGCCCTCGAACGTCTCGCGGCGCGTGCCGGACACCGGCCGCCGCTGATCGCGATCACGCAAGCCTTCAATGCCCAGGTCGCGCGCCGGCTGATGCAGATCCGGGTCGCCGATATGCTGGTGAAGCCGGTGCCGCCGGTCGAGCTGGTACGGACCTGCGCGCGCGTCGCCAATTCGTCGAGCCGGGAGCCGTCGGCCGGCGCCGCCGCGGAGCCGACCGAAGCGCAGATCTTCACCTTCCTGCCCGCCGTCGGCGGCGCCGGCGTGACCACGCTCGCGGTGCAGACCGCGATGCTCCTTCTCAACAGCGGCCCGCGCGGCAAGTCCGCGACCTGCCTGGTCGATCTCGATTTCCAGCACGGCGCCTGCGCCGACCATCTCGACATCGAGCCGCGCCTCAATCTGGGCGAGATCGAACCGCGCCCGGAACGGCTCGACCGCCAATTGCTCGAAGTCATGATCTCGCAACATCCGTCCGGCCTCGCCGTGATCGCGGCGCCGAACCGGCCGGCGGAAATGCGCTCCTTCGATCCCAACGTCGTCACCCGGCTGCTCGATCTGGTCTCGTCGCATTTCGATTATGTCGTGTTCGACATGCCGCGGACCTGGTTTTCCTGGACCGACAGCGTACTGCTCGGCTCCAACAAGCTCTTCATCGTCAGCGAGACGACGGTGCCGGGCCTGCGCCAGGCCAAGCAGCTCGTCGACGCGGTCCGCGAGCGGCTGGGCGAGGGTCCGAAACCGCAGGTCATCATCAACCGCTTCGTGCAGAAACTGTTCGCGCCGGGCTTGCGCAAAAGCGACATCGAACAGGCGATCGGCGACGCCTTCGTCGCCTGCATCCCGAACGATTACGGGCTGGTGCGCGAAGCCATCGATCGCGGCGTGCCGCTCGAAGAGGTCAAGAAGGCGAACAAGATCACGCTCGAACTGAAAAAGCTGATTGTGCCGGCGGGCGGCGCCAAGGCGGCGAAAGAGGCGGCGGGCGCCGGCGGGAAATTCCCGCTGGCGTCGGCGCTGTCTGGCGCGCTGTCTTGGGCGCGGTCGTGATCGGAGCGCGAATGGCCGGCCGTTTTTCAACGCACCGCGTCGCCGCTCCGCCGCTGGTCCCGGCGCCCGCGCCGGCTGTGGCCGCGCCCGCGAGCGCGCCGCAGGCGCTGGTGGCGGAAAGCGCGCCGGAACCCGCCGCGCCGGCCGGCGCCAATCCGTTGCTGTCGGACAAGCTTCTCGACGCCAAAGTGCGCCTGCACCGCCGCCTGATCGAGGAGATCAATCTGTCGGCGCTGGAAAAACTGCCCGAGGACGAGCTGCGCGGCCATGTCCAGGAGCTGGTCTCGCAATATGTGCTGACCGAACGGCTCGCGCTGAACACGCAGGAGCTCCACGAGTTCGTCTCCGAAATCCTCGACGAGATGATGGGGCTCGGTCCGCTCGAGCCGCTGCTCAAGGATCCGTCCGTCAACGACATTTTGATCAACGGCCACGAATGCGTCTATGTCGAGCGCCGCGGCGTGCTGGAGCCGACCGGGGTGCGTTTCAAGGACGAGGCGCATCTGTTGCGCATCATCAACAAAATCGTCTCGGCAGTCGGTCGCCGCGTCGACGAATCGCATCCGATGTGCGACGCGCGGCTCTTAGACGGTTCGCGCGTCAACGTCGCGGTGCGGCCGGTGGCGATCGACGGGCCGCTGATGTCGATCCGCAAATTCTCCAAGAAGCCGTTCAACCTCGACAAGCTGGTCGCGGTCGATGCGCTGCGGCCGCCGATGGCGGAACTGCTGGCGGCCGCCGTGAAAGCGCGCGTCACGCTGATCATTTCCGGCGGCACCGGTTCGGGCAAGACGACGATGCTCAACGCGCTGTCGGCCTTCATTTCGGAGAAGGAGCGCCTCCTCACCATCGAGGACGCCGCCGAGCTGCAATTGCAGCAGCCCCATGTCGGCCGCATGGAAACCCGGCCGCCGAACATCGAAGGCAAGGGCGAAATCCGCCAGCGCGATCTGGTCAAGAACGCGCTGCGCATGCGGCCGGACCGCGTCATCCTCGGCGAGTGCCGCGGCGAGGAAGCCTTCGACATGTTGCAGGCCATGAATACCGGCCACGAAGGCTCGATGGCGACGGTCCATGCCAATACGCCGCGCGACGCGATCTCGCGGCTCGAGCAGATGATCGGCATGGCCGGGCTGCCGATGACGGTCGCCTCGATCCGCGCGCAGATCGCCTCGGCGATCCGGGTCATCGTCCAACTGTCGCGGCTTTCCGACGGCAAGCGGCGCGTCATGAGCATCGCCGAGATCACCGGGCTCGAAGGCGACATCATCCAGATGCAGGAAATCTTCAAGTTCGTCCGCACCGGCACGGCGCCGGACGGCACCGTCCAGGGCCATTTCCAGGCGACCGGCGTGCGGCCGCGCTTCCTCGCCGATCTCCTCGCCATGGGCATCAAGCTGCCCGGCACCTATTTCGATCCGTCGCAGCCGCTCTAGCCCAAGGCTCGATCATGAGAACAACGCGTCATTGCGAGGAGCGAAGCGACGAAGCAATCCAGAATCTTGCGCTGGATTGCTTCGCGGAGCCTGTCATCGGGCCGGCCACTTCGGGCCGGACCCGTTGGCTCGCAATGACGATTCTCAGGAAGCGCTGACCGCCATGTCGTTCGAGATCGATCCGATCTACCTGATCTGGCTGTTCGTCGCGATCTCGGCGGTGCTGACGGTCGAGACCGTCTATCTGACCTGTTTTTCGCACGTCTCCTATCGCAGCCGCATCAACCGGCGCCTGATGATCGCCAAGGACCGCACCGACCGCGAAAGCGTGCTGAGCGAATTGCGGCGCGAGCGCGGACTGACCGCGGGTGGCGACTATCGGCTCGATCTCGTGGCGCTGAACCGGCTGATCCTGCAATCCGGCCTGACCATCGGCTTCACCCGGCTCATCATCGTCTTCGGCGTCATCGCCGTGATCGCATTCGCAGCGACCATGATCCTGCGCGGCAGCATCCTGGAAGCCGGCGTGGCGGCCGTCTTGAGCGCGACCGCATTGCCGCTGTTCGTTCTCAAGCTCTTGCGCAGCCGGCGCCAGAAGAAGTTCAGCGCGCAATTCCCCGACGCGCTCGACATCATCGTGCGCAGCCTGCGCGCCGGCCATCCGGTGCCGATCGCCGTCACCATGGTCGGGCGCGAAATGACCGACCCGATCGGCTCGGAATTCGGCATCGTGTCCGACGAGATCACCTACGGCGCCGACCTCGAAGCGGCGATGCGCAATCTGTACGCCCGCATCGGCTCCGACGACTTGCCGCTGTTCGTCACCGCGGTCGCCATCCAAGGCTCGACCGGCGGCAATCTCGGCGAAATCCTGCAAAACCTGTCCGGCGTGATCCGCCAGCGCTTCAAGATGCGGCGCAAGATTCGCGCGCTCGCCTCCGAAGGCCGCGCCTCGGCGATGATCCTGTCGGCGCTGCCGATCGGCATGTTCCTGGTCATCCAGTTCATCGCGCCGGAGTTCTACGCCGCGGTGTGGCACGAACAACTGACCAAGCTTTTGCTGCTCGGCGCGGCGTTCTGGATGGCGGTCGGCAACCTGATCATGTTCAAGATGGTCAACTTCAAGATTTGATTCTTGTAGGGTGGGTTGAGCGGAGCGAAACCCACCGCGGCGGCCTCAAACCGATGGGTTTCGCTCCGCTCAACCCATCCTACGATCTGAAAGATGGAAGCAAACACCGCCTTCGGTTTGTTCGGCGACAGCGCCTCGACAATGCTGAGCGTCATGATCTTTCTCGCCGCCGGCATGCTGGCCTTCGCCGCCATGATCGGCATGCGCGCGCGCGAGGCGGTGCGGCGCCGCGCCGCCCGCGTCGGCATCGACGGCGATGCGCCCGCAGGCCGCCGCTCGCTGCGCTATACCGGATCGACGACCGCGCAAAAGCTGGTCGCCTACGCGACCAAGCATTACGCCTCGGTCGACAGCAAGGACCTGAAGGTGCTGCGCCGGCGTCTCGTCGAGGCCGGCATCTACGATCCGCACGGCGTGGCTTATTTCTTTCTCGCCCGCGTGGCGATGGCGGTGGGCTTTGCCGGCGGGGTATTCGTCGCCCTGCCGCTGTTCGGCTTTCCCGTGAAAACGCCGTTCTGGCTGTTCGTCATGTCGGCGGGCGTGCTCGGCTATATCCTGCCGAGTCTCTATCTCGACCGCCGCATCGCCGGCAAACGCGCCGAGCACCAGTCGGGCTTTCCCGATTTCATGGATCTGCTCGTGGTCTGCTCCGATGCCGGCTTGAGCATGGAGGCGGCGCTCGACCGGGTCGGCCGCGAGCTCGGCATTTCCTATCCGTCGCTGTCCGCCAATATCCACATGGCCAATCTCGAAATCCGCGCCGGCCAGACCATGACCGAGTCGCTCGAACATCTCGGCGACCGGCTTGGGCTGGACGAAGCGCGCTCGTTCGCAACCCTGATCCAACAATCCGACGAACTCGGCTCCTCGATCGGCGACGCGTTGCGCGTCTACTCCGACGACATGCGCCACAAGCGGCTGTCGCGCGCCGAGGAGAAGGCCTACAGCCTGCCGGCCAAGCTCGCGGTGCCGATGATGGTGTGCATCTTCCCGGTGCTGTTCATCGTGATCCTGTGTCCGGTCATCGTGCGCCTGGCGACCGGGAATTGGTGAGGCGGCAATCCGCTCTCCCGCTTGCAGGGGAGGGCGGCACGCGCAAGCGTGCCGGGTGGGGGCCAGTCTTTGCCTCAAGTGCAATCTTCCCGGCCGCAAGCCCCCTCCCAACCCTCCCCCGCAAGCGGGAGAGGGCTTTGCCGAGCGAGCAATTCCTTAACCGCCGTCGCCTAACCTTTCCTGTCTGGTGGTGTCTGTACATTGCCCTTCGTGGGACGGGCGCGTTCATGAGTATCGGCGCAGCACGCGTACTGATCGTTCTGGCGGCGAGCCTGACCGGCCTTGCCGGCTGCTCCTCGTCCGGCCGATTCGATGTGGCGGCGACCGATCAGCCGACCGCCGCTGCCGCGGCGAGCCCCGACACCACGGGCTCTATCGCGGTGCGGCCGGCCGGGCAGTCTTTGACGCCAGCGCAAGCAGCGCCGGCGCAAGCGACGCCGCTGGAGACGCCGCTACAGAATGCCCTGCTGCCCCTCCTTTTTCTCGGCACCGGATATTGACGCCGCGCTCGAAGCGCCCCGGCAAGCAATTCCTTAACCATCGTCGCCTAGCTTCGCCTCCGGGGATGCCCGTCGGCGGGACGTGTTTATGAGTATCCGAGTTGCGCGGGTCCTGATGCTTGTGGCGGCGGGCCTGACCGGCCTTGCCGGTTGTTCGACCGGCCCCAAGCTCGGCGACAAGCTCGGCAATCTGGCGGCGACCGACCAGCCGGCGAGCGAAGCCGCGGCAAGCTCCGACACCACGGGCTCGATCGTCACCCAGCCAGCGGAGCCCGGACCGAGCGGCGAGCCGGTGGCGCCGTTGTCGGCGCCCGGCCTCTCCGGCGACGACCCCCACGACGACGTGCAGCTCGGCAAGAAATATTTCCGCAGCAACAATTTCGGGCTGGCCGAAAAAAGCTTCCGCACCGCGGTCGAGAAACATCCGCGCGATGCCGAGGCCTGGGTCGGCCTCGCGGCCTCTTACGACCGCCTGCACCGCTTCGACCTCGCCGACCGCGCCTATGGCGAAGCCGTGCGGCTCGTCGGCCCGACCGTCGAAATCCTCAACGACGAGGGCTTCTCCTACATGCTGCGCGGCGACTACGCCCGCGCCAAAAAACTCCTGCAACAAGCCCAGGCCAAGGACCCGGCGAATCCCTACGTCCAGGCCAATCTCGATTTGCTGGAGCAGAGTTTTCACGAGGGTAAAGCAGTGCAGTAGACCGTAGGATGGGTAGAGCGCAGCGAAACCCATCGTTCTGAGACTGCGCTACACTCCCTTATGACCAATTATCGCCGCAACTTCATCGGCGGAGCGAGCTTCTTTTTCTCGGTCAATCTCGCGGACCGGCGGCAGCGTCTGCTCACCGAGCGCATCGATCTACTTCGTGCGGCGTTCAAGGATGTGCGCAGCCGGCATCCCTTCACGATCGAGGCGATTGTCGTTCTTCCCGAACACCTGCATGCGATCTGGACCTTGCCCGAAGGCGATGCCGACTTCGCGTTGCGTTGGCGGCAGATCAAAGCCGCCTTCGCGCGTCAACGGCCCGGCGGCGAACATGTTTCACCGAGCCGCGCCGACAAAGGCGAACGGGGCATCTGGCAGCGGCGCTACTGGGAGCACACGTTGCGCGACGAACAGGATTTTGTGCGGCACGCGGATTACATTCATTTCAATCCGGTGAAGCATGGCCACGTCACACGCGTGAAGGATTGGCCGCATTCATCTTTCCATCGCATGGTCAGGCTTGGGCTCTATCCCGAAGATTGGGCGGGCGATCTGGGAAAGAGCGATCATCGCTTTGGCGAAAGATGATGGGTTTCGCTGCGCTCTACCCATCCTACGCGCTGAGCGTCTCATTCACGGAGACGTGATCTTGACATTGGTCGCTAATACGGTTACATACAGCGAATCATCTCGCCCCCGTAAAGGACGCCCGTCCGGAGGCATACCGGCGGGCGGGGCGAGGGCGGTTCCCGCGGGCGGATTTGCACTCCGCTCCCGGGCGGTTCGGGCATCATGTCATCCG
>Ga0181539_1002321_pt1 | contig 19172 bp, 13 predicted proteins | sample PEATcosm2014_Bin_46_FD_119767 | JGI IMG/M metagenome (GOLD analysis project Ga0181539, IMG submission 119767) | Peatland microbial communities from MTU Mesocosm Facility, Houghton, MI, USA - PEATcosm2014_Bin23_60_metaG | ecosystem: Environmental > Terrestrial > Soil > Wetlands > Peat | place... | reverse complement strand
GTCCTGCCGTCCCGAACGTCGAGGCAAGGTATAATGCGTTTGCTGAGCATGGAAGCCCCCGTTTTATGAAACGCCGTCCCAGCGGCAGAAATTGTCAAGGAGCCGCAACCCCGGCTTGCCGCTTTTTTCGGGATGAAACTGAACGGCGACAAGATTTCGCAAGGCCACGGCAGATGTGAAAGTCATCCCATATTCGGTCATCCCCGCAGATAGGTCCTCGTTTGCAGGTTGCGGATAGTAGCTGTGAACGAAATAAAACTCGCTTTCCGCAGGAATATCGCGAAAAACGGCGTGATCTTTCTCAAATCTAACCGAATTCCAGCCCATATGCGGAATCTTCAGAAAATCCCCTGCTTCAGACGATATATTTTCGGGGAACTTTCGTACTTCACCCGGAAGAATTCCAAGGCAAGTGGTTTGGTTTTCCTGGCTGACATCAAAAAGTACCTGAAGCCCAACGCAAATGCCCAGGATGGGCACTCCAGCGCCGAAGAGTTCCCAAAGCAGCTTATCAAGCCCAAGCTCCCTCAAGCTTTCCATGGATTTCCCGGCGGCCCCGACTCCGGGGAAGACCACCTTATCCGCCTTACGGATTTCATCATGGGAGTTGGTGATCCGGCATTGAAATCCAAGATGGTCCAGTGCCCGCTTCACGCTGGTCAGGTTCCCCGCTTTGTAGTCGAGTATGGCAATCACGCCTCGGCGCTCCTTTAGCAGATGTTATAGTTTAGAAAGAATATCCCAAATTTGTGCGGTGGGTCAAGGTCGGGTTGCCTGAGCTGAGTGAGAAGCATATAATTATGCCCTTGATATTTACAACAAGTCTCGTTGCACCATGGCTCATTTCAAGGATATGAAGGGCCTTTATCTCTTTGACCATGCCTGTAATTACCTGAGTGGAACTTTCGAGGAAATGTGAAGCTCTGCGTCCGGACATGCCCATAATCGTGCAGAGAAGTGATTCGTTTCCATCAGGAGAATAGTGGAAAAGATAATCAAAGGAACGGATATCGAGCTTCAGGTTGAGAAGCTCGCATTTGGGGGCAAAGCAGTAGCCAAAGTGGGCGGGTTTGTGGTTTTCATTGACCGGGCCGTTCCCGGGCAGACGGTGAAAGCCCTCATAACAAGGAAGAAGCGAAATTACGCCGAGGCGAGGGTAATCGAGACGCTGACCCAATCGCCCGGCTATAGGGTGCCTGTTTGCCCGCATTTCGGGATTTGCGGAGGGTGCCACTGGCAGGATATCTCATATGAGGTTCAGCTTTTCTGGAAAAGAGCCCACGTTGTAGAGTGCCTCCAGCATATTGCCGGGGCAGGCGAAACCGAAGTTGGGCCGATCATTGCCTCCCCTGAAAAGCTGCACTATAGAAATAAAATGGAATTTACCTTTTCGGAGAGGCGTTGGCTTCTTGCCGAAGAACTTGACCGGGAATTCGGACGGGAGTCCCTTTTCGCACTCGGCCTCCACATAAGGGGGCTTTTCGACAAGGTATTAAATATTGATACCTGTTTTCTCCAGTCACTTGAGGCCGCCGCCATCCTGCGGGAAGTCCGCCAATGGGCGGTGAAAAGCGGCCTTGCGGCCTACAGCATTCGCACTCACCAGGGCTTTTGGCGTTTTCTGGTCATAAGGGAGGCAAAGAGTACCGGCCAGATTCTAATCCATCTCATCACTTCCGGAAACCCACGGGCAGACAGCAGTGTGGACAGGCTTTCAGATCATCTCCGGTCGAGATTCCCACGAGTTACGACCCTGATCCATTCCATAAATGATAAAAATTCTCAGGTTGCCATTGGAGATTCGAGCCGCACACTGTTCGGTCCGGGGTTCATCGAAGAAAGGCTTGGAGAGCTACGTTTCCAGGTATCCGCTCACTCCTTTTTTCAGACCAATACCCTGGGGGCGCAGAAGCTCTACGAAACGATCAGCCGGCTTGCCGGCTTCGAGGGAACCGAAAAGGTCTGGGATCTCTATTGCGGAACGGGAAGCATCGGGCTATATATCGCTTCGCGTGTAAGAAGCGTTGTTGGAATCGAACTGGTCGAGGATGCCGTACATGATGCGCGCGAGAATTGCCGGATCAATGCAATCGGCAACTGTTGCTTTTTGGCGGGCGATTTGAAGGACATGATAGGCAAGGCTTCGCAGATGGGACATCCGGACGTTGTGATAGTGGATCCTCCCAGGGCGGGGATGCATCCGAAAGTGACCCAAACCCTGCTTGAGGTCCTGCCGGGGCGAATTATTGCCGTCTCATGCAACCCGGCAAGTCTGGCCAGGGATGCGGCCCTTCTTCTGGGGGCATACAACATAAAAGAGGTACAGCCAATCGATCTTTTTCCACATACGCCGCATCTGGAATGCATTGTAAGGTTCGATAGAAAACTGAGATTCTCCAAATGAATCTTTTTCTTAAGAAACCGATGCGGCGCAGATACATACTGTGGGGTCTTTCCCTGTTCGTCCTCTTTTCCGTTCTTTTTGCCGCAAGCTTCTCATATTATCTTTACAACGAAATTAAGAACCGCTTTTCTTCGAGACGGTGGAGCGTGCCGGCGCGGGTTTTTTCCTCAAATGTGCCCGTCTATCGCGGCCAGGCGCTTTCGATTGGCCAGCTCAGGCATATGCTTGAGGAGCGCCGCTATAAAGAGGCCTCAAAAGAACCGGTGCTCGCCGGCGAGTTTAGATCTTCGGGCAACTCTCTGGTTGCGCACCTGAGGGATTTCCAGTTCCCTGGCGTCTTTCTGCCGTCACAGCTCGTTGAATTCGATTTTGAGCAAAACAGGATCGCTGCCATACAAAGTCCGAAAGAAGAGATTTCGTTCCTTGAACTCGAGCCGATGGAAATAGCTCGCCTCTATGGGCCCGAAGGCGAAAGCAGGATGCTCATCGATATCCGGCAGGTCCCGCAGCATTTGATAGATGCTGTGGTGGCGATCGAGGACCACCGCTTTTACGAACACGGCGGGATTGACCTTTTCGGAATACTTCGGGCGATGCTTGCCGATTTCAGAGCGGGCCGAGTCGTTCAGGGCGGCTCCACGATTACCCAGCAGCTCGTGAAAAACTACTTTTTAGAATCCGAACGCAATTTCCGTAGAAAATTCGTGGAATTCTCCATGTCTCTTATCCTGGAAGCCCTTTACAAAAAAGATGACATAATGGAGATGTATCTGAATGAAATCTACATGGGACAAGTAGGCAGTGTTGCTATCCACGGAATTGGCGAAGCCTCCGCATATTACTTCGGGCGCAACGTCGAGGACCTGACCCTTTCGGAGGCCGCCACTCTTGCAGGGATGATAAGAGGGCCCAACAGTTATTCACCGCTTGTGAACCGTCGGGCCGCCCTGGAGCGCAGAAACCTGGTTTTGAAGCAGATGCTCGCGCTTCGCAAAATTTCGCTCTCCGAATATGACTCAGCGCTTCTGGAAGTCTTAAGGATGGCGCCCGCATCCACTTCCGCCCGCATAGCCCCGTATTTTGTGGACTATGTGCGCATGCAGGCCCAGGAGCTTTACGCTCCGGAGACGCTCGCCTCGCAAGGACTGGCTATCTATACGACCCTTCAGCCTGAAATGGCCGCTGCCGCCGAAACGGCGATCCGTGATGGCCTTGCTGAAATTGAGAATGTGAGCGGCGAAGGATCAGACCCGGATCAATCCAAACCCTCTCGGCGGCTCCAGGCGGTTTTGATCGCCGTGCAGTCCAAAACGGGGGAACTCTATGCTTTGGTTGGGGGAAGAGACTATGCTGAGAGCAGCTTCAACAGGGCTCTTAAGGGACGCTACCAACCCGGGTCCGCTATCGAACCGTTCATTTATCTTGCTGCGCTCGATCGCTTTAAACTCAGCGACTGGCTCTTCGATCTGCCTGTGGCCTACGAACTTAATGGCGTCTCGTGGACCCCAAGAAACTACGACGGCAGGTATCGGGGGAAAGTCGCTTTCCGCGACGCCCTCGAGCAGTCGCTCACTGCCGCAACGGTAAACCTTGCCGTCGAGACCGGCCTGAATGAAATAATCGGGACACTCAAGAGTTTCGGTATCGAATCGCCGCCCGGAGATCTGGCGTCGCTTGCGTTGGGTTCCTTCCTGCTGACCCCCATGGAACTCGCCAGGGCATATGCGGTTCTGGGCAATGACGGGCAAAAGCCTTTTCTGCTCAGCCTCAAGGAGATCGTGGCAGAGAATGGAGACGTTCTTGAGCGGAGGCATATCGACTTTTCTTCCGTGACCTCTCCTGCAAAAGCCTTTCTCATAACAAGCCTTCTTGAGGGGGTGGTGGAAAGAGGGACGGCCAAGGGGCTGAAACGACTGGGGGTTGACTTCAGGTGTGCAGGTGAGACTGGCACGACAAGCGAGTTCCGGGACTCCTGGTTCGTCGGATATACGACGGATCTGCTGGCCCTGGTCTGGGTAGGATATGACGACAACAGCCCCACTGGTTTTACCGGGGCGCAGGGCGCGGCGATTATCTGGACGCGGTTTATGAACCTGATGCGGCCGTGGATTCAACCTCAAGAGTTCGATGTGCCGCCCGGAATCGTTGAGGAAATGATTTGCCCGGATTCCGGTCAACTGGCGACTGCCCACTGTAAAGAACGCAAGCTGGAGGATTTTTTATCCGAAAGCAGGCCGAATGGTTATTGCACTATTCATAACAGATAATAAAATAGTGAAGATGGACTCAGGGCAATATATTGCTGAAAAAGCGAACTTAGTCTATGCGTGGTTACAGAAAAACTTCAAAAACTGAGGCGCCGCCCGCAGCTCAACGGCGGGGCCGGAGGCGATACTGGCAGGGAATGCTGATTATCCTGTTCACGGCCATCGCCTTTTGCGGGTGCGAGCGAAAAGAAGTCCTTATACCCCCCGAATACTCTTCCCCTCCAGGCTCGCTCTCTTACACAGCGCCGCAGCCCGTTGCGCCTCTCGTTCAGCAGGTCCCGCCCGCAGCGCAAGCTCCTGAGGTTATGAGTCAACAGACGCCCTCCTCACCTCCGCCTGCTCCGCCTCCGGCGCCAAAGAAGTCAGGGGCTCAACCGGCGCCAACGGCCGCAAATAAACAGTATCCGGAGAAATTGAAAAAACAGGAAGCGTCAAAATCGCCTCAACGCCAGGCTTCGATGCAACAAGTCAGTCAAGCCAGGGGGCAATTGGAGAGGGGAAAACCGGACGCCGCAATCCGGACACTCGAGAAGGCCGTCAGGATAGACGCCCGCAACGGTGAAGCTTTCATTGTGCTTGCCAGGGCATGGAAACAAAAGGGAGAAAAACTCAAAGCCCTGGAATTCGCAAAGAAGGCCGAACTCCTCTTTCAGAAACAACCTGCGAAACTGAAGGAAGTCTTCTTGCTCGAATCGGATCTCTATCGCGAACTGGGGGACACCTCAAGTGCGGCCCAATCGAGCCGGAAGGCGTCAGCAGTCCACCGCAGTAACTAATGTCCCTCCGGGACGCCCTGAACAATGAAAAGATACAAGGGTGGGCTAAGCGGAGCGCAGCCCACCAAAACTTTTCGGGACAGATTAGGAGTCATAGGGTATTTTTCAATCCTTTAAATCCTGTTAATCCTGTCAAGGTGGTTTTACCTCTGCGTCTGCGGTAAATGAGCATGGAGCTGATTGGTATGGAGGATACTGACAAGGCACAACAAAGGGCCGGGCGAATAAAGGGCTACAGGGTATTTCTGCTCGTCGTGCTCGCTGTCTCTTTATACCTGGGATATCTAATTCTCTTGCCATTCATAGATACACTCATCCTGGCGATTATCCTGGCCACATTTTTCAGTCCCCTGCAGATTTACCTCGATCGGCGCCTCAATGGGCGCAAAAACCTGGCGGCCCTGATAATCGCTCTAATAATAACTTTCGTGATAGCAATCCCCGTTTTTGTTTTCACTTCCACCCTGGTGGCGCAGGGACTTGATACGGCAAACAGGACCAACGACTGGGTCCGGGCCGGCAAATTACAGCAACTTGTCCAGGACCCCCGGATCAGCGAGTATCTGGCCAAACTGCAGGAGCGGTTTCCTTTTCTTGAGGTAAGCAAGGCGGATATCGCCAACGATCTGCTCTATCTGAGCAGGGACTTGGGGCAGTTTCTGCTGGGGAAAGTCGCTTCGATACTGGGTAATATGGCGAGTTTGGTTGTGCACTTTTTCGTGATGATTTTCATCGCCTTCTACCTGGTGCGGGACGGCAGGGAAATGGTGAGCGGCATCCGGGCTTACTTACCTCTCAGGGCCGAGCAGGAAGACCGGATTATCAACGGCATCAGGGTGGTTGCCAAATCTGTACTCCTGGGCACATTTCTTACTGCGATCTGCCAGGGACTGGTGGGAGGAATCGCCTTTGAGATCCTGCATTTCCCGGGACTTTTCTGGGGAACCATGACTGGTTTTGCCTCCCTGATTCCGCTTGTAGGTACTTATCTCATCTGGGTCCCCATCGCGCTCTATCTCGTTTTGCTGGGCCAGGTCAAATCAGCCTTTTTTCTAGCGGTCTGGTCGATATCGCTGAGTGGAATCATCGAAAATTTGGTCCGTCCCTTTCTTATGAAGGGTAAATCCAAGATGCCCCCCTTCTATATCTTGCTGGCCATACTCGGCGGAGTTCAGTATTTTGGGTTGAAAGGCATCCTGTATGGACCGCTCATCCTCAGTTTCGCCATGATAATGCTGTTCATATACGGCGTGGAATACAGAGACGACCTGATCGAATACAAACATCTCGGGGAAAACGGGTCAGTTGAAGAGGGCGAGTAGGGCGACTGGAAGCTCTCCTATCTATGGCCGTCCTTTTGCACCGAGAATTTTCCCGCGTGCGATATTTTGGCGACTGCCTTTTAACGACAAGAAACTCCAAATATCGGTTCCTTCCCCAGTAAATCGCGATCCGCCGCCGTTTTTCGCGTGGAATGCCCGGATGTCTTCGGATGGCATGGAAGTTGATTAGACTTGATCGGGCCGGCATTTCTATTGAAGAACAGTTTTGTTGTGAAAGTACTGCTGAGCCTGCCCATGAAATATAGCAGGGTGATGAAAAAGGGTTCTCTGGTGGGAGAAATGCCTGAAAATTGCTAATGATTTCGAGATTCCGGCGGAAGCCGGAATCCAGGCTTTTTACCAACTAATTGATTTTAAAGCAAAAGACACTGGCCCCCGGTTTTCGCGACTGTGTCGCAATTCAGTAAAGCCCGGGCAAATCCCACGGGACCGGGTTTTGCTTCCCCCTTTTGTAAAGGGGGATAGAGGGGGATTTTAAGTGCTTATGTAGTATCGGAGAATCACAATCCCACCTGCCCCCATTTGGGAAAGGGGGGAAATACGAAAAATATTACGTTTGCGGCACAGCCTCTTTCGCCGGGGTGACGTCTATAGGGTTTTTCACCCTGATGTGGGAATTGCAATCCTTTTTCATCACCCTGATAGGAACGGCTTATGGCCAAAAAATTGACGAGTGCGGCAAGCAAATCACCACTATTCATTACATTTGAGAAGCGAGATTGACATGCCAATCCTGGCAAATTCCCGGCAACCGGAGATTCCAGTAGTCTGGAGCGGACCAGTCTTCAACTCGAGCGGGATCGCCCTCGAATCGCGAAAATTCGTCATGAACATGGCTCAGGATATCCCGGTTTATTTAAGGCCCGCAGGAAATTACGATGAGGGGTTCGTGTCCGGCATGGACCGCTACGAACTCAAGGCGCTTGCTTCCAGGGTCAAGCTGCCGGATTCACCCTATATTTCGGTCCTCAACATGCCGGCATATGCCTTCGAAAAAGACCCCAGAGCAGTCTATAATGTTGGAAGGACGATTTTCGAAACCGACCGGCTGAGCCCCGAATGGGTTTCCCGGTGCAACCTGATGGATGAAGTTTGGGTCCTCACGGAATTCAATGCGGAGAGTTTCCGCAAAAGCGGCGTCACTGTCCCACTTTGTATTATTCCGGATGGGATCGATTACAACTTTTACCGGCCCGGCTTTCATCCGGTTCCCGTGGCGGGTCGCCGGGGCTTCGCCTTCCTTTCGATTTTCGAGTGGACATACCGCAAGGGTTGGGACGTGCTTTTGAAAGCCTGGGCGGAGTCTTTTTCACCCGGTGACGACGTGTGCCTCATCCTGCGATCCGATCACGTGAGGGGCACAGGGCCGGAAGTCGAAGCGCGGGTAGCGAACTTCCTGAGGTCCGTAGGGCGCTCGAAAGATGATGTCGCGCCCATAATCATATTGCGCGGGCAGGTCCCGGAATCACGAATGCCGGCTCTATACGCTGCGGCGGACGCTTTCGTTCTTCCCTCCCGTGGCGAGGGCTGGGGCCACCCTTACATGCAGGCAATGTCCTGCGGAATTCCCGTAATTGGGACCCGGTGGGGCGGAAATCTCGACTTCATGAACGAGCAGAACTCCTATCTGATCGAGACGAAAGGCCTCGAACCGGTTGACGAAAGAATGGAGCTGCCTTTCTATAAGGGGCATTTGTGGGCCGGTCCTTCCACGGAACATACATCATTTCTTATGAAACACGTTTTTTCAAACCGGCAAGAGGCCACAAGAAAGGCGCAAAAGGCAAGGCAGGACATTGAGTCCCGCTGGAGCTGGGAAAAGGGCGCTGGGCTGGCAGCCGCCAGAATCCGGGAAATCTCTTCGAATCTTCTTCACCCGGCCGCCGCAAGGGTCCGGAACACAACGAAAGCAGGCACAAACGGCAGATTTTGCGTTCGCTGGGAGGGACTCCAGTTTGCCTGGCACTCGCTAGCCCTTATCAACAGGGAATTGTGCCTCAAGCTTATAGACGAGGGACACGAAGTCTCGATCATGAAATTTGTGCCCGAAGAATTCGGTGCGGAAGAAGATCCCCGCTTCCACAAGATTGCCGATCGTGTGGGTGCGCCTCTTTCGCGGCCGGCCGACGTTCACGTTCGGCACCATTTCCCTCCCGATTTCAACCCCCCTCCCGAGGGCCGCTGGGTCATGATCCAGCCTTGGGAATACGGCCGGTTACCGGTTGAATGGGTCGATCCCATGTCGAGGCTGGTGGACGAAATCTGGGTCCCGAGCAGGTACGTCATGAAATCCTATATAGCAAGCGGCGTCCCATCGGATCTGGTGAAGGTGGTGCCAAACGGCGTAAACACAGCGATTTTCAATCCTCAGGCAAAACCCTGGCCGGTTCCGACAAGAAAAAGGTTCAAGTTTCTTTTCGTCGGAGGGCTGATCTGGAGAAAGGGGCTGGATGTACTGCTCCAGGCGTACCGAGGCGCTTTTTCGAAAACCGACGATGTTACGCTCGTAATAAAGGAAATCGGCAAGTCTAATTTCTACCAGGGAATGGGATCGGACAGCCTCATCCGGCAGATGCAGAACGACCCGTGCGCTCCCGAAGTCATCCATATTACGGAGATGCTCACTGAAGAGCAGATGGCCGGACTTTTCACGGGCTGCGACTGCCTGGTGCACTCCTATCGCGGGGAAGGCTTCACCCTGCCGGTCCTTGAGGCCATGGCCTGTGGTCTTCCGGTAGCCGTTACCGAAGGAGGCGCAACCGACGATTTCTGTTCGCGGGATACGGCATTTCTCATTCCTGCGGAACTCAAGGGGTTCTTTCACAAGCAGATCAAGTTTGCCGGTGGGCCCGGTTGGGTGCTGGAACCTGACCCTGCGGCGCTTGCCGAAATACTGCGCCATGTCCGTTCGTGCCCGGAGGATGCTGCGGCTAAGGCGCTGCGGGCCCTCGATCAGGCAAGGACGAAATTTGCCTGGGGCGCTGTCGCAAAACATCTTTTCGAACGGATCGATGCACTCCGGTCAAAACCCATCCGCAGGTCTGGAAGATGCGGAGCATAATGTAAACGGCGGCTAACAAAAATATTTGGAGATTTTTGTTTGAGACGAGCCGTTTCATGCCGGTGTACCTGATTTCTCAGGCAAACAATTCGAGCTTTTTGACAGACTGTACAGCCCCTGTGTACCCAGTGAAGCCTTCCGCCGATTCTGCGAGATTCGGGAACCATGTCCGGTGGGGAAGCAACAAATCGGCCTCGCGTTATTATTTTGACATGTCCGTCATCGTTGCGATATCCCATATCCCCCTTTAGGCAAGGGGACCTGAAATCCATCCGTCCTGGATCACCGGCACGTTTCCGCATAGGCACAAACGTCCGGAAGTACATACAGCCGTATGCCCGCCTTCTTGTGGAAAAATTGGACACTCCAAATACCCGGCTTTGGAACATGGCACTAAAATTGAACTCCACCTGCCCGGCTTATGGATTTCTTTCTCGGGAGTTTCCCTTTTATGTCAAGAAGGCCGTTGCGGATTTTGTTCGTTTATCGTTCGGATGTGGACAAAAACGGGGGTGCCGCCGGTGTAATGGTCAACACCTGCAACGCCGTGAAAGACCTCGGTGTGCAGGTGGAAATTACCTACGATCAATACCCGAAAACAGAGGGTTTTGACTTAGCCCACGTGTTCAATATCTGGTCGCCGCCGACAGCGCTTGCACAATTGAAGCATCTTCGCCGGAGCGGCATTCCGGTCGTATGGTCCCCCTTTTATCTGCACTGGTGCGAATGCGCCTGGGCCAACCTGGTTTTCGAACTCGTTTATAAGCAAGAAAACGCTCCGGCCGAAAGAGAAAAGATATTGAATGCTCTTGCCGCCGGGACATTGGAAATAAACGGCCTGGGCCGATGGAAGCCAAATGAGCTCTATACGGGATTTCACCAGGTTTTGAAAGAGATGCTGGCGTGCGTCGATCATGTGTGCCTGGCCAGTCGCAGCGAAATTCAAAAATTGAGTCAAATTCTCGGAGACCCTTGCGTTGGCTTCACGGTCACCCCGCATGGAGTCGATGCGCAGCAGTTTCGCAATGCATCCCGGGGGGATTTTGCCACCCGTTTTGGAGTTGAGGATTTTATACTTTGCGTGGGCGCAGTGGACCGCAGAAAGAATCAGCTCATGCTGATAGAGGCCTTAAAGGGAACAGCGCTGCCGCTCGTCCTGATCGGGCCTTCTTACGAGCAGGATTACCTGGAGGTCTGCAAAAAAGAGGGAGGCGGGCAAGTCATCTATACGGGCAGGCTCAGCCAGGAGCTGGTTGCCTCCGCCTATAAGGCCGCGTCGGTGCACGTGCTGCCGAGTTTCGCCGAAGGCGCGGCATTGTCAAACCTCGAGGCGGCGGTTTCGGAATGCGCGATGGTGGTGAGCAACCGCTCCTCGGAGTTCGAATACTTTGGGGACGGGCCGTTTTACTGTAGCCCGAACGATCCCGGATCCATTGTCAAAGCGGTCTTGCTTGCCAGACAATCCTCCCTGTCCGAAAAAGAGCGCTGGGCGGATCTTGCCGGGCATGTGGAAACGAATTTTACCTGGAAGCGAACAGCCGAACTGACCTTTTGGGCATATGAGCGCATGCTGTCCGGGAAATCGAGGTCCAATGCACTGCGGGAGGAGTCCCGAAATGCGCAGAGCGCTCTCCGTTCGGCCGGCTCGCTTGAGGTGCCGCCCGCGCTCTGGAGCGGGCAAGGACTTCGTGCGCCTGGAAGGCTGTTGCGGACCGGGTAATAGAGCGGATGAGGGTTGTTCAGTCAAAGCAGATGTGACGAAATTCATTTTGAATCGGACCTGCCGGTCCGGAAAAAAGGGCGGTTGACCCGGTTCACAGCGTGAAACCTGAGAGGGGTTAAGAGTTGAAGGTAGATTATCTGATAGTCGGGTCCGGTTTGACAGGAGCCACGATTGCGCGTCTCCTCAAAGACGCGGGGCGCGAGGTCCTGGTCCTGGAAAAACGCGGCCATGTTGGCGGGAATGTTCACGATCAGGCCCATCCCAGTGGTATCCGCGTCCATACCTATGGCCCACATTATTTTCGGACGAATTCCGAAAAAATATGGGAATACGTCAATCGCTTCTCGAGTTTTTACAAATTCGAGGCCGTCGTCAAGACCTACGTGGATGGGGACTATCAGAACTGGCCCGTCTCCGGGCGCTATATCCGGCAGGTGGCCGGAGAGAAATGGGAAAAGGGATTTCAGGGTGAACCCCGCAATTTTGAAGAAGCATCCCTGGCAATGATGCCTCGCGTAATCTACGAGAAATTTGTGAAGTGCTATTCCGAGAAACAGTGGGGCTTGCCGGCTAGCTCCCTTTCCGCTTCGCTTGCAAGAAGATTCGATGTCCGCGAGGACGACGATCCCCGCCTCATGCGCCATCCTCATCAGGGCATACCCGTAGACGGTTATGCCGGTTTCATGTCGGCAATGCTCTCAGGTATCTCCGTCATGCTGAATACCGACTGGTTCGATGTGCGCCATGTAATCAAGGCAAGGAAGCATCTGATCTTCACCGGGCCGATCGACGCCTATTTCCGAAACGACATCGGCCGTTTGGTCTATCGTGGACAGGTCCGCAAACATACATACATACCGGATGTGGGATACGTCCTGCCCTGCGGCCAGGTGAACAACCCTGACCCCGGGCATGGCCCTCATATTCGCACGCTGGAATGGAAACACATGATGCCGGCGCAACTCGCGGCAAGTATTCTTGGCACCGTTCTCACGACCGAGGCTACCATAACTCCCGCCAACGAAAATAGTTACGAATATCCTTTCCCTGATGAGAACAATGCCGAACTGTACAATCAGTACCGGAAACGCGCAAATATAATACCTGATCTGCTGATTTGCGGGCGCTTGGGGGAATATCGCTACTACGATATGGACCAGGCAATTGAAAGAGCGATGTATATTGCTGATTCCATCCTTGATAATCAGCATTCAATAATATTCAGGGCGGCCTGATCGCTGGGAAGCAATATTTGAAAATTGCCTTTTGAAGGAGCCAAAATGTCAAAACCTCGTGTCGCTGTCGTGATTCCTACTTATAACTGTCTGACAATGCTCAAGAATTGTGTCGGGAGCATTATGGATACCGCAGACTACCCGGACTGGGAACTCGTCATTGTGGATCACGGATCCACGGATGGCACCCTCCGTTGGGTTCGGAAACAGAAATATGCAAGGCTTCTCATAGAGCCCAGACGCGGCGTGGCTACGGCATTGAATACCGCCTTCAGATCGACCGACGGACGGGACGTTGTCCGCATCCATTCGGATGTGATTGCCGAGACTCCAGGCTGGCTGTCCATGATGGTGGATGCTGCTTACGATCTGCCTCGGGCCGGTATCGTCGGAGCAAAACTCGTCTATGCCGACGATCGAATTCAGGCAGTTGGGAGAAATATCGTAACCGGACTGGGAATCAAAGACCGGCATGCTGACGTCAAGGCTTTCCAAGCCGATAGCGCATCACTAAACAAGCCTGAGGAGGTGGATTGCGTTCCCGGTGCGTTTGCCTACTACAGGCGTGCAGTGATAAATGCAACGGGCGGTCTGGACGAAGGATACTGGCCGAAATACCTCGAAGATGACGATTTTTGCGTGATGGCCCGCCTACGGGGATACAAAGTGTATGCGCACGCGGGGGTGAAGGGGATTCACTTTACCCCGGCCCCCCTCTCGCCTACAAACTACGTTGCCCTGAAAGACACCGAGGGCCTGCTGTCGAATGTACCCGTATCCATTCTGAAGCAATTCATTGTCGACTTTCACGCAACGCATTGGCAGGCCAAATGGGGATGGCACCCACAGTATCCCGATCTCGGCGAAATCCGCAGACTCTACGGTCACACCGAAATCTGCTGGCGGATCGGCGAACCAATGCGATACCGGCCGGTAAATTGGCCTCCTTCAGTGGATGTCGTGGCGGTTACCTGGAATAATAAAGACCTGCTGCATCGGTGCATGGAAAGTCTGGCAAAAACCGACTACCCGAACGTCAAAGTTCATATTTCCGACAATGGCAGTACCGACGGCACCCTGGAGTATTTGAAAGAGCTCGGGAAAGATTTTCCCTACCCGCTCTTTGTCTATCCTCTGGCTGTGAACACTGGAGTCACGGTTGGACTCAACTGGGCCATCGTGCATGGTGACAGTGAACTCGTTGCACGCATCGACGACGATATCGTTCTGTCGCCCGACTGGCTGAAGGTAATGGTTGAAGATTTTCGGCTGCGGCCTTTTGCGGGGGTTATCGGTCCGAAAATAATCAACGATACCGTAAATAGAGACATCCAGAGCGGACCTTACAGGCACTATCCCGGCATCTACGGGCATGACGGGGAGCCTGACGCCGGACAGGCGAACTACCTTTCAAGGGCTTCTCACGTAAGGGGCTGCTGCAATCTCTACCGGAGGGATGCCCTCCTGAACAGCGGTCTGTTCGATCTGCGCTTCAGCCCGACCCAGTACGACGATCCCGATCATCACATCGCTCTCTTGTGTAAAGGGTATGAAGTCATTTACGACGGACGGGTCAACGTCATCCACAAATTGAGCAGCGGCGCAGCAGATTCCTATGCCTCCATCAGCAATAAAAGATGCAACAGTGAAAAACTCTTCGGCAAATGGGGCGCGGACGTATGGATGATAATAGACAGGGCCATAGAGCAGTCGGTTGAGGGACGCTACATTCCTCTGGATGCGGATTTATCGGAATTCTACGGGCAACTCCCCCCGCCTGAGAGCTATCCGCGGGATCATCAGGTAGTTCTGGATCAGAATGTTTCTGAAAATCTTCTACAAATGAGCGACTTCATGCAGTTGGTCCTCGAGCCGGACGGACCCTTAAACTCTTTCTGGAACGATCACATTGCCCATGCGGCCCATATGAGACGGGACGGCAATCCTACTCTCGCAGCGGTCGTGTTGCGGGGCATACTGGACTATGCGCCGAGAAAAGCGGAGTTGCTCTACGAGTTGGCAATAACGCTCGAACTGACAGGGGAGATCAAGCGTGCAGCCTTACTGGTAAAGCGGGCAATGCTCCTGGAGCCGGAAAACCAGGATTTCCGGGCGCTTCTGACAAGACTGGATAATCAGAGTGGTAAAATAGCTTATCTGCCGCATATCGGGAAAAGTCAGGTTCCGGGCGACAAATCGAGAGAAATAGGTGAAATTGCCCCTGTTTCCGGCCCGTGCATAAGCGGAGCAGCAAAGCTGCGCGTGCTCATGACCAACACTTTCCAGCAGCGGGCGCCGGGCGGAGATATGATGCAGCTTAAGAAGACAAAACAGTACCTTGAGAAAAAAGGTGTCCATGTCGATGTCAGTTACGCCCCCTGTCCCAATCCGAAAGGCTACGACCTGGTGCATGCGTTCAACCTCTGGTTCCCCCATCAGACTTTGCCCCAGCTTAAATTCATCCGCATGGCTGCCCCGAAGTGTCCCATCGTGATGACCCCCATTTACTGGGACATGCGGGAGAAAGCCTGGGCGGATCATGCTGTCCCCGAAGCCTTTGCCAATGCAGGGACGGAAGGGGATTTGCTGAATGCCCTCTCCTATGTAACTGGACAGAGCCTGCACTTTAACGAGCGCCCCGCCTCCGAACGGCCGGAACCGAATTTTCCGGGTTATGAGGAGTATCAACGGCAGATCCTGTCGATGGTCGATCACATGTTTCCCCAGAGTGAGCGCGAGATGAGAGTTATGCATGAAATTCTCGGGACCAAACCGCCTTATACCGTGACATTCAATGCCGCAGAAACTGCCGTTTTCGATAAGGCTAAGCCGGACTGGTTTGTGGAGACATACGGAATTCGTGATTTCGTGATAACGGTCGGCCTGGTTGAACCACGCAAGAATCAGCTTATGCTCCTCTACGCTCTGCGCGACACAGGCATTCCCGTCGTGGTGCTCGGCCGGAATTATGATCGCAACTATTTCCGTCTTTGCCGCAAATACGCAGCTCCGAGTACCATCTTCATCGACCACCTTCCGCATGAGCGGCTTGCATCTGCGCTGAAGGCCGCCCGTGTCTTTGCTCTCCCCTCATGGATGGAATGTGCTTCCTTCGCCAATATCGAGGCGGCCCTGGCCGGATGCTCCCTTGCGGTAAGCGACAGAACATCCGAGCCCGAGTATTTTGGGGATTGCGCGTATTACTGCGACCCTGCCGACGTCAATTCCATAAGAAACGCAGTTTTGCGGGCTATGAATAAGTATAAGGCTGACGCTCTGAAACGCGAATGGCTTCGCGAACTCTTCACAAAGAAGTACACTTGGGATTTTGTAGCCGAAAAGGTCTTGGAAGGCTACGGCCTGGCGATGGAAAAACGATCGAGCGTTAATGAACCGGTGATGGTTTGCAGTTCAAAGTCGAGTCAAATTGCCTATTAATAGACGGCAAAGAACTGATGCACGCCTGTGCCGGCTAATCGGGCGTGGACATCAGGACTGATTTGCTGTCAGGAAAGTGAGATCTCTCAAAATGAGCGATCCCTATAAACTGGCCTTTATGCGGCATATTAATTTCATGTTAAGGCGGGGGCCGGCGGTCATACTTTTTCAAAAGGATAAAAGGCAATTTGTATTGAATCTTTTTACCGAATTGTCGATTCCACCCACGACAGAGGGGGTTGTTCTATGCTGTTATGATGAGCCCCTCATGAGTGCGCCGAATTTTAGGTTCGACAGTTTTGAAAATGTCATCAATACCTGCGGGCAGATCGGTGGCGTTATCATCGTTTCGGCGAATTTCGCTGAACATATGCTGCTTCAGAGAAGGTGCGACCGAATCAAACGCTGCCACGTACCGGTTGTTTCAGCTTTCGGGTACAGCGTCCTCCCCGGACCGCAAAATGTCGCATGGGCCGATACCGGTGTTACCTATCCGGGCATCTTTTCTCTTGCAGCCGCGTATACAGCGAATTTGAGAGCACCTAACCCGAGTTATGTCGAATTCGGCGCGATGGAGGGGAGGACCGTGACCTATGCCTGGCACTTCCTCTCCAGGGCATTAGCAGATTGTACATACTTCGTTTTTGACTCATTCGAGGGCGTTATCGGCAGCATGTCTTCGGAGGTGGACTACTTCCATGAGGGTTCTTTTTTTGCCAACGAGGAAACCTTTTTTCATAACATGGAAGTCTCCGGCGTCGACTTGAAAAGGGTTACAGTTATAAAAGGGGACATTGTCGAAAGGTGTGCCGAGACATCCCCAATTACTGCCGAAATTGACTTCGGCAATGTCGTACTGGCGAATATCGATGTGGATATCTACGCACCCGCAAAAGCTGCGTTGAATTTTCTGGGGCGAATTATGGCCGATGGGGCGATTATTTTGTTCGACGATTACGATGAGATGGGAGCCGACAACAACAGGGGAGAACGTCTTGCTCTTAAGGAGTGGCTGGAGGAAAATCCACTATTTTCGGTCGAACGTTACAGAGACTATGCCATATTCGGCAGGTCCTTCATATTCCACAGAGGGTGATGGTTTTACAATAGGTCCAGAGTGGGAATCGGGAAAGAGAGAATATCTGAATGAGCAGTCGTTACGAGCGGATATGGGATGAATACAGCCGATGGTGGGACTCTCCGTCGGGGTTGTCAAAACAGTACACTTATCTTGGTGACGAATGGGGAGATGAAAGCTTCTTCAGGAACATCGTCGAAAGTTTTATACGGCCGTATTTGAAAAAAGATGATGCCGTTCTCGAGATAGGACCCGGAGGCGGAAGATACACTTCCTATCTGGCTGACCTGTGCTCCAGGGTGGACTGTGTAGACGTTTCGGGCCTGATGCTCGACAGGATCAAGACAAGATTTAAAAACCTGAACCACATAAGCTGTTTCAAAGGGAATGGAAAAGACCTTGCGCCTATTGGGGCCGAAAGCATCGACTTCGCGTTCTCATTCAACGTGTTCGTTCAGCTCGAGTTTGAAGATTTGGTAAACTACCTGTTCGAGCTCAAACGAGTTCTCAAACCCGGCGGAACGGCAACCTTGAATTACGCCTCCATATCGACGCCGAACGGATGGGAATATTTTGTTCGGAACTGCAGTGCGTGGATGAATGAACCTAAACCCCGCGGGCGGTTTTGCGAATTATCCGTTGATATGGTCGATAATCTTGCCGAGCACCTCTGTCTGGAAGTACTGAGAAATGAGCACCTCGACCGCGATGGAGTTCTGGTATTCAGAAAACCGGACCAGCCGGAGCGGCTGTCCACTACGACAAAATCACCCGACTCCGTTCAGGACAATATATCTACGAGTCCTGGGATTTCAGTGACAGGAGAATTGCCGCGCCAGGAGAGTTTGAGGTGCCCCATTATTTTGCCGAAGCACACCGTTTTGCTGTTCATTACCGGCAGCATGAAATCGGGTACTACCTGGCTCATGAATGCTCTCGATGCACATCCGGATATTTGCTGCAAGGGTGAAATGCATCCGGTTGAACAGATCGACGTGGATGCTCTCCCTCGGCCAAATCCCACTCTCGAATCCCTTTCCCTTAACCTGGGCAGCTTGCGGGAATGGTTTATGGCGGAAAATAACGCATGGAGTTTGCCTTTCCGCGCCGGCGGCATGAGGGAACAGGTATTCAGAGACATGGAGAGGGATTTTGTGCGGTTTATGTTCGAGTGGACGATACATCGTTATCTGACGACGGTTTCTGACAGAATTCCCAGGGTAATCGGTGACAAGACACCCTCTCATTCCAGCTTTACGGCGAGGAAGCTAAGCTATTATTTTAACAATTATAATACACACATCGTCCACTTGGTCCGGGACCCCAGAGATGTGGCCGTTTCCCGCTGGTTTTTCACCAGGCGGTTGCAGCACAAGGGGTTGTTTCAATGGGTCAGGCAGTTCGAAAACGAGGAAGACAAGCGGATGTGTGAACTGCTGATGAACGATGAATCAAGTTTTGCCACCCGAGACGGTCGTTTCTTCCACTACGAGGGTTTTCTTGAGGACGTTTTCCGCGAATGGATCAACGTGAACGAGCACATGCATAGGGACGGAAAGCGGCTTTTCGGTAAACGTTTCATGATGGTGAAGTATGAGGACATGAAGACCGGATTCGATGAAGTGATGTCCGGAATCCTCCAATGGCTCAAGGTCGATTCGAGTGAGGAAGTCATAAAATTAATGGATCGAAGCTCGAATCCCGCTACCGCGGCTGAGGTGCCGTTCGTATTTCGGAAAGGCAATTCAGGGGACTGGATGCAGTACTTTGGCCCGAAAGACATCGAGCTGTTTGAGAAGATGGTCTTGCCCGTCAGCCGGGATTACGGATACCTTTGATTCGTGTCG
>Ga0181539_1002320_pt1 | contig 19176 bp, 16 predicted proteins | sample PEATcosm2014_Bin_46_FD_119767 | JGI IMG/M metagenome (GOLD analysis project Ga0181539, IMG submission 119767) | Peatland microbial communities from MTU Mesocosm Facility, Houghton, MI, USA - PEATcosm2014_Bin23_60_metaG | ecosystem: Environmental > Terrestrial > Soil > Wetlands > Peat | place... | reverse complement strand
GCGAGGGCTCATCACCTATGTGCAGGACCGGCCGGGACACGACCGGCGGTACGCCATTGACGCCAGTAAGATCACGCGCGAACTACATTGGAAACCAGCAGAACAGTTTGAAGGCGGGCTGCGCAAAACGGTGCGGTGGTATCTGGAGAACAGCGAATGGGTGAAGAGTGTGCGCACCGGCGCCTACCGCGACTGGATGGTGAAGAACTACGCGGAGCGGGGAACAGTCAGGGACTGAGGGATTAGGGGCTAAGGGATCAGAACTGATGCATAAGTAACGTCGGGTGGTGAGGGAACTTCCCTCAGGGGTTTAAACCCCCCGTGTTTTTGGACTTTTTCGGCACGACTGAAGTCGTGCCCTTTCACGGCCCTGCTTACTAAAGGCCCTGCTTACTAAACCGGTTCCAGGGACCAGGGAACAGAATCGACGATTCAGAGGGTTGGTTTATGAAAGGCATCATTCTGGCAGGCGGATCGGGGACGCGGCTCTATCCCGTGACGCATGTGGTGTCGAAACAGCTTCTGCCCGTCTACAACAAGCCGATGATCTATTACCCGCTGAGCACACTCATGCTCGCCGGGCTGCGGGAGATTCTCATCATCTCGACGCCGCAGGACACGGGGCGCTTCAGGGATTTGCTCGGGGACGGGCGGCGCTGGGGCCTGGAGATCAGCTATGCCGTGCAGCCGAGTCCGGATGGGCTGGCCCAGGCATTCCTGATCGGACGCGACTTTATTGCCGGCGACGCCAGCGCGCTGGTGCTGGGCGACAACATCTTTTACGGGCAGGGATTTTCAAAGCAGTTGCAGGCAGCCGCGCAATTGACGGATGGAGCCACGGTGTTTGCGTACCCGGTGGAAGACCCGGAGCGCTACGGTGTGGTGGAGTTCGACAAAGCGGGCCACGCGGTGAGCCTGGAGGAGAAACCGAAGGCGCCGAAGTCGCGCTATGCCGTGACGGGTTTGTATTTTTACGATCGCGACGTGGTGCACATGGCCGAAACGCTGAAGCCTTCGGCGCGCGGAGAGCTGGAGATCACCGACCTGAACCGGCGCTACCTGGAAGCAGGGAAGCTGAAGGTGGAAATCATGAGCCGCGGCATGGCGTGGCTCGACACCGGCACGCACGATTCGCTGCTCGAGGCCGCATTGTTTGTGCACACCATTGAGCGGCGGCAGGGGCTGAACATCGCCTGCCCGGAGGAGATTGCCTACCGGCAGGGATTTATCAGCGCCACGCAGCTTGAGGCCCTCGCGCAGCCCATCGCAAAGAGCGGCTACGGGCAATATTTGTTTGCTTTGCTGCGCGAGCCGTACTTCGCGGCGGGAATCGAATAGCCATGAAGATCGAAACCACTGCATTGCCCGGCGTGCTGCTGCTGACTCCGGCCATCTACCGGGACGACCGCGGCGCGTTTTTGGAGACGTTCAATTTGCGGCAGATCACGGAAGCGGGTCTGCCCACGAACTGGGTCCAGGACAACTTTTCGATTTCAAAGAAAAACGTGCTGCGCGGCATTCACTACCAGATTGTGCAGCCGCAGGGAAAGCTGGTGCGTGTGACGCACGGAGCGGTCTTCGATGTGGCTGTCGACCTGCGCCGCAGCTCGCCGGAGTTCGGCCGCCATGCGGCAGTGGAGCTGAGCGGGGAAAACGGCAAGATGCTCTGGATTCCCGAGGGTTTCGGGCATGCATTTCTGGTGCTGAGCGAAGAGGCTGGATTCGCCTACAAGGTGACCGATTATTACGCTCCAAAGGGCGACCGGACGATTCTTTGGAACGACCCGGATCTTGACCTACCCTGGCCGGCCGCGGAGGGCGACCTCATCGTTTCCGAGAAGGATCAAAAAGGCTCAAGACTGCGGGATGCCGAGGTTTTCGCATAAGGCCTAGGCTGCCGAATCAGCTAGAAACCCCGGCGGTCAAGTCCAACCAAAGAGCCTTTGGGCGGCGTGTCTAGTCCATTGTCGCGAATGGTATACTCACTTGTCGGGTGTCTAAAGAACACCGTTATTTTCATCGCTTTTGAGGTTCCTATGTCTGGCCATTCGAAATGGGCCACCATCAAGCACAAGAAGGGCGCGCTGGATGCCAAGCGCGGCAAGATTTTCACTCGCCTGCTGAAGGAAATTGCTGTCGCCGCAAAGGGTGGCGGCAATCCTGACACCAACGCCCGGCTCCGCACCGCCGTAGCCGCCGCCAAGGCCGAGAACATGCCCCAGGACAACATCAAGCGGGCGATTCAGCGCGGCACGGGCGAGCTGGAAGGCGTCAGCTATGAGGAGATTTCGTTCGAGGGCTACGGCCCGGGCGGAGTCGCGATCATCGTGGACGTGCTCACGGACAACCGCAACCGGGCAGTCAGCGAGATTCGTCACGCGTTCTCAAAGAATGGCGGGAATCTTGGTGAGTCGGGCTCGGTCCGGTTCATGTTTTCGAAGAAGGGCTTGATTGCCGTCGAGAAATCGGCTGCCACGGAAGAGCAGTTGATGGACATCGTGCTGGAGCACGGCGGAGAAGACCTGAACGACGAGGGCGAGACTTGGGAGATTGTCACCGAGCCGGCCGCGCATGAGGCGGTCTCCGCAGCCATCAAGGCGGCGGGGATTCCGATGGTGATGAGCGAAGTCACCATGGTTGCGTCAACGTACACGAAGCTCGAGGGGACAACCGCGGGCCAGATGGTGCGGCTGCTGGAGACTCTGGAAGATCTCGACGATGTGCAAAACGTCCACTCGAATTTTGACATGGACGCCGAGCAGATGGAGCACGCGGCCGGTTGAGCCGGTGCCTGGCAGCGAAGACAAGGCCGCCCGGTTGTGGCGGTCTTTTTTTGGAAAAGACAGGGAACGAGGGACCCAGGGACCAAGGGAACTAGAAAGAGGCTGGGATGCGAAAGGCATTGTGCGGGATCCATTGGATCTTGGTGGCGGCAGGGATTGCGGGAACAATGGTGGCGGGAGCGCAAACGGGGAGCGGTGCAGCGACACCGGCGCGCCTTGACCCAAATACCGCGGTTATTGGCCCGGGCATCCACGCCATACCAGACCCGGTGGGCGACGTGAGAAACGCGCGAAGCTGGGAGTACGGCCCCTTTGTGAATTGGGGCACGGGAGTGGGGAATCGTTCCGACTACAAGTTTCTCTGGGGCGGATTCGAGCTGGGCAAGGTTTTGACGCCCGTGGTGCATGCCGGAATCTTGAGCGGGCAATTCGAGTTCGCGGGCAACATCATGCCCTTATGGCAGGCCTATACGCCGGCTCCGCACGAGGAGACGTACACCTGCGTCACTACCGGCGGGCAACCGTATAGCTGCCAGTTACCTACGGGCGGTGGAACCTTCTACGGAGTCAGCCTTACCCCGGTGATCTTTCGCTGGAACTTTGCCACCAATTCGCACCGGATTCAGCCCTGGTTCCAGGGGGCGGGCGGATTGATCTACACCACCCACAAGTTTCCGCCGAATATCCTGACCAACAAGGCACTTGGCATCGACGGCGGAACGTCAGTATGGAACTTTGCGCCGCAGGGCGGGGGAGGAATCCACTATTTCTTCCGCCCGAAACGGTCGATCGATCTGGGTGTGAACGGAGTGCACATCTCCTCAGCCTCACTCGGCGACCGCAACCCGGGCGTGAACGCCAGCATCCAGGTACAGGTTGGCTACACGTTCTGGAGATGATGGAGGCCCCGTGGCTGGCTGTTGTGGCCGGGCTTGAGGGGTGAAGGAATCATGAGTGGACCGCTCATCGAGTGCGTTCCCAATTTTTCAGAGGGGACCGACGCCGCGTGCGTGGAAGCCATTGTGGCTGCCATGCAGGTGGACGGTGTGCATCTACTCGATTGGTCGATGGATGCGGATCATAACCGTTCGGTGGTGACGGTTGCCGGGGAGCCAGCCGCGGTTGTGGAAGCGGCGGTGCGCGCCGCGGGCAAGGCTGCGGAGACCATTGACCTGACCCGCCAGCAGGGCGTCCATCCGCGCATCGGCGCGGCAGACGTGATACCGTTCGTGCCCGTGAAGGGAATCAAGCTGGAGCAATGCGTGTTGCTGGCGAGGCAGGCCGGGCTGGAGATCTGGCGGCGGTTCGGGGTTCCCGTGTTCTTCTACGAAGCGGCTGCGATGCGGCCGGACCGGGTGAACCTGGAAGACGTGCGCCGCGGACAATTCGAGGGGCTCAGAGACGCCGTGGAGAAGGAGCCATCGCGGCGCCCCGACCAGGGAGGTCCGGGCCTGCATCCCACGGCGGGCGCCTGCGCGGTGGGGGCACGCAAATTCCTGGTGGCATACAACATTTACTTCGATTCGGGGAACGTGGCGATTGCGCGTGCCATTGCCCGGGAGATCCGGGCCGCTGGCGGAGGCTTGAAGGGCGTGAAGGCTTTGGGCGTCATGGCCCATGGGCGCGCCCAGCTTTCCATGAACATCACCGATTTCGACGCCACCCCGATCTCGCAGGTGCACCGCAAAGTGTCGAGCCTGGCTGCCCGGCACAAGGTTGGCCTTGCCGAGGGAGAGGTGATCGGCCTGATTCCCGAAGCGGCTTGTGAGCGGGATAGCGAGTGGATGCGTCAATTAGTTGGGTTTGACGAAGAGACGAAGATTCTCGAGCGTCGACTGAAACGCCCGCTGGCGTGGCCGGGAAAGTAAAACGAGTCCATCCCGCTGGATGGGTTCCAAGGACGATTCGCCGGTAGAATGGTAGTGAGACACCGGGCAGTTACAGGGTTTAAATGAGGCGCAAGCCTCTCGGTAGTGTGGCGAGTGAGTAGTTGTTAGTGAGCATGTTTTGTGGTTGGAGGAAGAAATTGTTCAAGTTTTTGATGAAGTGTTCGATGGCGTCCATGCTGGTGGCGGCAGGCAGTGTGGCCTTTGCGGCGCAGTTGACCACGGATGCGCGCGGAGCCATTCCGCACGATGTTCAGCAACTGGTGGTGATCGACTACCACGCGATGCAGAACTCCCCCGCGGCCATGGATCTGCGGAATCGCGTGATGCCGCCGGAGCTGAAGCAGTTCGACGAAGCGTTGAGCCACTCGGGCCTGAACGAGAATCACGATGTGGATGAGCTCGCCTTTGCGCTCTTTCGGCCGTCGCCGGGTAGCGATGCGTTGCAGACGGTAGGTATCGCCGAGGGCCAGTTCGATACCCAGACCATCCTGGCCAATTTCCGCCGCCAGAAGGTGAAGGTGACCATGGTGCGGACTAATAGTGTGTACCCCATGGCGCGCACGGGCATGGTGCTTTGCTTTGTCGATCCCTCGACCATGATCTTCGGCGACCGGGAGGCCGTCACCAAGGCTCTGGATGCGCGCGACGGAATGGCCGCAAGCATCCTCACCAACAGCTCCATGATGAATGCCATGCAGAGCGTTGACACCTACCCGCTGTGGAGCATTCTCGATGAGAAGGGCACGCAGACGATGATGCGGCAGCTCCTGGGCGAGGCCGGATCGGTGACCGATTTCGACAGCGTGCGTAAGCGGCTGGAAGCTTCCTGGTACTCGATGGATTTTCAGCACGGGGTACGGTTTGATTTGACCATCGCAACCGGCGATACGTTCGCGGCAGCCACGATTTCATCGCTGCTGTCAGCGGCGGTGATGGTGCGCAAGATGAGTGCGACGGACGCCGAAAAACAGGCGTTGAACGATACCGACATCGGCTCGAGTTCCGGAAACCTGATCGTTCACTTCGCAGCGTCTGACGCAGATTTCAACGGCCTCCTGCAATCCCCGCTCTTCAAGAGCATGGTGCGCTAGAGCCGGTTGCATAAATCCTCGGGGCCGATTGGAAAATGTCCCTCAGGGGCTAAAGCCCGCCTCTATTTTGGGGCTTTTGCGGCACGACTGAAGTCGTGCCCTTTCGCGTCGGGTTCAAACTGGCCCACTACCCATCATCTTTGAGCCCGTGGTACGGGGAGCTGCGGCCCTGTGCACCACGGGCTCTTTTCATTGCGCGATTGTGGGCTTGAATTTGACTGATGCCGGCTGCCGAGCCGGTCATGCGGACTTCATGGCGATCCGATCGTGGCTGTTCGTGTCGGCGCTTTCGCCGCTGGCGTCGATCCTGCACGCGCAGGCGCGATTGCGTCCGCTGCGCTTGGCCTGATAAAGCGCCTGATCGGCGCAATCAATCAGCGCCATGGCATGTTGTCCCAATTGCGGAACGAGTGTCGCGGAGCCGGCCGATATGGTCACGACGCCGGCAGGGCTGCCCGAATGGGGAAGCTGGCGGTTGCGCATGACGGCGCAAATGTCCTGCGCCACCTGGAAGGCGCCGGGCGCGGGAGTACTCGGCAAAATGACCGCGAACTCCTCGCCTCCGAAGCGAGCCACCAGATCGCCCGGTCTGGAGACTACGTCCTGGATCGCCTCGGCAATCTGCTTGAGACAATTGTCGCCGCGCAGATGACCGTAGGCGTCGTTGTATGCCTTGAAGAGATCTGCGTCGATGAGCAGGAGCGAGAGCGGTTTGCGCTCGCGCATGCCGCGCCGCCATTCGGTGGTGAGGCACTGGTCGAAGCGGCGGCGATTGGCAAGTCCGGTTAGCGCGTCGGTGATGGCCATCGCCTCAACGGCGTGGTAGGCCTCGGCAAGTTGCTGCTCGGCAAGCTTGCGCTGCGTAATCTCGCGCACATTGTTCAGGATTCCGGTGGGAACGCCGGTGACGGGATCGCGGATGGTGCGCAAACTGGCTTCAATCCAGACGTAGTTGCCGTCGCGCGTTCTGACGCGGCACTCGGCTAAGGCGTCATCCCTGCCGGAGCGCAACTCGCGGACCGTCTCTGCCAGCCGCGGCCGGTCATCGGGATGAATCAGGGCGAGGCTGTGCAGGTTGAAGATCTCTTCGTGGCTCCATCCGCCCCAATGGGCGCCGGCCGCCGAGACGAAGCTTTTGTGCCCTTCAAAATCGGCGATGATGATGACGTCGCGCGAATTCTCTGTCACGAGTTTGTGCAGGGAGGCGATCTCCTGCAGTCTGCGTTCCGTCGAGCGCAGGTTTTCAATCACGACGGACACGCTATAGAGCATGAACATGGCGGACGCGACAAAAAGCTGCAGAATGACCGCCGGCTCGAGCCGTGAGAGCGACAGGGAGGATGCGAAGGGTCCTTCTCCGTGTACGGTGAACCAACTTCCTACCGCAGCCACAAAGAGTGTGGCTGTTGCCGCCCATCCCAGGCCAAGCCGGAGCAGGATCAGAACCAGGAACGGATAAAGAACAAAGGGCAGGGGCACCTTTGCCTGAGAGAGAACGGCAATGGTGACCGCCGCAACGGAAATGAGGTAGGCCCAATTCCTGCCGGAGCAAGCGGATCGGGGAATCCTGGTGCGGAATACGGCCACGCAAGCTGGAGTGACGACGCATGCGCCCAGGCTATCGGTCGCGACCCATTGCAAGAAGGACATCGAAAAGGACGCATGCTGCCACAGCACCGTAATGAGCCCTTGGAGCAATCCTGTGATGAGCGGGGCGGCCAGCACGGCGAAGGCGAAAAAGCGCAGCAGGTATTTGCCCTGCGTGAACCGCGGAAGCTGCGCAGAACGGCGGCGAAGAAACAAAGCACCCAGCAACGCCTCAAATACGTCGAGCGGTGTATCCACCAGGTTGACCTGCCAGGGAGTATGAATGGCGAGTGTGCCGATTGCATGGCCCAGCAGGCCCGCGCAGAGATACGCTGGCCAGAGACGGCGCGGGGCCAGAAGGAAATAGGCGAGGAGGACGCCGTTGGCGACCCAGATCAGGTTGCCTTCGGCCATGGCGCCGGCCAGACCTGTTGCCAAAGCGACGCAAAGCATGCAGCATGCGAGCCGGAGCGCAAGGGCATAGGGCCGTAGCCACTGGACCAAGGGACGCCTGTGACGAGTTGCAGAGATCGTGCGCAACTCACCCTCCTCATGTCTTATCGGAGGGATTTTGGGCCAGATCAGGCGAACATAACGGATTTGTTGTTGATTTTCCTGGCCTTGGTAACGGTTAGGAGCAATTCTACGGCGGTCCTCCAATTCATATGAAATCTTGAAGGCCGCGGTTCCGCTCCACACCAATGGGAGTGCCGCTATAGGCCGCACCGATCAGGCGGGAGGGGTCAGTTGAGGGTGGAATTCGGCTTTGCCGCCGGGCTCAAGAACGATCTCGAGCTTTCCTTGCTGCCGCTCCGTCAGTGTGGGACCGGAGATCTGGACCGTCTGGCCGTTTGCAGCAGTGTACGACACCTTGAGCTGGCCACTGCCGCGAACCTGAAACCGATAGTGAAAAGTGGCATCGGCAGGTAGAGAGTCGGCGCCGAAGCTGGCGCTGGGATAGTCCACCTCAAGAAGCTGGATGGGCGCGCCGGTGCGGTTTTCGACGGTGGCGTCGACATGGTAGGAGTGGCAGGCGGAAAAGAGGAAAGCGGAAAGGAAAATGGGTGCGAACAGCAGAGAACGCAATCCGGCGCGGCGGATCACTTGCCGCTCTCTTCTTCGTTGGGCGGTGCAGCATCTGACGCGGCTCGTTGCTTTGCCACCGCCTTTTCCAAGCGGTCGAGGCGCTTGACCAGTTCCGGCAAGCGCTGGAAGAGGGCGACGGCGCGAAGCCAGACGCGATTATCGAAGCCGGGTGAGCCGGAGATCATCTTTCCCGGCGGCACATCGTGGGAGACCGCCGATTGCGCGGTCAGGATGACGCCGTCACCGACGGTGCAATGGCCGGCGATGCCCACTTGGCCGGCGAGAATCACGTTGTTGCCGATGATGGAGGAGCCGGCCAGGCCGGTTTGCGCACAAAGCAGCGTCTCATTGCCGACGCGCGAGCCGTGGCCCACCTGCACGAGATTATCTACTTTGGTGCCGTCGCCGATCTCCGTCGCGCCCACGGTAGCGCGGTCGATGGTGGCATTCGCTTGTACATCCACGCGGCTGCCGATGCGAACCGGGCCGGACTGCGGGATCTTCTCCCATTGGCCGGCGTCGTTCTTTGAGAAACCGAAGCCATCCGCGCCGATGATGGCGCCGTTTTCGAGCGTGACGTGGTCGCCAAGAACGCAGTTTTCGCGGACTACGGCATGTGCATGAGCAAAAAAATAGTCGCCCACCTGCACGCCGGGATAAAGCACGACGTGGGGCAGGAGCGTAGCGTGGGATCCAATGCGCACGTTGGGGCCTACGACGACGTAGGCGCCGATGTGGGCATCCGGACCGATCTCTGCTGAGGGGTCGATGACCGCGGTGGGGTGGATACCGGGAGGGTAGGACGGCGGCTGATAGAAGAGGCCCAGCGCGCGCGAAAAGGCGTGATAAGGATTCTTGAGGCGAATCGTGGCCGCTGCGATCTCCTGGAACTCCGGCTCGACAATGATGGCCGCGGCCTGCGTGGTGCGCGCGAGCGCCGTGTAGCGGGGATTGGCGACGAAGGTGATCTCGGAGGGGCCGGCTTCCTCAATCCCCTTGACGCCTGTGATTTCCAGGTCAGGATCGCCGCGCAGTTCGGCGCCCAGACGGCTTGCCAATTCGCCTAGCTTCATTGAGGTGATTGTAGCGGAGCGCTGGGGATTTCGCTCGGTTGTGGTGGAACCTGCAATGTGTGCGCGGCCGATTGGACAGCATTGAGAGTCGCGCCCGGAATGATGCCGAGAACGAGCGTAGCGGCAACGGCCAGCAGCAAAGCTGCTCCGACCGCGACGCCGACAACAGGCTTGGGCGGAGCGGTTTGGTCCTCCGATGGGCGCTGCGCGCAGACGAGCGCCAAGCGCAGGTAATAAGCCGCGGCTAATCCCGAGTTGAGCAGGCCGATGATGGCCAGCGCGATGGCGCCGCCATCGACCGCAGCAGTAAAGGAGTAAAACTTGCCGAAGAATCCGCCGGTGAAGGGAATTCCAATGAGCGAGATGAGGAAGAAGATGAGCATGCTGCCGAGAATGGGCGAGCGGTACAAGAGTCCGCGGAAGTCGTCGATGAGCGAAAGATGCTCGTCGTATCCGGCTACGAGTGTGACGACGGCGAAGATGCCGACGTTCATGGCGGCGTAGGCCGCGATGTAGAAGCTGGCGGCGGCGATGCCGGTCGCGCTAAATCCGTTTCTATCGCTGGCCCCGGCGAAGGCCGCGAGCAGATAGCCGGCGTGGGCGATGGCCGAGTAGGCCAGCATGCGCTTGACGTTCTGCTGACGGAGCGCGGCGAGATTGCCGACCGTCATGGAGAGAACGGCGACGATCCAGAGCAACGGCGCCCAGATGGAGCGGAGATTGGGGAAGATCTCGTACACCACGCGGAGGAGCAAAGCAAAGGCGGCGGCTTTGGGTGCGGTAGAGAGCAGGGCGACGACAGGCGTGGGCGCGCCTTCGTAGACGTCGGGAGTCCAGACGTGGAAAGGCGCTGCGGAAACCTTGAAGAGAATGCCAACCAGCATGAGCGCCAGGGCGGCGAGAACGAGCGTCTGGTTCTGCGCGACGGGCGCGTACTGGGCGATCTTATAGATTTGCGTGGTGCCGGTAGCGCCAAAGATCAAGGCAATGCCGTAAAGCAGAAACGCGGTGGCAAAAGAGCCGAGGAGGAAATACTTGATGGCGGCTTCCGGGCTTTTGCCGGTCTGTTTCCGGTAGCCGGCGAGGATGTACGTGGAGATGGAGGAGATTTCGAGGGCGATGAAGACCACGAGTAGCTCAACGGCGCTGGTAAGCAGGCACATGCCGACGGCGCCGAATACGATGAGCGCATAGAATTCGCCCTGGTGGTGACTGTGCTCCGGCAGCGTGTCGAGCGAGAGCAGAAGGGCCACGAGGATAATGCCGCAGATGAGGACATGGAAGAAGACGGTAAAGGCGCTGGTTTCGACAGTGCTGAAGAAGCCGGTTCCTTCAGGCAGTGAAAGCTGCCAGAGGCTGGCCCAGAGCGCGATGGTGGTGCCGATGGCGGCAACCCAGCCCAGGGGGCGGCGCGGCCAGGAAAGCGGAATCGAGGCGTCAATCACCATGATGGCGGCGCCGGTGATGGTGAGAATCACCTCGGGGAGGATGCGGTAGATGTCAGGAACGGAATTCACCGCTGGGCCTCCGGGGTGCTGGTTGGTTGAGATTCGTGCTCTCCCACCCTTGCGGCAAAAAGAAACCGCAAGGATGGGGCACGGGAGATTTGTGGCTGGGCGACGGAAAGAACAACCGCAGGTCCTTCGGCTGCGGTCGCTCTGCGACCTCCGCTCAGGATGACAGTGCTTTTGATTGGCGGAGGATGAACGCCAAGCTGGATGGAGTTGAGCCAGAGCGACGGCGCAAGACCCATGACGAGCATGAGGACAACCAGCGGCGTAAGCACGGCCATCTCGCCCATGCGCAGATCGTCGGCGGGTTTGGAACAGGCGAGCTCGCTTTCGGGGCCGTAGAAGAGGCGCTGCACCAGTGAAAGCATATAGGCCGCGCCGAGGATCACTCCCAGAGCTGCCGCTACCGCCGCGCTGCGGTTGACGGCAGCGAAGGTGCTGGAAAGAATGAGAAACTCGCCGATGAAGCCGCTCAGCATGGGCAGGCCAATCATGGCCAGCGTGGCGATCACAAAGATGGTCACAGTGCGGGGCAGTTTTGCAGCCAGACCGCCGTAAGAGGCAATCGTGCTTGTGGCGTAACGGATCTCGAGCGCGCCGAGCAGCAGGAAGAGTGCGCCATCAACCACGCCGTGCGAGAGGATCTGATACACCGCGCCGGACCATCCGGTGAACGTGAGGCCGTAGATGGCAAGCACGATCAGGCTGAGGTGGCTGAGCGCGGCAAAGGCCATCAGGCGCCAGAAATCGCGCTGCACCAGAGCCAGACACGCTCCGTAGAGAATTCCGACCACAGCAAGAACCAGGAGAAGCGGAGCCATGGCACGCGCCTGGGCGGGAAAAAGCCCGACGTGGAAACGCATCATCGAGTAGAGGCCGAGCTTGCCGGCAACCACCATGGCGAGCGCGACAGGAGCTTCGCTGTAGGTGTCGGCGAGCCAGCCGTGCAACGGAAAGACGGGAACCTTGACCGCGAAGGCGAATAAGAACGCGAGCGCGACCCAGAAAAGCGCTCCTGCGGGGAGCACGCCGCTGGCAGTTTGATACTGCAGATCAGTGAAGTTGAAGGTATGCGTGCGCGCGTAGAGCCACAGAATGGCGACCAGCAGCGGCGCGGACGGGATGAAGGTGAAGAGGAAGAATTTAAGCGCGGCTTTCGTGCCCTCCTTGCGGCCGTACATGGCGATGAGGATGGCCATGGGCACGAGGGAAAGCTCCCAGAAGCCGTAGTAGAGCATGAGGTCGAGCGCGACGAAGACGCCGAACATGGCGGTCTGCTGGACAAGAAAGAGCGAGTAGAAGACTTTGCGGCGGGTCCGGACAGCGTTCCAACTGGCGACGACGCCGATGGGGGCGAGAAGTCCGACGAGCACGATCAGCCATAGGCTGAGGCCGTCGACGCCGACGTGGTAGCAGATCGCGGGGCTTTCGATCCAGGGGATGTTGACTTGGAATTGAAAGCCGCTCTGGCCGCTCACAAAGTGCGCGGGAAGATGCAGCGTGAGAACGAAGGTGACGAGGGAGGTGCCGAGCGCGATCCAGTTGGGCAGCTTGGCGCGATCGGGTACGAGCGCGACGAGAATGGCGCCCGCCAGCGGAACCAGCAGGATGAGGGTGAGAATGGATTGGTCGATACTTGTCATCTTCTCAGTGCCCCGATCCAAGGAAGTGTGTCAAAGGCCCGGCCATGGGTATCGCTCCCTGGGCGATGAGCACAAAAAGCAGAACCACCGTGGCTGCAGCCATCAACCAGGCCGCATACGAGCGCAGATTGCCCGATTGCCAACGCTGCAGAATCATTCCCGAAAGATTGGCGATCCCGGCAAGCAGCCACGTAATGCCGCCCAGGATTCCTGTGTCGACGATCCAACCCAGCACGTATTGCGAAACGGCAAAGAGCGGCTTGACCAGGACGGCGTCGTAGATCTCGTCAACGTAATACTTGTTGGCGAGCAGCTTGTAGCCGATGGGTAAGGCGGCGGCGAGTTGAGCCGGCCGTTCCGGCTTGCGGCGGTAGTACTTGTCCGCGATCAGCCAGCCTTCGAGCGCCACCAGAACGGCAACGATGGTGAGGATCAGCTCGAGATGCGGCGTGCTGGAGACCGCTGGGTGGAGACCGATGGCGGGCGCCAGGTACGCACTGAAACGCTCGATGCCGATCCAGCCGCCGCAAATGGAGAGCAGCGCCAGGATCACGAGCGGCGCGCGCATGGACCAGGGGCTCTCATGCGGATGAGCATCCGCAGTCCGCGACTCGCCGAAGAAGGTCATGTACCAGAGGCGAAACATATAGATCGCGGTGAGCATGGCCGTCAGCAGCCCAACGAACCACAGGATTTTGCCTTCGGTCCCTTGGACGAACGCGGCGTAGAGGATTGCGTCCTTTGAGAAGAACGCGGCCAGGGGAGGGAATCCGGCAATGGTGAAGACGGCTACCGTCATGGTCCAGAAGGTGACGGGAAGTTTCTTGCGCAGGCCGCCCATCTTGCGCATGTCCTGCTCGCCGCCCATGGCGTGAATGACAGAACCGGCAGCGAGGAACAGCAGCGCCTTGAAAAATGCGTGCGTGACGAGGTGAAAGATCGCTGCCGAATACGCGGCAACGCCGCAGGCCAGAAACATGTAGCCGAGCTGCGAAATGGTGGAGTAGGCGAGCACGCGTTTGATGTCGTTTTGGGCGAGTCCGATGGTGGCCGCGAAGAGGGCTGTAGCCGCTCCCACGATGGCGACTGTGGTGAGCGCGAAGGGCGAGCGGCCGAAGAGAAATTCGGTCCGGGCGATCATGTAGACGCCCGCGGTGACCATGGTGGCCGCGTGAATGAGCGCGGAGACCGGCGTGGGGCCCTCCATCGCGTCAGGCAGCCAGACATAGAGCGGCAATTGTGCGCTTTTGCCGGCAGCGCCCAGCAGCAGGCAGAGACAGATAACCGTCAACACGCCACCTTGCATTCCCGTTTTCAGAGCGAGCGCTACGGCGATCTGGTTGAAGGTGAGCGTATTGAAGGTCGTCAGAATCAGGAAGATCCCAATGAGAAAACCGAAGTCGCCAATGCGATTGACGATAAATGCCTTTTTGCCGGCTGCGGCGGCGGAGTTGCGCTGGAAGTAGAAACCGATCAGCAGGTAGGAGGCGAGGCCGACCCCCTCCCAGCCGACGAACATGAGCAAAAAATTGCCGGCCAGGACCAGGACGGTCATGAAGAAGAGGAACAGATTGAGGAAGCTGAAGTACCGCGCGTAGCCCTCTTCATGCGCCATGTAACCGACGGAGTAGATGTGAATAAGAAAGCCCACGCCGGTGACGACAAGCAGCATCACGAGTGAAAGCTGGTCGAGGACAAAGCTGAAATCAACATGCAGCGAGCCGATGGCGAGCCAGGGATGCGGACAGGTCTCCACATAGGGCAGCACGACGGCAGTGGCGGGCCCGCAGCCGGCGCAACTCGCGGCAGAGATCGAGGTCAGTGCGTAGGCATTCAACACCAGCGCGAAGGAGAGAAGAGGGGCAAGCAGGCCAATCGCGGAGACAAGCCACTTGGGCATCCGCGGGCCAAGGATTCCGTTCAAAAGGAAGCCGGCGAAAGGCAGCAGCGGAATCAGCCAGAGATGGAGAGATTGGTTCATAGTTTCATCAGATCGATACGGTCAACAGCCAACGTGGCGCGTACGCGAAAGACAGCAATAATGATGGCCAGACCGACGGCGGCTTCGGCGGCGGCGACCACCATGACGAAAAAGACGAAGATCTGCCCTTTCACCTCGTGCCATTGATAGGCAAAAACGACAAAGGAGAGATTGACGGCGTTGAGCATGAGCTCAATCGACATGAAAACGGTGATGAGATTGCGCTTGATGAGAAATCCGACCACGCCGAGCGAGAAGAGCACAGCGCTCAGGAGCAGATACCAGGTGAGGGGCACGTCGTGTTGCAGAAAACTCATTTTTCGGCCGTCCTTTCCGAGCCTTCGCGGCGGGCGATGGCGACTGCGCCGAGGATGGCGATGAGAATGAGCACCGATGTCAACTCGAAGGGCAATAGCAGTTCGTGGAAGAGCACCTGGCTGAGGACCACGAGATTGGAACTGTCTTTTGCGTTGGTGAGACCGACGCCGAGATGCGCCGAAACGAGACCCTGAGCACGGAGAATGATGGTGGCAATGACGGCCAGGAAAACCACAACCGCGGGAAAGCCGACACGACTGGCGGCGCGACTGCCAAGCGTGCGCTCTTCACGGCCGGCATTAAGCAGCATGACCACGAAAGTGAAAAGCACCATCACGGCGCCTGCGTAAACAATGATTTGCGCGATGGCAAGAAATTCAGCGCCGAGCAAAAGGTAGAGCACCGCGAGCGAGGTCATGACCACGATCAGCGAAAGAGCGCTGTTGATGGGATGGGTCTGCCACAGGAGATTGATGGCTCCCGCGAGACAGAATCCGGCAAACAGGAAAAACAAAATCAGGTGCATCGTTGCCTGGCGTACAGGTTGGTGCCGGGTCGACCGCATGGCCGGCGGGTTGAGGGAAGATAAGCGGAGCCACGAATGCGTGGCTCCGGAATTGCCCTCCCGATTGTAAATGAGCGTGTTTTCCCACCCTTCCACGCGGCGCCTCAGCGCCCCGTGGAAAGGATGGGGCAACACAGTTCAAGTCTTCAGCGATACGCAAGCCAGAGGCTTGTTCCCACAATGTTCAGGATGGCCAGCGGAAGTAAGAACCGCCAGCCAAAGTTCATCAGTTGGTCATAACGGAAGCGAGGCAACGTGCCCCGCACCCAGACGTAAAGACAGAGAAAGCAGAAAACCTTGCTCACGAACCAGAAAAGCGGAAGCAGTGCATTGATCCAGGGGCTGTCAAACGGCCCCATCAAATCGCCGAGCGGGCTGGTCCAGCCGCCCAGAAACAGCAGCGTGGCCACGCAACCTACGTTGATCATGTTGCCGTACTCGGCCATGAAGAACATGGCGAATTTCATCGAGCTGTACTCGGTGTGATAGCCGCCGGTGAGTTCGCTTTCCGCTTCAGGCAGGTCAAAGGGCGAGCGGTTGGTTTCAGCGAAGGCGGCCATGAGGTAAATGAAGAAGGCGACAAACTGAAATCCGCCACCGAAGGGGTTGATATTCCATGTCCAGGCACCGAGCGTGGCCTGCTGCTCGACGATGACACGAAGATTGAGCGAGCCGGCGCGAAGAACCACCCCGACGAGCGAAAGGCCGAGGGCCAGCTCGTAGCTGATCATTTGCGCCGAGGAGCGCAGCGCGCCAAGCAGCGAGTATTTGTTATTCGACGACCAGCCGGCGAGAGCGATGCCGTACACACCCATGGAAGTGATGCCGAGGATGACGAGCAGGCCGACGTTGATATTGGAGATTTCAAAAAGATCGACGCCGTTTGGGCCCATGCCGGGCGCGCCAAAGGGAATGACCGCGATGGAGATGAGCGCGCAGCCAAGAGAGATGATGGGCGCCAGCAAATAGAGCGGACGGTAGACAGCGGTGGGGATCAGATCCTCTTTGAGGAACGATTTGGCGCCATCCACGAGCGGCTGCAAAAGTCCGAAGGGGCCAACGCGGCTGGGTCCCCAGCGATTCTGGATGCGGCCCACCAGCTTGCGCTCAAGCAGCACGGTGTAGGCGATGCCCAGAAGCATCACCGTCATCACCACGGCGACCTTGAGCAGGCTCCAGAGAAAGAATGCGAGGATCGTCACGTGCGTTCCAAAATGCAGCAAGTTAGCCCCGCTGCGCGGGTTAGCAAGTTAGCAAGTCAGCGCCGCGGACGCTCAGTCGGCGGCGGTTTCGGCCATTTCTTTGGTTTGGTGCTGCATGAGTTGCTTGAGCGCTGCACTGTAATGGCCCAGCGTTCCCGAGGTGAAGAGGGTATCGTGCGCAGGAACCACGAGGTCCGGGCTGGTGAGCGCCTTCAACGGCACAAATCCCGGCGTGGCCTCGAGTTCCGTATGCACATCGTTGCCTGCGAAAAGATTGATCCGATCGAGCGTGTAACCGGGCACCAGCCGCTCGATCTCGTCAAGAAGCGCGAGCGGATCGAAGGGGCTCAGTTTGGGTTCGAGACCATTGGCTTCGAGCCACACGGCGTGGCGATCGGCTTCGCCGGCCTGGACGCCGCGTGACTGGCCGAGATCCCCAGTCATCCCGCCCTTGCCGAAGGGCACCAGAGTGCTGACGTCGACGCCCATACCACCGGCGAGGCGGACGAGGATTTCGAAATCCGGCTTGACTCCGGCGCGATCAGCGGCCTTGCGCACCATCTGGATGTCGCCGTAGGTGTTGGTCACGGTACCGGACTTCTCGTAAAGACTGGCGGCGGGCAAAACAACGTCGGCCAGAGCCGCGGTTTCCGTGAGGAAAAGGTCCTGCACAATGACAAACGTCTTTGCGAGGGTCGCAGGATCGAGCTTGGCGCGGGAAGCTGGATTCGCGCCGACAACCAACACCGCGCCGAGTTCGCCGTTCGCAGCCGCCTCGAGCATTTGCGGCAGCGTTTTGCCGGGCTCGGAAGGAAGGTTGGGATATTCCGCGAACGCTCCCGGCGCAGTGACCGGCGCGTATCCGGGTAAAAGGTCGGGGAACAGGCCCATATCGGCTGCGCCACGCGAGTTCGCGTGATCGCCGAGATAGGCGAAGCGGACAGAATCGGGATTGGGCCCGCGCTTGAGGCCCCATGCAACGAGATTCTCGGCGTCCTCACCACGAAACTCCTCGCCGAAGAGAACTACGAGCGATTCCTCAGCAAGCAGCGCCTTGCTGAAGTCGGATGTGCTCTGATCGAGAAAGGCGGCGAGGTCCTTGTATCCGCCAGGTGGAAGCTCCTGAGTGGCCTTGGCCTGCCGGTCGAGCTTGATAGGCCCGGAGTTGGCGATGTAAAGGCGCGCACGGTTCAGGCGCACGTTGGTGCGCAGCAGCCAGGCGAGAAGCGGATGCTCCTCCGTGGGATTGCCGCCCACAAGAAGGATGGCGCAGGCGGAAGCGATGTCGCGCAGGCTCGCGGTTTTCCCCCGGCTTCCGGCGAGAGCGCGGGCAAATGCGGCGTAATCGGTGCTGCGCTCGTGGTCGATGCTGTTGGTCCCAAGCACCGTGCGCGCGAATTTCTGCAGCAGGTAATTCTCTTCGTTGGTGGTGCGGTTGGAACCGATGACTCCGATCGACGCACCGCCCCGGGTGTCGCGGATCTCCTTCAGCTTGCCGGCGGCAAAGCGAAGCGCGTGTTCCCACGTAGCGGGCTCGAGTTTGCCGGCCGCGTTGCGAACCAGCGGTTGCGTCAAACGGTCGGGGCTTTCAACAAAGTCGAAGCCGAAGCGGCCCTTGGCGCACAGGAAATCGTTATTAATGCCGCTCTTGTCGCGATTGTCGGCGCGCACGATTTCGGATCCGTCATTGGTGGAGCGCACACCGAGGGTGACCTTGCAGCCGTCGGCGCAGTGCGTGCATACCGTGGAAACGTGGGTCATCTCCCAGGGGCGGGTCTTGTAGCGATAGCTGCCGCTGGTGAGCGCGCCCACGGGGCACACGTCGATGCACATGCCGCATTGTTCGCAGTCGAGTTGATGGCCATCGTTGGGCACAATGACGGAGTCAGCACCGCGATTGTGGATGCCGAGCGCCCAAACGTCCATACCCTCGCCGCACATGCGGATGCAGCGGTAACAGAGGATGCAGCGCGGGCGATCGTAGAAGACGGCGGGCGACCACTGTTGCTCGTCGCGATGATGCTTGGCCTCGATGTAGTGGCTCTCTCCGGGGCCGTACTTGAAGGTCATGTCCTGCAGTTCGCATTCGCCGCCCGCGTCGCAAACGGGACAATCGAGGGGATGATTGCCGAGGAGCAATTCGATGGTGGCCTTGCGCGCCTGCGCGATCTCGGGCGACTCAGTGACGAAAACCTGTCCCTCCGCAACGGTGGTGGTGCAGGCGGTTTGCAGCTTTGGGACTTTCTCCTGGCGCACGACGCACATGCGGCAGGCGGCCTGCAAAGAAAGGCCGGGATAGTAGCAAAAGGCAGGAATTTCGATGCCGGCTTTGCGGCAAGCGTCAATGAGCAGCGTTCCCGCCGGTGCGGGGAGCTTTTTCCCATCGACTGTGAAGGTTACGTCGGGCATTCGTTGATTGCGGTCCCTCAGGGGCTACAGCCCCGATC
>Ga0181539_1002318_pt1 | contig 19189 bp, 19 predicted proteins | sample PEATcosm2014_Bin_46_FD_119767 | JGI IMG/M metagenome (GOLD analysis project Ga0181539, IMG submission 119767) | Peatland microbial communities from MTU Mesocosm Facility, Houghton, MI, USA - PEATcosm2014_Bin23_60_metaG | ecosystem: Environmental > Terrestrial > Soil > Wetlands > Peat | place... | reverse complement strand
TTCACCATATGGCCCTCGGAACGAAGCACGTCTTTGAGCCTTTGAACTTCTTCCTTTGTTATTCCTTTTTCGAGTACGAGAATCACGGCAAATCCTCCGATCAGATTTTGAGTCGACTGCAATAAAAAAACCCCGAAGAAAACTCCTCGGGGCTTGGCACTTAGGGGCTCCGGGGAAGATTCCTGCTCCACCCGGGGGCCTTTTTCCATGAACTAATATCCCAGGTGAACGCTCCTGAAGAAGAAAAAAAAGAAGCCCGAAAAAAACAAAAAAACAGGCCCATCCGGTCGGCGCCGGCCCGGAAGAAAAGAGCTAATATCGGGAAACAGGTGTTTATTCATAAAGAACCTTTTTTGATATTCCAGCGAAACATAGAAAATCTGCCGGATTTTGTCAATCCCCATTCCCGACACTTTCGAGGGTGAGCATTTTACCAATAGTTCACCGTCTGCCGGTCCTGCGGTTTCTTTTCGGGATACTCCTGCGACAGTCCAACGCAAGCTCGGGAGGAGGAGGGCACTGGATTTCGAAGGGTAATCCCGTTGCCGGATGACTAAAACAAAGACGTTCGGCATGTAAAAGATAGCCGGTATCTCCGGGCAGTGTCTCCGGATCATTGATGGTTCCTCCCGCTGCGTAGAGACGATCTCCCACCAGCGGGTACCCTGCAAATGAAAGGTGAATGCGGATCTGATGGGGCCTTCCCGTATCGATCCTGATCTCCAGTAATGACTCACCGCCTCTGCGCTCCAGGACGCTTACCCTGCTCGAAGCGAATTTTCCGTCCGGACAGGCGGCATTGACAGTTCCAATCTTTGGATGTGGAACAGGTCCGATCGGCGCTTCGATAATAAAATTATCCTCAGCCGGGCAGCCGCTGGCCAGCCCCCGGTAGATTTTGCTAACCTCTTTTCGCCGCCAGGCCGCGCAAATATCCGATCGGGCCCGTGCGGTGCGTGCGAACAGAACGACCCCCGAGGTTCCCCTTCCCAGGCGGTGTAATGGGTTGGCTTCAGGGTGGTTTTTGCGCACGAGTGCAAGGAGTGTGTGTTCAAGAAAGCCGCCGCCGGGGAGTGTCGGTAGTCCACAAGGCTTGGCCACAGCAAGCAGGTCTTCATCTTCATGGAGGATGGAATAAGCAAGCGGAGCATCCGGCTCATCCCAGGGCGGGCGGCGCCACAGAAGCAACTGCCCATTTTTCAGAATGAAGCCGGGTCCGATCTGCCGGTCATTAATATATATCTGGCCGGCCTCCAGACGGCCCAGCCAATCGGCCCCCGAGGAATGGCGATATTTGAGGGCCAGGTAGGCCAGAACAGTAAGGCCGGCGCCTCGATTATCTATTTGCTCCCGATACTCGAATCCATTATTTGGAGCCAGTTTTTTTGCCTTTTCAACGAGTCATGGAGATATGGCTTTGAAGTTTTTTGCCTGCCATGGGTTTTTCTACCCCGGCATGGTCCGTGGGGCAAGTTATAATCCGAATCGGGTCTGAAATAATGGGTTTGCCCCGGGGTTTAATAAAGTGATATCGAAAGAACACAGACAGGCCCAAATCGAGCGGCTTTAAACTCACGACTGAAAGGAAATCATGAACGAACACCACATAGACTCCATATCCCGCGAAATCAATGTTCAGCCGCGCCAGGTCCAGGCAACAGCCAGACTGTTGGAGGAAGGTGCGACTGTCCCTTTCATTGCCCGATATCGTAAGGAAGTCACCGGTTCCTTGGATGAGATCCTTATTGCGGCGGTTCGCGACCGGCTGGCGCAGCTCGAAATTCTCGATAAGCGCAGGACCGCGGTTTTAAAGTCCCTTAAAGATCTGGGAAAGCTTACCGGCGAGTTGGAAAACCGGATACTCCTGGCTGAAACACTGGCCGTGATTGAAGATATCTACCTACCATTTCGGCCGAAACGCCGAACCAGGGCCGCCATGGCAAGACAAAGAGGACTGGAGCCTCTGGCTATTCTGCTCTTCGAGCAAAATCCGGCCATCGATCCTTTTGTGGAAGCCCGGAACTTCATCAACCCCGAAAAGGACATTTCTTCCGCAGAACAAGCTCTTGCAGGGGCTCGCGATATAATTGCCGAATGGATAAACGAAAACGCCGATGCACGCGCAAAGCTCCGGACTTTATTTGTGAACAGAGCGCTTCTCCGGTCCAAAGTTGCGCCCGGAAAAGAGGCGGAAGGCGTTAAGTACCGCGATTACTATGACAGGGAAGAATGGGTAACGGGTGCGCCGTCGCACAGGATGCTTGCGGTGTGCCGTGGTGAGAAGGAGGGCTTCCTGACAGTCCACATACGGCCTCCTGAAGATGAAGCTATGTCCTTGCTTGAATCCATTTGTGTAAAAAATGAGTCTGATGCCTCTCAGCAGGTCAGGGCCGCTTTTCGTGACAGCTATGGAAGGCTCCTCGCACCATCGCTTGAGACGGAAATCAAGCACGAATCCGAACTCCGCGCGGCCAGGGAAGCTATCAGGATATTTTCCGACAATCTACGCCACCTTCTGATGGAGCCGCCTCTGGGCTTCAAAAGGGTCATGGCGATAGACCCTGGCTTCCGCACCGGGTGTAAGCTGGTCTGTCTGGACCCCCATGGAAAGCTCATCCACAACGAGACCATTTACCCGCATTCGGGGGCGCAGTCTTCGGCGAAGGCTTCGGAGCACATCCGCTCCCTTGCCTCTGAGTTCGCCACCGAGGCCATCGCCATAGGAAACGGCACCGCTGGAAGGGAAACTGAATCCTTCATCCGAGGTCTCGGTTTTTCGGAAGAAGTCAAGATAGTTATGGTCGATGAAAGCGGCGCATCCATCTACTCGGCTTCCAGCGCGGCCCGTGAGGAGTTCCCTGATCATGACCTGACCGTCCGGGGTGCGGTCTCGATAGGAAGGCGTCTTATCGATCCTCTGGCGGAACTGGTCAAAATCGACCCGAAATCAATCGGTGTCGGCCAGTATCAGCACGATGTCGATCCAACCGAGTTGAGGAAGGGCCTGGACGATGTGGTGGTAAGTTGCGTAAACGCGGTCGGCGTTGAAATCAATTCGGCAAGCCCTCAACTCCTTGCTTATGTCTCGGGGCTCGGGGCTCAACTTGCCGGAAACGTCGTCAGGTACCGGGAGGATAACGGGCCGTTTCGCTCAAGGGAGGCGTTGAGGAAAGTTCCCCGCCTCGGCCCGCGCGCGTTCCAGCAGTCGGCGGGTTTCTTGCGGATATCCGGTGGAGAAAATCCGCTGGATGCGAGTGCTGTCCACCCGGAATCCTACCACATTGTGGAAAAAATGGCCGGGGACCTGGGGTGTTCTCCGGCCGACCTGATGCGCGACGCGTCTTTTCGGGATAAAATCGACCCGGCGTTGTATGTAACAGAGCAAGCAGGCATTCCGACCCTGCTTGACATACTGCTGGAACTTGCAAAACCCGGCAGAGATCCCCGCAAGACTTTTGAATCATTTTCCTTTGCACCGGGGATTGAGAAATTGGCCGATCTCGAGGCCGGCATGAAACTGGCTGGAATCGTAACCAATGTTACGGCTTTCGGTGCTTTTGTGGATATCGGGGTTCACCGGGACGGCCTGGTCCATGTGAGCGAACTCTCGGACAAGTTCGTGAAAGATCCCCGGCAGGTGGTTCAGGTGCATCAAAAAGTTACCGTTACCGTTCTCAGTGTGGATCTGGAAAGGGGCCGCGTCTCGCTTTCCATGAAATCGGCTTCAGTGCTCGAGGCCTCGAAACCGGGAAACGGAGACCCCCCTTCTGAGAGGGTAAGACACAACAAAGGACCCCGTGCTGAAAAAAAAGGCGCGTTCAACAATCCTTTTGCAAGAGCCTTTAAAAAGCCCTGATTGCCGGGTAACCCCAAAGAAAAACCCTACATTTTTGTGAGTTACCTTACGTTTGTGTCTGGTTCCGGCTTTCCAGCGAGTCCTGCATTTCTCAGGTCCATAATTAATTCATCCAATAATAACAGCCAGTTAATCAATATTAAGCCCTATTGGCACGCCTCCTGCTTTAGAGAATGACAACGATCTCTATTCGATAGGAGGTTTCCAATGAGAAAGATTGCCATTTACGGCAAAGGCGGTATCGGCAAGTCGACAACTACCCAAAACACGGTGGCCGGTCTGGCGGAAATGGGCAGAAAGGTCATGGTTGTGGGCTGCGATCCCAAGTCTGATTCTACGAGGCTGCTGTTGGGGGGGCTCGCACAGAAAACCGTGCTCGACACCCTTCGCACGGAAGGCGAGGACGTAGAACTCGACGACATCAGAAAAGTCGGTTTCAGCAATACCATCTGTGTGGAATCCGGAGGTCCTGAACCGGGCGTGGGCTGCGCAGGCCGGGGAATCATCACATCGATCAACCTGCTCGAGCAGCTCGGGGCTTACGCGGAGAGCCAGGCCCTGGACTATGTGTTCTACGACGTACTGGGCGATGTAGTGTGCGGCGGCTTCGCTATGCCCATCCGCGAGGGAAAGGCCCAGGAGATCTACATCGTGGTATCGGGCGAGATGATGGCCATGTACGCGGCGAACAACATTTGCAAAGGCATCGTCAAATTCGCCGAAGCCGGTGGTGTCAGGCTTGGCGGGCTTATCTGCAACAGCAGGCAAGTTGACAACGAGCGAGAAATGATCGAAGCGTTCGCCGAGAAGCTGGGGACTCAAATGATACATTTCGTGCCGAGGGACAACATGGTCCAGAGGGCCGAAATCAACCGCAAGACAGTGATCGAATTCGATCCGGCGCATTGCCAGGCCTATGTATACAGGACCTTGGCGCACAAGATCGAGAAAAACGGTATGCAGGTCATCCCCAAACCGATGGATACGAACCAGTTGGAAAAGCTTCTCATCGAGCACGGGCTGGCCGGATAAGAGAGGCTAAACGGGTAAGGAGAGATTCGCCATGATAATGATCAAATCGATTGTGAGGCCGGAAAAGGTGGATAATGTTCTAGCCGCCCTTATGGAGGCAGGATTTCCGGCGGTGACCAAGATCTCGGTCGTGGGCCGCGGCAAACAGCGCGGCATAAAAATCGGAGAGATCACCTACGACGAAATCCCAAAAGAGCTGCTGCTCACCGTCGTAGAGGACCAGGACAAGGACTATGTGATCAAAACCGTTATCGAGGCCGCCAGGACCGGCGCAAAGGGCGCATACGGAGACGGGAAGATCTTCGTCTCTTCGGTACAGGAGGTTTACACAATCAGTTCCGGGATCAGGGAGATGTCTTCAGGCGAACTTGAAGAGGTAGCGCTATGAAAGAGGTAATGGCCATTGTCCGCATGAACATGATGAACAAAACGAAAAAGGCCCTGTCAGATGCGGGAATCTCCTCTATGACCGCCAGGGATGCGTTGGGCAGAGGAAAGGGCCTGGTCGATTACTCCCTGCTGAAGGGTGCGGAGAAAGGATATGAGGAAGCGATAGCCCAACTCGGTCACTCTCAGCGCCTGATCCCGAAAAGGCTCCTATTCATCGTCCTGCCGGACAACCTGGTCGATACGGCTGTAGATACGATAATCAGGGTTAACCGCACAGGAAAATCGGGGGACGGCAAGATTTTCGTGACCCCTGTCCAGGACTCCGTATGTGTCAGGACCGGGGAATGGGGCGAGACTGTCCTCGACGAACTTTAACACCCTTTTGCCCAAAATGGAGAAACCGATGGCTGCAATGATCGACAGAAGAGCGGCACTCGATGTCGGCACAATCGACCCGAACACCGTAAAAAAGGAACTGATTGCCGCGTACCCGACCAAAGTCGCCCGCAAACGAGCGAAGCAGATAGTCATAAACAAAGAGGGCGAAGTACCTGAAATAGCGGCTAATACCCGCGCCATTCCCGGCATAATAACCCAGCGCGGATGCGCTTATGCGGGCTGCAAGGGAGTGGTGCTGGGGCCGACCAGGGATTTCGTAAACCTCACTCACGGCCCGATTGGGTGTGGATTCTACAGTTGGCTCACCAGGCGAAATCAGACCAGGCCGCCTACTGGCGAAGACCCAAATTTCATGACCTACTGTTTTTCGACAGACCTTCAGGACGAGAATATCGTATTCGGGGGCGAAAAAAAGCTCAGGGCCGCAATCCAGGAGGCTTACGACCTCTTCAGGCCCAAGGCCATCAGTGTCTTTTCCACCTGCCCGGTCGGACTGATCGGCGACGACGTTCACAACGTGGCAAAGGAGATGAAAGAGAAGCTCGGGATCAACGTCTTCGCTTTCAGTTGCGAAGGCTACAAGGGAGTAAGCCAGTCGGCAGGCCACCACATAGCCAACAACGGCATATTCAAGCACGTTGTGGGGCTTGATGATACGGCGGCGAAGGAAGGCAAGTTCCGCGTAAACATGCTCGGAGAGTACAACATAGGCGGCGATGCCTTTGAGATCGACCGGGTGTTGGAAAAATGCGGGATCACCCCAGTGGCCACGTTCAGCGGCAACTCCACTTACGACCAGTTCGCACGCGCGCACACGGCGGACCTCAACGCAATCATGTGCCACAGGTCCATTAATTACGTCGCCGAGATGATGGAGAAAAAATTTGGCATTCCCTGGATAAAGATCAACTTCATCGGTGCCAAATCCGCTGCAAAGTCGCTGCGCAAGATCGCAAAGTATTTCGACGATCAGGAGCTTACCGGCAGGGTGGAGGAGGTCATAGCCGAGGAGATGGTGGAGGTGGAAAAAGTTCAGGCTGAGGTCAGGGCGCGTTGCGAAGGAAAGCTCGCCATGCTCTTTGTCGGAGGCTCCCGCGCCCACCATTACCAGGACCTTTTTGCGGAGATGGGCATGAAGACGATTTCCGCCGGCTATGAGTTCGCTCACAGAGATGACTACGAGGGCCGCAGGGTGTTGCCAGGCATAAAGATTGACGCGGACAGCAGAAACATCGAAGAACTGGTTGTCGATCCGGACCCGGACAGATACCGCCCCAGAAAGAGCGCCGAGCAGATCGAAGAGCTTGCTGCAAAGGGTTTCTTCTTCAAAGACTACGAAGGAATGATGGCCGAAATGGCCGAGGGGACCCTGGTCATAGACGATATCAGCCAGTACGAAACAGAAAGAATGATCGACATCTATAAGCCTGCGATTTTTTGCGCAGGGATCAAGGAAAAGTACGCCATCCAGAAGAAAGGCATCCCGATGAAGCAGCTCCACAGCTACGATTCGGGTGGTCCATACGCAGGATTCAAGGGCGCGGTAAACTTCTACGAGGAAATCGACCGCATGGTGAACAGCAAAGTATGGTCGTATCTGAAAGCGCCCTGGCAGACAAATCCCGAACTTGCCGCAACCTATGCATGCCAGTGATCGGCTGAAGGGAGAATAACCTCATGCTGCTTCGACATACACCAAAAGAGATCAGGGAACGGAGCGCCCTCACGATAAATCCGGCGAAAACATGCCAGCCGATCGGGGCGATGTACGCTGCGCTGGGCATTCACCGCTGCCTGCCTCACAGCCACGGCTCCCAGGGATGCTGTGCATACCACCGCAGCGCCCTGACCCGGCACTACAAGGAACCGGTCATGGCCTCAACGAGTTCCTTTACCGAAGGGGCATCCGTATTCGGCGGGCAGGCCAATCTCACACAGGCAATAGATACGATCTTTACGGTTTACGATCCCGACGTCATAGCCGTGCACACCACCTGCCTGTCGGAGACCATAGGAGACGATATCCCGCAGATAGCGCGAAAAGCCGAAGCCGAGGGAAAGATACCCAAGGGCAAGTTCGTCATTCACGCCAATACGCCGAGCTATGTCGGATCGCACGTAACCGGCTTTGCGAATATGACTAAAGCCATGGTGAGTTATTTTTCCGCATCAAACGGGAAGCGCTCGGAGCAGATCAACATCATCCCCGGATATGTCGAGCCATCGGACATGGAAGAGATCAGAAGGATTGCCTGCGAACTGGGCATCAGGACGGTTATTTTCCCGGACACTTCCAATGTTTTGAATCGCCCTCAAACCGGGAAATTTGAAATGTACCCAAAGGGCGGCGTCACAGTCGGCGCCCTGATGAGCACCGGTGACAGCAAGGCTACCGTTGCGCTCGGCTCGACCGCTTCATGGCCGGCAGCCCGCGCCCTGGATGTGAAATGCAACGTTCATTGTGAACTGCTCGAGCTGCCCATCGGTCTTAGGGCAACGGACTCATTCATCGATACGCTCAGGACCGTGGCGGGGGTTAGCGTCCCCGATTCGATCAACATCGAGCGGGGACGTCTGCTGGACATCATCACCGACATGCACCAGTACTTCTATCACAAAAAGGTGGGGCTTGTAGGAGACCCGGACCAACTCGTCTCCCTTGCCGAGTTTCTCGTCTCGATCGACATGTGGCCCATCCACATTGTCACCGGCAGCCCCGGCAAGAAATTCGAGTCCAGAATCCGGGAGATCACCAGGGAAATTCCTCGCCAGGTGAATGTCAGGGCGGGGGGCGACATGTTCCTTTTCCACCAGTGGATAAAAAACGATCCCGTCGACCTCATGATGGGCAACACCTATCTCAAGTACATCGCGCGGGACGAGGACATCCCCTTTATCAGGTTCGGCTTCCCTATCCTGGACCGTATCGGGCACAGCTACTTTCCCACCGTAGGATACATGGGAGGAATACGCCTGCTCGAAAAAATACTCGATGCGCTCCTCGACCGCAAAGACAGGGATTCCCCCGAGGAATTCTTTGAACTGGTCATGTAACAGTGAGCAGGATCGGTGAGCAGTGAGCAGAAAAAGGAAAAAATAACTCCTCTTGGTTCTATCGCCACGCGAGGAAGAGTGAAGAGGACCGTAGGGTGGGCTAAGCGCAGCGCAGCCCACCAAGTAGGAGCGGGCAATGCCCGCGATGAACTTCTAGAGACATCAAAGGATGACGAAAATGCAAAAGCCCGACTGCCACATACTCGTTTGCGCCAGTTTCAGAGGCCTTGAAGCCAAGGGAAAGTGCATCAAAAAAGAATCGATGCAGCTCATAAATTACCTTGAAGAGGAAATTGCAGACCGAGGCATGAATGCCATCGTCTCAAGCACCGGCTGCCTCAAGCTTTGCGAGGAAGGGCCGATCCTTATCATCTACCCCCAGGGATACTGGTACCGAAACGTGAGCGGTGAAAACGTCATCGATGAAATACTGGACGCTCTCGAGGAAGGAAAGCCCGCAGAAGGCTACCTCCTCTAGCAGGGTGCTGAAAAAAGGTCCGCTGATGGAGAAGAGCCTTAAAAGGACCGATGATTTCGTAATTCCGGCGAAAGCCGGAATCCAGGGGTCTTTGAACTATTTGATATTTAAAACAAAACACTGGGCCCCGACCCCCGGACTAGACACTTCCGGGGCAGGCTTCGCCGGGGTGACGCCCCCACGAGGTTTTTACTGTAAAGTGGCAAGTTCAATCCTTTTTCAGCATCCTGCTGGAGAAGGGTACGTCCGCAAAACAATGGGAAGGGAAATCCAATGAGCGCCGTCGAGGCAGTAATCTTCAAGGAACGCGAGAACCAGATCCACAGAAAGGGCCAAGAGCCTTTCGACATGGACTGTAACCGGGAAAGCCTTGCCGGAGCTGTAAGTCAGCGGGCATGTGTTTTCTGCGGTTCAAGAGTCGTGCTCTACCCGATTGCGGATGCGCTGCACCTCGTTCACGGCCCCATAGGCTGCGCGGCATATACCGGGATATCCGGGGCGCCCTGTCCTCGGGCCCTGCCCTGCACCGGCTCAGTTTCTCAACCGACCTCCAGGAAATGGATATCATCTTCGGGGGCGAGGAGAAGCTTTACCGGGCGCTCACAGAACTGATAGAGCGCCATCACCCGAAGGCGGCATTCGTCTATTCGACCTGCATCGTGGGCATCATCGGAGACGATCTGGAGCCGGTTTGCAAGCGGGTGGCGGCTGAAAAGAAAATCCCGGTTATTCCGGTTCAATCCGAGGGGTTCAAGGGAAACAAGCGCGAAGGGTACAGCGCCGCCTGCAAAGCCATGTTCCGGCTGGTTGGAACGGGAGATATCACGGGCATCTCGGCTCTCAGTGTCAATATTCTTGGGGACTTCAACCTGGCCGGAGAGCTTTGGATCATCCGCGATTACTTCAAAAGGATGGGCGTCGAGACCGTTGCGAATATAACCGGGGACGGGCGCGTCGCACAGATCATGCGGGCGCATGGCGCCGCTCTGAATCTAGTCCAGTGTTCCGGCGCCACTATCGAACTTGCCAAAATGATGAAGGAGTCCTTCGGGATACCCTTTCTGCGGGTTTCCTACTTCGGCGTTGAGGACATGGCCCAGGCGCTCTACGACGTTGCCGGATTCTTCCAGGACAAGGACCCCGGGATTATCGAGCGAACGCGGCAACTGGTCAAAGATGAACTCTCGGTTCTCTATCCGGAGCTCCGGAAATTTAGAGAAGACCTCTCAGGAAAGAAGGCCGCTATCTACGTAGGAGGGGCCTTCAAGGCCTTCTCACTAGTCAAGGCCTTCCGTCTGCTCGGAATGCAGGTCGTCATGGTGGGGTCTCAAACGGGTACGGCGGAAGATTACAGAGACCTGCACGAGATCACCGACGAGGGGACCATTATAGTCGATGACTCCAATCCGCTGGAGCTTTCCAGTTTTCTCAAGGAAAAGGATTGCGACATTTTTGTCGGGGGTGTCAAGGAAAGGCCCATCGCCTACAAGCTCGGGGTGGGATTCTGCGACCACAATCATGAACGCAAGCAGCCTCTCGAGGGGTTTGTGGGGATGCTCAACTTCGCAAGGGAAGTTCACTCCTCGGTCATGAGCCCGGTCTGGCGCTTTGTACCCCGAAGAGAAAAGAAGGTTTGAGATGGAACATCCGCCATACATGTCCACTACCAATGCTTGTAAGCTCTGCAAGCCTCTTGGGGCCTGCCTGGCCTTCCGGGGCATCGAAGGCTCCGTGCCCCTGCTGCACGGGTCCCAGGGCTGCGCAACTTATATGCGCCGCTACATAATAAGTCATTTTAGAGAGCCTATGGACATCGCCTCCTCATCGCTTGGAGAAAAACATGCGGTCTATGGCGGAGGAGCCAATCTCAAACAGGGATTGCAAAACGTCATGACCAAGTTCGGAGCAAAACTCATCGGAGTTGCGACCACCTGCCTGACGGAAACCATAGGCGATGACGTGCCGGCGATCGTACATGAATTCCGCAGGGAGATGCATGACAGCGGCTTGCGGGACCTGCCGGCGCTGGTGACGGTATCGACGCCGAGCTACTCAGGCACGCACATGGAAGGATTCCATGCCGCAGTAAGAGCAGTGGTCGAACAGCTCTCGGAGGATGGGACTAGCGCACACATAGCCCGCCCGCCCGCCCTGAACCTGCTGCCGGGTTTTCTCTCACCCGAGGACCTTCGACACCTCAAGGAAATCATAGATGATTTCCGGTACCCGGCGGTCATTCTGCCAGACTTCTCAATGACCTTGGACGGACCGGCCCTGGAGGACTATGAAAAGATCCCCAGCGGGGGCACACCTATAGAAGACATACGGCGCATGGGAGGAGCGGCTGCAACCTTTGAGTTCGGCACAACCCTGGATTGCAAAACGGCCGGGAAATTTCTCGAGGAGCACTTCGGCACGCCTCTGCACAGTATGGGAATTCCGATAGGCCTTCGCGAAACAGACGTTTTCTTCGGCGCATTAGAGCAGTTGAGCGGTACGGACCGTCCGGAGAAGCACGTTCTGGAAAGGGGACGCCTGGTCGATTCCTACGTGGACGCGCACAAATACCTCTTTGGCAAGCGTGCCGTCGTTTATGGCGAAGAGGACCTGGTAGTTGCGCTCACTTCTTTTTTGACCGAGGTCGGCATTACACCGGTACTTTGCGCGTCAGGCGGCAGGAGCGGCCGGTTCAAGCCGGCCATAGAGCGGGTTACGGCCGGGATAGCGCCGCCGTCCGCCTCGTGTGAATCTGGCCTGCAGTCCCGGTTCCCGAGCCCCGCCGTCCCCGCCGCCGAAGGTTTGAGTGGGGAATCTGGCTGGCGGTCCTGGTTCCCAAGCCCTGACGGCCCCGCCGTCCCCGCCGTCCCCGCCGTCCATGAAGGAATGGATTTCCAGCAGATCGAGGAACTCGCCCTCGAGCTTTCACCCGATCTGCTCATCGGGCACAGCAAGGGTTACACGCTTGCCAGGAAGCTCGGCGTTCCCCTCATCCGCGTGGGGTTTCCGATCCACGACCGATTCGGAGCGCAGAGAATCCTTCACGTGGGCTACAGAGGAACACAATCGCTTCTTGACCGCATTGTGAACGCCCTCATCGAGGGAAATCAAAACGATTCGCCGGTTGGCTATGCATACATGTGAGAAAGGAAAGTTTGAAATGAACTTCTCGGGCGATTTAAGCCGCCATCCCTGTTTCAATGCAGCAGTCAAGGGTTCATACGGCCGTGTCCATCTGCCGGTTGCGCCTCACTGCAACATCAGGTGCAACTACTGCAACCGCAAGTACGATTGTGTAAACGAAAGCAGGCCGGGAGTGACAAGCGCTCTGCTTTCCCCGTTGCAGGCTTCCCTGTACATGGAAAAAGTCCTTGAACGCGAGACGCGGATAGCAGTCGCCGGAATCGCCGGCCCCGGAGACCCGTTTGCCAACCCGGAGGAAACGCTCGGGACACTGCGTCTCATAAGAGAAAAATATCCGAATATTCTTCTGTGCCTTTCGACCAACGGGCTCCGAATCGCCGAGCATCTGGACGAAGTCGCCGAAATCGGCGTCTCCCATGTCACTATAACGGTCAATGCCGTCGACCCGCAAATCGGGCAGAAGATATATAGTTGGGTCCGCGACGGAAAGATCATCTACCGGGGCTTACAAGGCGCCGAACTGTTACTCGACCGGCAGATTGCCGCCATAAAAGGATTAAAGAGCAGAAGCGTTACGGTCAAGGTGAACACTATCGTCGTTCCTTCCGTAAACGACCGCCACGTCGAAGAAGTCGCCAGGACCATGGCGGGTCTGGGGGTCGATGTACTCAATTGCATGCCGATGCACCCCAACAGGGATACGCCTTTTGAGGATATAGAGGAGCCTTGCGGGGAAATGATCGAGGAGATCCGCGCAAGGGCCGGGCGTTACCTGCCCCAGATGCGCCACTGCACCAGATGTAGGGCCGATGCGGTTGGGCTGCTGGGAGAAGACCGCAGCGAAGAGCTTCGCGGTTGTCTTACGCAATGCGCGGGTCTTGCCCCCGGCCTTGCCGAACGGCCGTATGTTGCAGTTGCGACAATGGAGGGGATACTGGTAAATCAGCACCTCGGAGAGGCGTACAGGCTCCAGATCTGGTCCAGGACTGAAGAGGGCTTTCATTGCATCGGGGAGCGCATGGCCCCCGAACCTGGCGGAGGCGCCTTGAGATGGAAGGAATTGGCTGAAACCCTCAAGGACTGCCGTGCTGTCCTGGTGGCCGGAATCGGGGAAAATCCGGCAAATGCGCTTACACAAGCGGGTATAGAACCTATCGAGATCAGCGGGTTCATCGAGCCGGCGCTCGCTGCGGTTTATTCCGGCAGAGGTTTAAATGAGTTCAAAGCCCGGCGGCGAGGCTGCTGCTCGAAGGGCCTGGGGTGCCCCGGCTCGGGTGAAGGCTGCTAGGGCTTAGGATTTGAGGTCCCCCTAAAGGGGGATAGTGATGTTTTTCAAAAGCGCGGGGAGCTACGCCCCCCACACCCCCTCGCCGCTACGCGGCTCACTATGGCGCTGCGGCGGCGGCCCCGCGCATACGGTGGCTTGCCGCCGACAGCGCCGAGCGCTCGGCCACACGCGCTTGCGCGTGTAGGCCGAAATCCTCGCGGGTGCGGGGTATCTTTAAAATGAAAAATCTTTCCCCCACCTGGCAGAGCCTGGAGTTATTAGGCGCTCTTTGAACGCAATTTGGTATCAGAACATGCCCCGGACTCGATCCCGGGATCACGACAGCCCGCCCGCCCGTGAGGCTGTCCCCGATACACCGCCTGCAGGTCAGGCAACCTGTTGCATCTTGTTGGCGAAGTCACGACCCGATGTTGCGGGTGGGAATGGTTTGCCGTCTTTGCGATAAAGCTCGATGGCCTCTTCGACCGCTTGACACAGTTCCACAAAGACAGCCCTTTCATCGGCGCCATGGGTCCCGCCGTATATCAATCCCGGTGCGCTGCCTACATAGCAATGATCTTCTTCTGACCACTCAACTATTTTTGCATACCTGGCGCTATCTTCCATTAAGTTCCCTCACCTTTGGCGGCATGAAAAACTTCCCCTCTTTAGCGCTTTTTTTCTCTTTCAAAATACTTCAGAAATAATCCGAGGGCAAGGGACTTGGGCACTGTGCAATAATGGAGTCAAATCGACACTTTTCACGCCTGCCTCACAGAGACGTATCCTAAGGAGAATTCAAAAACATCGTGGATCACGTGAAGGGGCATGATGTTCAAATTTGCAAAATGGATTCCGCTGCATTTTTGCCGGGGGCGGCGAAGTGCAGCTACACGGGAAAATATGGAATTTACTTGATTGTCTCTATCCGAGGTATCCGTGGCAAAAAACGGCACCCACGCATGATCTTCCACGAACCCTAAAAGCAAAGAACCACGGATTACACGCAAACTCCGGATTTCACGGATGGGATATACCGCTGCTTACATTTATTGAGCTGGGCGTCATGGCGTGTCTATCAGTTCCGGGCGGCTAATGCGAGGAGCTTATTAGACGGCAAGTTTCATGCTGCAAGGCGTTGCCTAGCATCATCAAGTGACGTTTGAGGATACGAGTTAAACCAAAGCGAACAGTCGATTTTCCCCGCTGCCGGGGACTTTTTAAATAGTTGAACATCGCGGCCGGTGGCGACTATTCTTGCTCCTTGCTTCGTGCTCCTTGCTTCGTGCTCCTTGCTTCGTGCTCCGGCTTTTCCATTGCCAGTTCTTATCATCGTGATCGCATCATTGCCGGCACAATCCTGACTTCTTTACAGGGATTTCCCCTGGCCCGTGATTCAGCCTTGGACCCTGCAATAACATACACTCGCTCCTGACGATCCCTGAGAGGCTTCACCACCCTTTCAACATGTTCCTTCTTGTTTTCAAGGTACACGGGTTTGACCTCCTCTCCTGCAGGGCAAACGGCCATACAGTAGCTGCAGCGGTAGCTCATCCGAAACATCAGAGACTGCCACATGAAGGCCGTCTCCCGATCATCGAAATGAGAACGGTATCCCGCCATGTCGTGAGAGGTAACCATGGCTTCCACCCATTGCTGAAACCCGGCATAGTTATCTCTGTAGGTGTGAGTGATACAGGCCATAAAATCGAAGGGCTGGTCCCTGGTGATGGCCCCGGTGGGACAGACGGCTGCACATAGGTTACATTTGAAGCATGGGTTCTCCTCGATGGGACGATCATATCCATCGAACACCCCGTTGACCAGGATACTTTCCAACTGAATGCAACTGCCGTACTTCGGATGTAAAACAAGCCGGTTCATCCCCATGTGTCCCAGACCGGCCTCCACCGCCATGATCTTGTGGCTTACGTCCCAGATTTTCCCTGGATACCGATCCATAGCCATGGGCCATCCCTTGTTGACGACGACCCCACGAATGCCGAGTTGGTTCAGGCGGCGAAGGATTTCTCGAGAAACGCTGGAAGTCCTGTCTCCAGTATGATGAAATTCTTCATTGGCGACGTAACGGGCCGGACTCTGAATGTTCTCGCGGTTATTCACTGTGATGACGGCTATGATACTGCGCGCAAGGGAGTAGACGTGTAAGATTCCCTCTCGCTCCTTTTGCAGCGACTCCCGCTCCAGATCCACCAGACCCACATCGTCGGCCCCGGCATCGAGGCAGATTTTCTTTACCGACTCTGCAGAATAAGTTCCATTCTCCCTGCCCATATTAGATGTTGTCATTTGTGCCTCCTGGCTCGTGTCCATCCGGAAACACCGGATGAGACGCTTGCAGTTTCCGATTCGGGAAGGAGGGGTTTTTCGTTCTGGCCAGGAAATCGAGGGCTTGCGCGGAGGCGTACATAATCTGGTCATTCCTCTTACCGCCTTTAGGCGGAAGGGGTACGCCGCACAAGGAAGCCAGAAGATTGACACCGCCAGGGCGGAAAAGCACCCTTTCCGGACGGAAACTGGCTATTGTTTTGCGGGTATGCCGGATTAGCGACATGCTTTCCTTTTTCATGAGAACTCCGATTCCTGATATCAGTGTATATACACGTACTTAACTAAAAAAATAAGCCTGCGACTCTCGATAAAGGGAGATAATCTGCGATCGGATATTCCCTTCAACTTGAATATAGTGCGAACGGGAGGAGCCGAAATTACAATGAGAGTATATACACCTAATCGACTTCGCGTCAATAACTTTCTTGCCGTAACTCTATCGGCCGGCCCTTCCAGTTTCTCTGTGCTTTCCCGGCCGATCATCCCCCGATCACGGACACGGCAAAGTTAGAACACTGCTGGAAGCCCGATGAGCCCTTTTTGACCCGACATATTACGGTTTGCAAGGTAACCATTGACATACGAATTATCAGTGTGCTAATCTTTTTTCCCGGAGCTGATTCACGGGTGATCCGGAAATACCCGTTAACTTTCGATTGGGGAGTTTTGCTCCATGGTTTTTAATGATTGCATCTGCTTTCAACTCGGCGCAGTCAGCCGCAAAATCACTCGTTATTACAAGGAAAAGCTCACCTCCATGGGACTGACTCACGGTCAGTTCTTTTTGCTGGTGGCCCTCTACGATGAAGACGGGCTATTGCCCAGCCAGCTTGCAGATAAGACAGCCCTGGATCGTGCCACAATCACCGGGCTGCTGGACCGGCTGGAGAGGGACGGATGGACCGAGCGCCGGCCGGATCAAAGCGACAGGAGGGTCCTTCGTATTCATATCACCGCCAAGGCAATGCAGGTGCGTGAAGTTATTCTTTCCATTTTTGAAGAGACAAACGGCCAGTTTCTCGGACGCTTTTCACCGGACGAATGGGCACTGTTCCAATCCTTTCTGAAGAGGTTGGAGCGAGCTGAGCATATGGAAAACAGATCGCCGGTTTGATCTCAGTGTTGAAAATCTCCTACCCTCCCCTTCTGAAAAACTGAAAACTGAAAGGGTGCTTTCAATGATCAGGTCCTTTAGAGATTTTGCAGACCTGGCTTCCGAAAAAGGGCCCATGAGGGTGGCCGTCCTTGCCCCGGAAGACGAGGAGTTCATGCTGGCTGTAAAAAAGAGCTGGCAGAGAGGCTATATCGAGCCCGTCCTCATTGGTAACAAGGAAAGGATAGAGCGGGTAGCGGAGAAAGTTGAATTTGATATAAGCGGATTCGAAACTATCAGCAATGACGATCGCCAAGCCATCTCAAACCTTGGAATAGGCATGATTTTCTCGGGAGAACTGCCGATCGCAAGCAAAGGCCAGATCCCTACTTCCTATATCTACCGTTCGATAATCAGAGAAGAAGCGAAAACCGGTTCCGGAACGAACGTCAGCGTCATCTCTTTCTGGGAGGTCCCCGGACTCGATCACCTGGTTGCCTTTACGGATACGGGAGTCAATATAGTACCGGATGCAAAGGCGAAACTGGAGATCTGCAAAAACGCCCTTTTTGTTTATCGGCTTCTCGGGTATTCGAAACCCTCGATGGCTGTCCTTTCCGGACAGCGCCAAATCGGTGGCGCCCTTACATCTTACCGGGATTACGAGTCGATCAGGAGAGCTGCAGATTCCGGGGACTTGGGGGAATGCGAGATCGTCGATGCGACTTCCTTTACCGAGATTTTTGCCGGCAAGGGAAACCGTATCGTAAATTGGGACAGCTTGAACCTGGAACGGATGCCCCACATCCTGCTGGTCCCCTGCCTGGATACGGGCAACATCATATGTAAGCTTGATTTTGTCCTGAATGTATCCCGGTGCTCCCTGGTTGCAACCTCCAGGGGGCCCGTCTGTATCCCCGCGCGCTCCGATTTCACCGATTCCATAGTGCAGCAACTGGCGATGTGCGTTGCCATAGCCGCGCGGATGAAAGGCGGAAAATGAGATGGTGAAATCTTTTAATGATATTCTTGAAGCGGCGAAGAGCGCGGGACCCGTAAGACTCGTGACTTCTTTCAGAGAGCAGGACCTGGATCTGATCTGCCGTGCGGCCGCAGCCGGCTTTATTATTCCCTGCCTTATCGGCAACGGCAAAGCAATAGAGAAGATGACTGAGAGGGGTCCACTCGCGTCGATGGAACATGAGATCGTGGATGAAAGATATCCAGGCGGCGTGCTCCAGAGGGCAATCTCCCTTATTCGCGAAAAGCGGGCCGACATATTGATGCAGGGGGGCTTCGATCAGAACGCCTTCCTTTCTGCGGTCCTAGACGCCAGGACGGGGCTGCTGAAGGCAAAGGCGGCCAGTTATGTTTCCGTCTTCGAACTGGCCGAAAGCGGCAAACTGATCCTTGTTACCGACACCTTCCTGAACAACTATCCAGGACTTACCGAGAAGCGGCTGATTCTCGAAAACGCCCTGTCCCTGTCGGCGATACTGGAAATCGACACTCCTAAAGTCGCGGTTCTTGCCGCTGTAGAACAGGTAAATCCCGGTATTCCTTCAACTCTGGATGCCGCAATCCTCTCCAAGATGTCTGAAAGAGGGCAGTTCGGAAAAGCACGTGTCGAGGGTCCCCTAGATATAGACTGCTCTCTGAGTCACCTTGCCGCAAAAAGAAAAGGGATAAATAGTAATGTCACCGGCAATGTGGATATCTATTTAGTTCCTGAAATCGATACGGGCTACCTGCTGGCGGAATCTCTTGTTTGTTTTGGAAGAATCCACACAGCCGGTATAGTCATGGGGACGACAAATCCTGTAATACTGGATGTGCCCTTTGTCTCTGATGAATGCAGGTTGGTGGAAATCGCATTGGCATCTTTGGCTCTTAGGAGAGGAGAAGGGGATGGACAGGCAGTGTAGCATGCTTGTAATCAACGTGGGCTCCACTTCGACAAAGCTCGCCTGGTTCAATGGCGACGAACCCGTGGTTCTCGAAACGATTCCCTACCCCAGTGAAGAGCAGGCTCTCTACTCTTCCATGAGACACCAGATCCCTAACCGGCAAGTGGGTGTTCTAGATTTTTTGCAAAAGAATGGGATCGACCCGGAAGGAATCGACATG
>Ga0181539_1002309_pt1 | contig 19249 bp, 12 predicted proteins | sample PEATcosm2014_Bin_46_FD_119767 | JGI IMG/M metagenome (GOLD analysis project Ga0181539, IMG submission 119767) | Peatland microbial communities from MTU Mesocosm Facility, Houghton, MI, USA - PEATcosm2014_Bin23_60_metaG | ecosystem: Environmental > Terrestrial > Soil > Wetlands > Peat | place... | reverse complement strand
CTATCAGCGGATTTAGAATGCCTGCGGCTGCCAGTGGAATCCCAAAAAGATTGTAGAAGAAGGAAAAAAAGAGGTTCTGCCTTGTGATTTTGAAGGAAAAGCGGGAAAGTTCGAGCAGTTCGGATATCTTTAGCAGATCGTCTCCCAGAACTGCCGCATCGGAGCATTCCCGGATCAGGTTTGCGCCTGCTCCAAGCGTTATTCCAATGTCTGAGCGGGCAAGGGCCGCCGCATCGTTTATTCCATCGCCGGCCATCGCAACTCGTTTCCCCTGCGCCTGGAAGTCTTCAATTATCCTGACCTTATCCTGCGGGCGTTTCTGACCGGCGAACTTGTCCGCCCCCGCTTTAAGCGCTAGCGTCCGAGTGGTTTGCTCCGAATCCCCGGAGACTATCCATACCGAGATGCCCTCTGCGCGGAGCCGGGATACGATTTCAGGCGCATTGTCCCTGAGCCTGTCGCCAAAAACAAAAAACCCTCTGACAGCGCCGTTCCAGGCGAAGAAGACGATTGTCGATCCATCGGTTTCAAAAGCGTGAGCCCGGTCCTGGAGCACATCAGAAAATTCCAGCCCATAGTCGAGCATCAGCCGCCGGGAACCGGCGATCACCTCGCCGGACAGTGTCAGAGCGATTATCCCGAGCCCCTCCCAGGCTTCGAAAGACAGGACCTCCTCGAGCTCCATAGCGCGAAGGCGCGCAGCCTTCACGATCTCGCGGGCCAGGAAATGATCGGATTTTACTTCCGCCGAGGCGACCCGCCGCAGGGCTTCATCGGCGTTTGCGTCCAGGGTGACTGTCTCGCGCAAAATGTAGCTGCCTTCGGTCAAGGTCCCTGTTTTATCGAAAATCATCACGTCCAGGCGGTCCGCCCGTTCGAGGGCGGCCGGGTTGCGGATGAGTATGCCGGAGGCGCGCGCCCTGGCGATTGCGGCGACCCTGGCAAGAGGAGTGGCTATTCCGAGAGCGCAGGGACATGTTATGACGAGTACGGTTAACGCCCGCAAAACAGCTTCGCCCGCTGGCGCAGAGGAGGCGAGAAGAAAGATCAGTATGCAAGCCGAGAGCGCCAGCACGGCCGGGACCAATACCCGCATGAGGCGGTCTGCGAACAGTTCGAATCGGTTCTTGGTGGAAAGCGCTTCCTGAATCAATGTAATCAACTGGCTGAGGGAACTCTCGCCACCCGCACGGACGGCCTGAAATTTCGCCTCTCCATTGAGCACGAGCGATCCGGCAGACACGTCGGCCCCGGGTCCCTTTTTTACCGGACGCGATTCCCCGGTTATTACGGATTCGTCCAGAACGGCCTCCCCGGAAAAGATACGCCCGTCAACCGGTAAGCGCTCGCCGGGAAATACCAGGAACAAATCGCCCCTGGAAACCTTGTCGGACGCCGTCCAGATTTCCCTGCCGTCCTTTGAGATTCGGGCCTTCCCGCTCGCTGCGTGAAAAAGCGCGGTGATCGTACCGGAAATCTTCTCTTTTGCCCGAATTTCGATGAATCTTCCGAGCAAAACGAGTGTGACGAGCATCGAGGCAGTATCGAAATATACATGAAGGCTTCCCCGCAACGTCGCCGCAACGCTGTAAAAATAAGCCGATAGCACGCCGGCCGCTATGAGCGTGTCCATGGTGGCGCTCAGATGCCGGATGCTCCAGAAAGCATTGCACAGGATCGGCCAGCCTGCATAAAAAACGACGGGTGAGGCGATCACCCAGAGCGTATATGAAAAAAGCGCCGCTCCCTCTCGTCCGATCTGTTCGAAAAAACCGGCCCACAGAGCAAATGTGATCATCATTATGTTCATGCTGAGGATCGCTGAAATCCCCAGCCGGACGATAAGATTTCTGCTCTGGCCCGAATCGGACGGGGATTCGGCCGGAGAGGCCCTGTAGCCCAGCCGGGAGATGCTCTCTATGATAGTTGTGGGCTGGACGAGATGGGGCATGTACCTGATGCGGGCTATGTCCGAAAAAAAGAAGATGCCGGCGCTCAGCACTCCGTCCATTTTGCGCACAAGATGCTCGATGAGCCACGAACAGGCGACGCACCACATTCCTTCGATCCGGATGGAAAGTTCCTGCGAGAGTCCTTCCTCGATAAGGGCCATCTCCGGGGCTTGGGAACCGGTACCGCCAGCCGGGATCTCGACAGCCCGCCCACCCACCCGCGAGGCGGGCGGGCTGTGGAGGCTCTGCAGCAGTAATTGCGGCGGGCTCAGGCTGGTGGGCCCGGCGGGGTCTGGTCGGGATAACGGAGTGTTTTTGTCTTCTGCCTGTCCCGATGGAATGAGGCCCGCGGAAACGCAAGCTCTGTAGAGCTCGGTATTCCGGTAATCGTCGGCGATACCCCCTGGGCTGTTGTAGAGAACCTGGAAGACATACATGCAGCCAAGGCAGCAAAAATGTACCGTCCTGCCCGCAACCGGCTGAGAGATATTCGAACTCGCCGCCGGAAGACCGCACAGGTGGCACGTCTTTCTGCATCTGTAATTCGACGCTCCGCGAGGTGTAGAGTTCATAATCCCGTAGATCCTGTTAATCTTGTCTAAGTGGTTTTTATCTCTGCGAGCTCTTCTTGACCGGACTATGCCCCGTCACTGCGGTTTATTTAAGTCATGGCAAACCGTCTTGGACAATAACTCGACTATCTAACGATGTCAAAGAGTCGCAAACCCGCATCAGCGAAATTGAGGCAGGCGAGACTTCGCGCTCCGAACCTTTTTGTGATCTACAGCCAGGTGCGCAGAATTTAAATTGGAAGAATTTCGATGTGCGAAGGAAGCACGATTTTGAAATTCAGATGCTCAATCGGAGTTTCTCATTTGTCAAAACAAGCTCTAATAAAACGCGAACATTGTTTCACCTGCTCTTCCAAACCTCCAGCCAGCCGTTGTAAATATCTTGGGTTGTGCTATATTTGCCATCCGCTCCAAAACAGAAACCAAAAACTGAACCAGAACGATCGAGAGGCGGTCGTATCCCCAGCGACGGGATCAAAAAGGCTTTCGAGCAGAGGAGTTCCCATGAGATTGCGTAAAATACTCATGTTGCCCGCCGTGGTCTCAATTTCGGCCTTTTTTGCATTCGGCTGCTTTGCCCAACAGGAAGACAGCCAGGTAAACGATAAAGTCCGCGAGCTCCAGGAACAATATCACCGCCTGTTGAAAGACGAATACAATCCTTCGACCATTGAGCCGAAAGTGAACGGCAAGCCTTCGTTCGGTGCCGAGTCGGGCTGGCTGAAGAGTTCGAAAAAGAAGGGCAGGAAATCAGCGCTGCGAAAATCCGGGAAGAAAAAATCCGGGACCGCTTCAAAAAAAACCGGGAAAAAGACGGCTTCAGCTAAAGCCTCGGCCCGAAAGGGATCAAAGGCCTCCCAGGCTTCAACCCGGAAAGGCGCCCAGTCGTCCAAAAAAGGTGTAAAATCTGCCGGGAAGACCGCAAAAAAGGCGAGCAAGCCTTCAGTTTCTCAGAAAAAAAAAGGGTCCGACAAGAAGAGTTCCGTGAAGAAAGACTTAAAGGCAAAGTCCGGTAAAACCGATAGTAAGAAAAAAGAGAACGTTGATAAAAAGAATGCCGGAAAAAAATGAAAAACGGCAAACTCCGGTAAAATCGACGGCAAGAAAAAAAAATAATAAAAAATGATTTTGAGCAAATTCTTAATTTGTATATTTCAATTTTTGTCCTTAAAATGGGTGGCATGATTGACCCTTCTCTCAAGGGGGCGGCGTTATTTTCGAAGGAGGAAAGGAGAGTTAGAATATGAAGGGTAAGGTTCTCTCAATCATCACAGCTATTTTATTTGGGGCGACAATGGTGGCATCCCCGATCGTGTTTGCGGCAGGGACTGACGACACAGTGGGGGCTGCCGGCACGGAGGAGAAGGCGCCGGCGGAAAAGAAGCCAGCCAAGAAAAAGAAAACGACCAAAAAAGCAACTACTAAGAAAGCGGCAAAGAAGAAAACCAGCAAGAAGAAAACCAGCAAGACGAAAGCACCCGCACCTGAAGAATAGCAATAGTTTTGGGAAGGCAGCATGCCGCCTCCTTGAGAGATCGTCGAAAATCAGGGCTATGCAAAACCTGCCATTCGATTCGGAATCGAAGGCAGGTTTTGTTTTTTTGCTGGAGGCTTCCCGCTCCCGCCCATCGCGTGTGATAGACCTGCCGCGCGGTCGGCCCCCGCGCTACGCTACCAGGACTGAGTGCTGAGTGCTGAGGACTGAGAGCGAAACCTTGACACCATTTACACTTTACTTATTGGTGCGCTTAACGCTTGGCTTGCCTCCAACCGCACCACTCTTAATGTCTATGCGTTCTACATGGCTGCCTGCACGGTTGCCGCTTTTGCTCAGTCCTCAGTCCACGGTCCTCAGTCCTGCTTTTCTGCATGGCTGCGTGGAAAGAGCCGATTCTTTTTTTTTGAGCAGGGTATTATATAAGTCTATCATACGAGAATTTGGCGCAGGCTGTTTGATGTGCTGCGGCGTGTGGAGTTCAGAGCGCCCATGGCCTGCCCCGGACCCGATCCCGGGGCGCCGCACCTCGACCCTAGAGGGGTTCCACCATGCGCCCGAACGCCGGTGCGATTATCTCAAATTGTTGGGGTATAAGGGTGCGCAGGTCCATAATGAAATGATCGGATTCGATTCTCCCTATGATGGGAGGATCGTTTTGGCGAAGGAATTCCTCGATTTGATTCGGGCTGAAATCGCCGGATTGGACTGCCACAACAAAAGTTGGCAAGTCCTGGGCAGGAAGACAACCACCGCCAACCTGTGAAAAGCCCCGGCGGACTTCGACCCGGAGCGCTGCTTTACGGTCCGCCCCTCGAATGGCTGAGGCAAGCTGTTCGGCACGACCGTTCAATTCTTCTGGAGAAAGGGCTATCATCGCGAGCGTTGGAATTTTCTCCAGGGCCTGCCGTTGGTCTCTGTACAGCCTCAAAGTCGCATCGAGGGCGGCCAGCGTCATTTTGTCAACCCGCAGGGCGCGCGTGATTGGATTTTTTCTGCACCTTTCGATCAGATCCTTCCTGCCGACTATGATGCCTGCCTGAGGACCACCTAGCAACTTGTCGCCACTGAAGGTGACGAGATCGGCGCCTGCCCGGACGGTCTCCTGCACCGTTATTTCGCCGTGTAGTCCAAATGGGGTCAGATTGATGAAGCATCCGCTTCCGAGGTCTTCCACGACCGGCAGCTCGCGCTCGCGTCCCAGGGTTGCCAGTTCATTCAGCGGGACCTCTTTGGTAAAGCCCACGATCCTGTAGTTGCTGGTATGCACCTTCATGAGCAAGGCGGTCTGGCCGGTAATGGCAGACACATAATCTTTGAGGTGCGTGCGGTTAGTCGTGCCCACCTCTCTCAGTATTGCGCCGCTTGAGTTCATTACGTCCGGAATCCGGAAAGATCCCCCGATTTCGACCAACTGCCCTCTGGAGACCACAACCTCACGGCCCCTGGCAAGCGTGTTGAGAATCAGGAAGACCGCTCCCGCGTTGTTATTTACGACCATGGCTGCTTGAGCGCCGGTCAGTTCACGAAGGATCGCCTCGGCGTGAACGTGTCTGGATCCCCGTTCGCCCGACTGAAGATCGTATTCGAGGTTGCTGTAGCCACGGCAAACTGTCTTAAGTCTCGCGAGGGCTTCTTCCGCAAGAAGGGAGCGGCCGAGGTTGGTGTGAATCACTATTCCGGTTGCGTTTACAACCGGGCGAAGGGTAAAAGCCGCGAGTCGATCCGCGCGCTCCGCTATCGAGCGGGCAAGCTCAGAGGGATCTATTGCTGATGGAGACCCGGGGGATTGCAATATCCGTTTTCTGGTCTCATCGAGTTCCTCGCGTATTGCATCCAGGACCAGCTTGCGTGGATGGCGCGAGAGCGCATCCCGGACAGATTCCATTTGCAGGACGGCATCTACGCCCGGTATTTGCCTCAGGTGTTCTTTTGCCTGGTTTTCGTCCATTATTTGCCTCGAAAGTTTTGGTGTCTAATGGATGTTTGCGGATGGATACCAATTCGTGCAACATTCCGCAATCACGGAGTTGATCGCGCGCATAGAGTAAAGGCAATTTGTGTTTCCGGATCAAGAGTGACTCATATGTGGTATAATTAAAGTTTAATTGGAAAATCGCGGGAGTGGCCCCGCTCCTAAAGGTTCCGCAGGGACCGCTCGGGGTTAGCCCAATTCTTTTGTACCAGAATTTTTAAGGATTTTCGGCAAAATAATGACATTCCCCGAATCTCGAGAAGAGCATTTTGAATTATCCGGAGACCGAATTGCCGGACCGGATTTTAAATCCGCATCCGGAGAGGTCGTTTCGTTTTTAAGGAAGTCTGAGGAGTCGGCAGTTATCAGAGGCGTCCAGCCTTCAGCCTTGGCCTATCTGATCTCGATGGCCATGCGGCAGATTCGAAAAACTTTCGTGCTGGTCGCTCCGACTGACAGGGAAGCTGAGAGATTCACCGAGATGATTTACCTTTTCGCGGGCAGGGGGCAGGAGGAAAACGGCGGGGCGCCGCTGGGACGGCGGGTCTGGTTTTTGCCCTCACGCACCGGTCACAAGGCCCAGGCACTCGGAAAAGCGGAAACAACGGCTCGCAGGGTCGAAGCCCTCTACGCTTTGCGCGCCGCCCCCTCTCCCCTGGTGGTGGTTACCTCCGCTCTTGCTCTAATTGAGCGTGTTATCCCGCCGGAGATTCTTGTTGCCAATATGGATCACAAGCTTGCCGGAGAAAGCGCCGACCCGGAGGGTTTTATGCGAAGGCTGATCGAGCGCGGGTTCTTCCGGGTATCGCTCGTTGAGGATTATGGCGATTTGAGCCGCCGGGGCGGCGTGCTCGACGTATATGCCCCTCTGTACCGCTGGCCGTTGCGATTCGAGTTTTTCGGGGACCAACTGGAGTCCATCCGCCTCTTCCACCCGGTTACTCAGCGCTCGATGGGCGCGTTGGAAGACGCGGTTATCCTGCCCGCAAGCGAAATCGTCCTGGATGCGGAAGCCAGGCAGCGGGCGCAGGACGCGGTCTACGAGGACGTAAGAAAGGAGCTGCTCTCGCCCGCCGCCGGGAACATCTGGCTCGACAGAATTGCGGAAGGATACCATTTGGGCGCTTTTGAGTCCGTTTTTTCAGTTTTTTTTGAAAAGACGGCCTCCATTTGGGATTATCTTGACCGAAACGCTATCCTGATTTGGGCCGACGCGGTTCAGGTGCGCCGGGAGATGGACGAGCAGTGGGCAAAGCTTTTGCGAGCATGGGATGAGGGAGGTTCGGAAAGCGAATGGAGAAGGCGTCCGAACGAACTTTACGACGAACCGGAAAAATCCTTTGAGGCCGCTTGCCGCTTCCAACAGCTTCTTTCCAACTCGCTTTCGGAACGCCAGGGCGCCACAACGGTATTCGACCTCGGAACGGTCCCTCACACTGAGCTTGCTGCCGCGGTCAAAGCGCACGAAAACAGGGAGCGGCTGCTCGATCCCCTTGCCGCCCGGTTTCGGAGGTGGATCGACGAAGGCGCATCGGTCTATCTGATCTGCTCCCACAAGGAGCGCGCTGTACGAATCGCCGAACTTCTGGAAAACTACGGGATAGAATCGGTGGTAAGCAGCCGTGGTTTCGGTGAGGAGTCATTCAGATCCAGTCTGGTGAAGATAATACATGGGCCACTTAGCAACGGGTTTTTCTGGCAGGCCGAGATGCTGGCCGTAGTAGCCGAAGATGAAATATTCGAGAGGCGGTCGCGCCAGCGTGGGCGGAAACCTGTTGCGGGCATTTTCCTCAATTCATTTCAGGACCTGCACCAGGGCGATTTCGTTGTTCACGTGGACCACGGGATCGGGGTCTATAAAGAGCTGGCGCATTTGAACGCAGGCGGCGCAGAAAACGATTTTCTACTCATTGCCTACCAGGACGCCGACAAACTCTACGTCCCCGTGGATAAACTCGAGAAAGTCCAGAAATACATGGGCCTGGAGGGCCAGGAACCCGAAGTCGACAAGCTGGGTGGCAAATGCTGGGAAAGAGCCAAGAAGAAGGCAAGGGAGTCGGCCGAAAAAATGGCTGAGGAGCTGTTGGATCTCTACGCGATTCGGCAGGTGGGGGAAGGGTATTCTTTCACGGTCCCCGACCATTATTTTCAGGAATTTGAGACCACCTTCGCCTTCGAGGAAACCCCGGACCAGGTAAAGGCAATCGAGGATGTCCTTGATGACATGATCTCGAAGCGCCCGATGGATCGCCTGATTTGCGGCGATGTCGGCTACGGAAAGACGGAAGTCGCTCTGCGTGCCGCATTCAAGGCTGTCATGGATGGAAAGCAGGTGGCTATGCTGGTCCCGACCACGGTCCTGGCCGAACAGCACCACGAGAGCTTCCACGAACGATTCGAGGGATTCCCGGTCAATGTTGCCTCTCTTAGCCGATTCAAGTCGGCCGCCCAGCAAAAGGCAATCCTTAACGGGCTCAAGAAAGGCTCGATCGATATTGTGATCGGCACGCACCGTCTCCTGCAGGAGGATGTCGTTTTCAAGGACCTCGGGCTGTTGATAATCGACGAGGAGCATCGATTCGGGGTCCGGCATAAGGAAAGGTTGAAAAAGCTGCGAACATCGGTGGACGTCCTGACGCTTACCGCTACCCCAATTCCGAGGACGCTGCACATGGCTCTTGCCGGAATTCGGGACCTCAGCACCATTGAAACGCCTCCTCAGGATCGGCGCGCTATTGAAACCTACGTGACAAATTACGACGAGTTTGCTATCCGCGAGGCGATCCATCGGGAGATCAGCCGCTGCGGTCAGGTCTTCTTTGTGCACAATCACGTCCAGACTATTCAGCAGATGGCAGCCAGGCTCGCGGTTCTGGTTCCGGGGGCCCGAATTTCCGTGGCCCACGGGCAGATGAGGGAGCGAGACCTGGAAAGGGTCATGCTTGATTTCATTCACAAAAAAATAGACGTCCTGGTCTGTACCACGATCATAGAATCGGGTCTCGACATTCCGGCCGCAAACACCATCATAATCAACCGGGCCGACAAGTTCGGCCTTGCCCAGATCTACCAGCTCAGGGGGCGGGTGGGCCGATCGAGCGAGCAGGCCTACGCCTATCTCATCATTCCAGGCGAAACTTTGATTAGCAGGGATGCTCAGAAGAGACTGCGTGCGCTTCTCGACTTCAGCGAACTGGGCGCCGGCTTTAAGATCGCTCTGAACGACCTTCAAATTCGCGGGGGTGGCGCCATTCTGGGCTCCTCGCAGTCGGGGCATATTGCGGCGATCGGCTACGAGCTTTACCTGGAGCTGCTCGAAAAAGCTATAAAGAGCATGAAGGGTGACCAATCACAGGCCGAGGCAGTCGAAACGGAGATAAATCTGCCGGTTTCCGCCTTCCTGCCCGAAGACTACATTTGCGATACGGACCAGAGGCTTATCGCTTACAAACGGCTCGCTACGCTGGCCGATGAGCAGTCCATAGAAGACCTCGCCGGTGAATGGCGAGACCGTTACGGTCCATTGCCGGAAACGGTGAAAAGCCTCATTTTGATGGCGATGATGCGGCTCCTTCTCAAGCGGCTCAAAGTTGTTCGCCTGGATGGAGACGGAGAGAACTTCATTCTATCCTTCGCGCATGGTGTGGATATTTGGCCGGCAATCTCTTTTTTCGAGAAAAAAAAGTTAAACTTCGCCCCGGAATCGGAACTAAAGTTAAAAGTGGAAATTTGGGGACGCAACTTTCCACAAAGAGTCCTCCGGCTTAAAAGAATCTTGCAAGAACTCTATGAAGGTGCTACAGGTTGCGAATCTCACTAACAAAAAAAATCAGCCTCGGCGTCCTTCCGTGCTGCTCTCTTCGGGCAGGCCGTTTCTGCCCGTGAGAAATGCCGAACGAGGCTCTGGGCTTATATAGGGAGCAAGTAGGGAGGTAATATGAGTCCTAATAGAGTTTCAACTCTTACGGTTTGCATGATTCTCGCTGGCGTTCTTTCATGTGCAACGGCGCGAGCCGAAATGGTGGACCGCATCGTGGCCAACGTCAACGGAGAAATAATCCTTTACAGCGAACTGCAGCACCAGATTAAAGTTATGGAAAAAACCATGCCGATGTTGGATACTACTGATCCGGCAAAGAAGGCGCAAATTGAACGCGATATTCTTAATCAGATGATCCGGCAGAAACTCGCCGATATAGAAGCAGCGCGGCTTAAGGTTACGGCCACCGATGCCGATGTGGATCTTAGACTCCAACAAGTTCTGGAGCAGGGCCATGCAACCATGGCACAGCTTGAAGCAAATCTGAAAGCTAACGGACAGACCCTCGATTCATTTCGCGCGCAGGTAAAGAAGGACATGGAACGCGAGCGTCTTGTGGAGCGGGTCTGCAAGTCGAAGGTGCTGATCGGCGATAAGCAGGTTGAGGCTTTTCTCACGGGGGAAAATGGGGAGTACGCTGCGACTTCTCAGAAGGTCCACCTGGGTTTGATCGTACTTCCGGTCGGCGATAAATACGCAAAGCCGGAAGAGGCTGAGAAAACAGGCCTTGAAATACTGGAGAAGCTCAAAGGCGGAGCTGATTTTCAGAGTATGGCCAAACAGTATTCGAAGGGATCCACCGCTCAGGATGGGGGGGATGTAGGATACCTGGCGGCCGATGAAATCGCCCCCTTTATCGCCCAGGGGATCCGCAACCTGAGAAAGGACCAGGTATCCGGTCTGGTACAGGGACCTGGCGGATATTACATTATCAAAATTTTTGACATCGCCAGCAAGCAGGTTAGCAAATCAGACCCGGGTGTCCGCGAAAAGGCCAGAAAAACTCTCTACGAGCAGGAAGTGAACCGCAAGTTTGAGGAGTGGGTCCATGACCTTGAATCAAGGGCTTTCATCCAGATCTCCCTTTAGACGAACATGATTAAATGAAAGAGTTGGCAGAGTTTTTCAAAACTGAGAGGCTGGATCGAAATCTTACGCTGGAAGCCGTTTCCGAGCTGAGCGGAATCAGTGTACGTATGCTCACTTCCCTTGAGGCCTGCGACTTCGAACGATTCGGCGCCTCTACTATTTTCATCCAGAATATGATCCGCGCTTACTCCCAGGCTCTCGAGATAGAGGCTGAACCTCTAATCGAAAAGTTCTCCTATGAGATTGAAAAATATAATACCCAGGATGCAGGAATAAGCAGATACGGGCAGAAGATGAAGTTACTGCACAAGAGGCGCAGGATGATCAGCCTGCCGCTTTTCGCGCTGTTTTTGATCTCTGCAGCCGTTTTCTACGGCGGTATGTGGGTAGCGGAAAGACGCTCCAAGCTGTTCGCCACGCCGGATGCAGACAGGGTTTTCACCCAGGAGGAGATCCCTGCCGACCTGCAGGAACGGCTGGCGCCCGGCCCGAGCTCCCGGATCAAGAAGCCCGGAGCTGATTGGCGGACAGCCGATGAGGCCATAAGAAAGGCCGAGATTTACATAAGGGAATCGCAAATGGCGGCCAAAGGGGCTGCAGGGTCCGGAAACACGGGGGAACAGGCCGGCGGAGCATTGGAAAAAGATTTCATACCGGATACCGGTGCTCCGGCCCACCTTGCTTTTAGCAACTCCACCGAGGCCGTAGCGGACGACGAGCCGGTCCAGGGCATGGAGGAGGAAGGCCGCTCCCCGAATAAGTTCGCTGTCGAAACGGACGACGAGGTTTGGATTGAGATAAGAATCGACGATAAGGAGACCCAACGTGCGATGCTCCACGCCGGAGATCGGATGGAGTGGGCTGTCGATAAGGATTTACAGGTCGTAATCGGCAACGCCGGGGGCATCCACATGACATGGAACGAGCATCCGTTAAAGGCCCCGCGCGATCCGGGGCGCGTCCTGAGGTTCCGCCTGCCTGATTATGCAAAGGCGGAGTAGGCCACCCGCCGCCGACCCTACCTCGCGGGTGAGAGGGCGGGCTGTCGAGAATCCAATGTGGGCCGGCGCGGGTTGTGCCGCGTAGCGCACTAATGTGCGCGTAGCGGCTTTTTATAGGTTTCCTTGGGTTAATTACCTTATTTATAGTCTATCTCAGTAGGGTTATACACGGTGTCTCAAAGTGTCGGCCCTTTTCTACGGATTTTTCCCTATTTAAGGATCTTGTTGAGAAAATCTTTGGTCCGCTGGTGTTTGGGATTCTTAAAGAACTCCTCATCGGTCCCGCGTTCGACTATACGCCCCTCGTCCATGAAGATGATCTCATCGGCGACTTCCTGGGCAAATCCCATCTCATGGCTTACCACAAGCATCGTCATTCCCTCTTTTGCCAGATCGATCATGACCTCAAGAACTTCCTGGATCATCTCGGGGTCCAGCGCGGAAGTCGGTTCGTCGAACATCATGTATTCGGGCTCCATCGCTAGCGCCCTGGCAATGGCAACACGCTGCTGCTGGCCTCCGGAAAGATTTGCCGGGTAGGCGCGGGCTTTATCCGGAATACCAACCCGCTCGAGCAGTTCCATCGCTTTGGCTTGGGCTTCCCGCTTCGATTTCTTTTTCACTTTCATCGGAGCCAGGGTGACCATATCCATGACGGTCATGTGCGGATAAAGTTCGAAGCGCTGGAAAACCATCCCTATTTTCTGGCGCAGTTTGTAGAGGTTGGTTTTGGGGTCTGCGACCGAAATGCCGTTTACAAGGATCTCGCCTTTCTGAAAAGGCTCCAGACCGTTGACGCATCGGAGAAGAGTGCTCTTTCCCGAACCGCTTGGACCGCAAATCACCACTGTTTGCCCACGCCCTATTACCTCGTTTATGTCGCAAAGCACCTGAAAATCACCGTACCACTTGGTGACATTTTTAATCTCTATCATAAGACGTTGGCCCTTCTGCCCTTCTGTTCGCAATATCTGCTGATGTGCGACCCTGCGAAGAAAACGACAAAAAACAAAAGCGCCACGAAGCCCTATAGCAGGTCGCCTCGAATACTATAACCAAATTCGAGAAGGCGCCAAATAATCGTCAGGCAAGGGGTGATCGAGAGCGTCGATAAGCCTGCTCAGATAGACTATAAATAAGGTAATTAACCCAAAGAAACCTATAAAACGCGCACATTAGTGCGCATCGCGGCACAACCCGCGCCGGCCCACATTGGATTCTCGACAGCCCACCCACCCGCCAGGCGGGGCCGACGGCGGGGGGCCGGTTGCTCAAGTGGTAGCAGACGGAGTGGGCAATGCAGAGAAGGGCAACATTTGCTTTTGGCGGCAAATTGTTATTATCACTTGACTGAGCGTGCCCCCGGAACCCTGGACCCCTGGCGGCGGCCAAAGGCCTGGCGGTCGTTCGCGCCTGGTTTTCTGCCTGCCCCGCTATGTGCCGCCTTTGGCTTACCGGAGCTAATCAATCCGTGGGATGGCTCCAGACCGGGAATTACGTGAATTGTCAAATTTTGCCCGATGTAGCGCTCGATGCGGTCCAGGTATGGGAAATCGGCGTGTGAGGCAAGGGAGATCGCGATGCCTGATTCTTCGGCCCGTCCCGTCCTGCCTATGCGGTTTACGTAATCTTCGGCGCAGCGCGGCAGATCGAAGTTAATGACGTGACTGACGCCGGTTATGTCAATCCCGCGCCCGGCAACGTCGGTGGCCACCAGTATTCTGATCTTGCCCCGCCTCATATTCTCCATGGTACGGTTCCGGGCGCTCTGGGTCATGTCCCCGTGCAGAGCGGCCACAGCATACCCCTGGGTGCCCAGTTGCCGGGCCAGGCTGTCGGCGTCTCGCTTTGTGGCCGAGAAGACAATGGCCCGCGTAACATTTGTGTCAGCGCAAAGATGCTTCAGCAGCCGGTTTTTGTGCTGCAGGCCGTCCGCCAAATGCAACCGTTGCTCGATCTTGTCGAGAGTCATTTTGCCCTGGGCAATTTCAATGCGATCAGGATTTTTCATAAATTTCCGCGCCAGCCTTGTTGGCGCCTCCCCCATTGTGGCGGCAAACAGCAGAGTCTGGCAGCCTTCCGGCATGGCGTCCGATATGAATTCCACATCATCGATGAATCCCATATCGAGCATGCGGTCGGCTTCGTCAAGGACCAGGATCTCGACATTCGACAGATCGATTCGGCCGCGCCAAATGTGGTCGATAAGCCTTCCCGGAGTGGCAATGATCATGGCCGGCAACTGAGATAGCGCCCTGATCTGATCGCCGAACGGCATTCCGCCGTAAATAGCGATACTGTGTACTTTGAGATATCTTGAATAGGTCCGCGCGGCCTGCAGAATCTGGGTGGCAAGTTCGCGCGTCGGAGTAAGCACCAGGGCGCGCAGTCCCTTGCCCGGAACGGCCTGAGCGGCGGATAGGCGCTGGAGCATTGGCAGAACAAACGCGGCTGTTTTACCGGTGCCCGTATTGGCCGAAGCGATAATGTCATGTCCGGCAAGTACTTTGGGAATTGTCTGTGCCTGTACTGGAGTGGGGGTGTGATGACCGCATTGCGAAAGAGCTTTCAAGATGGGTTGGGTCAGATGTAAACTGTCAAAAGTCATATAAGCTGAAATCCTTGACGTTTCCGGATCGGTAGGTATTGGATCCAAAGGTGGCTGCCGGCAGTGGCCTTTTCCTGCAACATGCAGGAAAACCCCGATTCGGAAACTCGGTTAAAGTATTTAATTCGTTTCAAAAACTGCAAGTGTCTCATCGGACGTTTCCGAATGGACGCTAATCCAGGGCGCACCTCACGACAGGGCTTGAACCAGGTACACCTGTGCGGCCGGCGCCAAAATCATCGTCGCCAACCAGGTTGCTGTCGCAGATGTAATCTTTGCAGGGGCAGTGGGTCAGTGACCGATGGGGATTTGATGGCAGGGAAGATCGAAGATATCGAATTCGATCCACCAAATCTTGTTGAAATCTAGTATATATCTATTAGTTTATTAAAGCAACCTCCAATGACACGATTTCGCAGCGCCTTATTGCCGGGCCGGGTTTGACCCCGGGTGTTATAGCCTTATAGAGACATTTTTGTAATTGGCAGCAGCCTCGGGAGATCATGCATGGTTCACGGGGTTGATCATCGACAGCAGTTCCAACGTGCTCGCACCGTCTCCCAATGCCGCAAAGGCCATTGCCACCAGGATTGCCCCATGAGTGTATGGGAGAAAATGCAAGCATCGGCGCCGAGAATCGCTCGCGCCCAGTATCCTTTCGTTTCGCAATCTGATATAGTTTATCCGTCGTCTTGCAGCCAGGTGATACCCGTTGTGGGCCATCTTTTCATGTGGGCCGAACAATTTTGTCACATTTTGACACGGAGAGATATCATGTCTGCTATCAGAGCCAAGCGAGGGCCTTTCGCTAATAACAGAGTCAATCCTCACGAACAGAATGAGCTCAAATATTGGTGTCAGAAGTTCACTTGCAACGAGTTTCAACTGAAAAATGCAGTCACGGCAGTTGGGACTTCTCCCGAAGCAGTGCGGCATTTCCTGAAAGATAAGACTTCAAGCTGATACTACAGGCTTGACCTGAGCAGAGATGAGGATTAAGTCATTTTTCAGATGTGCGATAAGCAACTATGGAGCGCATCATACACTGCGAGACCACTGCAGCAACACCTCTAACCGTAACAGGACACATGGGTTATTCTGAGATTGCAAGAAGGGCGAAAATAGAATTAAACGACTGTATCGGTTCAAAAGGTGTACACTAGCCGGGTTAATCTATAAAGATCATTTGCTCACGCCAAAATCTGTTCAGCTCGGATTGTGCCCGGTATGAAAGGCTAATTCTGCTGATCGTTGACCTGTACCTCGATGTTGCTGCTTAACGATTGGACCATCCAAAATCCCCCCGGTCCACTTTAAAAAAGGGAGGTGCCCCCTTTTGGGCGTATTCTGCTTCCGGCTTTCCCAGAGGAAGACAGGGGGATTTTGGAACCAGAAGATTTTCCCTTCAGGGGTTTTTCTCCTGGTTTTCCCTCAAGGCAACGGCGTTGGCCTTCATCCCTCGCATGATAATATATTGATCGAAAAAAATGCGCCTTGTGAAGTGGGCTCGCCCGGCCTCCCGTAGCGACATGTGAGCGCGTAGCGCGGAGGCCGACCGCTCATTCTCGACAGCCCGCCCACCCACCCGCGAGACGGGGCAGGAGCGGGAGGCCTTATCCAATTCCCACATTCGACCGTGTATCGTCCCCTTCGTGATTTAACCAGTTTATTTAGAAATTGACCTTATCGATCCCCTTCAGCCCCAGGATACTCCGGGCCTCATCGGGTGTTGCCGGATCGATGCCCAGCTCTCCGGCCATGCGGACTATCTTGGCCACCTGCTCGGCGTTGCTTTTCGCCATTCTGCCCTTTTCAAGGTACAGATTGTCCTCCAGACCGACTCGTACATTTCCGCCGATTAGCAGCGACTGAGTGCAGATGGGGAACTGGGCCCGGCCGGCGACGCAGACGGAAAACTCGAAGTCCCCGATGAGCTTCTTCGCATAGTCCACGAGAAAAAGCAGGTTCTCGGAACTCGGGGTGATCCCGCCCAGGACCCCCATGACGAACTGGATGTAAACCGGCTTCTTGACATACCCTGCCTGGATCAAGAAGGCCACGTTGTTCACCATCCCGGAGTCGTAAATCTCGAACTCAGGTTTGGTGCCCGTCTCACTGAATTTAGCGCAATATTCCCGCATGGATTTGAAGGTGTTGGGGAAAATGAAGTCTTCCGTGTAGCCGAGGTATTGTTTCTCCCATTCAAACTTCCACTCTTTGAATCTCGGGATGACCGGGAAAAGCGCGAAGTTGATGGATCCGGCGTTGAATGACGCAAGCTCCGGCTTATAGAGATCCACCGGGGCAACCCGCTGCTCGATCGTCATCCCGAAGCCTCCGCCTGTCGTGATGCAGACGACCATGTTGCAGCGGCTCTTGATGCCCGTGATGATTTCCTTCATGAGGTTCAGATCGGGGACGGGCATCCCCGTCTCAGGATTTCGGGCGTGGACATGGCAGACCGCAGCGCCTGCCTCACAGGCCCTCACAGCCTCATCGGCAATCTGCTTCGGCGTGATGGGGAGATAATCGGACATCGTCGGGGTGTGGATGCTCCCCGTGATTGCCGCTGTGATGACGGCTTTTTCTTTCATATTGTTCCTCCTTATTTCTTCGGATTCAAAAAATCGGGCTGGAGGAACTCGGGATTGGGATATGTGTAAAATCCCTTCCCGGTCTTCACGCCCAGTTCACCCTTTTTGACCTTCTCCGCCAGTGCGTCAGGCGGCTTATCCCTTGGGTCCTTCGACTCATTGTAATAAACCATCTCGATGTTGAAAACGGTGTCCAGACCAACGGCATCCATCAGGCCAAAAGGTCCGGCCTTGGTGCCCGTGAAAACGCGCCACGCCCGGTCGATGTCCCGGAAATCGACGAAGTCATTTGCCCACATATAGAGGGTTTGTTTCTTTATGGCCCGCCAGACGCTGTTGAAGCAGAAGCCCAGCATCTCCTTCTTCACCCTCAACGGCACAATACCCAGAGAACGAATCCATTCCTCACCCTTCTGCATGACTTCGGGAAGGGTTTTTGTTCCAGCCATGAGATCGGCCATATTCATTCCCTGGAGCGGCATGTAGAAGTGCGTGTTGATGCACCGCTCCGGCCTGCCGCTGCTCTCTTCCATTCTCGATACGGGAAGCGAGGAGCTGTTTGTGGCAAAGATCGCCTTGGCAGGCGCGTTTTCATTCATGAGTTTGAATACCTTGCGCTTTATTTCCACCTCCTCCGTTATCGCCTCTACAACCAGATCAACGTCTTTGAGCGCATCGCCCAGATTTGTCGCAAACCGGATGCTCTTTTTGCACTCCTCCCACTTATCCCATGGAATGAAAGGATTCACGCCTTTTGCTTTTAAGTCTGCATACAGTTTGGCGTATGTTTCATCAAAGGCGCCGTCCACGGTATCGTAGACGCAGACTTTGTACCCCGCGTAGGAAGAAACCATGGCGATCTGCGTACCCAAAACGCCTGAACCGACGACTGCTACACGTTCAAATGGTTTGTTCATAAATCCTCCCTTAAAACTTGACATCCGTGCACGGTCTATGCGTCCACTGTTATTCCTTGAACAGGAAACTTACAATAAACGGCTTTAATTTAGATCTTTTTCAAAAACTTCAGTATCTCGATGAGGCCGTCATCCCGCCACCTGGCAATCTCTTCATTGGTGCGGCCCTGTTCGGGCGGACGGTTAGCCATTTCTATGTTCACGCCTTCCTGAGCTGTTTCATGCCAGCCCGGAGGCCATTTCTTCCAGGCCGCCATGTCCTCCAGCCAGAGTTGCACGGAACTCTCGACGTGCTTTAGCAGACCTTGAATTCCATGTTGACCGCCTCCCAGTTGGTAGATGAGGTTGGGACCCATGAGGGCGTAGCGCAGGCCCGGTCCGAAGTTTACGGCCTTGTCGATGTCCTCCACAGAACAAACCCCTCTCATCACCAGATCGGCGGCTTCCCTGTAGAGGGCCATGGAAAGCCTGTTGGAGATGAACCCAAGGGCCTCCTTCCGGAGAACAATGGGTTCCTTGCCAAGAGACTTATAAAAGTCCCAGGTTCTCTTTACTGTTTCTTCGCTCGTCTTTTGCCCTCTGCTGATCTCAACAAGCGGGATAAGGTGAGGGGGATTGTAAGGGTGGGCGCCCAGGCATCTCTCAGGGTGCTCCGAGCCTTTTGTAATCTCCGTGATAAGGAGCCCTGAAGTGCTGCTCGCGAAGACCGCATCCGCCGGAGCATGCTTATCAACCTCCGCGAGCAGGTCCTGTTTCACTTCATAGTTCTCCAGGACACACTCCTGGAGGAACTGGACATCTTTCACGGCCTCTCCAAGGTTCATCGTGTATTTTGCCCGACCCAAAGCCGCGTCCATTTCACCTGCCGTCAGGATGCCTTTTGAGACGAGATATTCCAGGTTTGCCCGGATACGGTTCCGGGCTGTCTTCAGGACCTCGTCGCTGATGTCGTAGATATGGACGGAGACACCCTTCCAGATGAAGTTGGTCGCCCAGCTTGAACCTATGAGGCCTCCTCCAAGCACAGCCGTTTTTGTGATCTCGGGTATCTTCATTGATTCGTCCTCCCAGGACTCTGATTAACCATAGAGCCAGATCCCCAACGGGATCGCGAAGAAAAGGGCTATGGTTGTCGCAACAACGTGCCCAAAGAAAATGTGTTTGTATGCGTTGACGTGGGTGAGCCCGGAAACCGCAAGAACGGTGATGACGACCCCGTTATGGGG
>Ga0181539_1002296_pt1 | contig 19316 bp, 18 predicted proteins | sample PEATcosm2014_Bin_46_FD_119767 | JGI IMG/M metagenome (GOLD analysis project Ga0181539, IMG submission 119767) | Peatland microbial communities from MTU Mesocosm Facility, Houghton, MI, USA - PEATcosm2014_Bin23_60_metaG | ecosystem: Environmental > Terrestrial > Soil > Wetlands > Peat | place... | reverse complement strand
CGACGACAGCCGCCGGCTGGCCGCCAAGCTCGGCATACGCTTTGAGCTGATCGGCATCAGCGGCCTGTTCAGCGAGTACACCGGCGCGCTGGAGCCGCTCTTTGCCGGACTGCGCGCCGACGCTACCGAAGAGAATATCCAGGCCCGCATACGCGGCGGTCTGCTAATGGCGCTCTCCAACAAGTTCTCCGCCCTGGTGCTCACGACGGGCAACAAGTCGGAGATGGCGGTAGGGTACTGCACGCTCTACGGAGATATGGTGGGCGCCCTGGCGGTGATCGGCGACCTGGTGAAGACCCGCGTCTATGCGGTCTGCCGCTGGCTGAACCGCGACGGCGAGGTGATTCCCCGTGCGATCCTGGAAAAGCCGCCCTCCGCCGAGCTGCGTCCGAACCAGAAGGATACCGACTCGTTGCCGCCCTACGAGGTTCTCGATCCCATTCTGGAGGCCTATGTGGAGCGCTATGAAACCCCTGAGCGGATCGCCCAGGCACACGAATTTCCACTGGAACTCGTCCAACAGGTCGTGCGCCTGGTGGAGCGCTCCGAGTACAAGCGCCAGCAGGCCGCTCCAGTCCTGAAGGTCACCTCCAAGTCGTTTGGCATGGGGCGCAGGTTTCCCATTGCTGTCAAAGTTCAGGTATAAGCTAGAAGTCGGGAGTCTTCCCGCAAATTAAGGAGAATCAGCTTGATCCGTCTGTCCGTCCGTCTTGCCACCGTTGCCGCGCTGGTTGCGCTTTCGCTACCCGTCTTCGAGGCTGCTGCCCAGCAGCAGGTGCCGGCCGCGCCCGCCCAGGATTCCTCCGCCGCGGCCCCGTCCGCGCCTGCGCCTGCCGCGGCGCCCGTTTTTCCCAAGCCCGATCCGGCGAACTTCACCGCCGCATCGCCCACCAAGGAAACCGTCGATGCCTTCCTGCAGGTGCTCTGGGGCTACGACGACACCCGTATGTGGCAGGTGTGGGCCATTCTCAAGACTGAGGTAGAGGGCGTCAGCCGAGTCGTCGTTTATGTGGGAGACAAGACGGGCAAGCAGAAGCCCTCGGGCGTCCAGTTCTTTGCCATGCCCGACGGCAAGCACATCATCGCCGGCGATGAAATTACAAACTTTGGCGAGCATCCGTTCGCGGAGTATCGCGCTCAGCTTCAGCAGCGCGCCGACGGTCCCTATCGCGGTTCGGCCATGAAGGATTTGGAACTGGTCGAGTTTGCCGATTTCCAGTGCCCCCATTGCAAGGATGCGCAGGCCAACATGGATAAGCTGGCCGTGGATTTCCCCAAGGCCCGCGTCGTCTTTCAGAGCTATCCCTTGCCGCAGCACCCCGCTGCCGCCGGCGCGGCCGCGTATGGCGTTTGCGTGACCAAGCAAGGCGGCAGCAATGCCTTCTTCACCTTTGCGGCCGCGGTCTTCGATGGCCAGGATGGGCTGGCTACCGCGGATGGCGCCACCCTCACTCTGAACAGCGCCGTGGCCAAGGCCGGCCTGGAACCGGCGAAGATCGAAGCCTGCGCCAAGACGCCCGAGGTGGTTGCCCAGGTGCAGGAATCGGTCAATCTGGCCAAGGATCTCAATATCAACCAGACTCCCACGCTCATGGTCAACGGCCGCCAGGTTCCTATCGGCGGAACTCCCTACGACGTCATCAAGCAGATCGTCCAGTACGAGGAAAAGCTGGACGGTATCGCGCCGTAGCGGCTGGACCGGCCCACTCTAGTAGCCGCAGGCTCTAGGCGCGGCGACTCGCTGCGAGAGCCTGCCGCGAACGCAGCCGAAGTGGGCGGCCACGCTGACTGTGACGACGGTCTACGGGGCTACGCTCCGTCTTTCGCCGGTAATTCGAGGAGAGGCCGGCGAAGGAATGCGAGGCCGCGCACTTCGGCAGGGAGCCTTTTGAATGGACGCGACCGGTCGGTCGGAGCCTTGCAGCGTCCGGCACACAGATTCAGCCGCGATTGTTCTCTTCTAGGAAGCCTTTTGCCGCAGTTCCTGCTCCGCCCGCAGCCAATCCTGCTCCGCGGATCCATCCGGGAAGCCACGCGCCGCCCAGTGCTTCTCCGCGAGCCGCTTGATCTCCTCGTGAGAGGGTGCCGTCGGCTTTTCTGCCGCGGAAACAGTCTTCTTCTTGGTTGAGGTCTTGGTTGGCTTTGCGGGTGCCTTCGTCAACTTCGGATTCTCTGCCATGTATGTCTCCTGTATTGGATTCGCCGCCAAGAACCGGGCTACCTCTCTATCATACAGAATCTCCTCGTTTTGCGCGACCCCCAAGCCGGTTGGAGTACCGTTTCATTCAACCGGCGCGCCTGGCCGCCAGGTTGATTCAGCGGCGCGCCGCCGGAGCCTTCCCAGTCGAGATTCGCAGCGTGCCCCATCCTTGCTGTCATTCTGAGCGAACGTCGCCGCGGCGACCGGAGTCGAAATCCTGCCCTGAGCCTGCCGAAGGGAACCCGCGGTTTGCCTTTGCGCTTGCCGGTTTCAGCCCGTGGGACCGGATCACTAATCGACGAACTCCACCAGGGGCGCGATGGGGATGATGCCGCGTTCGTATCCGAAATCGAGCAGCTTGCGAATGGCCTGGCGGCCGTCGGGGCCGTAGTCGAGGGTGCGCTCGTTCACGTACATGCTGACGAATCGGCCGGCCAGGCGCGAGTCGAGGTCGCGGGCAAATTGCATGGCGTATTCCAGGGCCTCTTCGCGGTGGTCGAGCCCGTGCTGGATGCTGTCGTGGACGGCTTTGGTGACGATCCGGAGGGTCTTTTGGCCGAGCGAGCGGCGGATGGCGTTGCCGCCCAGCGGCAGCACCAGGCCGGTGGTCTCGCGCCACCAGACGCCGAGATCGAGAACCTTGAAGAGGCCGCAGGAGGAGTAAGTGAGCTGTCCCTCGTGGATGATGAGGCCGGCGTCGAAGTTACCGGCCAGAATCTCCGCGATGATGCGATCGAATGGGACGGTGACAGTCTCAATCTGCGGGTTGAAGATCTTAAGGGCCAGATAGGCGGTAGTGAGGACGCCGGGGACGGCCATCCTGATGCGGCCCAGATCCCCAGGGGCCAGTGGGCGGGCAGAGACGACCATGGGACCGTAGCCCTCGCCCACGCTGCCGCCGCAGCCCATCAGCGTGTAGTTTTGCTGAATGTAAGGGTACGCGTGGAAGCTGATGGCGGTGACGTCGAAGAAGGCTTCATCGCGGGCGCGCCGGTTGAGCGTCTCAATGTCGCAGAGGGTGTGGTTGAAGCGATAGCCGGGGACACGGACCTTGTTGGTGGCCAGGCCATAGAACATGAAGGCGTCATCGGAGTCGGGACTGTGGGCGATGGAGATATCGCGCGGGGCGGCGGAACTGGCGGGTTGGGATCTCTGATCGCTCACTGGGAAAAAGTCCTTTCAAGGCAACAACGTCAGTGCTTCTTGAATGCGCCTAAGGATTGCGGCGGCGCGGGCGTTTGAAGCGGGCGGCCAGCGCGGCCATTTGGACTGAGAGTCCCTTGCTCACGAGAGACCCTTCAAGGTTCCTGGTCGGTTTCGTCGGCGGCATCCAGGGCCGGGTCATGGGTTGGTTCGATGCTCGCAACCGGTTTGCGGCGGAGACTTGCGCGCTGCAGCAAAACGTGACGCGCCACGCCCGCGGCTGCCAACAGCAGCGCCAAGAGCGAGACAAGAAGACCGATCATCAACCAGCGCATCGCAGCAAACTAGGGCAAGAATACCAGACGGGCCAGTTGCGGCGTCGCTCATCCATACGGCCTCGCGCTTGAGCGTGGCAGCGGTGCCCGCATCCCGGATTCCGCATGTGCTTCATATTGCTCAGACCGGGATTACTCGAGCCGCCTAGAGTCAGGAATGTCCGGGGCAGTCAGTTGGCGCCCCGGCAATGGTGAGGAGAATCCATGCGCGGAATCAAGTTCCTTGTAATGTCTGTTGCTGTTGCTGCAATGTTCTTGGCGGCAACCGCTTCCAAATCCCAGGCTCAGATCAGCATCAACATCGGCGTCGCTCCCGATTGCCCCTACGGTTACTATGACTACGCCCCGTATAACTGCGTTCCCGACGGCTACTACGGCCCGGAATGGTTCAATGGCGGCGTCTTCATCGGCGTTGGCCCCTGGTTTCACGGCTCCAACGACTTTCAGGGCAAGGTCGATAACCGGTTCGATCCGCAGCACGGCTACAACGGCGCGATGCCAAAGGTTGGCGATAAGCCCGCGCCGCAGCGCAAATCCCCCGCGGAGTTCAAGGGGAATGAAGCGCGCGATGGACGCGGCCACACGGCAGGCGATAAGCGCTAACAGCCAAGCGAGATCCCCCGTCGCAACCGGGGGATTCTTGCGTCCAAGATTCTCTCTTGCGTCGAATTACGGGCCGGTCGCGTCCCAGACTTTCAGTAGGGCTGGAGAAACGTAGCTTCGCGCTGGATTGTAATTGGTCTTTCGCGCCTCTTTAAATGCCGATTGCGCCTCAACGGAAGGCCCCTGCCACTGCGTTCGCGGCGTCTCCAATATCGACTGCTCGAGCAATGCCGCTCCCAGGTAGAAGTATGCCGCGCCGGGACTCTGAGCGGTATCGGCCGACTTCAGGTAATCCCTGAGCGCGGTCTGGGCCTGATCGAACTGCGATTGATAAAAATACCGGATTGCTGACGTAAGCTCGTTTCTGGCGGCCGCCGGGTCACTCCTGATTGCCTGCCCGATTCTCTCCGAATTGCTCTGCGCATCCTTATTGCCGGGCTGAAGCTTCAGCACCATGGCGTAATCGTTGAGCGCATCCGGCAGCTTGCCCTGCTTCTCGGCATCCCGCGCATCGCTCATCAGTTTGGCCATTTTTTTGGCGATCTCCGCGGCTGAATCGGCCGCGGGCTTGGGAGTGGGCGCGGTGGCCGGTGGCGGAGGCGCGCTTTTTGTCTGGATAGCCTTCTGGAGCTCGGCGATCCTGCCAGCGGGATTGCCAGGCCCATTCGGGTTGAGACTCTGCGCCAGGGTAAGCTGGCTTATCGCTCCCTGAGGATTGCTCTGCGCCAGCTTCTGGGCCTGATCGAGGTATCCATTGTAGAGAGCTACATTGTTGACGTACACGCTGGCGCTTGCTTTTGAGTCCGCATTGGTCATGGATTGCGCCGACGAGAGAACAGTGTTGAAGTCGCCCTTAGCCCAGGCGGCCTTCATCTGGTTGAGCAGTCTCTCGTTCTTGATCAGGTCCAGCAGGAACCTGGCTTGGCCGGATAGCTTCTGATCGTAATTTGAAACAAGTTTGGCCGTGGATTCCGCCTTGTCCAGATCGTGACTCTTGTATTGCGCTATGGCGCTCGCCAGCCACGCCGTGTCGTCGTTGATGAGACCCGCGCGATAGCTGTTGCATGAATCGGCGTACTTCTTGTCCTTGGGTTCCAGTTGCGCCGCGGCGCAAAAATCCTGCACCTGCTTGGCCCGGTCGCTGCCCTCGCCTTTGGCTTTGTCAGCCAGCTCCTTTGCCTGCTGCTTGGTATTTCCGGTTGGTTCCTGCGCCGGCATTGGGACGCCGGAAAGCAGGAGGCAGAATATGCAGATGGATTGCCGCAGGCTCATTTTGCCCCTCCGACGATCTCCTCGATCGCATGGTCGTCGATCGGCTTCAATTCAACGCTGCATACCTGCGCGGCTTGATCCGCGGGGAGCACAGCCGCGCCCCCCACATCGCACTGTTGACTCTGCATGCTTCCGTCGGCCCCTCTGAAGGCGACTGTGTATCTGCCGGCCGGAATGCCGTCGAGACGCAGCGGAGTCCAATGATCCCCGGCAGGCAGAGGGATGGCCTTGCCCTTCTCCGAGGTCACGCTCACAACTTCAGCATAGGGAGTGGCGTTGAGATTGAGCACGCCCATGGGTACGGCGGGCGCGGGGCGCATAAACCACCACCAGTATCCCGCGCCGCCCGCTGCGATCAGCACGACGGCAAGCCCCACAAACAACAGCGCCAGCCCCGCGCCACCCTTCTTCTTTGCCACCATCTGGACGGTCGCCGGCTGCTGCGTGGCGATCTGCGGCGGCGTTGCATTGACTTGTTCCTTGGGAATTTGTGCTTGGAGTGAGGGTTTTCCAGGCTCCTGGGTCAGGCGCGTCCAGTTTTCCTGCAACCCGGCGTCAGCAAACTCGGCGGCAAAGGCCACGCGGCCCAACACATCGGCGGCGCGGGGCCTGTCTCCCTGCTGAATGGCCTGCGCAGCCGTCGCGATGGCCGCACCGAGCAGTTCATTGGCCACCTGCGCGCACCTGCCCTTGTATTCAGCGATTGCCGCGCTGAGTTGCTGAGAGTCGCCGCCGGCGCGCTGCGCGGCCTCGAGCGCAATGAGACCCTGGGACAGTTCACGCTTTTCGAGTGCATCGCCGGCAGCCCGGATCGCCTCCGTTGTCAAACGCTCCCGGCGTTGCCGCTCCAGGGCGGCCTCCAGCCGCTGGCGCAATTCACGTACGCGCGCGTGCTGCTGAATCTCTTGCGGCTGGTTCGCGAGCAGTTGCAATGCTTGCGCGGTGTCGGTCTCGCTCAGTGCCTGTGCGCGGCTCACGACCGCATCGATGCGCCGGCCCAACTCGGCCAGGCTGGCGGCCGTCTGGCGCAGCAACTTCTCCACCGACGCATCGCCTGTCTCCGATGCGACAGGTTGGAGAAAGGCGATGGCTCCCTCCAGATTGCCGGCCGCGATGAGGGCCTGCGCCTGCTTGACGGCGTTCGCCGCTGCCTGCGCAAGTTCAACCTTCCGCTTCTGCTCGCGCGCGTAGTTCAGCAGGGAGGCAATGTCCGGGGCTTCGCCACACTCGATTGCCGCGGAATCCAGAATCTGCATCGCCTGATCGAACTGCCTGGCATCGATGGCGGCTTGCGCCCGCGTCAGGTATTGGGTCTTCGTCTCCTCGACACTCGCCCTCTTGACCTGCTCGACAACCTTCTCCTCCAGGGCAATCAGCCGCGGTTCCGCCGGCATCTGTTCGAGCGCCTGATGGACCGCGGTGAGCGCCTGGTGGGGACTGGTGGCAAGAAGACTGTACACATCGAGCGTGGTCTTCTCCACCAGCTTCACCGCAGCCTGTTCCCGTTGCTTGGCTTCCGCTTCGGCCTTCAACTGCAACAGCACCGCCTCGCCGGGAAGACGCTGCTGCGCGCGTTGAATCAGCGCCAGCGCGCGCTCGAAATCTCCCCCTGCAATGGATTCTGAGATTTCGGTGCCGATCTGTTCGATGATCTTGCGCCGCCGCTGTTCCTCCTGGCGATCGACCGCTTCTTGAAACAGCCGCTGCGTTTCCGCATCTGTCGGATCGATCTCCAGCGCCGCGCGCAGGTTCTGAATGGCTTCGGTATACTGGCGGGCGGCCAGCAGACTTTTTGCGGCATCGCTGTACTGCCGGCGCGAGCGTTCCTTGGCGGCCCGCTCGGCCTCCTGAACGATCCGGGCGCGTTCGTTGCGGAGATCGGTATTGCGGTCGTCGAGTTGAAGCGCGCGATCGATCAGTTCGCCGGCAGCAGTGTAATCGCTGCGCTTGCGGGCTTCCCGGGACTGCTCCAGGAGAGAGGCGACCTTGTCCGCCTTCTCCTTCAATGCGCGAGCGTTTTCAATCTTTTGAGCAAGTTCGGGATAATCCCGGTCGATTGCGGCCGCCTGCCCGTATAGCTCAAGCGCCTCGGCATAATGCTGCTGGAGCACCGCCTCATCGGCTTCCACCAGGATTTGCTTCAACTGCACCGACTTCTGCTGGCGCGAGACCTTCTCCTGCACTTCGCGCAGCAGCTTCTTGACTTCAGTGTTCTGCGGATTGAGACGCAGCAGGTCGAGCAATACCGGTCTTACGCTAGTCCATTGCTCCCGCTCCATCTGGGTCTTCACGTTGCCCAGCGCCTCGGTCACATGCTCCTGCTTGAGTCCATCGTTGATGGCTTCGATATCCACGGCCATGTCTTCCGCCGTCTCGTAGCGATCCAGCGGATCCTTGGCCAGCGCATGGTCTATCAGATGGTCGATGGCTGGGGGAGTGCCGGGCACAATGCTCGACACCGGCTCATGCGCTTCGCGGACCACCCGGTGCAGAGTGGCTGGATCGTCGCCGGGAAACGGCAGCCGCCCGGTCAGTAACTGGTATAGGATGATCCCTGCCGACCAGATGTCCGCTCTGCCGTCCGCGGCCTTGCCCAGCAGCCGTTCGGGAGAGATGTAGTGAAAGGTGCCGATGACCATGCCCGCCTGGGTGTGGCCGGAGCGATTCTCCAGGCGGGCGACGCCGAAGTCCACGATCTTGATGTTTCCATCCGGCTGCACCATGATGTTGGCCGGCTTGATGTCTCTATGGATAACTCCCTTGCGGTGCGCGTACCCCAGGCCGGCGCATAACTGGTTGATGATCTCCAGCTTCTCGATGAGAGAAAACTTGCGCCCGGTATTCAGCAGGTTCTCCAGCGTATCGCCGGGAACAAACTCCATGACGATATAGGGATTTCCATCCTGCTCGCCGAAGTCGTAGACGGTGACGATGTTGGGGTGGTTCAGGATGCCGGAACGCGCCTCCAGCATGAAGCGGTGGCGCAGTTCCTCGGTCGCCTCGGTGATGGTCTTGATCGCCACCTCGCGGCCGACGGCCTTGTCCAGTCCCCGGTAGACGACGCCCATGCCGCCAACGCCCAGGATGCCCAGGACTTGGTATTTGCCGATTTGCGTGACTGTTGTGCCGCTATCCATGCTATCCGTGATTCCTGCTCAAGCGTCCTGGATCAATTGAAATCCATGATAATACGAGACTTGACAAAGCAGTCAAACTCTTCAGGAATTCATCGCCTGTTGAAAGGAAAACTGGAAATGGACCGTGAGCCCCTGCCCCTCTTGTGGGCGAATCCACCCCCGCCTGAAGCGGTTTGAAACGAGCGGCGACCCCTGAAACTCCCCGAACCCGCCCGTCAATACGGGACTGCCCAATCATCATACTATGAGCGTGCTGTCCTGGGCACCGTCTTTCAAGAGCCGGATTCACTCCATTCGCCCGCTGAGCGGCGGGACGATTTTCTGAGAGGCAAGCGCCGCCCGAAGCCGGGAAATCATGGAAATCTCCTGGCCAGGAGTCTGTTTGGAAAAGGCTTCGTGTTGCGTCCAAAAGGAAGGGCGTTCTTGCGGAAGGTAAGGCATTCTCGCGGAAAGTGCAAGGTCAGGGGTACCCCACCCTAGCCGTCCGCCGTGGTTCTCTCCGGCGAACGGCTAAGGTGGGTTGGCCCGATGGATGAACACTGAGAGTGCTTTAGGGGACCGATGGCCCGCGTCTCTCCGCGCGCTGCCGCGCGAGCGGAAGGATGGCCTGGATGAAATCGGCGGCCGAGTAAGGGTTCTCCGCCTGCAGAGGCGGCGGCGCGGGAGCCAGCGGATAAACGATATCGGCCCCTCCGGAGTCGGATTTGAGCCAAAGGGCCAACAACGCGATGGCCGAGAAACGCAGCAACCGCACTTCAAAGGATCCCGCGCTCACGGCCGGAAGTTTGGCTACCTCCGTCAATGCATGCGCAGTAGCCTCTACGAAGGGCCCGTAGTTGATGTTGGCGAGCAACGATGCGGCGCCGCTGGCATCCGCAAGTACCTCGCCGGCGGCAATGTTGGCGCCGCCCCCACGGACGAGATACCGGAAGCCGGTAGCCTTGGCGGAGGCGAGGCCGCCCCCGGCCGCGACGGCGTCGGCGCGCAGATCGTAAACGGCATGGGGCGGCGATAGCTCGAGGGCGTTGAAATCGACCCCGAGCCCCGAAAGAGGGCTGGTTCGCGTCGCGACTTTGCCCAGCCCCTTTTGGACGAGCGCAATTCCATTGATTGGTTCTGCTGCGAAGTGTATTGGCATTTCTTCTCCTTCGGTCTACTTCGTAAAGTAGGACTCGTACCACGTGGCGCCGCCGTTGTAGCTGGCGGGGAACGAGTTGAAGTCCTGGGTTGACGGACCGTACCAGGGATCCTGGATATCGAGGGTCGGCGTCGCGGGTTCCCGGTTGTCGTATCCATCGGTGGCGGGGTTGTGGCCGCCGCCGCCATTCCACTGGATGTTGATGGAAACGGGGTGACCGGCTTCGAGCTGGTCGACAAGGGTCTGGAGCGTGGGCTTGCCCATCGGGGTGGAAGCCAGATGGCCGGTGGTGGTGAGCGCCTGATCGGGGTATCCCGGCTGGTTGCACGCGCTGCTGCTCCCATTGGTGCAGCACGTCGTCTGGCCAAACTTGTTGTTCACCAGGGTGCACTGGGTCCACGGGGATGAGGGGGTGTAGTAGAGCGTGATGCTCACTGTAGTCGCCGACCAGCACCACTCGGTTTGCTGCTGATGCTGCTCGTTCAGCCCGAGATAGACGACCGGGCTGATCAAAGTCCCGCCCAGGCTGCCCCAGTTGGACCAGGGTCCGGAGTGCGGCAGCGTCTGCCAAATGATGCACAGGTCGTTGCCGGTTCCCCGGGCAAAGACCTCCATGCACCCATCCTGGTTGAGGTTAACGGCCGGATCGCTGGTGATGACTCCGCCCAGCGAGGACCACGCTGACCATGGCCCAGCGTGCGGCGCTGTTTGCCAGATGTGCCAGAGTGCATCGTCTCCTCCGCGGGCAAAGGCTTCAAGCCGTCCATCCGTGTTCACGGCTACGGCAGGATCGCTGGTGATGAGCCCACCCAATGACGACCACGCGGACCACGGCCCGGTGTGCGCCACCGTTTGCCAGATGTGCCACAGGGCATAGTCAGTTCCCCGGGCAAAGGCTTCAAGCCGCCCATCCGAGTTGACCGCGACGAAGGGAGTGCTGGTGATGGTTCCGCCAAGGGAACTCCAGGCGGACCAGGGTCCCGCGTGCGGCGCCGTTTGCCAGATGTGCCACAGAGCATTGTCGGTGCCGCGGACGAAGACCTCAAGCCGTCCATCCGTGTTGACGGCGACCTCCGGATCGCTGGTAATGCCTCCGCCCAGAGAACTCCATGCGGACCATGGCCCGGCGTGCGGCGCCGTTTGCCAGATGTGCCACAGGGCATCGTCGGTGCCGCGGGCAAAGACTTCAAGCTGTCCATCCGAATTGACGGCAACGGCCGGATCGCTGGTGATGCTTCCGCCCAGCGAGGACCATGCGGACCATGGTCCAGCGTCTGGCGCCGTCTGCCAGATGTGCCACAGCGCGCCGTCGGAGCCGCGGGCAAACGCCTCAAGGCGCCCATCCGTGTTCACTGCGACGGCTGGAATGCTGGTGATGTCTCCGCCCAGCGAACTCCAGGCGGACCACGGTGAAGTGTTGGGCGCGGTTTGCCATATGTGCCATAGGGCAAAGTCCGTGCCGACGCCGAATATCTCCAGGCGTCCGTCCGTGTTGCGCGCCGCAGCGAATGCGGCGCTCAGTGCGACTTGTGGTGTCGAACTCATCGTTTCCTCCAAACTCGTATTTCCCTCGCGGGAGGTGCATTCTTGGGAACTGCTATCTCAGCATCGGTTCGTCGAATGTTACCGCTCTCGATCGACAGAAATAGCCTCAGACCGCGTCCGGGGTAGAAAAACGCAGTTATCCTCAGGCCCGCGTTGCCGCGTCAGCCGGTCGAGATTGTTACTTGTCAGTCTCTCCGGCACGACTCCTGCCCCAGTTGTTCGGGGGATTGGGTTGAGCGCCCTAAGGCAGGTTGCGAGCTTGCCGGAAGCGGATAACGTGCAATCCGCTGGCTTCTTGCCGGCTGAAAGACCGGCAGGGGGAAGCGAACCTAATCTCCCATAAACCTACGGAGTGTGTCAAGAACTTTATAAGGACTCGATCGGAGATTGCAAAAGACCTCCCATCGGGAGGCAAGGTAACCATTAATGATTACTACTTAATCAACATACATTATTGCAAGTAATTGTTGCGAGTATCCGAATGACAGCCTCCTTTGTCCAGCCTTCCGTAATGTTAGAGCTTGCGAAGGCGGGCGCAGGCTTCGTCGAGATCGTGGTCTCTCTTGGCGAAGCAGAATCTCAATAAGTCTTCGCCGCGGCCGGGGCGGAAGAAGGCGGAGCCGGCCACGGAGGCCACGCCGGTGGCGGCGAGTAAGTGGCGAGCCTTTTCGGCGGAGGTCTTGCCGGGCAGGCGGGCGGCGCCGGCCAGCACGTAATAAGCGCCTGCGGGGGTGGTGGGAGTCAGGCCGGCAGCGGTCAAGGCGGATAAGATCCGGGCGCGCTTGGATTGGTGGTCGGCGGCTAACCGGGTGTAAAAGCTGGGAGGGAGCTGCTCGAGGCCGGCGGCGGCGCCGTGCTGCAGGGCGGAGGGCGCGCAGACATAAGTCAGGTCGTGGAAGTAAGACATGGCGGCTATCCATCTTTCGTCGGCCGTTACATAGCCCAACCGCCAGCCCGTGATGCTGAATGTCTTGGAGAAGCCGGAGAGGACGATAGTGCGTTCCTTCATCCCCGGCACCGTGGCGGGCGCAATGTGGCGGGCGCCGTCGTAGACGAAGTACTCGTAGATTTCATCGGTGATGAGAAAGAAGTCGTGCTCCAGAACAACCTCGGCAATGGCTTCCAGCTCGGCTCGGGCGAAGACCTTGCCGCTGGGGTTGGCGGGGGTGTTGAGAAGGATGGCCCTGGTCTTGGCTGTGATGGCGGCCTTCAGGGCGTCGGTGTCGAGGGCGAAATCGGGCTCGGCGAGGGGGACCAGGACGGGGTTGACGCGCATGGAGCCGAGCATGGAAACGTGGTAGCCGTAGAAAGGCTCGAAGATGAGAACCTCATCGCCGGGGTTGAGCAGGGCCATGGCGGCGGCGTGCAGTCCGCCGGTGGCGCCGGAGGCGACCAGGATTTCGCGGTCGGAGTCGTAGTCGAGGGCGTAGTCGCGCTGCTGCTTGGCGGCGATGGCCTGGCGGAGGCGGCCGATGCCGTCCAGCCTGGTGTAGATGTTGTGGCCGTCATGAATGGCCTGGATGGCGGCTTCCTGAACGGGAGCCGGGACCGGCGTGTCGCAGATGCCCTGAGCGAGATTGATGCCGCCCACGGCGTCGCAGGCGAGGCTCATGGAGCGGATTTCAGACTGGACGGCGGCGGGCGCCAGATGGCTGAGGGCAAGTCGAGTTGCTGCGGCTGGGGTGGTGGGCATCGGAGATCCTTCTTCATTCATCTTAAATAGGGGGCCGTGAGGTGGCCATCGGCGTAGAATCGACCTTTTATGCATGAGCTTTCGATCGTTGCGGGCGTTGTGGATACGGTGACCGAGTCGCTGGCGGCTTACAAAGGCGCGCGGGTGGTGGAGGTGCGGCTGCGGGTGGGGGCGCTGGCCAGCGTGGTGGTGGATTCGCTGGAGTTCTGCTGGGGGATTGCCACCGAAGGCACGGCGCTGGAGGGATCGAAGCTGGTGGTGAAGACCCTGCCGGTAGTGATGCACTGCGAGAGGTGCGGACGGGATGTGGAACTGGGGGGCGTGCAGAGCTTCCGCTGCCCCATCTGCGGCGAGCCGTGCGGCGACCTGCGCCAGGGGCGGGAGCTGGAGATCGATTCGATAGAGATAGACGAGCTTGAGGAGACGGTATGACGACCAGGATTGTGGAGCTGCGGCGGGGGATTCTCAAGAAAAACGATGAGCTTGCGGCGGGGCTGCGGGCCAGCTACGCGGCGGCCGGCGTGCTGGTGCTGAACCTGGTTTCAAGCCCTGGAACGGGCAAGACGGCCTTTCTGGAGCGGACGCTGCGGGAAGTGCTTGCGCACGGCTCTCGTGCCGCAGCGCTGGTGGGAGATTTAGAGACGGATAACGACGCGCGGCGGCTGGCAGCCAGCGGCGCCCCGGTCCGCCAGATCAATACCCACGGAATCTGCCACCTGGACGCGGAGATGATCGGCAAGCATCTGGATGGGTGGGAGTTGGGCGGCCTCGATTACCTGTTCATCGAGAATGTGGGCAACCTGGTTTGCCCCTCGAGCTACGACCTGGGCGAGAAGATTCGCGTGGTCCTGCTGAGCGTGACCGAGGGCGAGGATAAACCGCTCAAGTATCCAACCATGTTCAACTCGGCCGACGCTGCGGTGATTACCAAGATGGATATCGCCGGGCCATGCGGCTTCGACCGCGAACTCGCGTTCAGGAACATCAACGAGATACGGCCGGGAATACGCATCTTCGAGACCTCAGCCAAGACCGGTGCGGGGATGCAGGAGTGGCTGGCTTATCTGGCCACAGAGCGGGGTGTGCTATAGTGTTCTGAGGTAACACTATGGAGTACCCGCCATGCCGACGCCCGCGACAACCAGCCTTAAACTCGATCTTGAACTCAAGCAGCGTGTGCAGCAGCTCGCCTCGGCGCGGAGGCGGTCGGCGCACTGGATCATGCGTGAAGCCGTCGAGCAGTATGTGAGCCGCGAAGAGAAACGCGAACAGTTCCGCCAGGACGCGCTGGCTGCTTGGAACGACTATCAGGCAACCGGCCTGCACGCGACCGCCGAGGAAGCCGACGCCTGGCTGGCCAAACTCGAAGCCGGCGAAGCCGCCGAGGCCCCTGCGTGCCACGTCTGAAGTGGTCGCCGCAAAGCCTGCGGGATGTGGCCCGGCTGCACGACTTTCTGGCTCCCAAGAACCGCGATGCGGCCAAGCGCGCCGTCAAGGCGATCCGGCAGGGCGTGAAGTTGCTCGCCAGGTTTCCAGAGATGGGCCGCCCCGTTGCGGAGTTGCCCACCGAGTTTCGCGAATGGGTGATCGAGTTTGGGAGCAGGGCGTATGTTGCCCTATATCGCTGCGACGGCAAAGAAGTTGTCATTCTTGCCGTCCGCCATGGGCGCGAGGCTGGGTACTGATAGCCACAATTACTTTGCAAGATGATAGTCTTTTCATTCATCGGGCGAACGGGCAGAAGGGGGTCAAACGATGAGCACAGCGCTTGCCAATCCAACCGAGATGATTCGGCGGGGAGCGCCCCGGCTGATCCACTCGGATGAGGAATTGGCGGAGTATACCGAAGCTCTCTTCGCCTTGACGGCAAAGGCCGATCCAACTCCGGACGAGGAAGAAGCCATCGAGCTGATGACTCTTCTGATCGACCGCTACGAGTCGGAGCACTTTCCGGTGCCGGAGGCCGAGCCTGCCGATGTGCTGCGCTTTCTGATCGAGCAGAATGGGCTCGCTCAGCGCGATGTTGCCCCGGAGTTGGGAAGCGAAAGCACCGTATCGCTGGTTCTCTCCGGCAAGCGGCAGTTGAACCGCGACCACATCGCACGGCTCAGCCGGAGGTTCAACGTCTCGCCCGCGGTTTTCTTCGGGGCAACTGCGCCGCGCTGATCGGCTATCTCGGTTTGCGGAGCAATGTTTTCTTGTCCTTTTCGCGGAAACATGTCAGACCGGAGACTGATATCCCCCCCGTCGCTTCGGTGGCCGGGCGCGAAGCCGCTCCGCAAGGGGCGGCTTCTGCATTGCTCGGCTGAATCCGCACCCCAATCCGAGCCGCGCCCTCTTGCCGCATATCGACTTCATCAAGCAGATTCGCGCCGGCGTTCTCCGCGCCTCGCAATTCCCGGCGATGATCGCCGATCGACACGGCACGTTTACCAAGCCCGCGAACTGGTTAATCTCTTGGGTGAAGAGGCCACTGCGGCTTTCTGACACTTTCGGGACCGAACCAGGGGTGCGTCTCGACATTCGGCAACAGTCTGACTTGGTCCTCGCCGCAGTAGCGAACCGTTAAAGATGGAGAAGTTTTCCGCTTGGCGCGAGGCTCCCAGGTATCGAAAACGATACCTGGGGCATCGACCTCATTTGGCCAGATTAGGACATGCAAGGCCGCAAGGATATTTGCCATCCGGGCCTTCTTTCATCGTGGGCTGCGACGAAGGATTTGCAGCAGCCGTGGCATTGGTAAGATCCCACGCCAGGAGACGTGAACTGTCCGCACTAAGAAGAATCGTGCTGTTTAAGCTGTCTTTGGGTGTAATCATCTGGTGACCCACGATGACCCCTCCCTTCGTTGCCTCAAAATATATGTAATTGAACATCATGCCGTCGGCATTGGAATTCGCTCCTTCGCTGGCTGGGGCGACGCCTATTACGCCAAGGCTCTTCGCGTCCTCCAGAGATAGGTTCTTTGCGACATTCATGCCCTCGACTGTGACGACCACACCATCATGGCCCGGTCCAACATCCCCTATCTGAGCCGGATTGTTTATGGGACCCGGATTAATCGTCTGCTTCCAATACCTTCCGCGCAATGTTCCGGTCACCTTCTTGATGAACTTGGAATCGGGATGAGCTTTGGAAAAAGCGAGGTAGGCTTGGACGGTATCCTTCAATACTGCCTGATCCCAATCCTGCTTCTCAGATGCTTCAGCAAATGGCTTCTCCAGTATGGCTCTGACCTCTACGTGTCCTCCGCCCTTTGCCGCGTCCAATGCTGTTCTTCCGTCGCTCAACTTGGCGGTGACGTCGGCCCCTTTGGCGAGCAGCGCCTGCACCACCTCCAGCTGGCCTTCCTGGGAGGCTATGTATAGCGCGGTCGCACCGTTCGACCGGGCATTGACATCCGCTCCTTTGGCAAGCAACGCCTGCACCACGTCGAGGTGGCCGTAATAGGAGGCCACAAAAAGCGCGGTCGCACCCTTGCTCGACTTTGCATCGACATTAATTCCGCTCGCGAGCAGCGTCGTGACACGGGGCAAATCACCGCTCTTGGCCGCATTGATGAGATCGTCGCCTTGCGCATTGGCCCGCGTGCTTGCTACAACGCAAGCCAATACCACCAGAATGCCCAATATCAACGATTGCTTCAGTGGTCGTGTCGCCTTCAACATCATCATAAAAACTCCTTCAATGGGGTAACGCCGGAAGTCCACCAGAAACCTGCGGGGTTTGACTTGGAAATCCAGCGTGCTGGTCAGCGTCCCTAAGCGGAACACCGCGATGCGATTGTACCATCCGGCCAGCGGATCAATTTCGGGTGATTTAGATCACACTATACGCAGCCCCCAACTCGGTATAACGTAGAAGCCATGTGCTTAGCGATTCCCGGAAAAGTAGAAGAAATCACCACCGAAGGCGGCCTTCGGATGGGGCGCGTGAACTTTGGCGGGGTGGTCAAGAAGGTCTGCCTGGACTACGTGCCTGACGTCGAAGTGGGCGACTATACCATTGTCCACGTTGGGTTTGCGCTGTCGAAGATCGATGAGGAGACAGCGTTGAAGACGCTTGAGGACTTCCGAGCCATGGGCGCGCTGGACGAGGAGCTGGGCAGCGAGGAAGAGGCGTTCGCGCGGGCGGCGGTTGCGCCGCAGTCGGCTTGCCCGGACGGTTCTTGCTCGGTAGAAGTTCACAAGACCGTCAATTGAGGCTTGTGGTTTCCCACCCTAGCCGCACAAACAAAGACGCGGCGAGGGTGGGGCACCCACTTTTATATGCATGGGAGCTGTTCGCAGGAATGAAGTATCTGACCGAGTTCCGGAACGGCGAGATTGCCCAGCGGATGGCGCGGGAGATTCATGCGCTCGCCACGCGGCCGTGGAAGATCATGGAGGTTTGCGGGGGGCAGACGCACTCCATCATCAAGAACGGGATCGACCAGATGCTGCCCGCCGGAATCGAGATGATTCACGGGCCCGGCTGTCCGGTCTGCGTTACGCCGCTGGAGCTGATCGACAAGGCGCTGGCGATTGCCGCCCAGCCGGGCGTGATCTTCTGCTCGTTTGGCGATATGCTGCGGGTTCCGGGCACCGAGGGCGATCTCTTTCAGGTCAAGGGTGCGGGCGGCGACGTGCGCGTGGTCTACTCGCCGCTGGACGCGGTGGAGCTGGCAGTGAAGAACCCCGAGAAGCAAGTCGTCTTCTTCGGCGTGGGCTTCGAGACCACCGCTCCGGCGAATGCGATGAGCGTACACCTGGCCAAGCGGCGGGGGTTGAAGAACTATTCGCTGCTCGTCTCCCATGTTCTGGTTCCGCCGGCGATTGAGGCGATTATGGGTTCGCCGGGAAACAAGGTGCAGGGGTTTCTGCTGGCTGGGCACGTGTGCAGCGTGATGGGTTACTGGGAGTATCCGCCGCTGGCCGCGAAGTACGGGGTTCCGCTCGTGGTCACCGGGTTTGAGCCGCTGGATTTGCTGGACGGCATTCGTCGGGCCGTAGCGCAACTGGAGGCCGGGCGCCACGAGGTCGAGAACGCCTATGAGCGCATCGTGACCTTTGAAGGCAACAGACCGGCGCAGAAGCTGCTCTCCGAAGTCTTCGAGGTGACGGACCGCGCGTGGCGGGGGATCGGCGTGATTCCCAGGAGCGGTTGGCGGCTGAGCGCTGCCTATCGCGAGTTCGACGCCGAGGAGCGCTTCCAGATCACGGGGATTCATACCCAGGAATCGCCGCTGTGCCGGGCTGGGGACGTGCTGCGCGGGGCGATCAAGCCGGCTGAGTGCGCGGCCTTCGGCAAGGAATGTACGCCGAGACATCCGCTGGGGGCGACGATGGTCTCCAGCGAGGGGGCTTGCGCGGCTTATTACAACTATGGGCGGTTCTTGTCGGCCGAAGAACTGGCGGGAGCGGGGTTAGCATTGTCCAAATGATAAGTTTTTTGGAGAGCGCACAATGAGAGTTCTGAGCTGCATTGTTCTGGCAACTTCTCTGCTGAGTGCTGTCGTAGGTTGCCGGAAAGCCGAATTGCCTGATTTTGTGACTGCGGATGAAAAGAACGCCATGGAGACAAACCTGTGCCTCTTCCCACATGGTAAAGGAGGCATCGGCATCATCTCCGAGAATCTTTTTGTCACTACAGGTACCAAGAGGAACGAGATTGAGTGGGGTTACGGAGAAAACTCGAAGAAATGGATAGGTCGAAAAGCATCGAAGCCAGAAGTCGTAGTTTTCTTCGAGGGCAAGGTGTGGCCGCCCCAATCCCTGCCTCATGGGTTTGATAAGAGCAAGTCTGTTGTTGTTTCTTTCGAAGAGAATAACATTCGCTTTTATGACTATGCTCATCACCAAGGAGGATATTACGAGAGACAACCTCCGGAGGAAAGATACGATAATTAGGCTCCAGTGCAAAGGCGGGCATTCCCTCAGAGGCTAAAGCCCACGTTCATTTTGCAGCATTTACGGCACGACTCAAGTCGTGCCCTTTCAAAGCTAAGCTATCAGGAGTTCAATATGTCAGAGAACGAGAGGCCCGGCATTCCGGATTTCTCGAATTGGACCTGCCCGCTGCCGCTGGCGGGCTACCCGACGATTGTGATGGGGCACGGGGGCGGCGGAAAGCTCGGCAGCGAGCTGGTGGAGCATCTGTTTCTGCCCGCGTTTCGCAATCCGGCGCTTGAAAACCTGGGCGATGCGGCGGTTCTGCATTTGCCCAGCGGCCGGCTGGCCATGACCACCGATTCGTTTGTGGTCCGGCCCTT
>Ga0181539_1002295_pt1 | contig 19319 bp, 21 predicted proteins | sample PEATcosm2014_Bin_46_FD_119767 | JGI IMG/M metagenome (GOLD analysis project Ga0181539, IMG submission 119767) | Peatland microbial communities from MTU Mesocosm Facility, Houghton, MI, USA - PEATcosm2014_Bin23_60_metaG | ecosystem: Environmental > Terrestrial > Soil > Wetlands > Peat | place... | reverse complement strand
TCGACGACGAGCAGGGCGAAAAGGTCATCAAGCTCATCGACAATCTCAACGACCACGACGACGTGCAGAACGTCTATGCCAATTTCGAGGTCTCCGATGCGCTCGTCAGCAAGATGAGCGCCTGACGCAATTTGTTTGCTGTTGGAACCGAAGCGGACATGGTGCGGGATTGGCGCTGAACGGCTCGGTAGCGATCGACCCTCATGCGACAATCGACCCTGATGCGACAATCGACCCTGATGCGACAATCGACCCTGAGGCGACATCGGCAGCCAATTTTGCTGTCATGCACGTCACCGCTCTATCGCGGCGATATGCTAGGCTGTGGCATCGGCAGGAGGGAAAGCTCATGAGGCGGCGCGAGTTCATTGCGCTTCTCGGCGCTGTGGCGGCGGCGAGACCGGTGGTGGCGCATGCACAGCCGGCGGACCAAATCCGGGTGATCGGCGTGCTCATGGGTTCACGCGACACGGACCCAGTCAGTCAGGCCCGCCTGACCGCGTTCCGCAACGCCCTTCAGGAACTCGGGTGGACCGAAGGCCGCAACGCTCGCTTCGAAGTCCGCTGGTCGGCCGGAGACATTGATCGGGTGCGCAGCTATGCGGCGGAGCTTGTGAAGCTCGCACCGGATGTCATCCTTTGCTATGGGACCTCCGCGATTGCCGCGTTGAAACCGGCGACGCATTCGATCCCGATCGTTTTCGTCATCGTCAACGACCCCGTCGCTCAGGGATATGTTCCCAATATCGAGCACCCGGGCGGCAATATCACGGGTTTCAGCTTTATCGATTATTCGATGATCGGCAAAGCGCTGGGACTGCTCAAGGAGCTGGCGCCTGCCGTGACACGAATCGGCTTCATGTTTAATCCCGACGACTATCCGTACTACGAGCTTTACCTGCGTTCGTTTCAGCAGCAGCGAGCGGCCCTATCGCTCGATGTGACGGCAATGCGCGTTCACACCGAGGCCGAAATCGAATCCGCGATCACGCCGTTCGCCGCGGTGCCGGGCGGGGGCCTCATCGCCGTGCCTAGTACGTTCAATACGGTGCATCGTCAGGCGATCATCGAACAAGCCATGCAACGCCGGCTGCCGGCAGTCTTGCCGTTCCGCGAGGCCGTCGTGGAAGGCGGTCTGATGTGTTACGGACCGGACCAGACCGACATCTTCCGCCGCTCGGCATCCTACGTCGATCGCATTCTCAAGGGCGCGAACCCCGGCGATCTTCCGGTGCAGGCGCCGATCAAGTTCGAGTTCGTCATCAACCTCAAAACCGCAAAGACGATCGGCCTCACGGTGTCGCCCAATTTGCTCGCCATCGCCGACGAGGTGATCCAGTAACTGATCGAGCATTTATTAAGTCGGGAGAGCTGCGCGCTTCACACGCTGCGTTGCAACGAAGCCTCGCGGCCAATGTCGCCGATGAGGCCAATGTCGCTCTTGGGTCAATGGACGGTTTTGGGGTTTCCCCGGCACTTCAGCAATTACCCTGAACACCGACATTTGCTTGCGCTGCAATATCCGTCGCAACGGGCCACAGCACTAAATCGCTGCGCGATAGCCCGCTGCGGCGGGCGGCATAATTGCGGGCTCGATAACCGGAACAGAGATCGTCGATGGCGGGCTTTGTTCCCTGTCGGGACCGGAATTGAGATGATCAATTCCGGTCTCCGGTCGTTTCTGTGGCGATCGTTCGGGACTAAGCGGCCTTCCTCGGTGCAGTACCCGTCGTGGGTGCAGTACCCGTCGTGGGTGGAGCGCCCGTCTTGATATCGATCGTCTTGGTGGTCTTTATAGCTTTAGCGGGCTTCTTGATGGTGAGATGCAGCACGCCCTTGTCGAAATGAGCGTCGACAGCTCCGTCCTCCGGCTCGAATGGCAGGGATATCGATCGGTAGAACGAGCCGTAGCTCCGCTCCTCGACATGCCAGTCTTTTTCGTCTTTGGTGCTCTCCACCTTTTTCTCGCCGGAAATAACCAGCTGATTGTCGTCAAGGCTGACCTTGATATCTTGCTCGTCCACGCCGGGAAGCTCGGCCGTCACTTCGAAAGCATCTTTTGTTTCCGCCACATTGATCGCCGGCGCGCCAGCCCCAATGTCGGGATAGGCCGAATTCTGATCGAAAGCACGAAGCGCGTTTTCCATTTCGCGCCGCATGGCGCGGAACGGGTCCGACAGCAGCTCTTGGCTCGTGGTCAATCTCGGAAGAAGATTCATCTGTTCACTCCATCGTGACAGCCCCCTTCCTCATCATCACAATCGACTTTTCCGGCCCTGTCGGTTTTGATCTAGCTCAAGGTCGCCGAATTATTTCGAGGCGTGAAAAGCCGGCAACAAGCGTTCAAAGCGAACCTTCTCAACGAGTAGGTTGAGGGCGCGAGTGTCCCTCCCCGCCAGGGAACAATTTGACGGATACTGAGTTGTCGAAACGGGAGGGTCATACCCATGCACATCATCCCGCATCACGCCCCGTACTTCGATCCTATCGAGATTTTGATGATTGCAGCCGGCGTCCTGCTTGTCGTCACCTTCGCCGCCGCCGTGTTCTGACCCGGGGCGCGACGCCGCGTGCAGTGCAGGGCAGCGCGTGACGGCGAGCCAGTACGCCGTCGCCGGCACTCCCCGCTCGTCAATCCGTCTTAACTCGGCGTAACGGCGGCCAAAGCATCAATGCCAGCCGAGAAGGGACGTTGCCTGCGATTTGCGAGTCCAGGCCCTCATTCAGCTCACAGCAAATAAAACCAGCGCCACGGCGGCGACCGCGAGGCCCGCGCATTTTCGCAGGTCCAGCCGTTCACGGAATATCGCGGCGCCGAGGAGGGCGGTGAAGACAAAGCTCATCTGCGCCACCGGCACCAGCACGCTCGCCGGGCCGAGCGCGAGCGCGTGCATCAGCGTCACGAAGGCGACCAGAAGCGACACGGCGGCAAGCGTGGAGTAGCGCCAAGCGCCGAGCGTTTGCAGAAAGCGCCGTTCCTGGACAAGGCGCAAGAGCGTCGCGAGCGAGCAGAACATCCAGGCCTGCGCCGCGATCATCGTCTCCGGGATGGCGCCGTGCTGCAAGCCGACCTTGTAGAAGAAATTGGTCAGCGCCATCGCCAGCGTAGCGACCAAGACGCGGGCGATGGAGCCGAACTCGACCTTGCCGAATTTGGCGCCGCTCTCGACCAGGAGGAGCCACACCGCGGCGAGCGCGCAGACAAGCGCTGCGGCTTTCGCGACGGTCAGCGTCTCGCCGAGCAGCAGGATCGCCAATGCGGCGGTGACGATGAAGTTCAGCCGGAAGATCGGCGCATTGGTGCTGACCGCGCCGCCGCGCAGGCTGCGGGCGAAATTATACGCCGCGATCAGCAGGAAAAAGCCGGCGAGCGCTCCCCACAGCGCCGACCAATGCAGTTCGAGCGTGCCGGTAAGCGCCGCATAAAGCGTGATGCCGGGACAAAACGCCCAGGCCTGCAACATGATGAATTCGCTCGCCGCGATCCCCGCCGCGGCGGCCCGCTTGTAGACGAGGTCGCCCAAGCCGAAGGCGAGCATGGCGACGAGCGCGAAGCCGAGACCGGGTGTCATGTCATTTCCGCGCTGCCGCCGTCCACGATCGGCCTCCTTAGCAAGACGGCAGCCGGTCTGCGAGCCGGGCGCGAGCATTGCGGCCATTCGCCGGGCAAAATGCTATCAACACCCTCATGGTCGGGCATCCGATTCGCATCCTCGGCATCGATCCGGGCCTCCGCCGCACCGGCTGGGGGGTGGTCGAGATTGCCGGCAATCGGCTGTCTTTTGTCGGCTGCGGCTCGGTGACGACGAACGACCGGGAGGCGCTGGCGCTGCGGCTTCTCGCCATCCATGACGGGCTGATGCGCGTGCTCGACGAATTTCGCCCCGACGAGGCGGCGGTCGAGGCGACCTTCGTCAACAAGGACGCCACTGCGACGCTGAAACTCGGCCAGGCGCGCGGCATCGCCATGGTGGTGCCCGCCAGGGCCGGCGTGCCGGTCGCCGAATATGCGCCGAACCTGGTGAAGAAAAGCATCGTCGGCGCCGGCCACGGCGACAAGGCGCAGGTGCGGATGATGATCGGCGTGCTGTTGCCCAAGGCGGATCCGAATTCGGACGATGCCGCCGATGCGCTCGCCATCGCCGTGACCCATGCGCATCACCGGCAGAGCGCGGTGCTGCACGCGGCGCTCAAGGTGGCGGCACGATGATCGGCAAACTCAAGGGCGTGATCGACAGCTACGGCGAGGACGCCGTCATCCTCGACGTCGGCGGCGTCGGCTATCTGGTGCATTGCTCGGCGCGCACCTTGCAGGAACTGCCGCGCGTCGGCGAACCGGCGACGCTGGCGATCGAGACCCACGTCCGCGAGGACCAGATCCGGCTGTTCGGCTTTTCGAGCGACGTCGAGCGCGAATGGTTCCGGCTGTTGCAGACCGTCCAGGGGGTCGGCACCAAGGTCGCGCTCGCCGTCCTCGGCACGCTGAAGCCCGCCGACCTCGCTTCCGCCATAGCGATGCGCGACAAGGCCATGGTGGCGCGCACGCCCGGCGTCGGGCTGAAGGTCGCCGAGCGCATCGTGACCGAACTGAAGGACAAGGCGCCGGCCTATACCGATGTCGATCCGGCGCTGGTGCGACTGTCCGGCGCGCTCGACGAGAAGCGGGCGCCGCGGCCTATCGCCGATGCGGTTTCGGCGCTGGTCAATCTCGGCTATGCGCAGGTGCAGGCGGCAGCCGCGATCGCCGCCGCGGCGCGCAGCGCAGGCGACGGGGCGGAGGCGACGACGCTGATCCGGCTCGGCTTGAGGGAACTGGCAAAGTGAAACGGGCGGCACGCAAACCGAAGGCGAAACTCGGCAAGGCGGACCAGGAACTGGTCGCCGCCGCGGTGGCGGCGATCAAAAGCCGCTATCGCGACGACTGGCAGGAGGTCGGCTCGGCGCTGCGCACCCGTACCGGAAAAATCTTCACCGGCGTCAATCTCGACGCTTATCTCGGCCGCATGGCGGTATGCGCCGAAGCGGTCGCGCTCGGGCGCGCCGTGGTCGACCTCGGCGATGCCGGGATCGAGACCATCGTCGCGGTGCGCCATCCGCCGCCCGGCGAGAAGAACCAGACCGTCGCGGTGGTGTCGCCCTGCGGCGCCTGCCGCGAGCTGATCTTCGACTATGACAAGAATGCGCGCGTGATCGTGCCGAACGGCAAATCGCCGGCGGTAGTACCGATCGGCGAATTGCTGCCGAACAAATATACGCGGGGGCCGGAACGGTGAGCGCGAACGCCGGATCCAAGCTGGTGACGCCGGAGCGCCGCGACGAAGACGCGGCCGAGACCAGCCTGCGGCCGCAGCGGCTGTCGGAATTCATCGGTCAGGAACAAGCGCGGAAAAATCTCGCCGTGTTCATCGAAGCGGCGCGGGCGCGGCGCGAGGCGCTCGATCATGTCTTGTTCGTCGGCCCCCCGGGGCTCGGCAAAACCACGCTGGCGCAGATCGTGGCGCGCGAGCTCGGCGTGAATTTCCGCGCCACCTCCGGCCCGGTGATCGCCAAGGCCGGCGATCTCGCCGCGCTCTTGACCAATCTCGAAGAGCGCGACGTGCTGTTCATCGACGAAATCCACCGACTCAATCCGGCGGTCGAGGAAATCCTCTATCCGGCGATGGAGGACTTTCAGCTCGATCTGATCATCGGCGAGGGGCCGGCGGCGCGCTCGGTGAAGATCGACATCGCGAAATTCACGCTGGTCGGCGCGACGACGCGGGCTGGCCTCCTCACCAATCCGCTGCGCGACCGCTTCGGCATCCCGGTGCGGCTGAATTTCTACACCGAGGCGGAGCTGGAACTGATCGTCAATCGCGGCGCGCGCGTGCTCGGCGTCGGCCTGACCGCCGACGGCTCGAACGAGATCGCGCGCCGCGCCCGCGGCACCCCGCGCATTGCCGGGCGGCTCTTGCGTCGGGTGCGCGACTTCGCCTCCGTCGCCGGCGCAGCCGCGATCGATCGCGCGGTCGCCGACACCGCACTCGCCGCGCTCGAGGTCGACGCTGCCGGCCTCGACGCCATGGACCGGCGCTATCTCACCACCATCGCGATGAATTACGGCGGCGGCCCGGTCGGGGTCGAGACGCTGGCCGCGGCGCTGTCCGAGCCGCGCGATGCCATTGAGGACATCATCGAGCCTTATCTGATCCAGTGCGGGCTTCTGCAGCGCACCCCGCGCGGCCGGCTGATGACCGGCCACGCCTTCCGCCACCTCGGCCTCGCCGAGCCGGCGCGGGATGCGGCGCAGTTCGGGTTGTTCGGGGCGGACGAGAGTGATTGATGCCTTCTGATCTTCTGGAAAGTATGCGCCGCAACCCGGCCGGCGATTGGCGTATCCGGGATGTCGAGGCGTTGTGCCTGGAGTATGGTCTTAGTTTTCGTCCGGGCAAAGGCACTTCGCATACCCATATGCGACATCCTGCGGCACGAGAGATCTTGACCATTCCGGCGCGTCGTCCAATCAAGCCGGTCTACATTCGCAAGCTGGTGCGCTATATTGATACGTACGGAGGCAGCCGATGAAACTCGAATATGCCGTGCGCATCGAGCGTTTGGCCGAGAGCGATGGCGGTGGCTATCTTGCGACAGTGCCTGACCTTCCCGGTTGCATGTCCGACGGCGAGACTCCCGAAGAAGCGCTGAAGAACGTGCAGGAGGCGATCGGTTCCTGGATCGAAGCCGCCAAAGAATGGAAAATGGACATTCCGCAGCCGTCGCCGCCGTTGGCGCGGGTCGGCTAAAGACTGTGCAACTAACCTACCAAGGCGGCTGCCATTGCGGGCGGGTGCGGTTTCGCGTGACGGCGGAGCTCACGCGCGTCACCGAATGCAATTGCTCGATCTGCGTCAAGAAGGGCTTTCTGCATCTGATCGTGCCGCCTGAGGCGTTCGAGTTGCTCAGCGGCAAGGAGGCGCTGACGACCTATCGCTTCAATACCGGCTCGGCGCAGCACACCTTCTGCGCGACCTGCGGCATCCATCCGTTCTACGTGCCGCGCTCCGACCCGGACAAGATCGACGTCAATGTGCGCTGCCTCGACGGCGTCGACCTCGCCGCGATAAAAACCCAACCGTTCGACGGCAGGAACTGGGAACAGGCGATCACGCAGCCGGTGCCGTGGCGAGAGTAATAGAATGACCGCAGTTTCCCTCGACGGCGAAATCCGCGACGGCCGCCATGTGCTCACCGTGCGCGTCTATTACGAGGACACCGATTTCACCGGCATCGTCTATCACGCCAATTATCTGCGTTACATGGAGCGCGGGCGCACCAATTATCTGCGGCTCATTGGCGCCGACCATCGCGCGCTGTTCGAAGCGACCGAACAGGAGGCGCCGGGATTCGCCTTCGTGGTGCGCTCGATGACGATCGATTTCCTCAAGCCCGCGCGCATGGACGACGTGCTCGACATCGTCACCGAGCCGGAGGAGGTGAAGGGCGCATCGACCACGGTGCGCCAGCGCGTCATGCGCGGCGAAGAATTGTTGGTCGAGGCGCGCGTGCGCGTCGCCTTCGTCTCGGGCGGGCGGGCGCGGCCGATCCCGAAGCCGTTGCGCATCGCCATGAAGGCCGATCAGGGCGCGCTTAGCGGGGCGGGTTAAATCCACTCCTCGTGTTCGTCGTACCGCGTCGGGAACATGTTGACGTACTGCACTATGCGCGGCTTCGTCCCGCGATTGGGGCTGGCGCCGTGCGGCAGCGCCTGATGCCAGATGACGAGATCGCCTGAGCGTCCGCCGATCGGGCGCGCGCCCAAGGCGTAAAGGTCCTGTCGGCGCGGATCGGCGCCGGGCGGCAACGCCTCGAGCCAGGCTTCGCCCCAGCGCTGGAAGCCCGGCACCAGCGTGAAGGCGCCCTGTTCCGGCGGCGTCTCGGTCAGATAAAGGATGCCGCCGGTGCCGAACGGGATCGGCGTCTTGACGCTGACATCCCAGTGCAGATGCGGACCCGGAAACATAAAACCCTCGCGCTCCGGCACATTGAAGCCGACGCGGTCGGTGGTGGCCCATAGATCGGCCGTGCCCCAGAGCTGGGCGAAGGCCTTGTGGATGCGCGGGGAGCGACGCACGGCCTCGAAGGCCGGGTGCTGAAAATATTGCACCATGATGCCGTGGTCGCTCGATCGATACCAGGTCTCGGGATCGTCCGGGCGGGCGCCGAGATGGCGCCAAAGCGCCTCTGCCGCCGCCGCGCATGTGGCGGCCGGAACGGCATCGTGCAGCACGACATAGCCGTGCTCGTCCCAGAAGGCGAGGTCGGCGCCCGCCAGCACGGGCTCGCTCGCCGCCACCGCGGCAAGCCACCGCGCGGTGTCCGCAGGCGGTTCGTGGCCCGCGACCGCGGCATTGATGCGCGCGACTCGCTCCGGCGCAACGCCTCCCGCGGTCGCAACGATCCAGCGCTCGAACTCATCGAAGCTTGGCGAAGCGCTGCCGAGATAGGTTGCAGTCTGCTCGAGCCCGAGACCGCTGGCATGGGTGACCAGCATGTCGAGATGGCGCTCATCCATGGACACCGGTACGAACCGGCCCTGCCGTGCCGCCATGGTTCGCGACCACATGCGCTTGAGCTGGAAGATTCCAAGCGCTCCGGTTTCGGTCGCCGGCGCCAGCCTCGGCGCTGATTTTGGCGCGGGCAACGTGTCCGTCAGGGTCATGGCCGGTATTGTGCTGAAGTACAATTAACGAATGTATATTTATTAAATAAACACCTTACGAGTGGTCACGTCAACGGCCCCGGGCAATAGTCATTTCAGGCTTTCCGGCAATCGGGGCCAAAAACCCGGAAAGTCGACGGACCGACCGGCGGCATGTAAAAGCCATTTACATGAGCTGGTCCAAAGACGACAAGGAAAGCCCGCGCGGCTATCACCACGGCAATCTCAAGGAAGCGCTGGTTCGCGCCGCGCTGGAATTGATCGCGCAGAAGGGACCGGCCGGCTTCACCTTCGCGGAGGCCGCGCGCTGGGCCGGCGTGTCGCCGGCGGCACCTTACCGGCATTTCCGCGACCGCGACGAGTTGATGGCCAACGTCGCATTGCGCGGCTTCGAGCAATTCGAGGCGGCGCTCGGGCGGGCCTGGGACGACGGCCGCCCCGACGCCCTCACCGCGCTCGACCGGCTGGGGAAGGCCTATCTTCAGTTCGCGCGTGCCGAACCGGCCTACTACTCTGCCATGTTCGAGGCTGGGATTCCGCCTGCCGTCAGTTCCGAACTGCGCGACGCGGGCGAGCGCGCCTTCGGCGTGCTGCGCGCGGCCGCCGATCGGCTGTGCGCGCAAATGCCGCCGCAGCAGAGGCCGCCGGCGCTCATGGTCGCGCTGCATATTTGGGCGATGGCTCACGGCATCGCCTCGCTGTTCGGGCGCGGCGATGCGGCGCGCCGCGCCTTGCCGATGTCGCCCGAAGAACTGCTCGAAGCCGATCTCTTGATCTATTTACGCGGCCTCGGCGTGACCGAAACCAAAGCAGGGCGTACGACTAAAGCTTAGTGCGCTTACCTCCCCCTTGACACCGCAAAAAGTGGATGTAAATGTTATTTACATTCACACGAGAGGTGCTTCATGCCGATCGCAGCAAAGCTAGATGAATTCGGGAAGCCTGCCTGGATTGCACTGATGATCCTCGGCTTTTTCGCGTGGTGGCCGGTGGGGCTCGTCATCCTGGCATTCATGATTGGGAGCGGACGAATGGGTTGTTGCAGTCACTACGGCATGAGCCGCTGGCAAAACAAAATGGAGCGCATGCAGGGCAAGATGGATCGCATGCGCAGCAAAATGGACGATCTGAGCGGCGCCGGCTCCGGCGGCGGCTGGTGGGGCGCCTCGCCGTCGAGCGGCAATCGGGCGTTCGACGATTACCGCCGCGACACGCTGCGCCGGCTTGAAGACGAGCAGCGCGAATTCAAGGAATTCCTGGAGCGGCTGCGTTTTGCCAAGGACCGGGCGGAGTTCGATCAGTTCATGGCCGAACGGCGCAGCCGTCCGGACGAAACCGGGCCGCAGCCGCAAGCGCCGGCCTGATCCGTCCGCAAGCCAAAACGTGAAAGAGAAGGGGCCGTCCATCCGCCGATGGGCGGCCCTTTCGCATGGCGGTCAAGGCGGCCATTAACGCCCCATTAAGCACAGTCAGGCTTCGTTAGGCCGAATGACCGGTGTTGCGCCCTAGTTTGGACAAGTTTCGCGAATGATTTCGGGCCGCCGGTGACGGGTCCGGCTCGGGTCCTCGCGAAATTTCGGGTCTTGGAAATTTCGGCTCTTGGTCGGCGCGCGATGCGGCGGCCCGTAACGGCCCTTTTTGGTCCCGGCGCCAGTGCGCCGCCCCGGTTCTGGCCTCGATCATGGCCTTCGATTTTGGCTCGCGCGGCCGGACCGCCGAAAGGGACGCCTCATGAATCCAGCCGACCTCGCTCCGTCGGTCGCACCATTGACGTCGTCCAACCTTTCGCTGTTCCACCTGTTCTGGCATGCCCACTGGATCGTCCAGATGGTGATCGTCGGGCTGTTGGCGAGCTCGATCTGGGTTTGGGCGATTGCCATCGATAAAACGCTGCTGTTTTCGCGGCTTCGCCGTGCCGGCGACAGCTTCGAGGAGGCCTTCTGGTCGGGCCAGTCGCTGGAGGAGCTCTATAAGGGGCTCGCTGCCCATCCGGGGCATTCGAGCGGAGCGCTGTTCGTCGCCGCGATGCGCGAATGGAAGCGCAGCCTCGAAGGCCAGGCCCGTTCCTTTGCCGGGCTGCAGATGCGCATCGAGAAAGTCATGAATGTCGCGATCGCGCGCGAAGTCGAGACGATGGAGCGGCGGCTTCTGGTCCTGGCGACGGTCGGCTCGGCGGGACCGTTCGTCGGGTTGTTCGGCACCGTTGCCGGCATCATGACGAGCTTCCAGTCGATCGCGGCCTCGCAGAATACATCGCTCGCGGTGGTTGCGCCCGGCATCGCCGAAGCATTGTTCGCGACCGCAATCGGCCTCGTTGCCGCCATTCCGGCGACGATTTTCTATAATAAGTTCTCCAGCGAGGTGAACCGGGAGGCGCAGCGGCTCGAAGGTTTCGCCGACGAGTTTACGGCGATCCTGTCGCGGCAGATCGACGAGCGCGGCTGAGGGGCAGGCGATGGCTGCAAGCATGATCAGCGCGGCATCGGCCGGCGGGGCAAAACGCCGCCGGCGGCGGCCCGTCATGAGCGAGATCAACGTGACGCCGTTCGTCGACGTCATGCTGGTGTTGCTGATCGTATTCATGGTGTCGGCGCCGCTGCTCACGGTCGGCGTGCCGATCGATCTGCCGCAGAGTCAGGCCAAGGCGCTGCAACAAGCTAATGAACCGCTGACCGTTTCGGTGAACGTCACCGGCCAGATTTACTTGCAGAACGCGGAAATCAAGCTCGACGACCTCGTTCCGAAGCTGAAAGCCATCATCGCGGCCCGCAGCGGCAATTTCGACGACCTCATCTATGTGCGCGGCGACAAGAAGGTCGACTACGGCGCGATGATGCGGGTGATGGGACGAATTTCCGGCGCCGGCTATCACCGGGTCGCGCTGGTGACCGAGGTCGAGCAGGGCGGGCAATGAAGCCGGGCTTGACCATATCGTGCATCGCGCATGCCGGCGCGCTCATATGGGGGCTGGTTGCGATTTCGGCGCACCCCATGGAATCGCCGCCGCTCGAGACCATGCCGGTGTCGTTCATCTCCGAAAAGGACTTCACCCAGCTCACCCAAGGCGTCAAGAACGCGCCGCAGCTCAAGATCGATCAGCCGAAGCCGCTCGCCGACAAGGTCGACGCGCCGAAATCGATCGATCAGCTGGCGCCGAAGGCCGCCGACAAGCCCGCGATCACGACCGATACGAGCAAGCCCAAACCCGAGCCCAAACCGGAGCCGAAACCGGCCGACAAGCCGAAGGCGCCTGAGTACAAGCCCGATCAGATCGCCGATCTGCTGAAGAAGGACGCCGCCAAAGAACCGCCGAAGAAGCCGGACGACACGGCGACGCCGCAAAAGCCGGTGCAGAACACGCCCAAATTCGACGCCAACCAGGTCGCGCAACTGCTCGACAAGCGCGATCCGCGGCGCCAGGTGGCGGCGGCCGAAACGCTCAACGCCACCGCCAATCTCGGCGCTGCGAACGGCGCGCCGGCGGCGCAGATGTCGCAAAGCGAGATCGACGCATTGCGGGCGCGCATATCGAGCTGCTGGAGCCCGCCGCCGGGCATCGATGCCAATTCGAAGCTCTATGTCGTGCTGCGGGTCCTGTTCAAACAGGACGGCACGGTCGGCGCCGACCCGGTGCTGGTCGAAGGCAGCGCATCGGCGCTGGGGCCGGCGCTCGCGGAGAGCGCCAAGCGCGCGCTCTTGTTGTGCCAGCCTTTCACCATGCTCAAGCCCGAGCATTACGACCAATGGAAAGATCTCGAGCTTAAATTCGATCCTCACGAGCTGCTCGGCGGCTGAACCCTGCGAATTCAAAAAAACCTGGCGAATTGAACATCATGACTTCCTGGCACAGATACCATCCCGCAATCACGCGCCGCCGCGCACTCGTGCTCGGCGCCGCGGTCGGCGGTGTGACGCTCCTGCCGCGTTACGCCGGCGCCGTGGTCCGTCTCGACATCACCCAGGGCAACTTCCAGCCGCTGCCGATCGCGATCCCGAAATTCATCGGCGGCACCGACGGCGACAACACCACGGCCGCGGGTGTCACCCAGATCATCAGCGCCAACCTTCAGCGCAGCGGACTGTTTGCCCCGATCGACCCGGCCGCCTTCATCGAAACCATCACCAGCGTCGACGCCGTGCCGCAGTTTCCCAATTGGCGCACGATCAACGCGCAGGCGCTCGTCACCGGCCGCGTCACGCAGCAGAACGACGGCCGGCTCAAGGCCGAGTTCCGGCTCTGGGACGTGCTCGCCGGCCAGCAGCTCTCCGGCCAGCAATATTTCACGACGCCCGACAATTGGCGCCGCATCGCCCACATCATCTCGGATGCGATCTACGAACGGCTCACCGGCGAGAAGGGCTATTTCGACAGCCGGGTCGTGTTCATCGACGAGACCGGCCCGGCGGAGCGCCGCATCAAGCGACTCGCCATCATGGATCAGGACGGCGCCAATGTGCGCTACCTCACGCGCGGCGACGACCTCGTGCTGACGCCGCGGTTCTCGCCGTCGACGCAGGAAATCACCTATATGGCCTACGGCCAGGGCGACCCGCGCGTCTACCTTTTCAACATCGAAACCGGCCAGCGCGAGATCGTCGGCAATTTCCCCGGCATGAGTTTCTCGCCGCGGTTCTCGCCCGATGGCCAGCGCGTCATCATGAGCTTGCAGGAAGGTTCGAACTCCAACATCTTCGTCATGGATTTGCGCTCCAAGGCGACGACTCGCCTGACCGATACCAAGGCGATTGATACCGGGCCGTCCTACGCGCCGGACGGGTCGCAGATTTGCTTTGAATCCGATCGCGGTGGCCATCCGCAAATCTATGTCATGGCGGCGACCGGCGGGGCGGCGCAGCGCATCAGCTTCGGCGAGGGCAGCTATTCGACGCCGGTATGGTCGCCGCGCGGCGACTACATCGCCTTCACCCGGCAGGCCAGCGGCCAGTTCGCCATCGGCGTGATGAAACCGGACGGCACCGGCGAGCGGATCCTGACCGAGGGCTTCCACAACGAAGGGCCGACCTTCGCGCCGAACGGGCGGGTCATCATGTTTTTCCGCGACCCCGGCGGCAGTGCCGGGCCGTCGTTGTTCACGATCGATATTTCCGGCCGCAACGAGCAGAAAGTTCCGACGCCGAGCTACGCCTCAGACCCGGCATGGTCGCCGCTGCTGTCGTGAGGAACTCGCCCGCATCGCCGGGCTTAGCTCCTATAGTGCTTGTGCCTCCGTCCTCGCCTTTGCGAGGAGCGAGGCGACCAAGCAAACCAGAATGGCGCCGCCGCTTGGATTGCTTCGCTTGCGCTCGCAATGACGAGTGAGCACGCGCATTCTTCCTAGGCGCCCAGCCACGGGCCGCAGGATCGCCGCATTAACGCCGTATTAACCATTGCAAAAGCTTTACGGGTATTCCGCAGCGTCGAGGGGCTTTTGCAAGGCTGCATCAAGGTTGACGGAACGTTCGTTTAACGATGGCGCTGCTAGACCCGCAACAGACCAACCATGTCCGGTCACAGTGTAAAGTATGGAGGTACCGGGATGAACATGGCGAGAATCTTGCGCGGCGCGAAATTCGCCGCCGTCGTCATGGCAACGCTCGCGATTGCGGGCTGCGCTAAACAGGCCGATCAAAGTGCCGCCTTGACCGCGACAGCGGCTCCCGGCAGCCAGCAGGACTTCGTCGTCAATGTCGGCGACCGCGTGTTCTTCGAAACCGACTCGTCCGAGCTTACGGACCAGGCGCGCGCGACGCTCGATAAGCAGGCGCAGTGGCTCAACAACTACAACCGCTACGCCTTCACCGTCGAAGGCCATGCCGACGAGCGCGGCACGCGCGAATACAATATCGCGCTTGGCGCCCGCCGCGCCGAGACGGTGCGCGAATACCTGGTCTCGCGCGGCATCTCAGCGCAACGTATGCGCACCATCTCCTACGGCAAAGAGCGTCCGGTCGCGCTGTGCAACGATATTTCCTGCTGGTCGCAGAATCGTCGCGCCGTGACCGTGCTCGATCAGAGTTCGTAGCGCGCCCAATCGCGCAACGCTCCGCGCCTGCTGGAAAAGTGATCGGCGCCGCGATGGCGCCGATTGCATTTTCATGCGAAGTTTGGCCTTGCCGACGCGGTGCCGGGCAAGCTGCCGGGATTAAATCGTCTCGATGGCGCGGCATTGATCGCATCCCTGTCCGTTGCCGCGGCCAGTTTTGCTGGCCCATTTTGATTATGGGTTCGGACATGACCCTTGCTTGGATTACCCTTGCTTGGATTACCCTTGCTCGGATTTCGCGCGCGGCGTTCGTCCTCGGTGCGGCCGTCGTCGTCGCCGGTTGCGGGCAAAGCAACCAATATGCGGCGCCGCCGCCGCCCAAGGTCACTGTCGCCGCTCCCATCGAGCAAAACGTTACGCGCTATTTCGAGGCGACCGGGAATACGGCGGCGGTCAACTCGGTCGACCTGGTCGCGCGCGTGCAGGGCTTCGTCCAGGCGATCAGCTACACCGACGGCGACTTCGTCAAAAAGGGCGCGCCGCTGTTTACGATCGAACCGCAGCCTTACAAGCTGAAAGTGGATTCCGCCAAAGCCGCCGTCGTCAGCGTCCAGGCCACGTTGACGCAGGCGCAGGCCGAATACCAGCGTCAGGCCGATCTCGTCAGCCGGCAGGTCTCGACCCAGGCCAATTACGACAAGGCGCTGGCGCAGCGCGACTCCGCGCAAGCCGACCTGCAGTCGCAACAAGCCAGCGAACAGCAGGCCGAGATCAATCTGGGTTACACCGAGGTGACGGCGCCGTTCGACGGCGTGGTGACGGCGCGTCAAGTCTCGATCGGGCAATTGGTGGGCGCCAGCACGCCGCCGACGGTCCTTGCCACCATCGTGCAGCTCGATCCGATCTGGGTGAACTTCAATGCCAGCGAGCGCGATGTGCTGCAGGTTCGCGCCAGCCTCGCCAGCCGCGGCGAGACGACGGCCGATCTGATCGGTCTTCCCGTCGAAGTCGGGCTGCAGAACGAAACCGGCTATCCGCACCAAGGCAAGCTCGACTACGTGGCGCCGAGCATCAACCCGTCGACCGGCACGCTCGCGGCGCGCGCTACTTTGGAAAACGGCGCTCGCACGCTGGCCCCCGGCTATTTCGTGCGCATTCGCGTGCCCTCGCAGCCGCGGCCGGCGCTGCTCGTCCCCGACGTGGCGCTCGGCAGCGATCAGGGCGGGCGTTACGTCCTCGTCGTCAACCAGGATAGTGTCGTCGAACAGCGCAAGGTCGAGCCCGGCCAGCTGGTCGGCGATCTGCGCGTCATCGAGCACGGTCTGGCCAAGGAGGATCGCGTCGTCGTCGGCGGCATCATGCGCGCCATTCCCGGCCAGAAGGTCGAGGCCGAACGGCATGCCGCCTCGGCCGCAAACTAGCGCATCGCGATGATCTCGAAATTCTTCATCGAGCGGCCGGTTCTCGCGAACGTTCTCGCCGTCCTGATGATTCTGATCGGCGCGGTGGCGCTCTACGACCTGCCGATCGCGCAATATCCCGATGTGGTGCCGCCGACCGTGCAGGTGACGACGCGCTATCCGGGCGCCGGGGCGCGCACGCTGATGGATACGGTGGCGCTGCCGATCGAGCAGCAGGTCAACGGCGTCGAGAACATGATCTACATGCAATCGATGAGCGCGAGCGACGGCAGCTATACGTTGACGGTGACCTTCAAGATCGGCACCAACCTCGATAATGCGCAGATTCTGGTGCAGAACCGGGTGGCGAGCGCGCTGTCGTCATTGCCGCAGGCGGTGCAGGCGCAGGGCGTCACGGTGCAGAAGCGTTCGACCGCCATTCTGCTGTTCGTCACCCTGACCTCGCCGGACGGCCGCTACGACAGCCTCTATCTCGCCAATTATGCCACGATCAATCTCAAAGACGAGCTGGCGCGGTTGCCTGGCGTCGGCAACGTCAATGTGTTCGGCGCCGGCGAATATTCGATGCGAATCTGGCTCGACCCGGAAAAACTGAAGGCGCGCAGCCTCGGCGCTCAAGATGTCGTGACGGCGCTGAAGGCGCAGAGCCAGGAGGTGACGGCGGGTCAGGTCGGCATGCCGCCGACGCCGCCCGGCGTCGACTTCCAATATACGATCGAGCTGCAGGGCCGGCTCGTCGACGTCGACGAGTACGCCAACGTCATCGTCAAGACCGGCGACAACGGCGAGGTCACGCGGCTACGCGATGTCGGCCGCATCGAGCTGGGCGCGCAAACCTACGGCCAGGCGTTCAGCCTCGACGGCAAGCCGGCGGCCGGCATCGGCATCTACCAATCGCCCGGCGCCAATGCGCTCGACGTCGAGCATGCGGTCAAGGCCAAGATGACCGAATTGACGCGGCAATTTCCCCAAGGCCTCGTCTCTTCCATTCCGTTCGACACCACGGTGTTCGTCAACGCCTCCATCCACGAGGTCTACAAGACGCTCATCGAAGCGGCGGTTCTGGTGCTGATCGTCATTCTCGTCTTCCTGCAGGATTGGCGCGCCATGCTGGTGCCGGCGACCACCGTGCCGGTGACGATTATCGGCGCCTTCGCCGCAATGTGGGCGCTCGGCTTCACCGTGAACTTTTCCACCCTGTTCGCGATCGTGCTCTCGATCGGCATCGTGGTCGACGACGCCATCGTCGTCGTCGAAGGCGCCGCGCACAATGTCGAAAAGGGCATGAGCGGACACGACGCAGCGATCCGCGCCATGAACGAGCTGCTGGGGCCGATCATCGGCATCACGCTGGTGCTGATGTCGGTGTTCCTGCCGGCGGCCTTCCTGCCGGGCCTGACCGGCCGCATGTATGCGCAATTCGCGCTGGTGATCGCGGCAACTGCGCTGTTGTCCGCCGTCAATGCGGTGACGCTCAAGCCGACGCAGGCGGCGATGTGGTTGCGGCCGCCGGTTGCGCCGGAGCGACGCAACGCCTTCTATCGCGGCTTCAACGCGATCTACGCCCGGCTCGAGCGGAACTATGCCGGGCTGATCGGCCGCATGGCGGCGCGCAGCGGCCTGATGACCCTGATTGCCTTTGCCGTCATGGCGCTCGCCTTCTTCGGTCTGGCGCGGGTGCCGACCGGCTTTTTGCCGATCGAGGACCAGGGTTATTTGTTGGTCGCGATTCAGCTTCCCGACGGCGCCGCGCTTGCCCGCACGCAAAATGCGCTGCAACAGGTTGCCGTGATCGCGGGCAAGGATGCCGGCGTCGACGAGGTGCTGACCATCGCCGGGGTTTCGGTCCTCGACAACAGCGCGACGCTGGCCAATGCCGGGGTCGCCTATGTCGTGCTCAAAGACTGGAGCGCGCGCGACGGCTTGCTTGAGATTTACGGCCGGCTCGCGCAGGCCCTTGATGCCGTCGACGCGCGGGTGATCGTGCTGCCGCCGCCGCCGATCCAGGGCATCGGCAATGCCGCCGGTTTCACCATGCAGGTGGAACTGCGCGACGGCAGCACCGATTTCGCCAAACTGCAGAGCATCACCGATACCATCGTGGCCAATGCGCAGTCGCAGAGCGCGCTGCAGCGGGTTTCGACCTCGTTCCGCGCCATCGCCCCGCAATTTCGCGTCGACGTCGATCGCGTCAAGGCGCAGACGCTGCACGTGTCGGTGGATCAGGTTTTCACGTCGCTCGCGACCTATTTCGGCTCGAGCTACGTCGCGCAATTCAACAAGTTCGGCCGCGTGTTTCAGGTTTACGCGCAGGCCGACGCGCCGTTCCGGCTGCGCCCGCGCGATATCGAAAACCTGGCCGTGCGCAACCAGGCGGGCGACATGATTCCGCTCGGCACGATGGTCAAGATCGAACCGATCGTCGGCGCGCCGTTGATCAGCCTCTACAATCTCTATCCGTCGTCGAGCGTCATCGGACTGCCGGCGGCGGGCTTCAGTTCGGGCGAGGCGATCCGGCTGATGGAGGAGAATGCCGCGGCGACGCTGCCGGCGGGGACCGGCAGCGATTGGACGGCGATGTCGTATCAGGAGAAGATCGTCGGCAATCAGATGTATTTCGTCTTCGCGATGGCGCTGCTCTTGGTTTACCTGGTGCTCGCCGGGCAATACGAAAGCTGGTATGCGCCGCTGGCGGTCATCTTGTCGGTGCCGCTCGCGCTCACCGGCCCGGTGCTGGTGCTCGAGATGCTGCACATCGACAACAACCTCTACACCCAGATCGGCATCATTCTTTTGATCGCGCTGTCGGCCAAGAATGCCATTCTGATCGTCGAGGTCGCGCGCGAGCGCCGCGTCGACGACGGCAAGCCGATCCTCGAAGCCGCGGTGGAGGCCGCCCGGGCGCGCTTTCGGCCGATCCTGATGACGTCGTTTGCCTTCATCCTCGGCGTCGCGCCGCTGGTGATTGCCACCGGCGCCGGCGCCAGTGCCCGCAAGTCGATCGGCATCACCGTGTTCTCAGGCATGATCGCCTCGACCTGTCTCGCGGTCTTGTTCGTGCCGTCGCTGTTCGTCGTGGTGCAGCGGTTCGAAGAATGGCGCGCCTCCCGCAAGAGCCCGCGCATCGTGCCGGCGGAGTAGGGAGGGGGCGCCGATCGCCATACGCGCCTTGTCGGATTACAGTCACAATTTGGACGCAGGACGGGCTATGGTAAG
>Ga0181539_1002294_pt1 | contig 19328 bp, 20 predicted proteins | sample PEATcosm2014_Bin_46_FD_119767 | JGI IMG/M metagenome (GOLD analysis project Ga0181539, IMG submission 119767) | Peatland microbial communities from MTU Mesocosm Facility, Houghton, MI, USA - PEATcosm2014_Bin23_60_metaG | ecosystem: Environmental > Terrestrial > Soil > Wetlands > Peat | place... | reverse complement strand
TGCTGGCCAAATTTCCGGCCCAGCTCGGCGGGCGCGAGCCGATGGTTCGCCGCGCCGACCTCGGCAGCAAAGGTGTGTATTACCGCGCCCTGGTCGGTCCTTTCGCCTCGATGGAACAGGCCGCCAATATGTGCTCGAGCCTCAAGGCCGCCGGCGGCAACTGCATCGTCCAAAGGAATTGACGCCGGCGCGCTTGCCCTTGAGCCGGCGCCGCGCTAAGCGGCCGAAATGCGTGCCTTCATCACCGGCCTTGCCGGACCTGCGCTCACGCTTGGGGAGCGCCAGTTCCTCAAGGAGGCCGAGCCGTGGGGCCTCATCGTCTTTCAGCGCAATATCGCCGGACCCGACGCGCTGTTCCGCCTGGTCGCCGAGTTCCGCGACGCGGTCGGCCGACAGGCCCCGGTGCTGGTCGACCAGGAAGGCGGTCGCGTGCAACGCCTCGGACCGCCGCATTGGCCGAAATATCCGCCGGGCGCCGTCTATGGCGCGCTGTTCGACCTGGATCGCGATAGCGGCCTTGCCGCGGCTCGGCTCGGTGCCCGTCTGATGGCAGCCGATTTGGCGCCGCTCGGCATCGATGTCGATTGCGCGCCGCTGGCCGACGTGCCGGTCGCGGGGGCCGATCCGATCATCGGGGACCGCGCCTACGGCACGGAACCGGACAAAGTGGCTGCGATCGCGGGCGAAATCGCCGCAGGCCTGCTCGAAGGAGGGGTCCTGCCGGTGCTCAAGCACCTGCCCGGCCACGGCCGGGCCACGGCCGACAGCCACGAACGCCTTCCAGTCGTCAGCGCCGACCGGGCGACGCTCGAAAGCACCGATTTCGCCGCATTTCGACCTCTGGCGGCGTTACCGCTGGGGATGACTGCACATGTTGTGTTCACAGCCATCGACCCGGTCGCCCCTGCCACCACGTCCGCCAATATAGTGCAGAACGTGATTCGTGATTCGATCGGCTTTCAAGGGCTCCTGATGAGCGACGATGTTTCCATGGGCGCATTATCGGGCTCGCTCGGCGAGCGTAGCAGGGCTGCCATTACGGCGGGGTGCGACATGCTGCTTCATTGCAACGGCAAGATGCCCGAAATGCTTGCGGTCGCCGCCGCAGCGCCGCCGCTGGCGGGGCAGGCGGGCCAGCGGGCCGCCGCTGCGCTGGCACTGCGTAAGCCGGCGCCGCCGATCGATCTAGCCGCGCGGCGCGCCGAATTCTTCAAACTCATCGCGGGCGCTTGGCAGCCCGCACAGGGCTCCGCATGACCGCCCAAAACATAGACACCCAAGTTTTGGAATTCGAAGCCGATCTTTCCGAGCGGGGCTCCGACGAGCCGGCGCTGGTGGTCGATGTCGAGGGTTTCGAAGGCCCGCTCGACCTGTTGTTGACACTTGCGCGGCAGCAGAAGGTCGATCTGGCCAAGATTTCCATTCTTGCGCTCGCCGACCAGTACCTCGCCTATATCGAGGCGGCGCGCAAAATGCGGCTCGAAATCGCCGCCGACTACCTGGTCATGGCGGCATGGCTCGCCTACCTGAAATCGCGTCTCTTGCTGCCCGAGCAGCATGCGCCCGAGGGCGCCAGCGCCGAGGACTTGGCCAATGCGCTCGCGCAACGGCTACGGCGGCTCGAGGCGATCCGCCACGTCGCCGACCAATTGCTCAACCGGCCGCAGCTCGGCCGCGACGTGTTCCAGCGCGGCCAGCCGGAGCCGATCGCCGAGGTCAAGCGACCGGAATGGTCGGCGACGCTCTATGATCTGCTGTCGGCCTATGCCGGACGGCGGCAGACCAAGGCGCGATCTTTCGTGCGCATGCCGAAACGCACGGTCTGGTCGCTCGCCGAGGCGCGCGAGGCGCTCGAACGCCTGGTCGGCCAGTCCATCGACTGGAGCCCGCTCGACCACTACCTCATCGCCTATCTGATCGAGCCGTCGATGATCCCGACGGTGCTGGCCTCGAGCTTCGCCGCAGCCCTCGAACTGGTGCGCGAAGGACACATCGAAGCGCATCAGCAAAGCGCTTTCGCACCGCTCTACCTTCGCAAACGGCAGAATAACGGCAACGGCGGCGTGGTTGCGGAAGTCGTTGTGGAAGCGGAAGTCGTTGAGGAAGCGGAAGTCGCTGTGGAAGCGGAATTCGCTGTGGAAGCGGAAGTCGCCGTGGAAGCGGAAGTCGTTGAGGAAGCGGAAGTCGCTGTGGAAGCGGAAGTCGCCGTGGAAGCGGAAGTCGTTGAGGAAGCGGAAGTCGCTGTGGAAGCGGAAGTCGTTGCGGAAAATGTTGCGGTCGGCGATCCGGCCGCGGAATCTGGGAATGCGTAACAAGGAGAGCGAACCAATGTCGAATGTCGCGGAGATGCGTGTAATTATCGGCGACAGGCGGGAGGACGAGGAGCCGGAGCGCGCGGAGGAGCTGCGCATCCTGGAGGCGCTCCTGTTTGCCGCCGAGGCGCCTCTCGACGAAAAGGCTTTGGCTGCGCGCTTGCCTGCCGGCACCGATGTGTATGCGCTGCTCTTGCAATTGCAGGGCGAATATGCGCCGCGAGGCGTCAACCTCGTGCGCGTCGCCGGCAAGTGGACGATGCGCACGGCGAACGATCTCGCCTGGTTGCTGACCCACGAGTCCGTGGTCACGCGCAAACTGTCGCGCGCCGCCATCGAAACGCTCGCCATCGTCGCCTACCACCAGCCGGTGACGCGTGCCGAGGTCGAGGAAATCCGCGGCGTAAGCACCTCGAAGGGTACGCTCGACGTGCTGCTCGAAACCGGCTGGGTCCGGCTGCGCGGCCGGCGCAAGGCCCCCGGGCGGCCGGTGACGTACGGAACCAACGAGGCCTTCCTGTCGCATTTCGGCCTTGAAGCCCTCACCGACCTCCCCGGCCTCGACGAACTCAAGGGCGCCGGCCTGGTCGACAGCAGCCTGCCGGCCGATTTCTCGGTCCCGGTGCCGTCCGACGACCCGGCGCTGCGCGACGATGAAGAGCCGCTCGGCCCGGAAGACCTCGACCTCGGCCTCGCGCCGGCCGCCGAGCACCGCGAGGAATAACCGTTGTTATCCTCCTCCGCCGCGCTTGGCTCCGCGGGGGAGGATGATTAACTGCCTGCGGCTCATGGGCATTGCCGCTGCGCTTGTTTTTGCCCGCCCCGACGCCTAGTTTCTGGCTCAAATCGGCATGCAGCCGCGCGCTGCTACTGTAGCTGCCACTGTAAGCGTATGGCGGACGGAGGACTTTATGGGCTCTTTGAGCATCTGGCATTGGTTGATCGTCGGCGCCGTACTCCTGCTCGTGTTCGGCGGGCGCGGTAAGGTTTCCGACCTGATGGGCGATGTCGCCAAGGGCATCAAAGCCTTCAAGAAGGGCATGTCCGACGACGACAAAGCCGAAGAGGCGCCGAAATCGGAGGCCCCGATCCGCACCATCGACCATCAGGCCTCGGCCGACATCAAGCGTCGCGCCGAATCCGAGAGCAAGGTTTGATCCTCTCGGCCCTGCCGCTCTCGCGCCGATCGCGATCGCTGATGGCATCCTCGATCTTGCAGCCTTGATCGGCGATTGCGGCGCGGCGGGCGGTGGAGCGGCCGGAGAGCATTCATGTTCGACATCAGTTGGACCGAATTTCTTCTCATCGGCATCGTTGCGCTGGTCGTCATCGGGCCGAAAGAGCTGCCCGGTGTCATGCGCTCGCTCGGACAATGGACGCGCAAGATCCGCGGCATGGCCGCCGAGTTCCAAAATCAGTTCCAGGAAGCCATGCGCGAAGCGGAAATGACCGACCTCAAGAAGCAGGTCGACGACATGGCGAGCGACATCAAGAATTACGACCCGCTCAAGACCGTGCGCGAGGACGTGGAAACCATGGGCAAGGACATCGAGAAATCCTTCGCCGAGCCGAAGCCTGCAGACGCGACCGCGGCGCCCGATCCGGCCCCGGCGGCGTTGCCGGAGACGACAGCAGCGGCCGCCCTCGCGGCGCCAGAACCGGCCGCGACGGCTGCCACGGCGGAGACGGCGACGCTCGCCGCTGAGCCGGAGCACACAGAGCGCACCGGATGAGCCGCGAAGACGAAGAGAAGGAGATCGAGGCGACCAAGGCGCCCTTGATGGAGCATCTGGTCGAGCTGCGCTCGCGGCTCATCAAGGCGCTGGCCGCGTTTTTTGTCGCCGCCATCGTCTGTTTCTTCTTCGCCAGACAAATTTTCAATATTTTGACTTGGCCCTATATCTGGATCGCGGGCCCGGAGAATTCCAAGTTCATCTATACCGGCCTGCTCGAATATTTTGTCGTGCAGCTCAAGCTGTCGCTGTTCGGCGCGGCCTTCGTCTCCTTTCCCGTAGCCGCCACCCAGATCTATATGTTCGTCGCGCCGGGGCTGTATCGCAACGAGAAGCAGGCCTTCCTGCCTTACCTCGTAGCCACCCCGATCTTCTTCGTGCTGGGCTCGATGGTCGTCTATTTCGTGGTCTGGCCGATGCTGGCGCGCTTCTCGCTCGGCATGCAGCAATTGGGCGGCCCCGGTGAGGCGTCGATCGCGTTGTTGCCGAAAGTCGAGGACTATCTCGCGCTGATGATGAAGCTGATCCTGGCTTTCGGCATCGCCTTTCAGCTGCCGGTGATCCTGACATTGCTCGGCCGCGTCGGCATCATCACCTCCGATCAGCTCAAGTCGAAACGCCGCTACTTCATCGTCATCGCTTTCGTCATCGCCGCAGTGCTGACGCCGCCCGACGTGCTGAGCCAGATGTCGCTTGCGCTGCCGCTGATCGCGCTCTACGAGGGCTCGATCTGGTCGGTGCGGATGGTGGAGAAGCGCGTCGCCGCCGAACGCGCCGCCGCCGCGGCGAAGCCCGCGGAGTGATTTACGGGTATTGTGAGTTATCGATTCGTCATGCCCGGGCTTGACCCGGGCAGCCACGTCTTGAAGCTCGACGCACAAAGACGTGGATGGCCGGAACAAGTCCGGCCATGACGCGACAAGAGCCGGCACATGCATGACATCCGATACATCCGTGACAATCCCGACGCTTTCGACGCCGCGCTGAAGCGGCGCGGGCTTGAGCCGGAATCGAAACGGCTGATCGCGCTCGACGAAGAACGCCGCACCGCGATTCAAAAGGTCGAAGCGGCGCAAGCGCGGCGCAACGCCGCTTCGAAGGAGATCGGCGAAGCCAAGAAGAACAAGGACGAGGAGAAAGCCAAGGGCCTGCTGACCGAAGTCGCCGCATTGAAGGAATCGATTCCGGCGATGGAGGCGCAGGAGAAGGCCGCCTCCAAGGCGCTCGATGACGTGCTGGCGCAAATTCCGAACCTGCCGCTCGACGAAGTGCCCGACGGCAAGGACGAGAAGGACAACGTCGAATACCATCGCTTCGGCGCCAGGCGCGACTACGCGTTCGCGCCCAAGCAGCATTTCGAGCTTGGTGAAGCACTCGGCCAGATGGATTTCGAGGCCGCCGCGAAGTTATCCGGCGCACGCTTTGTGGTTCTGAAGAAGGGATTGGCGCGGCTCGAACGCGCGCTCGGGCAATTTATGCTCGATGTCCATACCAGCGAGCCACATAACTACACCGAAGTCGCGCCGCCGATTTTGGTGCGCGATGAGATTATGTTTGGTACGGCGCAATTGCCCAAATTCAAAGACGATCAATTTGCGGCCTATCGTGAAGTTTCGCTGGAAGAAAGGATGGAGCGGGATTGGAATAGGCAGTTCGATGCCTACGTAAGCAATCGCTTTGGGAATGACCGCATTGCTGCGGCGTTGCAAATTGCGAAGGAAGGATTACCCGTTGGTGCGTTCGCATTGCTTGCTGACATCGGTGCTCAACCAACAGTGGATCGGTTTTGGCTCATCCCCACCGCCGAAGTCCCTCTAACAAACCTCGTCCGCGAATCCATCATCGATGAAGCGCAATTGCCGATGCGGCTCACGGCCTGCACGCCGTGCTTCCGGGCCGAGGCCGGCGCCGCCGGGAAGGATACGCGCGGTATGATCCGGCAGCACCAATTCACCAAGGTGGAGTTGGTCTCGATCACGACGCCGGAGCAATCCAAGGACGAGCACGAGCGCATGCTGTCCTGTGCCGAGGAAATCCTAAAACGCCTCGATCTGCATTACCGCGTCGTCACGCTGTGCACCGGCGACATGGGCTTTGCGTCACAAAAGACTTACGACATCGAGGTATGGCTGCCCGGCCAGAACATGTTTAGGGAAATCTCGTCGTGCTCGGTGTGCGGCGATTTCCAGGCGCGGCGCATGAATGCGCGCTACCGCACCAAAGAGGGCCGCGCCGTGCGCCACGTCCACACGCTCAACGGCTCCGGCGTCGCCGTCGGCCGCGCCTTGATCGCGGTGCTGGAAACCTATCAACAGGCCGACGGATCGATTGCCGTGCCGGAAGCCTTGCAGGGTTATATGGGCGGAATGAAGGTCATCGAAAAGCAATGAACCCCGCCAAAGCCATGCCTGCCAGAACAATGCCTGCCAGAACAATGCGCATCCTGGTCACCAACGACGACGGCATTCATTCGCATGGTCTCGACGTCTGCGAGCAAATCGCGCGCGCATTGTCGGACGAGGTCTGGGTGGTGGCGCCGGAACACGACCAGTCGGGCGTCGCCCATTCGCTGTCGCTCAACGATCCGTTGCGGCTGCGCCAGGTCGCCGAGCGGCGCTTCGCGGTGCGCGGCACGCCGACCGATTGCGTCATCATGGGCGTGCGTCATGTGCTCGACGGCAAGGACATCGATCTCGTCCTGTCCGGCGTCAATCGTGGCCGCAATGTCGGCGAGGACGTGATCTATTCCGGCACCGTCGCCGGCGCGATGGAGGGGGCGCTGCTCGGCATTCCGTCGTTCGCTTTGTCGCAGTCCTACAAATCGCGCAGCCACCAGCCGCCGTTCTGGGACACCGGCCTGCGCTACGGGCCCGACATGGTCCGCAAGGTGCTGGCGCAAGGCCTGCGCCACGACGTGCTGATCAACATCAATTTTCCCGACTGCCGGCCCGAGGAAGTCAAAGGCGTCACCGTATCGGCGCTGGGGCGGCGGCGGCAGGAGCGGCTTCATATCGACCAGCGCGTCGATGGCCGCGGCAATCCGTATTATTGGATCGCCTATGCGCGGCTCAACGAGGCGAAAGCGGAACACGGCACCGACATGGCGGCGCTCGAAGACCACTGCATCGCGCTTACCCCGCTCAAGATCGACATCACCGACGCTCCGACGATGGCCGGGCTCGCCGATCTGTTCGCGAAAGGGTTTTGATTTCAGCTCGCGGCCTGCGGCACCGCGGCATCGAGCGCCTGCGCCAGCGCTTCGAGCTGGAACGGCTTCTGTAAAGTGGGGCTCGTGCGATAGGCTTCCGGCACGCCGCCTTGGCCGTAGCCGCTGGCGAACACGAACGGCATGCCGCGCGCGACCAGAACCTCGACCACCGGCGTTATCACTTTGCCGTCGAGATTGACGTCGAGGAGGGCTACGTCGAACTCGGCCGCTTTGGCCAGAGCGAGCGCCTCCTCGATGCCGCCGGCTTGCGCGGCGACCGTATGGCCGAGATCCGCAAGCATGCTTTCGAGCAGCATGCGTATCATCAAATCGTCCTCGACGACGAAAACGCGCTTGCCGCTAACCGCTGTCATCGGAGCCGACATTCTCACCCCATGCTGCGATCGGACGATCACACTATGTGCGCGTTTCTTCCGGCATATCAATGGCGGCTTCCGCTGCCCTGGCGCTCGAAAAACGGCCTCCACGCTCGGATCACGTCCGCGAGCGGGCTTTTTGCGGGACATGCTGTAACGTCGAGCGGCGTCAATGGTTCCACGGCACGGCGACGATTTTCAGGCTGACGCGGCGGCGCGAGCCGGGCCCCTCCGCCTACCGCGTCGCAACCCGCAGGGCTATAAGCAGCGCAGGCATGCTCCAAGGAGGCCACAGTGACCGCCGACTCAGCAGCCGACGTCGAACGCATGGAGTTTCAGCTCGCCTTGCGCCGCCGCGGCATCAGCGACCAGGCGGTGCTGCGCGCCATGGACGAAGTGCCACGCGAGCATTTTGTCGCGCCGGGCTTTGCCGACAGTGCCTACGCCGACCAGGCGCTGCCGATCGCCTGCGGGCAGACGATCAGCCAGCCCTTCGTCGTCGCCTATATGACCGAGCAGCTCGAGGTCGCGCCGCAGCACCGCGTGCTCGAGATCGGCACCGGCTCGGGCTACCAGGCCGCGGTGCTGTCGCGGCTCGTCCGCGAAGTGGTGAGCATCGAGCGCTATCGGACGCTGGCCGAGGCGGCGCGCGGCCGCCTCAAGACGCTGGGTTATGCCAATGTGACTGTCCGCGCCGGCGACGGCATGGCCGGCGCTCCGGACCTGGCGCCGTTCGACCGCATCATGGTTACCGCCGCGGCCGAGAACATACCCGAGGCGTTAACCGCTCAGCTCGCCGTGGGTGGCAAGATGATCTTGCCGCTCGGTCCGCGCCATGATGCGCAATACATCGTCAAGCTGACCAAACAGCCGAGCGGGGAATTTATTCGCGAAAACCTGATTGCCGTGCGATTTGTGCCGTTATTGCCGGGCCATGCGCGCGAATTGTAGCCGTCAAGCCTGTAACCGCAAAGACACATGACAGACGAAATAAAAATAGTGTCCGGTACTTAAAGCCCTGTTTACCGCAACGTTGTTTATTCACTCGTCCTTTTGTTGCGTGCGAGTGAGTAACCATGTGCGCATCGCGTCGGTCGGCCGTTGGGCCGCAACTGGTTGCCATTTCGTTAATCGGCTTCCTGGCCGCTAGCTGCAGCGCCGATTCCGGGCGCTTCGCCGCGGGGTTCGGCGCCACGACTTCGTCGTCGCCGCGCGGCGACGTGACCGGGTCGATCCAGCAGACCGCTCCCACCAACCGCGTCGAAAGCCGGCCGCTGCCGCATCTGGCCAGCGCCGACGATGGCAGTTCGGGCGGCGGCCGCGGCATGGGCTCGTATCAGCCCGCGGGAAGCGATGTCACCGGCTCGGTCGCGGCGGCGCCTCCGCCGCCGGCCTGGACCTGGGAGGGTGGCAAGCCGATTACGGTCGCACCTGGCGAAACCCTCGAAATGATCGCCCGGCAGCACGGCGTTCCCGTCTCCGCCATCATGGCAACGAACAACATCGCGAGCCCGTCGGCGATCCATCCGGGACAACACCTCGTCATCCCGCGCTATCGCACGTCGTCGAGCGCGATGCTGCCGCCGCAAACCCGCATCGCCAGCACCGGGCCTTCATATGCCGCGCCGGTCGCTCCGCCGCGTAGCGCGCTGGTGGCGCCGTCCGGCGTGCACATCGTGGCGCCGGGTGAAACGCTCAGCAGCATCGCCCGGCTCTACGGCAAGCCGGTGCTGGTGCTCGCCAAGGCCAACAATATTCCGCCCTATACCATGGTGAAGGTCGGCGACCGCATCGTGATCCCGGAGATGCGGGAAGCGTCGCGGCCGGCGACGGTTGCGCCGCGCGCCGACGTGCCGCTGATGCAGCCGAGCGCTCCAAGCTACGCGAGCGCCGAATCGCCGCACAGCGCGCGGCTGGCCACGCCCGTGGCGCCGGCCGCGCCGACCGTGGAGAGCGACCCGGTCAAGACCGCGGAACCCGCGGGCTCGCTGCCGAGCTTCCGCTGGCCGGTGCGCGGCCGGGTCATCGTCGCCTTCGGGCCGAAACCGAACGGCGTGCAGAACGACGGCATCAATCTCGCGGTTCCCGAAGGCACGCCGATCAAGGCCGCCGAAGACGGCGTCGTCGCGTATGCCGGCAACGAGCTGAAGGGCTACGGCAATCTCATGCTGGTGCGCCACTCGAACGGCTTCGTCACCGCCTACGCGCATGCCGCCGATATCCTCGTCAAGCGCGGCGAAACCGTCAAACGCGGCCAGGTGATCGCGCATTCCGGCCAGACCGGCAGCGTCACCTCGCCGCAACTGCACTTCGAAATCCGCAAGGGCGCCACGCCGGTCGATCCGGCGCAGTATCTCAGCGGCGCTTAGCGGTCATTCCGGGGCGCGCGAAGCGCGCGCCCGGAATCCATATTCGCTGACCTGTGGTTATGGATTCCGGACTCGCCGCGGAGCCTGTCATCGGGCCGGCCTGCGGCCGGACCCGTTGGTGGCGATCCGGAATGACGCGCTAGGAAACTAGCCGGCCATCCTGACGCCGAGCCGGCCGGCGAGATCCTGCACATATTGCCAGGCGACGCGGCCGGAGCGCGCGCCGCGCGTCGTCGCCCATTCCAGCGCCTCGCGGCGCAACTCGTCGCCGCCGAGCGGCACGCGGTAATAGCCGATATAGGCCTCGACCATGGCGAGGTATTCGTCCTGGCTGCAGCGATGGAAACCGAGCCATAGCCCGAACCGGTCCGAGAGCGAGACTTTCTCCTCGACGGCCTCGCCGGGATTGATCGCGGTCGAGCGCTCGTTCTCCACCATTTCGCGCGCCAACAGATGGCGGCGGTTCGACGTGGCATAGAAGATCACGTTCTCCGGCCGGCCTTCGATGCCGCCTTCGAGCATGGTTTTCAGCGATTTGTAGGAGGTGTCTTCAGCGTCGAAGGAAAGGTCGTCGCAAAAAACGATGAAGCGTTGCGACGCGTGACGCAACAATCCCATCAGGTCCGGCAGCGACTCGATATCCTCGCGGTGGATTTCGATGAGCTTCAATCCGGCGGCGGGATGGGCGGCGCCGATCGTCGCGTGGGCGGCTTTGACGAGCGAGGACTTGCCCATGCCGCGAGCGCCCCAGAGCAGCGCGTTGTTGGCCGGCAGGCCGCGGGCGAAGCGCTCGGTATTCTCGACCAGGAGATCGCGCACCCGTTCGATGCCTTTGAGCAGCGACATGTCGACCCGGTTGACGCGGCGAACCGCCGCGAGCTTGCGGCCTTCGGGATGCCAGACGAAGGCCTCGGCGGCGGCAAAGTCCGGCGCCGCCGGAGGCGGCGGGGCGAGCCGTTCGAGCGCGCCGGCGATCCGGTCGAGGAGTTCGGCGCTGCCATCGCCTGTGGGGCGCCGGTACCGGACTGCGGCGGCGGCTTTTTTGGTCGGCTTTTTGGGCGAGCGCGAAGGAGATTTGGCCATGATTGCACCGGGTTGCGGCGCTTCCCTTAGCGGGGCGGGGCAATGGCCGCAAGCTTGCCCCCTCCCTTCCCTCCTCCGCTTGCGGGGGAGGGAAAGGAGGGGGCGTGCGTTGCAATTAGGCCGCCGGCGGTTATAGTCCGCGCGATTTTGCGCGCAAAAGCGGCCCCTCATCCCGGGCGGCGCGCAATCGTGCCGCCCTCGGAGGAACAATGTTCATTACGCCCGCATTTGCGCAAAGCAGTCCATTAAGTGGCCTATTCGGCGGCGACTCGGCCGGCATGATCACCTCGTTCATGCCGCTGATCCTGATTATCGTGATTATGTACTTCCTGGTGCTCCGTCCGCAGCAGCAAAAGGTCAAGCAGCACCAGGCGATGGTCAAGGCGTTGCGCCGGGGCGATACCGTGATCACCAATGGCGGGCTGGTCGGCAAGGTCACCAAGGTGGTGGACGACGACCAGATCGAAGTCGAGATCGCCGATGGCGTGCGGGTGCGGCAGATGCGCTCCATGGTGACCGAAGTGCGGGTCAAGGGCGAGCCGGTCAAGGACGAGAGCGCCGGCTGATCGTCCCTCTCCATTTCCTCCCCCGCAAGCGGGGAAGGGCAGGGAGGGGGCCGTAGCAAGGAACAGCGAAGACCATGTTGTTTTTCACGCGGTGGAAGGCGGCGGCTATTTTGCTCACGGCGCTCGCCGTGTGCCTGTGCGGCGTGCCGAATTTCTTCCCCGATCGCGTGATCAAGAACTGGCCGAGTTGGGCGCAGCGCCACGTCGTGCTCGGTCTCGACCTGCAAGGCGGCTCGCATCTTTTGCTCGAAGTCGACGCCGGCGCGGTGCGCAAGGAGCAATTGCTGGCAATCAATGACGACGTGCTGCGCGTGCTGCGGCAAGCCCGCATCCCGTTCACCGGCCGCGCCATCCGCAACAATGCCGTGGAAGTGCACATCACGCGCGACACCGACATCGACACCGCGCTCGCCAAGCTGCGCGAACTGTCGCAACCGATGTCCGGCATCCTCGGCTCGACCGGAGCGCGCAATATCGATGTCGCCAATACCGGCGGCGTCGTCACGCTGACGCCGACCGACGCGGCGGTCACCGACCGGGTGCGCCAGGCGGTCGATCAATCGATCCAGATCATCGAGCGGCGGGTCAACGAACTCGGCCTGGTCGAGCCGACCATCCAGCGCGAGGGTCTCGACCGCATCCTGGTGCAGGTGCCGGGCCTGCAGGATCCGTCCCGACTCAAGGAGCTTCTCGGCAAGACCGCGAAACTCGATTTCCGCATGGTCGATCAAACCATGACGGCGGAGCAGGCCGAGCAGGCTCGTCCGCAGGATTCCGAAATCCTCGACGGCGAGGCCGGCCAGAAATATCTGATCGAAAAACGCGTGCTGGTCTCCGGCGCCGATCTGGTCGACGCGCAGCCGGGTTTCGACCAGCGCAGCAGCGAGCCGATCGTCAGTTTCCGCTTCAATTCGTCGGGCGCGCGCAAATTCGCCGAAGCGACGCAGGCCAATGTCGGCAAGCCGTTCGCCATCGTGCTCGACAACAAGGTGATCTCGGCGCCGGTGATCCGCGAACCGATCCTCGGCGGGTCCGGCCAGATTTCCGGCAATTTCACCGTGCAATCCGCCAACGACCTCGCCATTCTGCTGCGCGCCGGCGCGCTGCCGGCGCCGCTGACCATCATCGAGGAGCGAACGGTCGGCCCCGGGCTCGGCCAGGACTCCATCAATGCCGGCGAGCACGCGGCCTATGCCGGCGCCGCCCTCGTCATCATCTTCATGTTCGTGACCTATGGGCTGTTCGGTCTGTTCGCCAATATCGCGGTCGCCATCAACGTCGCCATGATCTTCGGCGTGCTGTCGCTTCTGAGCGCCACGCTGACGCTGCCCGGCATCGCCGGCATCGTGCTCACGGTCGGCATCGCGGTGGATTCCAACGTGCTGATCTACGAGCGCATCCGCGAAGAGGTGCGCCACGGCCGCACCGCGATCAACGCCATCGACGCCGGATTTACCCGCGCGCTCGCCACCATCCTCGATTCCAACATCACCACCTTCATCGCTGCGGCGGTGCTGTTCTATATCGGCACCGGACCGGTGCGCGGCTTCGCCGTGACGCTCGGCATCGGCATTCTCACCAGCCTGTTCACCGCCTTCACGATGACGCGTCTGATCGTGGCCTATTGGATCCGCCTGTGGCGGCCCAAGGTCGTGCCGATCTGATGTTCGAACCGAAACAAACCGTTTGAAAGATCGCTCGTGCGCCTGCTCCGCATCGTTCCCGATGACACCAAATTCGACTTCATGCGCTTTCGGCGCATCAGCTTTCCGGTTTCGGCACTGTTGTCGATCGCGGCGATCGCGCTCTATTTTTTCCACGGGCTGAATTTCGGCATCGATTTCGTCGGCGGCACCTTGATGGAGGTGCAGACCAAGGCGGGTCCGGCCGATCTCGGCAAGATGCGCACCACCATCGGCGGGCTGCAACTCGGCGACTTTCAGTTGCAGCAGTTCGGCGCGCCGGACGACGTGCTGATCCGCATTTCGGAGCAGCCGGGCGGCGACGAGGCGCAGCAGGCGGCGGTGGCGAAGGTCCGCGCCGCGCTCGGCGACGGGGTGGATTATCGGCGTGTCGAGGTGGTGGGGCCGAGCGTTTCGACCGAGCTTCTGGCCTACGGCACGATCGGCCTGATGCTCGCGATCGTGGCGATCCTGATCTATCTGTGGTTCCGTTTCGAATGGCAGTTCGCGCTCGGCGCGATGATCGCCAACGTGCACGATCTGGTGCTCACCGTCGGCTTCATGTCGCTCACCCACATCGATTTCGACCTGACCAGCATCGCGGCGCTGCTCACCATCCTCGGCTATTCGCTCAACGACACGGTGGTGATCTACGACCGCATCCGCGAAATGCTGCGCCGCTATAAGCGCATGCCGATGCCCGACCTGCTCAACGCCTCGGTCAATGCGACGCTGTCGCGCTCGATCGTCACTCACGTCACCGTGGCGATGTCGCTGCTGGCGCTGCTGCTGTTCGGCGGGCAGGCCATCCACAGCTTCACCGCGACCATGATGTTCGGCGTGGTCCTGGTCGGCACCTATACCTCGGTGTTCATCGCCTCGCCGATCCTGATCTATCTCGGCGTCGGCACCAACCGCGCCGGCGGCGCCGAAGAGCCTGAAGCCCCGCCTTTGGCGCCGACTGCCGCGCCGGTGCCGGCGAAGCCCTCGACGCCGGGCCAGCGGGCGCGAGTCAGGCGCAAGTGAGGGCAGCGCCGCATCTGCCGCGTCAGGCGCTGATCGACGCGCATGGCGGCGGCGGCTTCCGCTTTGCCGATATGTCGCACCGCGGTTCGCTGCTTTGCCTGCCGGCAGGCATCTGGGCCTGGCCGGTCGCCGCGCCGGCGGATGTGACCGCCGCGAGCTTGTCGCTCCTCTTCGCCAATGCCGAGGCGCTCGATTTTTTCATCCTCGGCACCGGCAATGCGCCGTGGGTCGTGCCGGAGCCGCTGCGGACGCGGTTCCGCGACGCCGGAATTTCGGTCGACGCCATGACGACGGGGCCGGCCGTGCGCACCTATAACGTGATGTTGATGGAGAGTCGTCGCGTCGGCGCCGGATTGATTGCGATCGAATAATGCTACGATGGCGGCATGCAGGATGCATTCGCCTATTGCGCCGATCTGATCCGGCACGCCGATCGCGATCGCTTTCTTGCCGCGCTGTTCGCGCCGGCCGATCGGCGCGACGGGCTTGCGGCGCTCTATGCCTTCAATGTCGAAATGGCACGGGTGCGCGAGGCGGCGCGCCAACCGCTGCCAGGCGAAATCCGTCTGCAATGGTGGAGCGAGGTGCTCCACGGCGAGCGCCGCGAGGAGGCTGCGGCCAATCCGGTCGCGGCGGCGCTGCTGACAACGATCGAACGGCATGGGCTCGCGGCAAGCGCGTTGCGCGAGCTCATCGAGGCGCGCCGCTTCGATCTCTATGACGAGCCGATGGCAGGCCTCGCCGATCTCGAGAGCTATGCGGCAACGACATCATCGGCGCTGTTCGCGCTCGCTGCGCAAATCCTGGGGTGCGACGCGGCCGTGGCGGCGCAGCCCGCCGGGATGGCTTCCGGCATTGCCGGATTGCTCCGCGCCTTTCCGCTCCACGCCGACCGACGGCAGCTTTACGTTCCGACCGAGCTGCTCGATCGGCATGGCGCGCATGCGCACGATATTTTTGCGCGACGACCGTCCGCCGGTCTTGATGCCGCGCTGCAAGAGCTGCGCAACCTCGCCCGCCGCCATCTCGCCGCCGCGCGCGAGCACGTGATGGCGCTGCCGCCGCTGGCGCTGCCGGCCTTTCTTCCGGTCGCGCTGGTGCGGCCGTCGCTCGACCGCCTGGAGCGCGGCGACGCCTTTGCCGCCATCGAGCTGTCGCCATGGCGGCGGCAATGGCTGATCTGGCGGGCGTCGCGTAATCCGGCGCGGATTGCGGGGTGATTGTCCGGCGCGGAACGCGGCGCGCGACTCGAGAGAAAGCTCCGGCCATAACGCGGCCGGAGCGCTTATTTGAATCGATTTTGAGTTGTTCAGCGCGGGCCAGCCGGCCGGTTATTTGCCGGTCTGCGGATTTGAGCTGATTCCAAAATTGGCTCCGCCAGGACCGGCAGGGCCTTGCGTCTGGTTCGCGGGCTGCTGTCGCTGCGTCGCCGAATTATAGAGCGGCTTGGTCCGCGATGTGGTTTGCGAACTGGTCTGCGCGGCGGCCGGCGACCCACCGGACTGCGGATTTGAACTCACGCCGAAATTCAGAGCGCCAGGACCATTTTGTGCAAGCGCTGGGACGGAAGCGAACGCAACGCCAAGGCCGAGCGCGGCGATGGCGATCTGGAGATTTTTCGTATTCATCATTTCCTCCAACGGCTGCCGGAGCAGCAGGCTCCGGTTCAGGGCTGGAGAGTAATTGCGCTTAAATCAGGAAACATAGAGCTGAAGACATAGATAGGAGGCCGAAATACGTAAAGTCTGGATAAATTATACGAGGAATATACGTAGATATGTCGGATAGTTTTACAACGGATAGATAAATGACAGATTTATACTTGTAACCGCGGCGTGGCCGGCCGCTTGTGCTCCCGCCATGGCGGCGGCAATGGCTGATCTGGCGGGCGTCGAGAAATCCGGCGCGGAACGCGGGTTCACCTGGCGCTTGCGGAGCTTACGGAAGGCCGCGACACCGCAGCCGCTGTTCGGCGGCATGCCGGTGGATTATCAATTGCGACAACGCGAAGCGTGGACAAAATGCGGAAACAAGGGGGCGGAGAGGGCATGTTCAATCGTTGTCATGCATCGGTATTGGCGGTCGCGCTTGTTTGCATCGGGCTGATATCGAACCCGGTTCGGGCGCAAGACTACCCGATGCGGCCGGTCACCATCATCGTGCCGCAGCCGCCCGGCGGCGGCACCGATATCATCGCGCGCATCATCGGCAATCAGCTCTCGACCCAACTCGGCCAGCCCTTCGTCATCGAAAATCGGACCGGCGCGGGCACGGTGGTCGGCAGCGCGGCTGCGGCCAACGCGGCGCCGGACGGCTACACGCTGCTCGCCGGCCTGATCGCCAATATGGCGGTCAATCCCAGCCTGTTCGCCAACCTGTCCTACGATCCGATCCGCGATTTCACGCCGGTCGGCATGCTGGCCGAATTTCCGTTCGCGATCGTGGTCAGCAACAATTTCCCCGCGCATTCGATCAAGGAACTCATTGCGCTGGCAAAAGCGAAACCGGGCGAGATCAACTTCGCGTCCGGCGGCAACGGCACCGGCCAGCATTTGTCGACCGAGCTGTTCATGCTGCTGACCGGCACGAAAATGACCCACGTGCCCTATCGCGGCGCGGCGCCCGCGTATACCGACGTCATTTCGGGTCAAACGCCGGTCTTTTTCGACAATCTGGCGAGCGCGATGGGCCAGATCAAAGGCGGCAGCGTGCGGGCGATCGCGGTCACCGGCACCGAGCGTTCGCCGTTGTTGCCGGACGTGCCGACCGTGGCCGAGTCCGGCGTGCCCGACTACCAATATTACGTGTGGTTCGGGCTATGGGCGCCGAAAAAGACGCCGCAGCCGATCGTCGATAAACTCTATGCGCAAGTGCAAAAGGCGCTCGCCGATCCGGCGGTGAAGGACCGGATCATAGCGGATTCCGGCGTTCCGATGAAAATGCCGCTCGCCGACATCGAGCCGTTCGTGAAGGCCGAGATCGCCAAATGGGCCGACGTCGTCAAACGCGCGGGCGTGACGGTGCAGCAGTAGATTGCGTTCGCTGGCAAGTTCGGCGAAGCGGATCAGAACGCAAACCGGTCTCGCAGATTGCGCCGTTCCGAAACGATGCGGCCGACGATCGCGCGTTCGGCGTCGGTCTTGACCAGCGGCGCGATCAGGTCGAGCTGGTTCATCGCCACGAGTTCGAGAATTTCGCTGCGCACCTCGCCTTGCGCATTGCGCGGCAGAGCGTCGACGACCTGCAACTGCTCGGGTCGCGTTTCGCCGAGAAAATCGAACAGCTCGCGGTCGCTCGCGCCGCCCTCGACGAAGGCATAGAGCCCGGTGCCGGAACGGCGGTCGGGAAAGGGCACGATGGCGACGTCGCGCACCTGCGGATGCGTGCGCAGCCGCGCCGCGATCGCCGGCGCTTCGTGGACGAAGCGCATGCCGCGGCCTTCGCGGTCGGTGAAATTCAAGCCGCGGGTGATCGCGTAATAGACCTTCTTGCCGGTCGCCATCCAGGCGCGCGTGATGAAAGTCTTGCGGCCGAGCACGCGGCGCTCGGTGGCGGTGAGCGCGTCGGGCGCGTAGCGGCGCTTGTGTTTGAGAAGGTGGCGCAAATCTTCGTAGCGGGCGAGGCGGAACACGAGCCCACGGCGGCGGAAGCAGGCGGCGAGCTGGAAGTCGGTGAGATAGGCGCGGCCGTGTTCGCCATTTTGGGCATAGAGCCAGTTCTGCTCCTTGGCGAGGTCGTTATGGGCGATGCCGGCGCGATGCAGCGCCCGCAGGGCCGCCTTGGCCGAGCGGAAATACTCGGTATCGCCATAAGGCTTGGCGATATGCAGCGGCACGCCGTCGATCCAGCCGCGCACCAAAAAGCGCCGCCCGGAAAACAGCAAGGCCGGCGCGACGCCGAGCGGGCGGGCGATCGCCAGCGCACGGCGTTCGCGGCGGAACAGCTCATAGGCGAGCGGGCGGCTCCACCACGGTATCTCGTCGAGCCGTCGCAGCACGGCGTCGACCTCGCCATCGTCGCTGCGAAAGCGCCCGCGCTCGATGGTGGAAAACACGTCGCGCTTGAGCACGACACCGGAATGCCAGCGGTCGCCGAGTTCGTTCGTATCGTCATTCATGCGCGGGCTTGTAGCACAACTCCCTCGCCCCGTGCGCGAGACGAGGTCCGGGCGAGCAGAATTCCCTCGCCCCGCGTGCGGGGAGAGGGTCGGGGGAGCCTTTGCGCCGGAACTATCTCAATGGATTTATACTCCCAAATTAGTGACACGTTACTATTTCCCCGAATAAGTCCGCCTGTTACAATTCCTCATGGCCCGTCTCGCCCGCATCGTCGTGCCCGGACTGCCGCATCATGTCACCCAGCGTGGCAACCGGGGCGGCAAGATTTTCTTCGAGGACGGCGATTATGCGTTGTACCGCGATCTGTTGGCGGAGCGCTGCCGCAAGGCCGGCGTCGCGGTGTGGGCCTATTGCCTGATGCCGAACCATGTCCACCTCGTCCTGGTGCCCACGACCGCGAACGGGCTGGCGCTGGCGCTCGGCGAGACCCATCGCCGCTACACCGGCTTCGTCAATGCGCGCCTGCGCGTGACCGGACACCTGTTTCAGGGCCGCTTCGGCTCGGTGGCGATGGACGAGCCGCATCTGCTCGCGGCGATGCGCTATGTCGCGCTCAATCCGGTGCGGGCACGGCTGGTGCGCCGGGCGCGAGACTGGCCGTGGTCGAGCGTGCGCGCGCATTTGAAGGGCCGCGACGACGGCCTCGTCACGGTGGCGCCGCTCCTCGACCGCATCGCCGGCCGCTTCGCCGACCTCATTGCCACCGGACCGACGCCGGAGGAACTCGCCGCGCTCCGCGCCGCGGAAACGATCGGCCGCCCGCTCGGCGCGCCGCGGTTTCTCGATCGCCTCGAAGCCAAGCTTGGCCGCACCCTGCGGCCGGGCAAGCGCGGCAGGCCGGCGGGCGGGGGCGC
>Ga0181539_1002292_pt1 | contig 19336 bp, 16 predicted proteins | sample PEATcosm2014_Bin_46_FD_119767 | JGI IMG/M metagenome (GOLD analysis project Ga0181539, IMG submission 119767) | Peatland microbial communities from MTU Mesocosm Facility, Houghton, MI, USA - PEATcosm2014_Bin23_60_metaG | ecosystem: Environmental > Terrestrial > Soil > Wetlands > Peat | place... | reverse complement strand
GCGACGAACTTCTATGCGACGAACTTCTGTGGGGCGAACTTCTATGGGACGATCAATGTTGCTTCTCTCCCTTGTGTCCGCTTCGATTTTTGCCCATGCCCAAACCGCAAAGCCCAAACTCACATTCGATGAATTCTTCAACTCGGTCAGCTTCACCGCGGTGAAAGTGTCGCCGGATGGCAATTCCGTCGTCATCGGAACGGAAAAGGCCGACTGGGAGCAGCAGATTTTCCGCAAAGAACTCTGGCTCTATCGGATCGCGGCCGGCGGCGGAAGCCTGACGCAGTTGACGCAATCCGGCCATGACAGCTCGCCGCAATGGTCGCCTGACGGCCAGTGGATCGCGTTTCTTTCGGAACGCAAAGTTGCCGATGCCAAAGATGAAGACGCAGGGGACAGCAAAGAAAAAGAAAAAGACGTCGCCCAGCTGTTTCTGATTTCGCCGAGCGGCGGCGAGGCCTTTGCCATCACCTCAGGCGCGGAAGAGGTCCACGCCTTTGCCTGGGCTGGCGATTCGAAGGCAATCATTTTCGCTACCCGCGAACCCTGGAGCAAGCAGCAGAACGACGATCACAAGAAAGATTGGAGGGATGTGATCCGTTACCGCGGCGATGAGCGCGGCGACGTGATTTTCCGCCTCAATCTCGACGAAGCCCTGGCGCGCCACGCCGCGCTCGGGTCCAAAGAAATCCCCGACGCAGAAAAAAATTCCGGCGCCACACCCGGAGCAGTCGCCCTTGCACGCACGCCCCTGCGTGTCGAGCAAATGAGCATCTCGCACGACGGCCACCGGTTGGCTTTCGTGACTTCGTCGGTGTCCGAACGTCAGGAGAAGGTCGAGGACATCGAACTCTACCTCGTCAACCTGGCGAACAATGCAGCCGAAGCCACGCCCATCCGCCTGACCCACAACGAAGCCGTCGAACTGAATCTGGAATGGGCCCCGGATAATCGCCATCTTTTCTTTCAGGTCAACCTCGGATCGCTGGAACGAAAGTATGAGGATCCGCAACCGCGCCTCTACTGGGTCGATGCCGGCGATACCTCCGACAAAAGGCCCGAAAAACGAGAAGTCCAGCGCTGGTTCGCCGTCTACCCGGGCGAAGTCGTGCGTTACACGCCGCTTCCAGACGGCTCGGTGCTCTGCGCCTGCCGTTTGGGGACTGAGGTGCAGCTCCTATCCCAGGCTAATCCGAAAGCCGCTATCCTGAAACGCGAGGGATGGGCTGGAACCTATGAAGTCCCCGCTGCCGCGTCGCAATCGCAATCTCAATCTCAAAGCACGCGCATAGCGTTTGCATATTCGGCAACCGCGCGGCCCACGGAAGTTTACATCGCCGATGGCCCCGACAAACTGGCGCAGGCGCGACCCATCACTTCTTTCAACCAGCTGTTCGCCGAGCGAGATCTGCCCATGGCCAAGCCTTATCATTGGACGTCCGACGACGGCACGCCGGTAGAGGGCATGTTGATGTACCCGCCAGGAAAGTTTGAGACGAAGAACCTGCCGATGTTTGTGCTGATCCACGGCGGTCCGCAGGATGCCGATGGCAACCACTTCGAGGCAGATTGGTATCAGTGGGATCGTCTGGCCGCCACTGCGGGTTGGCTGGTTTTCGAGCCGAACTACCGCGGATCCACCGGCTACGGCGACAAGTTCGCGCTGCAGATCGTTCCTGAAATTGTTTCCCGGCCCGGCAAAGATATATTGACCGGCGTCGATGCGCTGGTGAAAGACGGAATTGCCGATGCGAATCAGTTGGCCGTGGGCGGGTACAGCTACGGCGGTTACATGACGAACTGGCTGATCACGCAAACCACTCGCTTTAAGGCCGCCGTCACCGGCGCCGGCGCGGTGGAGCACGTCGCCAACTGGGGCAACGATGACAGCACCTTCGACGACGCCTATTTCCTCGGCGGGCTGCCTTGGGAAACCGCCGATCGCTATCGCAGCGAAGGCGCGATTTACCAGCTCAATAAAGTCCGCACCCCGACCCACATGGTCGCCGGCGCCGACGATATTCAGGTTGCGGTGCTCGAGGACTACCTGCTCGATCGCGCTCTACACGAGCTGAATATTCCGAGTGACTTGCTGATTTTCCCCGGCGAGGGCCACGAACTCGCGAAGAATCCCTGGCACGGAAAAATCAAAGTGCGCGAAGAGTTGAAGTGGCTGGCAAAGTATGGCGGCGTGACGGGCGCGAACTAAAGCTACTCGTACGATGGAGGGTCGGGCGTCTCGCCCGTCCAGCCGGGCGGGGACGCCCGGCTCTCCATCAGCTTGCGCTCCTACCGGCGCGCAGCGGCCGTCTGCAGTTGGGCAACTTTCGCGTGCGGGGAAGTTTCCCGGTAGCGGGCGATGCCCTTATAGAGCGCTTCTGCAATTTGCTGGCGGTAAGTCGCGCTCTGCAGGTTGCGCTCGTCCGCGGGACTGCTCACGAAGGAAATCTCGGTAAGAATGGCGGGCATGGTCGTGCCCGTCAGCACGGCAAACGCCGAGTCCTTGATGCCGCGGTTGCGAATGTCTGGGCTCGTCGCGGCTAGGGTGGCGTAAAGAGAGCGCTGCACGCTTGCGGCGAGACGCTGCGATTCCTCGATTTTTTCGTGTAACGCACCGGCCGATAACGATACCGCTGTCAGCTTCGCGAAGGTTCCATCATCATGCTTTTCGACTTCCCGGGACCCTGGAGCCGAAAACAGATTCGTGTAATAGGTCTCAACGCCCCGCGATGCCGCCGAACTGCTGTAGTTGGCGTGAACGGAGACGAACAGATCGGCCTGTGCCTGGTTGGCGATGTCAGCGCGCTGATCGAGGGGTAGGTAGGTGTCGCCGTTCCGCGTGAACATTACTTCCGATCCCAATCGCGTTTGCAGCAATTTACCCAGACGCTGGGTCACGTCCAGCACGAGATCCTTTTCCAGCAATCCCTGCCGTCCAACCGTGCCCAAGTCCCAGCCGCCGTGCCCGGGGTCGAGCACGATTCGGAATTTGCCGGTTCTCGCCGGCAAAGGTTGGTCGGATGCCTTCGCCGCCAATGCCGCCATTGGAGCCGCTTTCAGCGGGGCCGGCGTCGCGTCCACTGGCGCGGAAGTCCGGTTCGGAGTCATGCGGTACGGATCCATGTGATTCGCAGCCAAAGTTTTCTCGCCGCCGCGCAGCTCCACCACCAGGCGATACGGGCTCGACTCCATGCTGACGGAGAAGTTCGATCCGCCTTTGGTGTCGAGCACGACTCGCGTTACGCCGGCGACGGGCTGCGCGATCCGCACACGCGTCAGCGAAGCATCCCCGACGTCCATCGTCTTCCCGTTCAATTCGTGCGACAGAACCGTGTCGTGCAGATCGAAGTAGATCCGCTCCGGCGACATCAAACGATGCACTTCGTAGGGAACCTGGTCTTCCATATCAATGACCACCGTGCTTCCCATGGACGAAGACCAGTGACGCACCCCGGTGATTTTTGGCAGCGCCGCCAACTTGTTTTCTGCTACGGCGGTGAGTGGCGCCGCATCGGAACCGAGCTTCGACGGATTCATCAGATTGTCGGAGACTGCGGGAACATCCGCCGGAGGCGCTGGCGGTGTCGTTACCGATTGCGGCGAGGTCGCGATCTTGATGGCTGCAATCTCTGTTGCTTCGGTCGTTGCGACCGCCGTCTTGGCATGAACCTGCATGCCCCACCACGCTCCGGCGGAAAATAATGCGGCCACGGCCACCAGACCGAGCACTACACTCAATCCCGGCCGCGAACTGCCGGGAAGAGAAAGACCCTGCAGAAATGCTAAGAAGTGAGGCGGTTCGCTCGGAGCCGTCGGCTCATCGATCTCAAATGGGATCTCAAAGGGCTCGTCCGCGATGCTACGCTCAGGCAACTCGACCAAGGCTGCGGGAACGACAACAGGCTGCGCCAGCACTGCCAGTTCGGGAGGCGGCGCAGGCGGAGCTTGCTGCGTCGCGGGTACGGGAGACGGGGCTAGCTCGGTCTCTGCGCTGGTTCTAGTAGGTTCAGGAATTCCGAGCGCCGCCGCGTCGGCAACAGCCGGCGCTGCCGCAGCCGGTTTCGCCCGCAGGACCTCGCCAGCCACATCCGACAGCCAATTGATTCGCCGATCCTGATCATTGGGCTTGAGCGCGGAAAGAATCAGCTCCGCGAACAGATCGAAACAGCGAATATCGTTATCGCTGAAAGCCCAAGCAGCTGTTGAAAACGCCTGCAGCACGCCCAGTTGCTCACGACGGCCACGCAACGGAACCAGCACGGTAGAGCGAGCTCCCATCTGGTGGGCGAAGTCCAGTTCGACGCGAGCGTCGATTTCACAATCATCCGAACGAAGAATGCGCCCCGATTCCAGACATTCCTGCAGAAACTCGGATTCGCCGATCAGGGGAACGCCGCGCTCGACGGTGAGCGGTCCGGCAACAGCGCGGCACACCATCTCCGGTCTTTCTGCCTCTGATACCTCTGCAAGCGCGACCACGATACCGTCGGCCTGCGTAATGGCCTGAGCGCGGTCGCAGATTAATTGCAGTACCTCGTCCAGGATGAAGCGTTCCGTCTCAAACAAGTCGCGATCGGAGCCGCCTGTGGCCATGCGCCGGTTCCGTATCTGCTCGTGGAGGTCCGAGAAGGCGAGTAGACCGCGCAAGGCTTCCTGGCGCGCAATCGATTCGAGGACGCGGTTGCCCTCCTGCAGCGGAGAGCCGGGGTCCCCAGCACGCCCGCTTTTGGCGTGATGGGGTGGAGAGCCGGGGTCGGCCGTCGCTTCCCAGTCAACTCGGGTTGGATTGGCACTCATGCTTGCACTGTCAGGACCACAAGAAACCAATATTAATCGTATCCGCGGCTCGTCGGAAGGCTCATTGCCGCTTTTGGTTCAACCGGCGGCTCCGGCGACTCTCACCGGCGAACGACAGCCACAACTCCAATTTCCAGCGTAATAGTCTTTTGGGCGGTACCGCAATGTCCTTTAGTACACGTCCGATTGCGTCTTTGGGATGCGCAACCGCCGCGGCCGGAGTGGGATAGCCCGCGCTGCGACCCTTCAGATTTGCCCTCGGCCTCGATTCGTCCTATCGTTAAGAAGCAGCCCCCAAAAAGAGCCCCGGAGATGTGATGACCGACCCAGTCGAGCAGGAAAAACCAGAAAAACTCAAGAAATCCAGCTGGTGGTGGCCCGCAATCGTAGCAAGCAGCCTGGCTGGCGCGGCCGTGGTGCTGTTCCGAGGCTGCTGGCACGGCAAGATGAGCTGGCCGGTTGGCGTGCAGGGATATTCCTACCAGGTTTGCCTGAGCTGCGGCGCCAAGCGGCTGTTCGACGAGAAAACCTTCAGCGCGTATGGCCCGTTCCGCTATGACCTGAACGAACTCATCGCTTGGGATAAGTCCACAAAACCGAAATCCCGTCCCGTGGCGGATGTGCAGCGCCCGGCATCATAAGTCCGACGTCATCTTCCAAAGCCCACCGAGGCTCTCGGCCAGGGCACGTCTTCACTGACGACTGAGAGCTGACAGCTTTTGCATCAAGCTAACGACCAACGACCAACGACCCTTTAGGCTCCGACCGGTTGGCCCTGGCTCTTGTACCACTCCACCGTACGGCGCAGGCCGTCCTCAAAGTTCACCAGAACCTTGTATCCCAAATGCTTTTGCGCCTGCGTGATGTCCGCCAGTGAATGTTTAATGTCCCCACCACGCTCCGGACCGTACTTGACGCTGCCCTTGTAGCCAGTCAGTTGTTTCAAAGCGTGGAAAGTTTCATTCAGCGTGGTCCGCTGGCCGGTCGCGCAGTTAAAAATGCGCCCGGCACACTCCGCCGCCGGGGCCGAGCAGGCCAGCAGATTGGCCGAGACCGCGTTGTCAATATAGGTGAAATCGCGGCTGGTTTCGCCATCGCCAAAAATCGTGGGTTGTTCCCCATGCAGCATTTGCATACTGAATTTGGCGAGTACGCCGGAGTATGCCGAAGAAGGATCCTGCCGTGGCCCGAAAATATTGAAGTAGCGCAGGCAGACGGTTTCAAGGCCATAGCAACGGTAGAACGACACCATATAAAGCTCGCTTGCCAGCTTGGCCACTGCGTACGGCGAGATCGGGTTCGGGTTCATTGCTTCATGCTTCGGAAGTGTCGGTGTATCCCCATAGGCCGAGGATGAGGCGGCATACACGACCCGCTTCACTTTCGCATCGCGCGCCGCGACCAGCACATTGACCGTGCCGTCGACATTAGCGCGGTTGCTGCCGAGCGGGTCCAGCACTGATTTCGGCACGGACGGAATGGCCGCCTCGTGCAGCACGTAGTCGACGCCAGCGCACGCCTTGTGCATGGCATCCAGATCGAGAATGTCAGCTTCGCGGAAGTCCATCCGGTTCAATACTGCGGTCAGGTTCTCGCGTCTGCCAGTGGCAAAGTTATCGATGCCCCGGACCTCGTCGCCGCGTTCCAACAGAGCGCGCACCAGCGAGGACCCGATGAAGCCGGCAGCGCCCGTCACGAGATATTTAGCCATATGTTCTTAATGATAATGGATGGATTGCCTACCTAGCACAAGACACCCTGTCACCAGAGTAACTGTCGTTCCGGAGCCCGCCAAACGGGCCGCCAGCGAATCCCTGGAGGAAGGATTCAGCGCCGGCGAACCCGTTTGGCGATCTGGTGGAACTCGTCGCGGGAGAGCAGCTGGTTTTTCCGAAAGAACTCTGTAACCCCATCGAGAAGAGTTTTCGGGTCGACCGACTGCAGGGTATCGCTCATACCGTTCTCCCGAGCCGATCTGTCATTGGAGACGGCCCGGTGCCCAGCCAGTGCGTCGAGGAGTTGCTTCAGTTGCAGTTCTTCTCCCGGTTCGATTTCCGCGAAGCCAATGCCCATGCCCAGGAAAGGATACGAAGTACGAACCGTGCCCCGAGCCTGAATCTGGATGCCGAACGACGTGAGTACAAGATCCACTTTCGTGTCGATGGGAAACGTGGTGTGCATTTCCACATAGCATCCGTGCAGGCTGATGTCGGTAAGAGTTCCCCACATGGTCACGTCGCTGCCCTGGGCTCGAAACTTCGCGCTGCCCGAACAACGAAGCCGGGGGCTTTGCCGCAGCTCTTTCCACGCGAAGCTGTCCGCATCTGTTGGCGCTCCGCCGCCGCCCTTTGCAGCTGCATCAGCGGGCGCGCTTCCGGCCACCTCTCCTTTGAGCCGGCGAAGGTAGTTCACGCTTTCGTCGCCGTCACTGGAGTCTGGCGACAAGCCGGGTTGTCCGGGATAGATATGCGGGTCCACGAGCGCCTCCGACAATATGCCTCTCTTGGTGGAATCGGAAGATTGAGGGAAAACTTTAGACCGCCGGGAATTGCGACCCCGCGGATGCCGACGGGGGTGCCGACTGGGGTGCAGACAAAGAAGCGCGAATCTCGCTCCACAATTCCTCTTTGCCGGCTCCAGTCTTGGCCGAAAATGCCACCATGGGCACCCCGGCATATGCTTGCCCGAGCGTGTGCATCGCCTGCCGCAACTCATTGCCAGACAGCCGGTCACACTTGGTGGCCACAATCACATGCGGCCGTCCTTTGGACGCCAGGAATTCCAGCAACTGGCCGTCGCTTTCCTGGGGAGCAATGTTCGAATCGACCAGCACCAGGCACAGCGCCAGGCTTGGGCGTTGGTACAGATACGGATCCACGAACCGGGCCCAGTCTTCGGAGATTTCGCGCGAAACCTTGGCGTAGCCATATCCCGGCAGGTCGGCGAACAGCAACTCGGGCCGGGGTTGCCCCGCCCTGCGGACTTCATAAAAGTTAATGCTTCGCGTGCGTCCCGGAGTATTGCTGGTGCGGGCCAGCTTTTTGCCTACCAGAGAATTGATCACGCTCGATTTCCCGACGTTCGACCGTCCGAGAAAAGCGATTTCCGGCACGCCGGGAGGAGGGAAGTGCATCAAGTCGCTTGCCGACAGCATGAAATTCGCCAGAATCCGCATGCGGACAGTTTCCAGTGTTTGGGGCGCGTATGGCAAGCGCCGCAGGAAAATAAATTTACTAGAGGCCAAGTGGGCGTTTGGGATGCACATCCTGCTCTTTGATCGGGTGCAATTTGTACCAGAGCATGAGTCCGCCCGCGATGACTAATCCAATGAGAACGCTGATCAGAAAAAACCAGCGATACGCCGGCAGCGCGATCAGCAGAACTGCTACTACAAGAACCGCGACGATTAGACCCGCCGATCCCTTCAGACTGAATCTATAGCGGCTGTCGGATTCCGGTTCCATGCTTCTATTTTAGCGCCGCTTGTAGAGAAGGGGCTTGCCCCGTCTCCCGCTGCAAATCAGAGAGATTGCCGGTGCGAGCGGAGACGCGGCAAGCCGCGTCTCTACGGGGTAGGATGATTCCGGATTCGCAGTTGCGTTATCCCGCGAGCTTGCTGAACCTACTGTCTCGCCGTAGGAATCTCCGGTGCGGGCGGTGTGGCGATAGGAGCCATGGCCTCCGCCTCCGACGGCATCTGCGGCAGTGGGCCTTCGAGCGCGACGGCCAGCACCTGGTCCATGTTGTCCACGAAGTGGAGTTTCATCGCGGTGCGCAGGTTCTCCGGGACCTCGGCTACATCCTTTTCGTTCTCCTGCGGCAAAATTACTTCGAACAATCCGGCGCGATGGGCGGCGAGAAGTTTTTCCTTCAATCCGCCGATGGGCAGCACTTTGCCGCGCAGCGTGATCTCACCGGTCATGGCGATATCGCGGCGCACCGGAATCCGGCTCAGCGCGCTGGCCAGAGCGGTGGCGATGGTGATGCCGGCCGAGGGGCCATCTTTCGGAATCGCTCCTTCGGGCACATGCACATGAATATCCAGGGTGCGGTAGAAGTCGCGGGCCAATCCGAGCCGAGCCGCCCGCGATCGAATGTAGGACATGGCAGCCTGCGCCGATTCCTGCATCACGTCGCCCAGTTGGCCGGTTAGCGTGAGCTTGCCTTTGCCGTCCACCGCCATGGCTTCCGTGCTTAGGATGGAGCCTCCCACCTCGGTCCAGGCCAGGCCCGTCACCAGACCGACTTCGCTCTTCTCGTGGGCCAGGGTGTCGCGGAACTTCAGAACGCCGAGCCAGTCGCCAATCTTTTCCGGCTGGATCGCCGCCGTGAAGCCCGCGCCTTCCTTCACCACCTTGCGCGCGACTTTGCGGCAGATGTTGCCAATTTCCCGCTCCAGGTTTCGCACTCCGGCTTCGCGCGTGTAGCCGCGAATGATCTGGCGGATGGCGTCGTCGGAGAACTGCACGTTCTTCTCCGTCAACCCCGCCTGCAACATCTGCTTCTTTACCAGAAACTGTTTCGCGATCTCGACTTTTTCCGGTTCCGTGTAGCCGTGCAGGCGCAGCACTTCCATGCGATCCTGCAGCGCGGGCGGAACCGTGTGAATCACGTTCGCGGTGGCGATGAAGAAGACCTGCGAGAGGTCGTACTCGACGTCCAGATAGTGGTCCACGAACATGAAGTTCTGTTCGGGATCGAGCACTTCGAGCAGCGCCGCCGAGGGATCGCCGCGAAAGTCCATCGACATTTTATCGACTTCATCGAGCATGAACACCGGGTTCTTGGTGCCGGCCTTTTTCATCATCTGGATGATCTGGCCGGGCAGCGCTCCGATGTAAGTGCGGCGATGGCCGCGGATTTCCGCCTCATCGCGCACGCCGCCGAGCGACATGCGCACAAACTTGCGGCCGGTCGCTTTGGCAATCGACATTCCCAGCGAAGTCTTGCCGACGCCGGGAGGTCCGACGAAGCACAGAATCGAGCCTTTGGGATTTTTTACCAACTGGCGGACGGCGAGAAATTCAAGGATGCGCTCCTTGATTTTCTCGAGGCCATAATGATCTTCGTTCAGAACTTTTTCGGCGCGTGAGATGTTGCGGATTTCCTTGGACCGCTTCTTCCACGGCACCGCCAGCAGCCAGTCGAGATAGTTGCGCGAGACCGTCGACTCCGCCGACATGGGCGGCATCGCTTCCAGCTTTTTCAGTTCCTGGATTGCCTTGTCGCGAACTTCTTTCGGCATGCCCGCGGATTCGACCTTCTTCTTCAACTCGTCGAATTCGCTCTTTTCGCCGCGGCCAAGTTCTTTTTGAATCGCTTTGATCTTTTCGTTGAGGTAATACTCTTTCTGCGCCTTCTCCATCTGCCGCTTTACCCGCGACTGGATGGTGCGGTCCATGTTCAGCTTTTCGATTTCGACGTCAAGCACGTCGCCGATCCGGTTCAATCTTTCAGCGGGATCGAAGATTTCTAGCAGCCCCTGTTTTTCTTCGATCGAGAGTTGCAGATTGGCGGCGATGGTGTCGGTCAGCTTCGCCGGATCTTCCATGCGCACGGCCGCAATCATGGTTTCGTAGTTCAGCGACTGGCAAAGCTTCACATATTGCTCGAACATGCCGGTGACGCGCTGCATGCCCGCTTCAATCTGCGCCGTCGTCTCGGTGGCATAGCGGGCGACGCGCACCGTCGCCTGCAGAAAGCCTTCAGTCTCGACGACCTGCAGGATCTTGCCGCGCTCGATGCCTTCGACCAGCACCTTGATGTTGCCGTCGGGCAGTTTCAGGCTCTGCACGATATTGACGATGGTCCCGACCTGGAAGATGTCTCCGGCCTTGGGTTCGTCGATGCTGGCATCGTGCTGGGTGGCGAGGAATATCTTCTTATCGCTGGCCAGAGCTTCTTCGAGCGCACGCACGCTCGACTCCCGGCCCACCACGAACGGCGTCATCATGTAGGGGAAGATGACCACGTCCCGAATGGGCATCATCGGCAGTTTCTTGCTTTCGAACTTTTCTTTAGGGTTCGACAACGCAGTCTCCCGTCTCTGGTCGGTGTTCGGTTGTTGGTCGTTAGTCGCTCGCCATTCGACTTAACGAACGACTAACGACTAACGACCAGTCAGCTTGCCGCTTTCTCGATCATGGCCAGCGAGACGTTCCGCTTCTCCACCATCTCGCGGGTCACTTCAAATTCCTTAACCTTCTTCTGGCTGGGCAGGTTGTACATCAGCTCCAGCATGAGTTCTTCCAGGATCATGCGCAAACCGCGAGCGCCAACTTTACGCGCCATTGCCTGGCGCGCAATCGCCCGGTTGGCGTCGTCGCTGAACTTCAGCCGCACGTTTTCGAACTCGAACAGGCGCTGGTACTGTTTCACAATCGCGTTCTTCGGGCGCGTCAGAATCTCCACCAGCGCGTCTTCATCCAGTTGCTGCAGCACTCCCATCACCGGCAGGCGCCCGACAAATTCGGGGATCAGCCCGAACTTGATCAGATCCTCCGGCTGCGCTTCCGAGACCAGCTCAAAGTTGCGCAGCGAGATCAGGCCCGCTTCGCTCTCCGTATCCTCGCCGAGGCGGAAGCCCAGAGCCTTCTTGCCCACGCGTCGGCCGATAATTTTCTCCAGGCCTACGAAGGCGCCGCCGCAAATGAAGAGGATGTTCGTGGTATCGACGGGCGTGAATTCCTGGTGCGGATGCTTGCGCCCACCCTGCGGCGGCACGTTCGCGATCGTCCCTTCCAGAATCTTGAGCAACGCCTGTTGCACGCCTTCGCCCGACACATCGCGCGTGATCGAGGGGTTCTCGTCCTTGCGTCCGATCTTGTCAATCTCGTCGATATAGATGATGCCGGTCTGGGTGCGGCTCACGTCGCCTTCGGCCGCCTGCAGAAGTTTCAGAATGATGTTCTCGACGTCCTCGCCGACGTAGCCGGCCTCGGTCAGCGTGGTCGCATCCACGATCGCGAACGGCACATCGAGCATGCGGGCGAGGGTTTGCGCCAGCAGCGTCTTGCCCGTTCCGGTCGGCCCGATCAGCAGAATATTCGACTTGGTCAGTTCCACGCCGTCGCTGGTGCGCTGGCGGTTCATGTAAATGCGCTTGTAGTGGTTATAGACGGCGACAGCCAGCTTCTTCTTGGTCTGCTCCTGTCCGATGACGTACTCGTCGAGGAACGTCTTTACTTCCTGCGGCTTCGGCAGTTGGTTCGGGACCGCAGCCGCGGGAGTCGCGGTGCGGTCGTCTTCGAGGATCGAGTTGCAGACGGCTACGCACTCGTCACAGATGTATGCCCGGGGATAGTCGCTCGGCGACGAGATCAGTTTCGCGACCGCGTCCTGCGATTTGTGGCAGAACGAACAGCGCAACATCTCGTCCGAACCCGATCTGGTTTTCACTCGACCTCACTCCTTTTCTGGTGGCCCAGCCGCGGCTGGATTCCTGCTCCAGGTTGAGATGCGGCAAGCCGCGTCTCTACATTGCTTCACGAACTGCCGATCATACCCTCTATTTCGTCTTATAGATGATATCGTCAATGATTCCGTATTCCTTCGCCTGCTGCGAGTTCATGATGAAGTCGCGCTCCACGTCCTTCTCCACTTTATCCAGCTTCTGGCCGGTGTGCTTGGCCAGTAACTGATTAGTAATCTCCCGCATGCGCAGAATTTCGCGGGCATGGATGTCAATGTCGGTCGCCTGCCCGGAGAGCCCGCCCATCGAGGGCTGGTGAATCAGGATGCGCGAATTCGGCAGCGCCAGCCGCTTCTTGGCTTCGCCCGCCGAAAGCAGCAGCGCCGCCATCGAAGCCGCCTGGCCGATGCAGATCGTGGTCACGTCGTTCTTTACGTACTGCATCGTGTCGTAAATCGCCATGCCCGCCGTAATCGACCCGCCCGGCGAGTTGATGTAGAGCTGGATGTCTTTCTCCGGGTCTTCCTGCGCCAGGAAAAGCATCTGCGCGATTACCAGGTTGGCGATATTGTCATCAATCGGCGTGCCAATAAAGATGATATTGTCGCGGAGCAGACGGGAATAAATGTCGTACGCCCGTTCGCCCCGGCCGGTCTGCTCGATCACCATCGGTACCAGCATCATTCGTGGATCTTTCTCGCTCACGTTCACCCTTTCCACACTCCTGCCCTAAAGTCGGTTTCGTCAGCTCAGGGGAGGATCGAAATGCCCGCGTCTTATCTTTACTATCAACTACGCGGACTGACGATACAGAAAATCGAGGGTCTTCTCGTTGCGGATTCTTGTCCGGATTCTATCGAGGCCCCCATCCCGTGTCAAACGAGCGCGCACTGCTTCCGACGTCTGTTTTGATTGCCTGGCCAGCGCTTCCAGTTCGTGATTCAACTCGTCGTCGCTGACCTGCACATTCTCTTCCTCCGCCACTCTTTCGAGCAGCAGCGCAGCCTTTACATCGTGAATCGCCTGCTCGCGCTGTCCCGCGCGCAGACGGTTCAAATCCATTTTCTTCATCTGCTCGGCGGTCAGACCCTGCGCCGCCAGCGCCCGCAGTCCCCGCTCGAGGCGGATGTCAACCTGTTGTTCGATCAACGAATCGGGAACTTCAAAATCGTTCCGCTGAATCAGTTCTCCCACCAGTTTTTCCTTGGCCGCGTGTTCCGCCTGGTGCTTGCGCTCGGATTCCATCTGCTCGCGAATCGCCTTCCTTACATCGTCCATGGTCTGGAATTCGCCCAGTTGCTTGGCGAACTCGTCATTCAGTTCCGGCAGGCTCTTCTGTTTGATCGACTGCACCTTCACCGCATAGGTGAACGTCTTCCCCGCCAGACGCTTGTCCTGCGTATCTTCCGGATAGTGCACGTCGAAGGTGCGCTCATCTCCGGGGCTGGTCCCGCGCAGGTGTTCGGTGAATTCCGGCATGGTATTCTTGCCGGCGATTTCGACCAGCACTTCATCCATGTGAACGGGCTGGCCTTCGCCGGACTTGGATTCGCCAGTCTTTGATTCGCCAGTCTTCGACTCGCCAGTCTTTCCTTCGTGGGATTTTTGTTCGGCCTTGGGATTGCCGTCGAGCGAGACCTGGGCGAAATCGCCATCGGCGAGGGCGCGGCCCTCCACCGGATTGAAACTGGCATGACGCTCGCGCAGATCGACGAGCGCCTGCTCCACATCCGCCTCGGAAACCGCGATCTCCGGTTTATCGGCGCGCAACTCTTTGTAGCCTTCCAGCTTGATTTCCGGCAGCACCTCAAAGGCGGCTTTGAACCGCAGCGGCTCGCCCTCGTGCAGGTGCAGGTCCGTCACCCGCGGCTGCGACACTGGATGAATGCCCAGCCTCTCGGCCTCCTGCCGGAAGTACCGCGGGATCAGCGCCTCGACCATGTCGGTCTTGATTTCTTCGGAAAAACGCTGGCGGATAATCGACGCCGGAACATGGCCGCGCCGGAAGCCGGGAATGCGCGCCACCTTCTGATATTTCTGGATCAGTGAATCGGTCTGCCGGTTGACATCCTCGACCGGAATCTCAACCTGAATCTCGCGTTTGGTGGCGCTTTCTTTGGTCTCAGTGGGGCTCACGATTACCTTTCCAGTGCGGCTGCGGCAGCAGAGTCGGGAGGAAGTTGCTCCGCTGCGACGCTAGCGCCGCAAGCTTGAGTGTAAAGACTCTCGAAGAGCAACGTCAAACGGCGGAAGGCGATGACCTACCCACCAAAGTAACGAGCGGAGGAAATTTTGTAATTTTGTAATTGGGTAATTTTGCAATTTGAAACCAGTTGGGGTTGAAATTACAAAATTACCCGATTACCAAATTACAAAATCCACGACGAAATACAATGAAGACGAATGCCTGTCTCCAATTGGCTCAAGGTTCTAAACGCCGAAGTCATCGCCTGCAGGCGCTGTCCGCGTTTGGTCGCATATCGCGAGCGAATTGCCCGCGAGAAGCGCCGCGCTTACCGCGACTGGGAGTACTGGGGCAAGCCTGTTCCCGGCTTCGGAGATCCCCATGCCCGCGTCCTCGTGCTCGGACTCGCTCCCGGCGCCCACGGCTCCAATCGCACCGGCCGCCCTTTCACCGGAGACGCCTCCGGCAACTTTATGTACCCGGTGTTGTACGAAACCGGATTCGCCAGTCAGCCGACGGCGACGGATCGGAACGATGGGCTTGTTCTGCACGATCTTTACATCACCGCCGTCGTTCGCTGCGCGCCGCCCGGCAACAAGCCTCTGCCCGAGGAACTGGCCAACTGCGCTCCCTTTCTGGAACGCGAGATCGAGGGACTGAAAGATCTGCGCGTCATCGTTGCCCTGGGAAGAATCGCGTTCGATGCCTATCTCAACTTCCTGAAGCGAAGAAAGCTGATCGCCAGCAAGCGGGATTATGAATTCCGTCACGGCGCCGAATTCGCCTTGCCCCATGGGCCCGTCCTCTTAGCTTCCTACCATCCCTCCAACCAAAACACCCAGACGGGCAAGCTAACCAAACAGATGTTCCGAAAGATTTTCAAGCGAGCGCGCGAACTGGCCGATGAATCAACGGGGCGGCGGTAAACCGACATCACTTCAAAATCCCACAAACACCGGTTCCGCTTCCAGCAGAATCCCCCACGCTTCCTGCACGCCGCGCTGGATTTCATCTTTCAGCCCGACAATATCGCTCGCCTTCGCGTCTCCCCGGTTGATCAGCGCCAGCGCATGTTTGTGCGAGATGCCGGCCGCGCCCACCGCATATCCCTTGGAAAACCCTGAGTGCTCCACCAGCCAGGCCGCCGAAACCTTGTGTTGTGCCTCTTTATGTTGCGAGCGGGCCGTGGGGTAGCTGGGAATCTCGAGTCCTTTGGATTCGGCGCGTGCCGCCAGATCTTTGAACTGCGCCTCGCTGAGCACGGGATTCTTGAAGAACGATCCGGCGCTGCGGCAATCGTCGTCGCCGGGGACAATCAGCATTCCCTTGCTTCGCCGTATTTCGCGCACTGCCTCGCGCGTTTCGGCGAGCGATGGCGGCGTCTTCCTTTCGGCAAAGTGCTTCTGCAAATCGGCATACTTCAAACTCGGAGCGCCGCCCCGCTTCAACCGGTAATTCACCCGCAGGATAATGTACCGCCCACGTTCCGTACTGTTAAAGATGCTGGCGCGATAACGGAATCCGCAAGCCGGCTTGGGCAAAACGACAATGCGGTCTTCTTTCAAATCCGGATTGCGCAAATCGAAAGCGCCCACCGATTCGACCGTATCGGCGACCTCCTGCCCATAGGCGCCAACGTTTTGCACGGGTGTGCCTCCGACGCTGCCCGGAATCCCGCTCAGGCACTCGACGCCAGCGCAATTCTGCGCGACCGCCTGGGCAACAAAGTCATCCCAGTTGACGCCCGCACCCACGCTGAAGAGCACGGCGTTACCCATGGCGTCAGTTGTACGTGGACTAGTAATGCCGCCGATCGCGATCCGGAGCACCAGTCCTGGCCAGCCGGAATCGGCGATGACGAGGTTGCTTCCCCCGCCCAGCACAAACAGCGGCAAGTCGCGGGTTTTCGCGAACTGCGCCGCCTCGCGAACGTCGTCTTCTCTCTTCAGTTCCGCAAAATAGCGTGCCGCCCCGCCCACCTGCAAGGTGGTCAGCGGCGCCAGCGGAACGTTTTCCTGAATCGTCATGAGGCTAGCTTCGCTCTATATGAAATTGAGCATCTCACGTCTGCCTGCGAAGGCATATTGAGAACGCAGCTGCATTTCGAATCGCTGCTGCGAATCAACCTCTAATGAATTGTCATCCCGCCCGGCTGGAGGTTGTGCCCTCCCCGGTTTATGCCAGCGCTGAGTAGAGACGCGGCTTGCCGCGTCTCTGGCCTTCGGTGAGCAAGCCGGAGAGCGCGTTGACTGGTCCCGTCCGTCGGGGAGCCGGCCCGTTCATTCCATCACAATTATAAGTAAGCGGCATCACAGCGCAGACCGGCTGGATTGGCGGATCATAGGCAGAAGTCGGTGCTAAGAGCCGGCGACCTCGGCCGGATTTCGGTTCCGGGAGGAAGGTGGCCGGATCGAATCCAAGCCAGCGTTGGCAAACATGTGGAGTCTTTGAATGACCACAGAACGGGATCTGACCGCAGCCTTAAGCCATGATCTGACCGAGCCGCTTACCTTGGCGCAGAGAGAAGCGCTGGAGCGCGCGGTCGTCAAAATTGTTGCGTTGGGCGCAAAGGTGGGAGTCAGTGTGGATCAGATGATTGAGTTGCTGAAGTCGGGCCTGACCGTCGGCGAACTGCTGGATTACCTGGCGGCTCGTTCCGGAGAAGTTGCCTGAAGTCGAGCTGCAGAAGTAGCCCTCCCGGAAGCGTCCCGAATTCTCACCCTTTTCGGAGTCCTGGGCTTTTAGGCGTTTGCCGCTGGGCTTGCGATTGAGTAATCTCTAGCGGTGCCATCTCGCCAGGAAATCAGCATCTCTGGAACGATGCTCGTCAGGGATTCCAACCAAGCGTCCTCCCAGCAACCGCCGCTGTGCGCGTTGATTTTTTTCGGGGTGATCGCGTTCGGCTCGATGGCTGGAGCATCCGCCCAGGAAACGCCGAAGGCGCAGACTCAGGCTCAGACCGGCGCTTCATCGGCCGACCAAGCTCCTGCCGACCAGGTTCCGAATGCCCCGTCGAAAGTGCCGGGCGTGGCCCTGTACAATCTGCTGCAGAAGAAGTCCATCGTTTTCCCGGACATCGCTGCCAGTATGGAGCGACTTTCGACGGGGCAAAAATTTAAGCTGTTCGTGGACAACAGCGTCTCCGTGCACACGCTGACCTGGGCGGCTCTGGGTTCGGCGGTCGGCCAGGCGTATGACTCTCCAACTGGCTTCGGAAAAGAGTGGGGTGGATATGGTAAACGATTCGGGTCCTCCCTGGCGCGCCAGGCGTCCAGCAATTTCTTCGGGACGTTTGTGCTTGCGTCGACGTTGCGCCAGGATCCACGTTTCTATCCGGAGATCAAACCGGGCTTCTCTCACGCGGTGAAGTATTCGGTGCAGCGGGTGTTCGTTATACGCAACGATGACGGGCGCGACGAAGTAAACTGGTCCGGGCTGACAGGTCCGCTGATGGCGGAAGGACTGGCGAATGTCTACTGGCCGGATCGCAACCGCACCGTCGGAGATACTTTCTTTCGCTATGGTCTGGATTTGGCAACTCGAGCGGGTGGAAACATGCTCCGCGAGTACTGGCCGGTATTTTACGGGAAGATCAGCCGCACGCCCTGGCCGACCGCCGGACACAACTGACCGTCCAGGAAAAAGACTGGCTTTCCTTTTCTGCACGCGCATCTAAGTGAAGAACAGCGGTCGCGGCAGAACTGTGGCTGAACTATGGCTTTACGAGCGTGGCTTTACGAGCGTGGCTGACCGAGCGTGGCTGTACGGACCGCGGCTCTACAATGATGGCTCTAGGAAACAGGAGATCGAGATTGAGGAATCGGATACTGTTGTTATTTGCTTTTTGCGGGCTCGTCGCCTCGGCTTCGGCACAATCAAATTTCAATCGTTATACCTTTAACGCCGGCGGCGGACTGGGCATCGGCCGCGACGAGGTCGCCGCCTTTGTCGGCAACTCTCCTCAATTCACGGTCGGAGGCGGCATGAACTTTACCCGCATGTTCAGCGCGGATGCCGAATACATGTACTACGACCTCGGCTTACGGCCCAGCGTGAGCCAGAGTCAGAGCCTGCCGGACGCCAGCGGACATATGCAATCGATAAGCCTCGACGGCATCGTCAACGTGCCCCGCCATCTTGGCAGATTGGGCGCATACGGAATCTTTGGCGTAGGCTTTTATCGGCGCAGCGTTTCGTTGGCGCACAGCCAGCTGCTCGAACCACCCCTAACTTGCCAGCCTACATGGACCCGCTGGTGGGGCATTAACTGCATCAACGGCGGGGTTGTGACCCCGCAAACCATCTCCTCGTTTTCCAAGGATGCGGGTGGCTTCAACTACGGCGGCGGATTGACGTACCGTCTGAACCATCTCCATCATTCCAAGCTCTACATCGAATACCGCTATCATCGCGCTTATCAAAGCGACGGCCAGACCATCGTTTCGCCCATCACGGTTGGGCTGCGCTGGTGAAGACTTCGGGCTTTTTCTGACGAACGAGATTGCACTGCTGGGCTGATCAAGCGCGGCTCACCCCGTATGCATCCAGCACATCTCGCAGCGTCACGATGCCTTCCAGCTTGTGGACATCAGCACGGCTCACCACCGGCAGGATTTGAATCTGGTTTGCGCCCATGCGTTCGAGCGCCAGATCAAGCCCTTGGTCAGGATGGACGTGCGGAAAAACCAGCGCATCCACCAACTCGCCAAGTTTCTTGTCCGCACCTTCGCCCAGCTCTCGCTCCAACCGCGCAAAGTTGATGACGCCAACTACACCTCGTCGATCCGTCACCAGCCACGTTCGCAATTCACTCGATCGAGCCCGCTCCAGCGCTTCCCGAACTGTGATCTCGGCTGGCAGCAACTGGCCGGCAGTCTGCATCACTCTTGCTACCTGACGCTGACCATATCGTCGGCGCGTCTCCGCTGAAGGCAGGTGTATGC
>Ga0181539_1002286_pt1 | contig 19378 bp, 13 predicted proteins | sample PEATcosm2014_Bin_46_FD_119767 | JGI IMG/M metagenome (GOLD analysis project Ga0181539, IMG submission 119767) | Peatland microbial communities from MTU Mesocosm Facility, Houghton, MI, USA - PEATcosm2014_Bin23_60_metaG | ecosystem: Environmental > Terrestrial > Soil > Wetlands > Peat | place... | reverse complement strand
TAATCCGCTTCATTGCCGTATGACCTGCCTTGCCTATTGCGTACCCCTGCTCGAAGGTAGTGATGAAGGGTACAGCGCCAAGATCGGCGCCGGCCGCAAAAATGTAGGGTTTTCCGGTCAGCATCAGGCCCTTTACCCCATCTTCGGCCGCCACACGATCCATCGCCTTATTAAGAGAGGCCATTGAGGCCTCGCTGAAGGTATTGGGCTTTTTGTGGTCCTGAGCGTTGTCCATCGTCATGATGGCGATCTTTCCCACCGGTGAATCGTAGAATCGCGTATGAAAAATGGTAATCGGTTCGGCCATAAAAACTCCTTGATGAATAGTGAATAGTGAATAGTGAAAGCGTTTTTACCAATCACGAATCACGAGTTACGAGTTTAAATTCTCCCAGATGGCCGTCGCCCCCTGCCCGAGGCCGACACAAAGGCTCGTAATTCCGTAGCGCACATCCGGACGTTTGGAGAAGGTGCTCATAAGATGAATGACCAGCCGGGGTCCGGAGCCTGCGAGAGGATGGCCGAAAGCTATCGCTCCTCCCATTGGATTGAGTCGTTCGTCATCGGGAAACTTCAACCCGAATTCCTTCATAAATACGATACACTGGACAGCGAAAGCTTCGTTGAGCTCTATAGCCCCAATGTCATCCATGGTGAGTCCGGCTCTTGCCAGGGCCTTCCGGGTAGAGGGAATAGGCCCGTAGCCCATGATTTCAGGCTTCACACCCGCATAGGCGTAACCCTTGAGACGCATGCGGGGGACCACGCCGATTTCGGCGGCCTTATCGGCGCTCATGAGAAGAACTCCCGCGGCCCCGTCATTGAGACCTGAAGCGTTGCCCGGCGTCACTTTCCCCTGCACCCGAAAAGGCGTCTTGAGGTCTCTTAGCCCTTCCATGCTCGTGTCCGGGCGCGGCTGCTGGTCCCGGTCGGCAACTATCCAGCCTTCCTTGGTATAGACGGTCATTGGAACTATCATCTTCTGAATCTTGCGTTCCGCATTAGCCCTGGCGGTTTTCTTCTGTGAAAACAGGGCGTACTCGTCTGACATCTCCCTGGTGATATCGGGGTACATGTCGTGCAGGTTTTCCGCTGTCTTGCCCATCACCAGAGCGTCTTCGGATACGAGCCGTTCGGTGAGAAACCGGGGATTGGGGTCACTAGTCGCCCCCATGGGATGGTGTCCCATGTGTTCGACGCCCCCAGCAATGACAACGTCGCATGCTCCCAGGGCAATTTCGGAAGCAGCGGTCGTAATAGCGGTCAGTCCCCCTGCGCACATTCTGTCCACCGAAAATCCGGCACAGCTTTCCGGCAAACCGGAAAGAATTGCGCTCGTGCGCCCAAGGGTCAACCCCTGGTCGCCTTCCTGGGTCGTTGCGCCCCAGACATTTTCTTCGACCATCTCGGGCCTGACCTTTGGATTACGGCGGAGCAGTTCCCGAATCACCTTCACCACCATGTCGTCGGCCCGTGTCTGCCAGAAATAACCTTTGTCTCCGGCACGTCCGAAGGCGGTCCTTATTCCATCAACCACCACAACGTCTCTGGCTTTCATTAGCCCGTTCTCCTTTTCTATCGCATTAGAGCCGTTCCACCGCACAGGGCGCGAAGACCTCGGAAATACGCATTAAAATGTCCGCAATCTGCGCCTCACGAGCATTCAAATCTTCACTTTAGCCCAGCGCGAATCCCTCCTCCGGGATCTCGAGTGGAGATTTGTCATTGTTCATTATTCCTCGCGCCTTTCCGGAAGCCTGGGTGAGGACCTGGTTTGCGAAAAAGCGGGCCGAGGCGATTTTGCCGAAATAAAAGGCGGCGCTGCGATTTTCGCTGAGGAGCTTCTTTCGGGAGGCTTCATCCTTCGCCCCGTGGTCCTGGTAGATTTCTTCCAGCCGGCGGTCGGCCAGATGTGCCTGCCAAATGAGCAGAAATCCCATAATTACCTCACCAAAAAGGTCCAGGTAAGGTTTGGCGTAGAGAATCGGCACGTGAAACTCGTCGGTGATGAACTTTAGTCCGAAAAATTTCGTGAGCTGAATCAGGCTTTCCTGCGCTTCGTCGTAAGTCCGGACAAGATCGCGCAGGCGGAAATTCTTCCTGACCTTGGACAGGATTTCATCGGCGGCCTTTGATGCGTTCTTGAACAACTGTCCCTGCTTGATGGTCAGTTTGCGGCCCACGAGGTCGAGCGCCTGGATCCCGTTTGTTCCCTCGTAGAGCGATGCGATCTTGCAGTCCCGCATAAACTGTTCGACAGGGTAGTCACTGCTATATCCGTAACCTCCGTAGACCTGGATCGCCGTCTCGCACACCCTGAATCCCAAATCGCTTCCTACCGATTTGCAAATTGGGATCATCAGGTCCACATACCCATCGAAAAGATCCTTCTCCTCCTGTGTTTCGGCGGTCCGGACCCGGTCTAAGCAGTAAGCGGTAAGGTACAGGAGCGCCCGCATCCCCTCGGTGCTGCTCTTCATGAACATCAGCATGCGTCTTACATCCGGGTGCTCGATAATGCGCACTCGGGGCGCATTGGCGTCCTTCATTTTTTCGATCGGGGCGCCCTGGACGCGTTCCTTGGCGTACTGCAACGCGTGCAGGTAGGCGCTGCTGGCATGAGACAACCCCTGCATTCCGGTGTTGAGCCGGGCTTGGTTCATCATCTCGAACATGATTTGCATGCCCTTGTTCTCTTCGCCCATCAGGTAACCTATGCATCGGTCGTTCTCACCGAAGTTGAGCGCGCAGGTGGCCGATCCGTGAATGCCCATCTTGTGCTCGATCCCGGCGCAGGCCACGTCGTTATCGACCAGTTCGCCGCTCTCGTTTATGAGCAGCCTGGGCACGAGAAAAATGGAAATCCCCCGGGTGCCTTTGGGTGCTCCATCGATCCGGGCGAGCACCATATGAATGATGTTTTCGGTGAGATCGTGCATCCCGGAGGAGATGAAAATCTTCTGACCGCTGATTTTGAAAGTTCCGTCCGTCTGCCGTTGCGCCCTGGTCCTGAGATTTCCAACGTCGCTCCCGGCGCCGGGCTCGGTAAGGCACATAGTCCCAGACCAATCGCCTGAGAAAAGATTTTGCATGTAAAGCTCCTGAAGCTCCGGCGTCCCGAACTTCTGGAGAAGATGCGCAGCCCCGTGTGTCAGCCCCGAGTACATGAGGAGCGACCAGTTGGCCGCGCCAAGCATTTCGATGCAGGCGTAGGTCAATACAACCGGCAAGCCCTGGCCGCCCACTTCGGGCGAGTCGGACATTGCCAGCCACCCCCCTTCCCTATAAAGCCGGTAGGGTTCGTGGAATGAGTCCGGGACCTTGACCTGCCCGTTCTCGAAACGGCAGCCCTGTTCGTCCCCTTTTTTGTTCGAAGGATAGAAAGCCTTCTCGGCCAGTTTTGCGGCCTGCTCCAGGACGAGATCGAATGTTTCCTGTGAAAAATCGGCGTAAATAGGGGACTTACACAGCTCCTCGATTCGCAACTGTTCATAGAGTACAAACTTCATGTCCCTTTCATCAACAAGCAGTTTCATTCATGTCTCCTTAACGTCGGCAGCCCCGACATAATAATTTGTTCGGTTCGTCCCCCAACCGGGCCATCCAGTGCAAGAGCGCTCACACCCTGACCGATGCCGTTGGTAAAAAGGTCCACCAGCGACCCCGTAAGGGAGATCAGGTTATATGCCATGCCGGACATCACCCAGGTTGAAACCACCTCATCCAGGGTCCCGAAAATAAGATGGGTAACCAGCCTTACCGGAAGCTCATTTCGAAACGACCCGTCACGCCGGCCGTGCTCGACGATTTCCCTGATCAAATCCAAATATTGCTGAAGTTCGCCTTTGACGTTTTCACGCATGAAACGGCTGCTCTGACGCAACTCGACCTGGAAGCAGGCAGCCATGTCCGGCTGCCTCTGGAACCCCGTCAGGTGCATGCGTACCAGACATTCAAGGCGCGATCTGCCATCTTGCTTTTCAAGGATGGCCGCGCGAAACTTCGAATTGATATCCTGCATCCTCACCTCGAAAATCGAAATGAGAAGGTCTTCCTTATTCTTGAAGTACAGGTATACCGTTCCGGGCGCAACTCCAGCCTCACTGGCTATTTGGGAGACCTTGGCCTTAAAGAAGCCCTCATGCGCAAACACCTTGACGGCTGAGTCGAGGATCCTGAGGCGTTTATCGCCTTTTTTCAAGCGCATGGTAAATCCCTTGGAAATGGTTTCAAAAGTCACAACGGGCCGATCAATTTTGAATGCAAGGCGCAGTGGATCTTTGACCGGCAGATGAGAAAAAGAGCTACCACAATCGAGAGAAGGGGACTGGAACCGGCCGTTTGGAGTTGAGCCAAAGCGACTATGGCGCCATCCCAATTCTATAATGAATGAACCGTCATTCATTATAGAATACAACGTATACCGCCTTTTGTCCAATTGTCAAGAAGAATTTTGAGAAGAGAATTTTAGGAACACGGAAGGAACAGTTTCATCCTTCCGGCCTCCGCCTGCCAGGTTATCATGAGTTGACTCAAATCAGCCATCCTACTGAGATAGACTTATTGAAAATAAGGCTATCTCAGTACGCCTCGCCTCATTCATCGGCGTGCATTCGCACCAACCGAAATGTACCTGTGCGCATTACAAAACTTTACCCTATCCGCCCCATCCCACAGTACAAATCATTCTCGTATGATAGATTTATATAATACCCTGCTCGAAAAAAAATGCGCCTGACATGATAAGAGCGGCGACCGTGCGCTCGGCCATGCAGAACGCACAGACATTAAACGTGGTGCGTTTGAAGGCAATCCAAACGTTAAGCGCATCAGAAAGTGAAGTTACAATGGTGTAAAGGTCTCGCTTCGCAGGGCTTCGCCCTACTGCACTTTGTGAAGTGGGCTTGCCAGCCCTCCCATAACGACATGTGAGCGCGTAGCGCGGAGGCCGACCGCTCATTCTCGACGGCCCGCCCACCCACCCGCGAGACGGGGCGTTCGCGGGATGCCTTCTCATTTAGCGTCGCAAAATTGGGCGCCACGCTTCGCGCTGGACTCTACCTGTGCGCGCGTCGGCAGTGTGAGTCAATGCAACCATAAGGGCGCAGGATTTGAGGTGATAGATGCGCACAGGAAAGTCTGAAAGGCGCCGTGCGGCTCCTGGATCAGTGCTCATCCACCCCGCTGAGCCCCTTCATCCGTGGTCTATCATTTGCGGTGGGCTGTTGCGGGGCGCCTTTTGCTTACATTATCGAGACCAAAGTGAATAGCACTCTCTACATGTAGAGCGTTCTATACATACACTGATAACCTTGGGTAATCTCAGTAATTATTGAGAGGCGCGCTCAAGTTGGGGTAGCGCTTTCTATGCGCACGGCCGGGTCGTTAAAATAGACTATACACTACATACATTACACAATGCTTCAAAAAGTAAAGAAAGTGACAATAGCTAAGGTCAGGGGATAACCACTTCGCGCCCTTAGTGCAAGCACTTCGTGCGCTTCGTGGTAAAACCCGCGCCAGCCCACATTGGACCGCGTCTTTCAGACGCGGTGGGATGGACTGCGGGTGGCCTCCCTCAAGGGGCAATCACTGGTCCAAAGGCCCACGGGACTCAATGCACTGCCGTTTACGGGCATATGAGCCCCAATCGGGCAAAAATCCTGGCAGGGTAATTGCTAATTTAAGCGCATGCAACCAAAAGGAAGATTACAGGGTGTGCCGGATTAATATGAGACCTGGAGGAGAAATAGTGATGGGCGTACAAAAAGTGATGGTTGTCGGGGCGGGATTGATGGGCAGCGGGATCGCTCAGGCCTGTGCCCAGGCGGGTATTGAGGTCCTGATAACCGATGCGGCCGAACAAGCGCTCGGTAAGGCGATGCAAAACATCACATGGTCTGTGGGCAAGCTGGTTGAGAGGGGGAAACTGTCCGAGGACGCGGACACTATCGTGAAGCGAATCAGGGTGGCAAGGGGCTTTGAGGACGCAGTGGGAGCGGACATCGTTATCGAGGCTGTTTTCGAGAAAATCGAGGTGAAGCAGGATATCTTCAAAAAGCTCGATGAGACCTGCCGGAGTGATGCCCTGATTGCGAGCAACACTTCCGCCATTCCCATCACGGAACTGGCGTCCGTAACCCAGCGCCCGGAACGAGTCCTTGGCATTCATTTTTTTAGCCCGGTGCCGATGATGCAGGCAGTCGAGGTGATACGGGGGATTTGCACCAGCGATGAAACAATGCAGAAAGGCAGGGCGTTCGTTTTACAAATCGGCAAGGAGCCAATTACCGTAAACCGTGACGTCGCCGGATTCGTTATCAATCGTATAAATATGCCATCGAATATCGAGGCCATGAGGCTGGTTGAAGAGGGCGTGGCAACCCCGGAAGATATCGATAAGGGACTGCGTTTGGCATCGGGCCGGAAGATGGGCATTTTTGAAACGGGCGATATGGTGGGATTGGACGTGTCATACGGGGCCATGATGGCATGCTACAGGGAAACAGGTGACCCGCGCTTCTATCCTCCACTTTTGCTTCGAAGGAAGGTCAAGGCCGGCCATCTCGGGCGAAAAACCGGTAAAGGCTGGTACGAGTACAATGAAGACGGGACGAAAAAAACGGTGCAGTAATCCAGCACGTAGGCATGGCACAGCTTCATCGCGCCCGCCATCTGCGGATTTTTGTCCGCGACCTTAGACTTTGTATAAGGAGATTGCACGACTATGTCACACTACAAGGTAAACCCGAGGGATATTTTTTTCATTTTAAAGGAGCAGATCGGCTACGGGAAACTTTGCGAGATCGAGCGTTACCGCGAACTCGACGAAGCAACCCTTGATATGCTGGTCAACCAAGCCCTGAAGTTCGCCAGGACTGAAATTTCTCCCCTGCAGGAAATCGGCGAGAAATGGGGCGCCATTTATGAAAACGGACAGGTCAGGTGCGCGCCCGAGTTCAAGAAAGCTTTTGAAGTTTGCGCCGAAAATGGTTGGGTGGCGCCGTCGGAGGACCCCGAATACGGCGGACAGGGATTTCCGCGCATGATGAGCGTCGTTATCAATGATTTCATGTACGGGGCGTGCCAGGCTTTCAATATGGCCCCGAGCCTTACCCATGGCGCAGGACACCTAATCGAAAGCTTCGGGACGGAGGAACTCAAGCAACTATACGTCGCCAACATGTATTCCGGCAAATGGGCCGGGACCATGGCCCTTACCGAGCCGAACGCCGGGTCCAACCTTGCCGCCCTGAAGACCACGGCTTACAGGGAGGGGGACCATTTCAAGATCAAGGGCAACAAAATATTCATCTCCTGGGGCGATCACGATCTCACCGAGAACATCATTCACCTTGTATTGGCCCGGATCGATGGCGCACCTGAGGGGGTCCGGGGGATTTCACTCTTTGTCATCCCCAAAATCAGGGTCCTGCCCGATGGGTCGTTGGGGGAGCCAAACGATGTGCTTTGCGGGGGTGTCGAGAAAAAACTCGGTTTGCATGCCTCTCCCACCGCCCAGCTCATCTTCGGTGATAATGGCGCATGCATCGGATATCTTTGCGGCGAGGAAAACAAAGGCCTGGCCTGTATGTTTCAGATGATGAACTCCGCCCGCATCAATACAGGCGTCAGCGGTATGACCCTGGCCAGCACGGCCTACCAGAACGCGTTGCAGTACACCACCGAACGCATCCAGGGCGGAGCCCTGGATAGAAAGAAGCCCGGGTCTGTGCCTATTATAGACCATCCCGACGTCCGGCGCATGCTGCTCTGGATGAAGGCCATGGTGGACGGCATGCGCTCCTTGCTCTATACATGCGCCTATTGGGTGGAGCTTTCCTCAGGGCTTCCTGACGGTAAGGAGAAGGTGCATTACCAGAATCTTGTTGATTTCATGACCCCTATAGCTAAGGCTTACTGCTCGGATATGGGCTTCCGCGTATGTGAGACAGCCATACAGTGCCTGGGTGGATATGGCTTTTGCAGTGATTATCCCCTGGAGCAGTACCTCAGAGATGCAAAAATCATGTCTCTCTATGAGGGTACAAATGGGATCCAGTCCATGGACCTGATGGGACGCAAGATGAAGATGGATGGCGGAGCCGCGTTTAACGCATTCAAAAGTGAGATTGAACAATTCTGCCTGCGGAATCGTGAACATCCCGCATTGGGAGACAGGGTCCGCGCGATCGCAGGAGTTGCCGGCCGCCTCTGGGAAGCTGCCGGGGAACTGACCAAAAGGATGGATACTGATCCTTTACACTGGGCATCCTACACTTATCCGGCCCTGCTGGCGTTTAGCGAGGTGACCATGGCCTGGAGGCTAATCGATTTGGCGATTATTGCTCATGAACCCTCCCAAAAGCAGGGAGAGGAAAATGACTTCTACCGAGGGAAAGTTTTACAGGCTACCTACTTCGTCGACATGACATTGCCCCATACTCTTGCGACCATCGAGTCATGCCTCCGACATGGACGGGAAGTGCTGGAGATGCCCGAAAAGGGTTTTTAGCCTCCGCAGATGCAAAACGGTGGGCGCGATAATTCCGCGCCCGCCCTGCTGCCGTTGGCCGCTTCAAATCACAATACGTCACGGAATTTGTGGTGTGGACTACCGAGGGTGATGAATTATGGGAAGAGAGCTTAAAGAGGTTGTCGTTATAGATGCGCTTCGAACCCCATTTGGCAAGGCCGGGGAAAAGGGCATGTTTTGGAAAACTCGCGCAGAGGACCTCTGTATTCCCCTGCTCAAGGCCCTTATCGACCGAAATCCGCCGGTACAGCCCGCCCTGGTCGAAGATGTAATCTGGGGCGTTACCAACCAGATGAAAGAGCAAGGCGGGACCTTGGGGCGGATGCTCCCAATGCTGGCGGACTGGGGATGGGGAGTTCCGGGCTGTTCGGTTGACCGGATGTGTGCAGGCGGGCTGACGGCAGTTAATTTCGGTGTAAACTTCATTGCCGCAGGGGCAGCCGACTGTGTTATCGCAGGCGGCGTCGAACACATGGGGCACCTGCCCATGGGCTTCATGAGAGACCCGCATCCGCGCTCGATAGAGGTCATGGGCGACGAATCGGCTTTCAGCATGGGAATGACAGCCGAAAATATTCATGACCGCTATCCTGGAATCACCAGGGAAATGGCTGATGTCTATGCCGTTTTCTGCCAGAAGAAGGCCGACCATGCCATCAAGTCGGGCAAGATGAAGGAGATGATTATACCCATCGAGGTTGAGCTTGCCGACGGCGCGAGAATAATGGCCGATAAAGACGAGCAACCGCGGCCCGGAACAACCATGGAAGGGCTGGCATCCCTTAAGACGCCTTTTAGAGAAAACGGCCGGGTAACCCCGGGGAATGCCTCAGGGCTCAATGACGGCGCCGCCGGAGTACTGCTCATGAGCATGGACAAAGCCCTGGAACTTGGGCTGGCCGGTAAAATGAGATGGGTGACAAGTGCCGTTTCAGGAGTCGATCCAAGGGTTATGGGAACCGCCCCGGTGCCGGCGGTCAAAAAGGCGCTGGCAAAGGCCGAATTGAGAATGGAAGATATCGATATAATCGAGCTCAACGAAGCATTTGCCGTCCAGGCCCTGCACAACCTGCTCAACCTGGGACTTCGGCCCGATGACCCCCGTGTCAACATCTGGGGTGGATCGATCGCCTATGGGCACCCGCTTGCCTCGTCGGGACCGCGCCTCGTGGCTTTCCTGCTTGGACTCTTCAAGGAAAACCCCCGGGCGCGGTATGGGCTGAGTGCCATGTGTGTTGGGAGAGGCCAGGGATATGCGATGATCTGGGAAAACCTGTTGTGGAAATGACTCTAAAATAGTTATAAAAGTTCCTTATGGCGCGCTCGACGCAGAGCGGCGCCTGCCGGCATCCGCATTCAAAGATATGAGAAACAGGGCGCAAATCGAAAGGATCGAAGTCCCAGTCCCATTCCCACGGGGAAGCACGAACTGCTACTACATCCCCGGTTCGACCCCTACCATGGTCGATACCGGGGTCAATACCCCTTACGCAATTGAAAGTCTTCATGCGGTGATGAGAAAGCTGGGAACCAGGATCTCCGGCATTCGAAGAATCATCCTGACTCACGGCCACACCGACCACGCGGGATTGGCTGGAGCTGTAGCGGCCATTAGCAAAGCCTCCGTGTTTGTCCACCACAGGGATAAGCGCAAGGCGCTTGCGCACTCCGGGGAAAAAAGCAGAGAAAATGAGGTGCTTTTTCGTGGTTTTTTTGATGAAGCAGGTGTTCCGATAGAGATCGCCCAAAAAACCACTAAGGCCATTTTGAACCGATTCAGGAAGCACTTAAGCCCATTATCGGACGTGGAATTGCTGGAAGGCGGGGAGATATTTTCGTTTGATCTTTTCAAGCTCAGGGTCTTTCATACGCCCGGACATACTGCCGGTTCCATTTGCCTGTTCGACGACACGAACGGTGTGCTTCTGTCAGGAGACTGTCTTATCGAGGACGTTATCCCGTACACCTTCGCTGAGCTTGAGAATCATGGAGACCTCCCCCGCTATTACGGGCTCGAGCAGTACGAAAGGTCGCTGGAATTACTGGGCGCCCTGCCGGTGAGATCGGTCCTGCCCGGTCATGGGACGCCTTTTGCCGGCCACGGGGAATTGATCGAACGAGTGAAGCATAACTGGGCGCAACGGCGGAGAAAGATTCTCGATATTTTGGCGGCCGAAAAGGAAGGCAATGGCGGCGCACCCGGGATTAGCCTATATGAGGCAACCATGCGTCTACTACCGAACGCCTCCAGGGAAGCATGGCTCTATATGAGTTTATCAGAGGTCCTCGGCTATTTGGAGATCCTGGAAAAAGAGGGTTTGGTTAGGGCCACACTTAGCGGTGGGCAACGGCTATACCATCTCAAGTGAGTGAATCAATCGGAGGAAGAGGTAACATGAGCAGCCAAAACATAATTCTTGAAGAAGAAGGCCATATTGCAACCATAATCATAAACCATCCTCCGGCCAATACCTGGGACTTGGCCACTGTGAGGGAATTCGAACAATCTTTGAACCGGGTCGAGGCCGATGACCAGATTCGTGTGGTCATAATCACCGGAGCGGGAGAAAAGATGTTCTCCGGCGGATTCGATGTAAAGGATGCCGCCAACGCCGGCACAATCAGCCCCATGGCGCGAGAGATCTGGAGGCGAATCGATCTTTTTCCAAAACCGGTGATCGCCGCCATCAACGGTTTCGCACTGGGCGGAGGGCTCGAGTTGGCAATGGCATGTCATTTCAGGATTATGACCGACGATCCCAATGCCAGGATAGGACTGACTGAGCTCAACCTGGGAATCATTCCCGGGTGGGGTGGAACCCAGCGGCTGCCGCGGCTGGTGGGAAGGTCGAAGGCCCTCGACATGATTCTTTTCAGCAAGAGGCTCTCGGCCACAGAGGCCCTTGAGTCCGGTTTGGTGAACAGGTTATCGGCCCCCGAAACTTTGAGGCGCGACGTTCTCGCATTTGCCGGGGAGCTTGCCCAACGGCCTCCAATCGCTGTTCGCTGCGTTCTCAAGGCGATGGCGGCAGGACTGTACGAGGGATTGGACGAAGGATTGAAGGTGGAAGCCGAGGGCAGTTCGGCCGTCGGCCAAACCGAGGACCGCAAAGAAGGGTTTGCTGCTTTCCTGGAAAAGCGCAAGCCTGTCTTCAAAGGGAAATGACAATTTTCCGATCGGAACTTCTTACACCCATGAAAAGTCATCGATCCAATCAAATGCAGCAGGACCTGGAATGAACACCTTTTTTTGGCGGAAAGGGAGCTTTTAGGGATGACTAAGAATTATGTCGGTGAGTACAGACAAAAACTTGTGTCGGCTGAGGAAGCAGTTACATTGGTTGGTTCCGGGGATTGGGTGGCATACGGCCATTTCGCCATGGCTCCCCGGTTCCTCGATGAGGCCCTTGCGAAAAGAAAAGATGAGCTTCGGGATGTCAAGATAAGATGCGTCTGCCCGATGCAAATAGTGGAGGTCGCAAAAGTAGACCCCAAGTATGAGCACTTCATATATCACAGCGGATTTCTCAGTCCTTACGACAGGCACTTGGGCGACCGGTGCATGCACATCTCCGGACTGTACCACAATGGCCCGGCAACCATTCGTAACGGGCATGCAGCGCATCCTCGGGTATTTTTTCTGAAGACTGCCCCCATGGATAACCATGGCTTCTTTAATTTCGGCACTTCCTGTTCCTATCACAGGGCTTTGTGCGACGTGGCAGACCATATTGTAGTGGAAGTGAACAATAAGGCGCCGGTCTGCCTGGGAGGAGAGCAGGAAAGTGTCCACATATCGGAAGTCACCCATGTCGTGGAAACGGATAACTACGACATGCCCGTTTTACCCCATGACATACCCGCAACCGACGTTCAAAAAAGCATAGCCTCACACATTGTAGAGGAACTGGAAGACGGCTGCACACTCCAGCTGGGGATTGGGGGACTGCCTAATTACGTTGGCAAGATCCTGGCAGAATCCGATCTCAAAGATCTTGGGGTCCATAGCGAAATGATGTGCGACGCCTTCGTCGATCTCTTCGAAAAGGGGAAAATTACCGGACGCTGCAAGACGAGGCACAAATACAAGATGGTCTATACCTTTGCCCTGGGTTCCCAACGTCTTTATGATTTTCTCGACCATAATCCTGCATGCGGCATTTATCCGGTGGACATTTGCAACAACCCCGAAGAAATCGGCCAAAATTATAAACAGGTTGCAATAAACAATGCAATAATGGTCGACATTTACGGACAGGTAAGCTCCGAATCGGCCGACTTTCGACAGATCTCCGGAACGGGCGGCCAGTTGGATTTCACATATGGAGCATGGTTGTCTGAGGGGGGCAAATCCTTTATTTGCATGCCATCGACGAACCGATTGAAAGATGGGCGTACCGTGTCAAGGATTGTTCCCTTTATAACCCCGGGGAACATCGTTACAGCGCCCCGAACGATTCCCATGTTTATCGTTACTGAATACGGCAAAGCCAATATCATAGGAAAGTCCGTCTGGCAGCGTGCGGAAATGCTTATAAATATAGCTCACCCGGACTTTAGGGATGAACTCATAAAAGATGCTCAAAAGCAGAAAATATGGACCAGGACCAATAAGATAGAATAGCCGGCTTCAGTATTTGCCATTGGCGATGACGTAAATAAGTGACTGTGATACTAAGCGGCCAGCGGTTGTGAGGTGGGCACAACAGCCCCTGGATCGTGCCCACCATTTTGTGACCGCCGATTGCTGTCCGGAGGGCTACAGTTCCGGGCTCGGGACCGTGGAGGCCAGCTTTTTGACCGGCTTGACAGGCGCCCTGATAACCACGCAGGCTGCCACGGCCACTACCAGAACCGCACCTGACATGTAGAAAGCATAGTCGAGGCTGCCGGTAGCGTCCTTGATAAAAGCGCCGATTTCCGGCATAAGGAAGCTGATCCCGCCTCCAAGGAAGACCATGCCGTAATTGAAGCCCAGGTTTTTCTGCCCAAAGTAGTCTGCGGTAATAGCCGGCATCAGGGATAAAGTGCCGCCGTACTGCCAGTAGGCTATACCCACAACCAGGAAAAGGAGTAGAACATTTCCGGATTTCATGATGTAGGGCATGAGGAAAAGACAGACGGCAGCGAATATGCCGTTGAGGATGTAGGCATTCTTCCTGCCGATCTTATCCGAATAGAAGCCTGTTCCGACACGGCCGGTAAGATTGACAATGCCTCCATAAGAAGCGAGCATCCATGCATGGACGGCAAAAAAGACAAGGTGGGATGCAGTTTTGTACAGCATGGGGGTGGCATTTACAATGACCAGCAAGCCGGCCTGCGCGCTGCCGCCGATCATTATGACCAGGGCGATGAACTGCCAGGTCTTCACCATCTCCCGGGTTTCCCAGTCCGATGAAGTAATGGAATGCCTTTTGGAGATCCTGGACTTCACGGGAGCGGCCGGCGGTGCGTATCCCTCCGGAGTTGAATAGAGAAGTCTGCCCGCAATGATGACTATTACAGCGAACATGATCCCCATAATGAAGAAGCTGTTGCTGATTCCGTAGGATTTAATGAGCCAGCCGGCCAGCGCCGATATATATATTGCCGCTCCCCCAAATCCGCCCACGACCAGCCCCACGACCAGGCCTCGCTTATGTGGTCCGAACCATTTAACCGCCGCAGGGGTTGGGGCGGCATAGCCTATTCCCATGCCGATGCCGCCAAAGACACCGAATCCGATAATCAAACCTGCATAAGTGCGCATATAGCCGGCTATGATACATCCGAGCGCCAGAGACAGCCCGCCGACGGTGACGCTCACCCTGGGGCCGAGCTTGTCTTGAATGCGCCCACCCGGGACCATAAACGAAGCAAACACCAAGCCGCATATGGAATAAGCCCATGTGGCCTGGGCATCGGTCATGTATGTCCAGCCGGCGTTTACCCCTTGCATGACCGATCCGGCAACATGGTCTTTATTTGCCAACAATGCAGCTTTCCACACACTCCAGGCATAGAGTATTCCAAGACATAAATTTACAGACATACCCGCAAAGGTGGTAATCCATCCTTTAGCCGGTACTTTCTTCCACGGGACTGCTCTTGTACTGCCCACCAGGTTTTCTGACGACTCGTGCAGCATCATTCCTCCTCGGATCGGCCAATTTTTACCAGGCGCATTGAAATTGGTTTCTTTGACACGTAACTTCTCAGTGCACTTTTGCTTAAACATTTACGCAAAGATGGGATGGTACACAGTCGAATGTGGGAATTTGGACGGTCCAATCCTCAACCAGCAGCATCGCGGTACAGGTCAACGATCAGCAGAATCAGCTCAAAATGAAGAATGCCTTCAGGGACAGGCTATAGAAGAGTTTGATTACACGGGTCCTTCAAATGCCTGCCAATAAGCTGCCGATGTATAATCACTCCATCAGCAAGGTTGCACCAGATTGCAAAAGCTTTGCCAATGGGCCTGGACGGTTTCTATGACTCACAACTGCCGCCCAGCGCAGCGTATCAGCCGCCAATAAAGAACATTTAGTCTGTCGGGGCGGGGCAGAGATGCATAAAAAACGCTACGGGAGCATCTGACATTGTTGGACAACTTCAAGTATTTATTACTATTTTTTCGCTTATGCATAAAATAATCTACATGTAACGATTCCTATACATGCAGGCCCTCTATTCACTATACATGGATGCTTTATGAATGCAAGCCGGCATAAAGAGGCTTGGAATACGACGCTTTTATGCATTGCGTAGTAAGAAGTTCTTTCATTTTGAAAGAGAGTTTAATCGATTTTGTATTTTTTCATCTTCTGATACAAGCCGGTCCGGTGAATTCCTAGAATCTTAGCGGTCTTGGCCCTATTGTTACCCGACTTTTGCAGGGTGTCGACAATTGCACGGCGCTCGGTCCCCTCCAACAAGTCCTTCAACGAGGATATCGGCTCTTCTGTTTGCCTTTGAGGGCAAGCCGATGAAATGCGCAGCGCCAGTGGCAGGTCTCCAGGTTCAATCACGCCGCCCCCCGGTAATATCATGGCGCGCTCGGCAATATTTCTTAGCTCACGAACGTTGCCCGGCCAGGCATAGTTTTTCAACAACTCCACCGCTTCAGGTGCGACGGTGGGGACGCTGCGATTCCTGTCGCGGCTCAGTTCCTCAAGAAAATGAACGAAAATCGGCGGGATGTCCTCTTTTAATTCACGCAAGGCGGGCAATTTAATGTTGATAACATTGATCCTATAGTAAAGATCGAGGCGAAACCCACCATTGCTTATCATTTTTTCCAAGTCGCGATTCGTGGCGCAGATGATTCTAAAATCTACCTGCCGAGGTCTGCTGCTGCCTATCCGGTCAATTTCCTTCTCCTGGAGAACGCGCATCAGTTTGACTTGCATACTGTGGGGCATCTCACCGATTTCGTCCAGAAATATGGTGCCCTTGTCGGCAAGTTCAAATTTTCCGGGCTTGCCGGCTTTGCGGGCGCCGGTAAAAGAGCCCCCTTCATACCCGAACAATTCTGCTTCGAACAGGTCCCCTGGGATGGAAGAGCAATTGACCTTTATAAAGCTGCTGTCCCTGCGCCGGCTGGCCTGATGAATTGCATGGGCAAACAGTTCCTTTCCAGTCCCGGATTCCCCGGTAATCACTACCGGCGAATCGGCTTCCGCCGCCTGCCGGGCCAGATCGATCGTCTGTTTGATTAGATCCGACTTGCCGACGATTGTGTCGAAACTGTACCGGACCCCACACCTGTGATTTAACTCTTCCTTGAAATAATCAAGGTGTTTTTCCAGCGTATCGATGCGATCGTATAGTTCCTTGAGCTTCTTGGGCGTCCAGAACATCAGCTTTCCAAACGCTCCGATCACCCGGCCGTCCCTGATTAGCGGAATACGCGCAATCACCCGGTTACTTTCTTTGAGCATCATGGCCCTGCCTATTTCGGCCTTACCCGTCTCAAGGATTCTGAGGAGCTTGCTTTCAGGGCTCACTTCACTGATATGGCGGCCAACGGCATCCCTGTGCGGAACTGGATATACACCTTCGGTTGCACTGCTCATAAACCGAACGATGCCGTCGGCATCCACCAGTATCAGACTTTCGTAAGGGTTATCCAAAAGCGAGACCAGGAGTCCCTGGGGTATGTTGTGCAAAATGCTCTCTTCTTCTTGTCCTTTTTGCAAGTAATCCATAATTCCCCGGTCTTTCCGCTTCTTAGAGATTAACAGAGCGATAAAAGAAGATACTTCCTTTTCCAGATATCTGACATCCGATTTGCACTGCCTGTTCAGTCACTTACCTTGACAGAATCTATCCGCACGACTTGAGAGGATATCTCAGCACGAAGCCTTTAGCTTGCGCACTTTTTCTGTAAAGGCCGGGACAAATTTGAACACGTATAACATAGTTCTAAGCCTCTTTCACGCCCCTGCCGCCCGTGACAGTGACCTCGCTTCGGTCAGTTCCACCTTCCCGGAAACATCTAAATCATATTTCACGACACGGGCCAGCGGAGTCGGGACCTGTACTTCAATCTTCTCTAACCATGAATTGTTCAACAACGGTGGTTTTGACCCCGCCGCATTCTGAGACGACGCGCATGCCCGGATTTCACATAAGCCCAGGGCGACCTCATGGTGAGCGCGTCTATAAGGTCCAGCTCAGGTTATTGACAGAGCCGGCCCTGACTTTACTCAAGGTTTTGCCTCAGAAATTGAATTGCAGCAGGCCACGCTTGCCGTGAGGCTTCAAGATTCGCCCCGTTGCGCTCCCCTTGCGCCCTGAGAAAACCATGCCCTGCATCCTTGTAAATATGCGTGATATAGATCTTCCCAAGCTCTTTCATCTTCTCTTCTGCAGGTCTAACTGTACTAACCACTCGGGCATCGTCCTCTCCGTAAAGGCCAAGCACCGGCGCACTTGTAGCCCTCAGCGCCTCAAGCGGAGGGGACAAGCCGTAAAAGACCACTGCTGCGCCAAGTTTGGGCTGAACAGTTGCGTAATGGAAGCTCTGGCCACCACCCCAGCAGAAACCAACCGTTGCGAACTTTTGGGTTGCTGCCGGCAAGCTTATTGCGTGGTCTTTTACTGCATCCAACATGGTCACAACCTGAAGCGATGAAAGACCACTTACAGCCTTAACGACATCATCGCGGCCCGCAAAAGTCTCGGTGCCTCCGCCGCCCGGCCCGCGGCCCGAGAGCAAGTCCGGCGCAATAGCGATAAAGCCCTCTGCGGCCAAACTGTCAGTGACGGCTCGGAGCCAGTCGGTCAGACCGTATATTTCCATGATGACAATAATTACCGGCGCCTTATCCTTACGTTCCGGGTAAACTATGAAAGAACTCAACTTAGTCTGCGATCCCGGAACGGGGATGTTCACCCATTCGTGATGCCTCGGGGATTTTTCCAGCGCAGCTTTGGCTTCGGCCTCACCGGCCGGGATGGGACTGACGTCTGACCGGCAAAGAGGTACTATAAACATGTTCATGACAGCCGCACAGATTAGTGTTAAGATGCACTTCCTGACCATAGTGAATTTCCTCCCGGATATTCGAGTTTTCTGACATTCCATTCTCTAGAGATAATTTAACTCGGATTTGGCAATATTCATCATTTGTACAAACTTGATCTCAAGCATGGAGTTGCACCCGCTTGCAGTTCACAAAGTGGGCGGCAATATCCAGCGTTGCCCTGCTTGACTCGATGTCCGTCACGACCCCTATTGCTGCACAAACCCCCGATGACCCGGCCCGCGAAATTGAGGCGTCGATATCTTTTAAATAAATTTTTCATTCCCTTCGCGTGTTCTCCGGAGCTATCCCTAATGTCCTCAATTGCTCAATTGCCCGCCGGATATAATCGTGTATTCCCTCGACATCGTCGGCGTCAAAAGATCGAAACTCGCTGTCGCCCCGAAACCAGGTGATCTGCCGTTTGGCGTAATGCCGGGTATCGCGCTTTATCTGAGAGACAGCCTCATGGATCGAAATGGCGCCCGCAATGTGAGCGGCCATCTGCCTGTATCCGAGCGACTGCATCGATTTAAGCTCCGCTGGGTAACCCATGGCAAGGAGCCCTTCCACTTCATCTTTGAGGCCTGATTCAATCATCCGGTCGACCCTGCGGTTTATCCGTTCGTAGAGCACCTCCCGCTCCCGGCTGATGAAGACCTTTATCGTGGGGAGAAGCTGCTCCTTGAAACCGTGGCCCTTCTGTAAGGTGGATAATGGAACTGCTCCCTGATAAAAGACCTCGAGCGCCCGAATAATTCGCTGCCGGTCGTTAGGGTGAATTCTTGCCGCCGATTCGGGGTCGATCCGCAAAAGATCGCAATATAGCTGCCCCAGGCCTTTAGACTTCTCATCGGCAATCAGCCTTCTTTTCACTTCGGGGTCCGAGGGAGGCCCCGGGCATAGTCCCAGGGTCAGGACCTTCATATACAAGCCTGAGCCTCCCACGACCAGGGGGAGCTTGCCGCGTTTTTGTATATCTTCTATTACCGGGCCGGCAAAGCATAGGTACCGTGCCGCATCGAAAGGCTCATCGGGGTTGACTACGTCTATCAGGTGGTGGGGGACAATGCGGCGCTGTTCAAGGGTTGGTTTTGCGGTCCCGATTTCCATGCGGCGGTAAACCTGCATTGAATCGGCGTTTACTATTTCGGCTGAAATCCGGGCAGAGAGTTCGATCGAAAGCGAAGTCTTGCCCGCTGCGGTGGGCCCGGCAAGTAGAACCAGCGGGATAGTGCCCCCCTGTTCAGCTCCTTTTGAAAAGTCGGAAAATCTGCTCATATGTCAAGGTGTATGAAAGCGGCCGGCCGTGCGGGCATGTAAAAGGAGT
>Ga0181539_1002284_pt1 | contig 19387 bp, 11 predicted proteins | sample PEATcosm2014_Bin_46_FD_119767 | JGI IMG/M metagenome (GOLD analysis project Ga0181539, IMG submission 119767) | Peatland microbial communities from MTU Mesocosm Facility, Houghton, MI, USA - PEATcosm2014_Bin23_60_metaG | ecosystem: Environmental > Terrestrial > Soil > Wetlands > Peat | place... | reverse complement strand
CGGCACCACCTCGTTGGGGCACTGGTCGGGCAGGCTGCCATAGGAATCGTCAATTGTCAGGATGCTCAGGTGCGTCGGCGAACAGACGCGGCCGGCAGCGTCAATGCGGGCGATCGACAGCGGCAGATAGATGTCGTGCGGCTGACGGCCGTAACGATCGAGCCACGGACTGTTGAGCCACCAGGGATCGTGAACGTAGTAGCGGAACATGTAGCGCTGGTCCGGCAACTTGGCGATGTGGGACATGTAGCCTACGAGCTCGATGCCGAAATCGCCGTCCAGCGCCGCCCACGGCGAGTTCGGCGGCGGCAGCAGGTTGAAGTTGCCCTCGTAGATGGCCTTCAGGGGCACGGCGTCGCTGGCCAAGTCCACACCTGTCGACATGTTCGTGCCTCGCGTCTGGACCTCGAAGTACGGACACTCGGCCCGGAACAGCCGCCAGAAATCGAGGGTGGCGTCGCGGATCTCTTTGACTCGTTCGGTATGGAACGCTTCGCCGTCAAAGACGGCCCCAGTGGCGTTCCAGGTGTCGCGGCCAAATCCGAAACCGTTGGAGAACCAGATGAAGTCAAAGTCCAGGTCAGTCAGGAAATGCTGACACTGGCGTCCGAAGAACGTGCCGAACGGCGTGCCTTGCGGAATACCTTTGGGCCAGCCGGCGTAGGGCTCGTGGTCCTCGTTCAGCGTGGCATAGGAGCAAACCCATACTGTGTGGCCCATGGTGTTGCCCATGCAAATCTCACGGTGCCGCTGGTACTTGAACGGCGACTTGGCGAACTCCGGGCCAGGATCGAAAGTCGCCCCGACCCGAATGGGTTTGTCGAGTACCCGACGGCCGACCTCCTTCAGCATGGCCACGATCCGCTTGAGCGTGGCGTAGGTGATATCCGGAGGGTTGGCCATATACAGGTAATTTGCGCCGTGCAGGTCGGTGCGCGGCGGCTTGCCCGGCTCAGGGGCCGGCGGATTGGCGCCACCGATGTAACGAGCCCATTCGATCCGGTCATCCAGGCGGCCCTTGTAGTCCAGAATCTCCGAACCGTCCGCCGACCAGAGCATGACCGAAACGGTTTCGGCGTCGGCCGCCAGGCAGCGCCACTGCCGGAAGATCTTCTTGCAGACCTCGGCCACATACACGGCTTCAACCGACTTGAACGGCTTGAGACTCATTTCCAGTGTGACGTTCTGCATTCTTCCTCATCGCTCCATGATTAGGATGCTCGGCTTGCGAGCCACGAGCCACTCTATCGCCAGATGTTGTGACCGTCAAGGATATCTGCAATACAGTCCTATTTGCTGTCGCCCGCCGCCCCCTCGGCCTCCGCCGCGGTCTTGCGACACCGTTCCGTCCGCCCGCCGAACATGTGTCCGCCGCCGATCCCCGTCTGGGCCACGTACACGGCCAATTCCTCACGTCAGTGGTGCATGGTATAATCCCGCAGCGCGGACGGTAATGGAAAGGTCCGACGTTGCCTGCTGCGGCTGGGTAATGTTCAGAGGGAAGGCTGCTATGACTGGTGAAGAGCGGTTTGAAAGTTTGGAACGGGAACTGGGGCAGCAAAGACTCCTCTATCGCGGTGTAGTAATGAGATTGATCCTGACGAGCCGCGCGTCCGTCCTACCTTGGGCGGCAGTCAGGACAAGGTGTGATGGACGATATGGCTGAGACATCCCATATCCCGGCGGTAACCGGGGCGGATATCATCGCCGGGCTGCGCGAACTCGGGTTGACGCCCGGCGCGGGCGTGATGGTGCATTCTTCCCTGAAGAGCTTCGGCCGCGTCGAGGGTGGCGCGCGCACCGTGATTGCCGCGCTAATGGAACTCATCACCCCGGCGGGTACGCTCGTGATGCCGTCGTTCAACCACGGCCGCGCGTTCGAGGAAGGGCAACCGGGCTATTATGCCCCCTGGGAGACGCCGACCTGGAACGGCGCGATCCCGGACCTGTTCTGGCGGATGCCCGAAGTCCTGCGCAGCCTGGCCCCGACTCACGCCTTCGCTGCGTGGGGCAAGAACGCCCGGCGCTACACGGTGTTCCATCACCGGACTCTGACGATGGGACCACAGTCGCCGCTCGGACTTCTCTGGAAGGACGGCGGCTACGGCCTTCTCCTCGGCGTCGGCTACGGGGCCAATACGTTTCACCACGTCGTGGAGACCACGGTCGGCGCGCCGTGCCTGGGGCCGCGGACGGAAGCGTATCCTGTGAGGCTGCCCGACGGCCGGAGCGTGATGGGCCGAACCTGGGGCTGGCGCGAGGGAACCTGCCCGTTCACCAAAGTCGGCCAATACCACCGGGAAATGCGCGCTCGCGGCCTGGACCGGACACGCTTCATCGGAAACAGCCGCGTCACCCTCTTCTGGCTTCAGGACTGCTTCGAGATAGCCGCGCGCATCCTCGAGAACGGCGCGGACGGTTGTCCGTCGTGCAGCCGATGCCCGATACGTCCCCAACGCACCTCGTGGACGGTTCCCTCCGACTGGGACACGCAAGCACAGCGCCTTTTGCCAGACTCCGTATCGTGGACCTACTGAAAGCTGTTTCAATCCGCCAAAGATATCAGAATGTTCATGGAGACGTTGAAGTGGCCTGAAGGCCCATGGCCGCGTGGTGCCACCGCCTCAATGGCCGCTTTCGCCGAGGCGGGCGGCCTTGTCCAGGTCCTTCAGGAATTGCGCCGATGGCTTGCCGCCGAGTTTCTGAAACTTCTCTATATCCGCCGACGCCTTGCGGTACTCCTTTTTTTCGTAATAGATGACCGCCCGGTAATAGTAGGGATCCGCGAAGTCCGTCGAGTCCGGCTTCAGTTCGATGGCGCGGCTATAGTCGCTGACGGCCTCGTCGAGGCGGCCGGCGTCCGCAAGCGCCCTGCCGCGGTTCAAATACGCCTCGGGGAAACGCGGCTTCAACTCGACCGCCTTGGTATAGTCCTGAATGGCCAAGTCGCCTTTGCCCAGACGTGCGTAGGCGGCGCCGCGGTTGTTGTAGGCCGTGCCATGTTTCGGCCTCTCACTGATCGCCTTATCGAAATAGCCCACAGCCAAATCGTCACGGCCCATGTGAACGTAAGCCGCCGCCCAGTTGTTGTAGATCCGCGCAGGCTCAAGCGGATGCGTCGCAATGCCTTTCTGATAGCAGTCTATCGCGCGGTCATATTGGCCGAGGCCGGCATAGGCGTTGCCGAGAGCGTACCAGTTGTATCCGAAGTTGGGGTTGATCCGGATGGCCTCCTTTGCGGGCTGGATCGCATCCTCATATCGGCCCGCGCGCTGATACGCGGAGGCCAGGTTGTTCCACGCGAACCAACAGCTCCGGTTCTTGTCGAGGTTATCGCGCCAGAAGCGCACCTCGTCGCCGCAGAGCTTGCCTCGATCCCAGGCGACGCACGCCAGGACCGCCACACAGCCTGTCGCCGCGGCGACACCCAGGCGCCCCGTCCAGCCGCGCGCGGCCACGGCTCGCGCCAGGACGCCGCCGGCGAGCGCCGTGATGCCGATCATCGCCACGTACTGGAAATGGTCTGAGACCAGCGACAGCGGCATGAATGACATCTTCAGGAACCCCAGGACCGGCAGCAGCCCGATGAGGAAGTACGCCAGAGCGAACAACGGCGCGCGGCCCCAGGTTTTTCGCCGCATCCACAGCCAGGCCAGCCCGCCGATGAGCAACAGCAGCGGCAGCCATGCGAGCAGGCTCGACCCGTCCACCTCCCACCGCGGGTAGATCGCCGTGAGCCTCGCAGGCAGGAAGTCCTTGAAGAGATAGAACCAGACAACCCATCCGCTGGCGGCGATGATCGAAGCGGGACCTTCGCCTGGAAGCCGGACGTCCGCCCCGCGGATGGCGTTGTGCCACTGGAACCAGGTTGTCACCAGTCCCATCGCCAGCGCCAGCGCGAAGAACGGCAGACTGCGGGCAATATCCTTCCATGAGATCCGCTCCCGGCGCCACCAGGCGCACAGCAGCAGCGCGAACGGCAGGACGACGACGGATCCCTTCGCCAGCAGTGCCAGAAGAAAGAACGCGAGTGACAGGACGTATCGGCCCTTTCCGCCGCGCTCGTCGTAATCGAGGAAGGCCCAGAGCGCGAGGAGATACAACGCGAGTGAGAGCGTATTCTTGCCTTCGGTGATCCAGGCCGCTGAGAGCGTCGCCACCGGATGCACCGCGAAGAGCGCCGCGCCCAGCCACGCGCCGGGAACTCGCAGTTGCCGCAAAACCCGCCACAGCAGGACGGCGGCGCCGGCGTGCAGCAGGATGTTCACGACATGGTACCCGACCGGGCTCATCCCCCACGCTTGCCATTCCGCCCAGAGCATGGTCGAGGTGAGCGCGAAGTAATCCTGCGGTTCGGTGGTCAGCCAGAGGTCGTGCAGGCCGTGCGGGTTCTCGATCAGGGGGTTATCAATGAAGAAGCCGTAGTCATCCCACACGAAGCCGCCGCGCACCGCCGGCACGTAGACCGCCAGCGTGATCGCCACGATGGCCAGTCCCAGAGCGACCGCTTTCCATCTTCCGATTCCCGCTTCCCGATGAACATCAGGTGGGTTCTGCGCCGTCCGTGGTTGCGCTCGGCGACGTTGGGCGTTGGACGTTGGATGTTCGATGTTCGTCGTTATTTTCCCGCAACCTGGGCTGTCTTCGCGCCGGCGCCATTGTCTCTCTCCGGCCCGCGTGTGTCAATGAGCCAACGGGCGAATGCAATAACAACGGAAATGGCCGAGGACGGAGGAAAAAACGACGATTCCTCCATCCGCGGCCATTGGAAATTGGAAGTCAGAACTTAGCTCTTGTTCTTGTCTTTATCCTCGTCGAGCACCTCGAAGTCGGCATCCACAACATTGTCCCCGGGCTGTCCTGTTCCGCCTTGGCGGGACTGGCGGCCGGCGCCAGGCTCCGACCGCTGACGACCGCCGCCGGGTTCGCTCGGCCCCTGCGGACCGGCGTCCTTGCCACGCTGCCGGGCGGCTTCTTCATAGAGGAGCTTCCCGATCGCCTGCGAGGCATTCATTACCTGCTCTGCGCGGCGACGAATTTCCTCGGCGTCGTCTCCGCCCTTGACCTTGTTGAGCGCGGCGACGGCGTCTTCGATCTTCTTGCGGTCCGATTCCGGCAGCTTCGCCCCGTGCTCCTTGAGCGTCTTCTCCGTCTGGTAGATGAGCGAGTCGGCCTTGTTGCGCTCGTCAATCAGGTCGCGCTTTTTGCGGTCGTCCTCGGAGTGCACCTCCGCCTCCTTGCGCATCTTGTCAATGTCGCTCTTGGTCAGGCCGGAGGAGGACTGGATCTGGATGGCCTGCTGCCGGCCGGTGGCCATGTCCTTGGCCGAAACATTGAGGATGCCGTTCGCGTCAATGTCGAACGTCACCTCGACCTGCGGCATGCCGCGCGGCGCGGGCGGCATGCCGACGAGTTGGAACCGGCCGAGCGTGCGGTTGTCGGCGGCCATCTCGCGTTCGCCCTGAAGGACGTGGATTTCGACGGCGGTCTGGTTGTCCGCGGCGGTGGTGAAGATCTCTTTCTTGCTGGTCGGGATCGTGGTGTTGCGCTCGATGAGGCGCGTCATCACGCCGCCGAGGGTCTCGATGCCGAGCGAGAGCGGCGTGACATCCAGGAGCACGATGTCGGTCGGGCCTTCGCCGGAAAGGATGCCGGCTTGGATCGCGGCGCCGACGGCGATCGCCTCGTCGGGGTTGACGCTCCTGTTCGGCTCCTTCCCGAAGATGTCGCGGGCGATCTGCTGCACGGCGGGCGTGCGGCTCGATCCGCCGACGAGAATGACCTCGTCAATATCGGCGGGCTTTATGCCCGCGTCGCGGAGCGCCTGCTCGCAGGGCTTGCGGCAGCGCTCGGTCAGGTGCTGCGTAAGCTGCTCGAACTTCGCGCGCGTGAGCGTCATCTGCAGATGCTTCGGCCCGGTCTGGTCGGCGGTGATGAACGGCAGGCTGATATCGGTCTGCGCCTGCAGGGAGACCTCGCACTTCGCCTTTTCGCAGGCTTCTTTGAGGCGCTGCAGCGCCATCTGGTCCTTGCGCAGGTCAATCCCGTTCTGCTTCTTGAACTCGTCGGCCACGTAATCAATGAGGACCTGGTCATAGTTGTCCCCGCCGAGATGCGTGTCGCCGTTGACGGCCTTCACCTCGAAGACGCCTTCGCCGGTCTCGAGGATCGAGATATCGAACGTGCCGCCGCCGAGGTCGAACACGGCGATCTTTTCATCCTTGCGCTTGTCCAGCCCGTAGGCCAGCGCGGAGGCGGTCGGCTCGTTCAGGATGCGATGGACCTTCAGCCCGGCGATCTCGCCGGCGTCCTTGGTCGCCTGGCGCTGGCTGTCGTTGAAGTAGGCCGGCACGGTGATGACCGCGTCTACGACTTTCTCGCCCAGGTAATCTTCAGCGGTCTGCTTGAGCTTCTGCAGAATCATCGCCGAGACTTCCGGCGGCGTGTAGTCCTTGTTCTCCTTCTCGATGTGCACCTTCACCAAGTCGTTCGGCCCGCCGACGATCTGGTACGGGACGAGCTTCTCTTCCTCGGCCACCTCGTTGTGACGCCGTCCCATGAAGCGTTTGATGGAGAAGACCGTGTTGCGCGGATTCGTGATCGCCTGCCGCTTGGCGCCCTGGCCGACGAGGCGCTCTTCTCCGGTGAACCCGACCACCGATGGCGTCAGCCGGCTGCCCTCCGCGTTGGTCAGGACGACCGGCTTGTTGCCTTCCATGATCGCGACGACGGAGTTCGTTGTCCCCAGGTCAATACCGACGATCTTGCCCATTTCCTTGAACCTCCTGCTGTTCGCGTGCCGGCCCACGGCCTGTGTATTCACGCCCCTGGCCGTCTATCTTTCTTCACGTTGCCGTTCTCCAACTATATAACGCCCGCCGGAAGTTGTCAAGAATAGTTGACTGACGAGCGGAATTGTGATTTCCTGTCAGCGTTCAAACGGACCGAGACGAAGCGCTTTCCGTCCGGCCCGTTTCAAACGACGCAACGTACGTCAATAAGGTCATGGCCGAGCAGCGCGGCCGAACCGCCTGAAGCGCCGGAACACGCATGATCTGCATTCCGCTGGTCAGTCGCACGGAGGGGGAAATCGAGGCCGATATGGCGTCGGCCGTCGGACTCGCGGACGTCGTCGAGTTGCGCATGGACTATGCCCCGGCTGCGGACTTGCGGCGGCTCCTCGAAAAACGCGCCGGCCCGGTGATCGTCACGAACCGGCCGGCGCGCGAAGGAGGCGCCTTCACCGGCTCCGAAGGCGAGCGCCTGGCGCTGTTGCAGACGGCGGTGGACCTGGGCGCGGAGTACGTGGATGTCGAATGGGACTGCGTCAGCCGCATCCGGCGCGGCGGACGCACGAAGCTCATCGTTTCGCGCCATGACTTCCAGCGCACGCCGGAGGACCTCGTCCGCCTGCACGCCGAGATCGTCCACTGCGGCGCCGACATCGCCAAAATCGCTTGCCTGGCGCGCGACCTCCGCGACAATCTCCGCATCTTCGAGTTGCTCCGCGCCTCGAAGCATCCCACGATCGCCCTGTGTATGGGCGAACTTGGCCAGATCAGCCGAGTCCTCGGCAGGAAGTTCGGAAACGTTCTGACCTACGCCTCGCTCAGGGCCGGAAGCGAATCCGCGCCCGGCCAGATCACCGCGGCGGACCTTCGCGACCTTTACCGGTACAAGAAAATTCGCGCGGACACCCCGATCTACGGCGTCATCGCCAATCCGGTCGCGCACAGCATGAGCCCTGCGATCCACAACGCCGCGTTCGAGGAAACCGGCCTCGATGCGGTGTACGTTCCGTTTAAAGTCGAGACGGACCCAGTCGGCTTCGTGAAGGCGTTCCGCAGCCTCGACGTGGCAGGCTATTCCGTCACTCTGCCCCACAAGGAGGCGATCCTGCCGGCGATGGACGAGGTGGATGATCTCGCCCGGAGAATCGGCGCTCTGAACACGGTGGTGAATCGGGACGGGCGGCTGCTCGGAACGAACACGGACGCGAGCGCAGCCATCAGTGCGCTGGAGGCGGCATTGTCCGGCTTGCCCGCCGGGGCGGGCGATCCGGCGCGGCGAGAACCCGGAAACCGCTCCCCGCTGAATGGAAAGCGGGTGCTCCTGCTCGGCGCCGGCGGCGCCACCCGAGCCGTGGCATTCGGTCTGGTCGCCCGCGGGGCCAAAGTGATGGTCGCGAATCGGACCCGCGAGCGCGCCGTCCGGCTCGCGCAGGAACTCGGGTGCGACTCCTGCCCGCTCTCGGAACTCGCCTCGTACGAAGCTGATGTGCTCGTCAACACGACCTCCGTCGGCATGCGGCCGAACGTGGAGGAAACACCGGCGCCCGCGTCAGTCCTGCGGAAGAACATGGTGGTCTTCGACGCGGTCTATAATCCGCCCGAAACCCGGCTGATCCGCGAAGCGAAAGCGGCCGGCTGTCGCACGATTACCGGCATCGCCTGGTTCGTCAACCAGGCCGCCGCGCAGTTTGAACTCTGGACCGGGAAATCCGCCCCGCGCGAAGTCATGGAGCGGGTGATCCGGAAGAAACTCGGCGTCCTTCCTTAAAGAGCCGGCTTCAACACGGAGGCACGGAGAACACGGAGATAACACGGAGAAAGTGCCAGGCTTTTTGAATCTCAAAGACGTTACTCCGTGCTCCTCTGTGCTCTCCGTGTCTCCGTGTTGAAGGGAGTAGATCATGATCCGCGTCACGCAGACGATTTCCATCAGTGAGACGGAAATCGAGGAACGCTTCATCCGTTCCTCGGGGCCGGGCGGGCAGAACGTCAACAAGGTTGCCACGGGCGTGCAACTGCGGTTCAACGTCGCCGGATGCCCTTCTCTAGGCGAACCCGTGCGCCGCCGCCTGGCCGCGCTCGCCGGCGGGCGCATGACGCACGAAGGAGTCCTGATCCTCGATGCCCGCCGGTACCGCACGCAGGGACAGAACCGCCGCGACGCCATGGACCGCCTCATCGCCCTCCTGCGCAAGGCTTCGCAGCCGCCAAAGCGTCGCTATGGCACCCGCCCGAGCACAGCCTCAAAAGGCCGTCGCCTGGAATCGAAGCACCGCAAAAGCATAACCAAACGCGCGCGCGGACTTGTCCGGCGCGGCGAAGATCAGTGAGAAGCCATGCCAACTCTTCGCGTGCCTCGCGGACAGGTTAGCGTCCAGGTTCGAGTCCCGGATGGCCAGCCATCTGGTTCGTTACAGCGAACCGGAGTCTTGCGGACGCTAAAGCGGACCTGGCGAAGGCCGAGGCGACCGTGGAGAGTCTGGTTACGGCTGCGAAAAAGGCGGTCTAGCAAGTAACGCCGGCCAGAACCAGTCGTATAACGCCCCACATCTGCGTGAGCGCGAAGCGCGATACGCAGCATGTGGTGGTTCGGTTAGTTGCCCTTCAGCATCATCGTGTTTTCGATCTCCGACATGTCATCAGATGCGATTCGCTCAATGACTACTCGATCAACCCACACGGCACTGATGACTTTCAGGGACTGGGCGGCGCAAAGTGCGTCTGCTGTCTTGTCTGCAGAGACATGCCCCACGGTCACATGCGGAGCGTAGACATGGATGGGGCTCAGAAGTCGGCTGAGTGCACCGGTGTAGAGCCGATCGTGCAATTGAACGACCTGCGTCCTCCCCTTCACAACCGGCAGCCACACCACGCCGGGCTCTGTAGATTCAGCTGAGCCAAGTGTCATTTCAAAAGGTTCAATGCCTCCGATGACACCAACGACATGTGCCGCCAGATCGTCCTCACTAAGTGGAATATTGAACGGAAAGATGAGCGTCACATGTGGCGCGACCTTTCCGGCAAGTGGATCATAGGATGCTCTCACCGCTTCAATGTCCGCCAACTCCGCCGGAGTTGGAAAGATGTGTATCGCTCTTTTCATCATGTCTCTTTGCCGAACTCATTATTCTACACAAATGTTCATTTGCCGGGCCTCACCGCCCGGCGCGCAAGCCGTCCATATGACGTTCAGGCATCAAGTTTCGTATTCTGACCACAAGAATCCCGTTTGTCAAGGGAGAGTCGCGCGGGGTATTCCGGGGAGTTGCCCATCAAAAGGTGCGTAAGTCGATGTCCTGAAAGATGATACGCCCGCACGCACCCCTCGTGCGCCAAATTGGAACACAAAGCCGGAGCGGTTTACCGTAGGACCTATGTGGCCAGCCATTCACGCCGGTAGTTAAACCTTGCGAAGGTTCCTACAAACCTTCGCAAGGTTGGCAATTGATGTCGCCGGAACAGAGCCGCGCCGGTTACGGCTCCGCGATTCGGTCAGCCATCTGCGGCGCCACGCGCTTGAAATCCTCCGTGTTCAATGTGACGAGCTTCTGCGCGCCGCCCTTTCCAGCAGCCCTTGCGATGAGAGCGTCGTAGATCGCGCCGCCGGGGATCCCCAATTCCGCAAGCTCTTTGATTGCTGCCTCGTATTCGGAAGCGGACAACGAAATGACTTTAGCCCAGGGAAGGACGCTGTCGCTGATCAACCTCCGCGCAGTCGCCGGAGCGATTCGCGGGGAGACCGGCAAGCTGGTCAGGACTGCATACAACTCGGCCAAAGTGTGGCTTGCGATGATGAGATCATATTCCTTGCGCCGCGCCTTGCTGAGCCACATGAACGCCCGCAAATGCGCTGTATGCGCCTCGACTAATGCCGCGACAAGCACGGAGGTATCGAGCAGCACCTTCATTTTCTCAGCCCTTTGCTCAGCTTCCGTCGCCGGTCTTCCCGGTCAGCAGAGACCGCCTTCCCGAGATCACCCTCAACAGTGCCGCGGTAGACCAGGATTCCTTCCTTCACTGCAACCGGCGGAACATCCTGGACCGGCTTGACGTAAATCGTCTGCCCGTGTTCCTCCACAGTGACTTGCGCACCCGGCTCGATCCCCAGGTCTTTCCGCATCCTTTTTGGAATCACGATCCGCCCGAATCTATCCAAGGTCGTGCGCACGGCAAACCCTCCTTTTCTTTTTATGCCATTGTACAATGGCATTTGCCATTTGTAAAGCCAAATATCAACCACTCGCCCGCGCGCGCGCCACTGCGGCCTGGCCCAGCGCGATGCAGCCGTCGTTCGGCGGGACGAGATGGTGGGTGAGGACGCGGAACTCCCTGCGCTCCAACTCACGGACCGTCCGCTCGAAAAGCAACTTGTTCTGAAAGACCCCGCCGGAAAGCGCGACGCAGGAAATCTTCTCCGCTTCGCGGATTCGCGCACACATTTCAATCACGCCGTTGCACAGGCCATTGTGGAACTCCGCCGAGATCGCTTCAGGCGGAGCCTTCTTGCGCAGCCGCTCGACGACCGAGCGGATGCAAGAGCGCGGGTCGAGCAGGAACGCGCCGTTCTCGCGGCGGACCTCGCACAGCAGCACGTCCGTCACGCCTTCGTCCGCCGCAGCCTCCAGTTCCATCGGCGCCTGGCCTTCGTGCGTGTTGCGGTCGCAGATGCCGAGCAGCGAGGCGACCGCGTCGAACAGCCGTCCCGCGCTCGTGGTGAAAGGCGTATTGACGCGGCTTTCAATCATCCGAACGACCAGGCGCGCGCGCCCCATATCCATTCGTTTCATGAACGGGATATCGAGATTCGCCCATTCCGGGCCGAAAGCGGCGTGGAGATAGGCGACGGCGGTGCGCCACGGTTCGGCGATTGCCCCATCGCCGCCGGGGAGCGGCATCGCCGCCAGATGTCCGACGCGCCGGAAATCCCGCAGGTCCGCGACGAGGAATTCGCCGCCCCAGATCGTCCCATCCGGGCCGAAGCCGGTTCCGTCGAGCGCAACGCCGAGCACCGGCCCTTCCTCGCCATGCTCGGCCAGAACCGCGGCGACGTGCGCGTGGTGATGCTGGACGCCGACGAGCGGCGAAAAAACCTTCAGCTGCTGGGCGTGGCGCGTCGAGAAGTAGTCCGGGTGCAGGTCGTGCGCCACGACCTCCGGCTTGATCTCCAGAATCCGGCAGAGGTGCGCCACGGTCTCCTCGAAGAAGTCGAGCGCCCGCGCGTTCTTCAGGTCGCCGAGGTGCTGGCTGAGGAAGGCGTTGCGCCCTTTCGTCAGGCAGACGGCGCCTTTGAATTCGGCGCCGACGGCGAGAACTTTCGGCCCGTCGCACTTCAGGGAGATCGGCAGCGGAACGTATCCGCGCGCCCGGCGCAGAAGACGTTCGCGTCCGGCCATGACGCGCGCGATGGAATCGTCGCTCCGCGCGCAGATGTCGCGGTTGTGCACGAGGAAGGCATCCGCGATGCCGCGCAGCCGGGCGATTGCTTCGCCGTTCGAGATGCAGAGCGGCTCGTCGGCGAGGTTGGCGCTGGTCATGACGAGCGCCGTAAACCCCTCCGCGAGCAACAGGTGCTGAATCGGCGTGCACGGGAGCATCACGCCGTAGCTCCGGTTGCGCGGGGCGACGGAGGGCGCAAGCCGTTCCGGCTCGCGCCCTCCGCGTTGGGCAAGCTTGCGCAAGAGGACGATCGGCCTGCGGAAACTAAGGAGAAGCTCGCGCTCCGCTTCGCCGGCCTCGGCATACTGCATGACGTTTTCGAGGTCATTCGACATCACCGCGAACGGTTTTTCCTCGCGTCGTTTTCGCCTGCGGAGTTCGCGCAGCGTCTCTTCATTCGTGGCGTCACAGGCGAGATGGAAGCCGCCGAGCCCCTTGATCGCGAGGATTTCGCCCCGCTTCAGCCGCGCGGCCGTCTCGCGGATCGGATCCGGCGCATCCAGGCGGCATCCGGCCGGGTCCCAGAGTTCGACCGCCGGTCCGCATGCCGGGCACGCAACCGGCTGAGCATGGAACCGCCGGTCGGCCGGATCATGGTATTCCCGGCTGCACATGGCGCACATCGGGAAATCCTTCATCGTCGTATTCGGCCGGTCGTACGGGATGTCCGTGACGATCGTGTAGCGCGGGCCGCAGTTGGTGCAGTTGATGAAGGGATACCGGAACCGGCGGTCGGCGGGATCGAAAAGTTCCCTCAGGCAGTCGGCGCAGACGTTGGTGTCGGGCGAAATGAGCGCGCTGCGCTCGGCTCCGGCGCGACTCTCGCGGATGGTGAACGACGTCTCGCCGAATGACGGCACGAAGGCCTGCGCAAGGTCGGCGATCCTCGCGAGCGGAGGCAGCTCGGTCTGAAGGTCATGGACGAAACGGTTGATCGCTTCCCACGGCCCTTCGACTTCGATCTTCACCCCTTCCGCGTCGTTGAGCACCCATCCGCCGAGCCCGTGGCGCGTGGCAAGCTGGTGAACGAACGGCCTGAACCCGACGCCCTGAACCACGCCGGCGACCGCGAGATGTTTCCGGACGCGTTCCGAAGGTTCCAATCAATCCTCGAGATTCAGGCGGCGCAGCTCCTCCGGCGCGAGTTGGACCTCCAGCCCCTGCAAGGCGACGCGGGTTTCCTTGAGCGTCCGCGGGCCAATCAAGGGGAAGGTCGGGAATGGCTGGCAGAGCACGTAGGCGAGGGCGATGTTGATCGGCTGAACGCCGCGCTTCGCGGCCAGTTCCCTGGCGCGCGCCAGCCGCAGGAAGTTGTCCTCGCTGTACCAGCAGCGGACCAATTCCGGGTCCGAGCGGTTCTCCGGGCTCGCGGCGCCGGCGAAAAAGCCGCGCGCCTGGCTCGACCAGGGCATGAGCGTCATCTGCGTGCGGCGGAACCACTCACGCGAGCGCGCATCGGACGAGGCAAGGCATCCCTTCCACGGCGCCTCGATCATCCGCGCGAGACTGAAGTTGTTGCTGACCACCGCAAAACCGGCCAGCCCGCGCGAGCGCGCGTACTCGTTCGCGGCTTCGACGCGCTCGAGGCTCCAGTTCGACCCGCCGAAGACGCGCATCCGCCCGGCCCGCTGATGCTCGTTGAGCACGTCCACGAATTCGCCGACCGGGACCTCCGGATTGTCGCGGTGCATCATGTAGATGTCCAGGTAGTCCATTTGAAGGCGCTCCAGGCTCTGCATGAGTTGAGCGGTGAGGTCCTTCGGGGTGCAGAACGGCGTATGCGCGCCTTTGCCGAGGATGATGACTTGCCGGCGGATGTTCCGGTCCTTGACCCAATGCCCGAGGTTTTTTTCGCACGCCCCGCCGCCGTAAATCCAGGCGGTGTCGAAGCAGTTCCCGCCGGATTCGAAGAAATCGTCGAACATCACTTGCGCCATCGGCAGGGTTGACTGGTTGTCCGCCCCCATGACCAGCCGCGAGACGGGCGCGGCGACTCCCGGTACCCGGCCGAATTTCATGCGGTGGTCCTTTCGGACGCCGAGCGGCCGCCGATGGATCGGAAGCAGATTCCCGCCGGGCTTCTCCGCATCGTAGACGACGCCGACGGCCTGGCGCCAGCGATCCAGCGATTTCATATTGCCGAGGCTGTCCTCCCAGGTCATCGCCGGCGAGGGCGCCTGCCGGTCGGCGATGTGGGCTGCGACCGTGTCGGCCTCGATCGCGTAGAGCGGCAGCGGACTCTGAACCGCGATCTCCTGCGGCTCGGCCTGGCCGCGTTTCCGGACCAGAATGCGCGCCGTACCGCCGTTGCGCGCGGGCACAAACGGATCGGGCAGGAAAATGCTCCCTTCCGATCCGTCAATGCGGACGACGTTTTCCTGCTGCACGCGCACGCCGGTCGCCAACTCCGCGACGATGCCGCCGGAAAACTTCAGCGAGGCGACGGCCCACTCGTCCACGCCGGTGGTCTCATGGAGTTTGCCGCACCCGAAGAGTTCGAGCGGCTCCGCGAAGTCCTTCCCTTGCGCGGCGCCCGCGACGAGCCGCGCCATCGAAACGCAGTAGCAGCCGACGTCGAGGATTCCGCCGCCGCCCAGGGCGTTCCTGAGCAAGCGCGCTCCCTCATTCGATGGGCCGGCGAAACTGAACGCGGCGTGGATGACGCACACATCGCCGATGGCCTTCGAGCGGATCAGCTCGACGAGCCGGGCCGTCTGCGGATGGCAGCGGTACATGAACGCCTCCATGAGGAAGACATCATGACGCCCGGCGGCCTCGACGGCGGCCATCGCTTCGGGGTAGTTCAGCGCGAGCGGCTTCTCGCAGAGGATGTGCTTTCCGGCTTCCGCGGCCTTGATCGTCCATTCCGCGTGCATCGGATGCGGCGTGGCGATATAGACCGCCTGGACTTGCGGATCGGCGAGCAATTCCTCGTAGCCGGCGTGGCGGCGCGCGATGCCGAATTGCGCGCCGAAGGCCTCGGCCGTTTCCTTTGAGCGGCTGCCGACGGCGACGAGCCGCCCCGTTTCGGACTGCGCCAGCGCCGTGGCGAAGGTGCGCGCGATGGCGCCGGTTCCCAGAATGCCCCAAGCCAGCCGATTCTTCATTGAGGTCCTCTCCCTGCATCTGTTACCGCGTTGAACTCGCGTGTTCCGGCGCCTTGCCGTTCAGTTGTTCCGGCGTCGGCAACTGCGCGGCGTTCCAGCCGCCGCCCAACGCCACGATGAGTTGGACGCTGGAGGTCATCTCCTGGGAACGGATACTAACCGCAGTCTGCTGATTATTCAAGAGGGCGATCTGCGCGGTGATGACGTTGAGGTAACTATCGATCCCGAGTTTGTACCGCTGCGTGGCGAGCGCCAGGGTCCGCTCGGCCGATTGGACCGCGGCATCCTCCTGCCCCAGTTGCTGCGAGAGGATGCGGAGCGCCGACAGGCTGTCCTCGACTTCCTGGAAGGCCGTCAGCACCGTCTGCCGGTAGTTAGCGACCGTGGCATCGTACTGCGCCCGGCTCTGTTCCACAACGGCGCTGCGGAGGCCGGCGTCGAAGATCGTCTCGGTCAGCCCTCCGCCGATGGCCCAGAGTTTGATCGGATCTTTGATGAGATTTCCGATCGGGTCGCTGCTTTCCAAACCCGCCGAACCGGTCAGCGTCAACGTCGGGAAGAAGGCCGCCTTCGCTATGCCGATCCGTGCGTTCGCGGCGGCGACGTTGCGCTCAGACGCGGCGACGTCGGGGCGCCGCTCGAGCAGTTGCGACGGAACGCCGATGGGAATCATCGGCGGATTCGACTTGAAGGGCTCGACCGCGATCGAGAATGCCGACGCCGGTTTGCCGATCAGCAGAGCGATCGCATGCTCAAGTTGGGCGCGCGCGACGCCGAGGCCGGTGGCCTGCGCCTGCACGGTCTTTAGCAGAGTTTCAGCTTGCGAGACGTCCTCGTCCGAAGCGATGCCGGAGGCGGACTGGACCTTGAGCAGATCCAGGCTCTTCTGATCGGCGGCCACCGTATCGGCGTTCACCTGGATGAGCATGTCCTGCGCGCGGAGCTGATAATAATCGGCGGCGAGGTCCGCCTGCGTGGTCAGCAGCAGCCCTTCGAGGGTGGCCGCGCTGGCCTGGGCCACGAAGGTGGTCGCATTTACGTTGTTCCGGATATTTCCCCACAGGTCAGGCTCCCACGAGGCGTCGAACGGCAGCGAGTAAAGGTCCCAATTGTAACTCGTCGAGGCGGGGACCGGCGGCGGCACCGCGGACTGATAGTTTCGGACCGCCGAGGGCGCCGTCGTGAGCACCGGGTAATAAGCCGCCCGGGCCTCCTTGACCGAAGCCCGCGCCGCGAGGAAATTGGCGAACGCGGCCGCGATGTTCTGATTCGAGACGCTCACCTGCTCCTCGAGCGCGTTCAATTGCGGATCGCCGAAGACTTCCCACCAGTTGCCGCGGCGGGCGTCGTCCTTCGGCTGCGCCGGTTTCCAGTCGGCCGCTTCCTTGAACGCGGCCGGCGTCTCCACGGAAGGCCTTTGATATTTCGGGGCGAAATTGCACCCGCCGGCCCACAGCGCGAAAGCGGCCAGCGAAACGGCGATGATCGAGAATTTCCGGTTCATGGGTTTACTTCAACCTCCTGCGAGACCTCGCGCACAGGTTTTCCGTGTAGCCGCCTCCACCAGACGGCGACGCGGTCCAGATAGAGATAGACGACCGGCGTCGTGTAAAGGGTCAGCACCTGGCTCACGGCCAGCCCGCCGACGATGGCGATTCCAAGCGGCCGGCGCAGCTCCGAGCCGGTGCCCAACCCCACGACCAGCGGCATGGCGCCGAGCATCGCGGCCATCGTGGTCATCAGGATGGGCCGAAACCGCAGCAGGCAAGCCTGGAAGATGGCCTCCGACGAACTCTTGCCCTCGCGACGCTCCGCATCGAGGGCGAAATCAATCATCAGGATCGCATTCTTTTTGACGATGCCGATCAGCAGGATGATCCCGATGAGCGCAATGATGCTGAGGTCGGTATGACAGAACATCAGCGCCAGCACCGCGCCGAGACCCGCCGACGGCAGAGTGGAGAGGATGGTGATCGGGTGAATGTAGCTCTCGTAAAGGACGCCCAGCACGATGTAGACGGCGACCAGCGCGATGGCGATCAGCCAGGGTTCGGTGGACAGGGACGCCGTGAAGGCCTGCAGCGTGCCCGAGAAGGTGCCGCGAATGCTCGCCGGCAAGCCCACTTCCCGCTGCATCTTGTTGATCTCCTCAACGGCATCGCCGACCGCCACGCCGGGCGCAAGGTTGAACGAGAGCGTCACCGAGGGGAACTGTCCCTGGTGATTCACCGCGATGGGCGCCGTGCGCGCCGTGAAATGCGTCACCGCGCTCAAAGGAACCTGTCCGCTGTTCGCCGTCGGGAGATAGATGTAATTCAGTCCTTCCGGGGTCTGCCAATATTTCGGCGCGACTTCCATGACGACGTGGTACTGGTTCAGCGCCGTGTACATCGTCGAGACCTGATCCTGCCCGAAGGCGCCGTAAAGGGTGGAGTCGAGCGACAGCGGCGTGATTCCCATCCGCAGGGCCGTGGCCCGGTCGTAATTGAGGTAGGCCTGAAGTCCGTCGTTGCGCTGATCGCTGTTCACGTCGGTCAGTCCGTGCAGTTTCTTCATCTTCGCGAGCATGATGGGCCCCCACGTCACCAGGTCCTGCAGGTTGTCGCACCAGACGGTGTATTGGTACTGTGCGGGGCTTGACCGGCCGCCGATGCGCAGGTCCTGGCCGGCTTGGAGGTACATCGTCACTCCTGGCACTTTCGATGCCGGGCGGCGCAGCCGGGCGATGACCTGGTCGGCGCTCGCATCGCGCCGGTTGCGCGGCTTCAATGCAATGAACAAGAACCCGGTGTCCGTGCCCGTACCGCCGCCGGTGAAGGCGACGACGTTATCCACGGCCGAGTCGGCCTTGACGATATCCACGATGCGCAGCATCTCCGTCTGCATCGCCTGGAACGAACTGTTCTGCGCGCCCAGCACGCGGCCGAAGAGAACGCCTGTATCCTGCTGCGGAAAAAAGCCCTTCGGTATGACGACGAACAGTAACAGATTGACTCCGATCGTCACGATCAGCGTGCCGAGCGTGAAAGCGGGATGCCGCAGCACCCAGGAGAGGCTGCGCTCGTACACGCGCAGCATCCAAGCGAGCACTTTGCCGGAGGCGCGATAGAACTTCCCTTCGTGCTCTTTGCGGTGCGGCTTCAGCAGCCGCGAGCACATCATCGGCGTGGCGGTCAGCGAGACGCCCAGCGAAACGATGATGGCCACCGAGAGGGTGACGGCGAACTCGCGGAACAGCCGCCCGACGATGCCGCCCATCAGCAGGATCGGCGTGAAGACCGTCACGAGCGACAGGCTGATGGAGACGACCGTGAAGCCGATCTCGCGCGCGCCGCGCAGGGCCGCGTCCATCGGCGGCATACCCTGTTCGAGGTGGCGCGTGATGTTCTCGATCACCACGATCGCGTCGTCCACGACGAACCCCGTCGAGATCGTCATCGCCATCAGCGAGAGATTGTCGAGGCTGTAATGGCAAAGGTACATGACGCCGAACGTGCCGATCAGCGAGACCGGGACCGCCACGCTGGGAATCAGCGTCGCGCGCACGTTGCGGAGAAAGAGGAAGACCACCAGGATCACCAGCGAGACCGAGATGGCGAGCGTGATCTCCACGTCGCGGACCGACGCCCGAATCGTGGTTGTCCGGTCCATCATGACCGACAGGTTAATCGCCCGTGGGATGGACGCCTTCAACGCCGGCAGCGCCGCGGTGATGCGATCCACGGCGTCAATCACGTTCGCCTGCGGCTGCTTGAAGATCACCAGGAGCACGCTCGGCTTGCCGTTGGCAAGCCCGGCCGCGCGCACGTCTTCCTGCGAATCCACGACGTCGGCGAAGTCCGAAAGCTTGACGGCGTCGCCGTTGTGGTAGCCGACGATCAGCGGCTGGTAGCCGGCGGCGGTGAGCAACTGGTTGGCCTTGGCCAAATCGAAGGTATAGGCCTGGCTGGCCGGTGGCTGCCAGTGGTAGTCGGGATTGACCCACGTGTTTGGACTAATGATGGTCGTGGCCGGCTGGGCAAGACCGGCGTAGGCGAGCTCGCAGAGGCGCTG
>Ga0181539_1002279_pt1 | contig 19417 bp, 14 predicted proteins | sample PEATcosm2014_Bin_46_FD_119767 | JGI IMG/M metagenome (GOLD analysis project Ga0181539, IMG submission 119767) | Peatland microbial communities from MTU Mesocosm Facility, Houghton, MI, USA - PEATcosm2014_Bin23_60_metaG | ecosystem: Environmental > Terrestrial > Soil > Wetlands > Peat | place... | reverse complement strand
GCCAGGCGATTTGTGCTGCTCGACCGCGACGGCACCATCAACGTCGAGAAGGAGTACCTGAGCTCGGCCGAGGGTCTCGAACTGCTGCCGAACGCGCCGGCGGGCCTGCGCGCCCTGCGCGAGCTGGGCCTGGGACTGGTGGTGCTGACCAACCAATCCGGCATCGGCCGCGGCTATTTTAGCGCGGAAACGGTGGACGGCATCCATCGCGCCTTGGCCGGCCTGCTGGCCGCGGCCGGAGCCTCGCTGGACGGAATCTACGTCTGCCCGCACGGGCCGGAGGAAGGTTGCGGGTGCCGCAAGCCGGCGACGGGGCTGGCCGAACAGGCCGCGCGCCAACTGGGATTCCGCCTGGAGGGTTCTTTCGTCGTCGGCGACAAAGCCGCCGACATCGAGATGGGGCGAAGGGTGGGCGCCACCACGATTCTGGTTCGCACCGGGTACGGACGCGAGGTGGAATCGAATGGGGGGGCCAGCCCGGACTACGTCGCCGACGACCTCGCCGGCGCCGCGCGCATTATCGAAGGGCTTCTATAATCGAAGCAGAATGTTCTTCCGCAGAAAGCAGCCCAGCGAGCCCACTTTCGAAAACCGCCTCGGCGCACTTCGCCAGGCGGGGTTTGAGGCCGTCAAGCAACCGGACGGTCGCATACAGGTGCGCAAGCATGGCTGCGCGGCCATGATTTCCGAGGGCCGCCCGCCGCGCATCGAGCGCGCCGGCTGGATGATCGGCGAGCGCACCGCGCAACTGGTTGACGAGGGCCACCAGAAGTTCTGGGATTCGGGGGAGCGGCAGGTTCCCGCCCTGGCGAGCCAGCTCCAAGCGCTGCACGAATTCGAAGAGGATCTGCGCGCGGCGCTGGGCGTGGAGAGCCTGTATAACACGTCGCTGGGGACCACCAATGACGTGCACAACTACGACCGGGTAGAGGGCCGCTAAGGGTTGTCCCACATCGCGGACCCGTCACCACCGCCGTACTTCGAGAACAACTTGAGATCCGCCTGGGCCTCCTCGCGCCGGCCTTGCTTCGCCGCCAAACTCGCGCGCACATAGAGCGCTCGGGGGAAAATCAACGACCTCAAGGGGCTCTCCGCGGCCGGGTTGGGGGCCTGATTTCCGCTCAACAGTGGAGACACGCGGCCGGCCTGGCCGGTTTCGATGAGCGCCCAGGCGAGCGGCACTGCCGGCCAGTCCGGAGAGTCCGGCTGGGTCGCGTCGTAGATCTCTTCGAGCGGCCCGACCGCCGCTGCAAACTCATGCGACAGCAGCAAGGCATAGGCGAGGGCCAAGCGGCGGAGGCCCGCCTGCGACGGTGCGGGGAAAGCGCTCGCCGCACGCGCGATCCACCCGGCGGCGGGCGCGGAAGGCTGCGCGAGGAAGCGGGCCAGAACGGCGATCGGAAGTGGACCCGCAGCCTTCGCTGCGTAATCGTGCGCCCGTTGGCCGTCGCGGCTCTCGACTGCCCAGATCGTAAGTTGGGCGTAGGAGAACGAAGCCTCGTCCGCTGGAACCGACCGCGCGAGCTCCTCCAGCCTCGCGAACGCCTCCCGGCGACGCCCGGTCAGGTATTCCCACTGTGCCTGGCGGTAGGTCGCCCGCCGATCGCCCGCGCTCATCCGGGTTTGAAGGAACTGCCCGAAAGCGGCGTCGGCTCCCTTCAGGTCGCCTTGCATGAGCCGTGCCCAGGCCGCCTTATACAGGGCGGCGCCGCTCTGGAACGACGGGTCCTTGGACCAGGCATCCCGGTAGGCCTTCTCTGCCTCTCGGAACCGGCCGGACCAGTAGTAAACGTCGCCCAGCGAATCGAGCGGATTGGCTTCCCGGGGCCGCAGGCTGCCGTAGCGCTCCAGCGCCTTCACCGCGCCATCGAGATCTCCCGACCAGGCGCGCAGGTAGCCGAGCTGGTTCAGCAAGAGGACCTCGGCGGGTTCGCGCTCGACTGCCTTCTCGCAATACGCCGCGGCCTCCCGGTAGGAGTGGGAGGCGGCCTCAAGATCGCTCAACCTGCGGTAAACGGAGGCGTCGGCGGGATCGGCGCGGGTGAGTGCGAGGAGCGCCCGAAGCTCCGCGGCGCGGTCGCCCGCGAGCGCGGAGGCTGCCAGATCGAGCCGGGCCCGTTCGATTTCCTGAAACTGGGAAGCCTTCGCCCGCGCGACAGCCAGAACCCGGGCAGCCCGCGCCGTATCGCCGCGTGCGGCGAGCGATTTCATCCAGGCGAGATATGCCGCACCGAACTCCGGGTCAGCGCCCACGGCGCGGTCGAAACCGGCGTCAGCCTCCGCCGGGCCGCTCGCCTCGAGGGCCGCGATATAGGCCCGAAAAGCCCGCGGACTGTTGGTTGGCAGAGGGCGGACGCGGGGATCGATCTCGCGGGCGATGGACTGCGCCAGCGGCAGCAGATCGCCGGCTGCCCGGCCACTGGCGCGGACGGTTCCTACGGCGCGCACCCGGACGGCATCCTGGAGTACGGCCTCGACACGCAGGCGGCCACCATATACAGAAAAGTAGCCTTCCAGAACCTCGGATGCGCCCACGGCCGGCGCTTCGCGCAACGAAGAAATCAAAACCGGTTCGATCCGAGGGGAACCAGCGAGCTGAAGGCGGACCGCTTCGGCGAAACCGCGGCTCATCCAATCCAGGTCAGGGGCGGCCGCCAGATTCTCAAACGGCAGAATCGCAATTCTCTGAGCGCCCCGGTCCTTGCGGGAGCACGAGACCACAAGGACCGAGGCAATCAGCGCAAGCCCAAGCGCCTTACAACACACGAGGTTCTTGCGCCATCAAGGCCTTGAATTCGGCGTTGTCTTTGAGCACCGCGAACTCAGGCTCCTCGATGAACTTATTGCGCTCTTTGAAGCCCTCTTCGAGCGACTTGCGGACGCACTGCACCGCTTGATCTATCATTCCCGCCTGGGCGTACGTCTTGGCCAGGTAGTAGTGGAACCGCGCACGCTCTTCGATCGTGCTCGACTGCAAGAGAACGCCATAGGAGTCGTGGTGTTCGAAAACCTCGGGATCGAGCTTGACGGCATGCTGATAGGCCTCGAACGCTTCCTTGTATTCTTTCTTGGCGAAGTGCGCGGTGCCGACATTGCTGTAGATGGACGCCGAAGTCGGATTGAGCTTCAGCGCCTTCTCGTACTGCCGCAGGGCGCGGCTGTAGTGCTTCTCGGCATAGAAGACGGTGCCCAGGTTATTCACGGCCTCCGAGTACTTCGCGTCACGCTTGATGGATCGCTCGTAATAACGCCGAGCCGCCCTCAGGTCGACCGTCTGGTGGTAGGCGATGCCCATCTTGTTCAGGACCACCGCCGTTTCCGGGGCCTGGCGATACTGGTCGATGGCTTCGCGGTACATCTTGCGGGCCATAAAGATGTCACCCCGTTCTTCTGGAGTGAGCGACGGCTTGCCAGCAGGCGACGCGGCGGTTTCATGCGCCGACGACGGCGCAGCCACGGCCGAACCGGGTTCGAGGGCTTGAGACTTTTCGGATTGGGGTTCAAGAGCAAGGGCAAGAACCGGGACGAGGGCGATGAGAAGAAATCTGGAAAACATATTCAATCTCCTGTAACTTGCAGCATAAAGTCGGTAACCGACACATATGACGCAAGCAACCCGTTCACGGGTACAAGCTAAGGATATTTAAACACAGGTCGCGCCGGGCAGGAGCCAGAAATCGCTTGTCGCCCGGCGCCGGGCGGTTCTACTTGAACGCACCCAGAATCCGGCGGAAGAAGCCCTTCTTTTTCTCCACCCCGGGCTTGGCCGGCGGCTGGGCCTGCGCAGCGACCTGGGGAGCCGGAGGCGGCTCCACCCTGACGCGCGATCCGGCCGGAGGTTTGACGCCGGCCGGGCCGGTGGTTCCATTGCCGGCGGCCGGCAAAGGCGGCGGAGCCGTCTCCCAGGATGCCACCCGGGTGCCTCCGGAGCCGCCGTGCAGGCGGCAGCTCTCCACCGGCTGGGTGCCGGACAGGAAGACCTCCGCCACGGGCGAAGGACAGGACGGCGTGGCCAGTTCTCCGGTCGCCGGGTCCACCTCCACCGTTACGATGCCATCGGGCGCCTGGAAGTCGTGTACGTTCCGGTACTCGCGGTACTGGTGGGCCCGCTTCATGAATTCCACCCAGACCGGCAGGGCCGAGTGGGCGCCCTCCAGACCGAGCTCGCGGTTGTCGTCGAACCCGACCCAGACCACGCAGATCAGCCGCGACGTGAAACCGGCGAACCACCCGTCGTGCGAGGTCCCGGTCTTTCCGGCGGCGGGCAGATTGAAGCCGCGCGCATGGACCGACGCGCCCGTGCCGCTGCGGAGAACTTCTTCGAGCAGGCTTACCATCATGTACGCCACGCGAGGATCGAGGACCTGGCGTTTGTCCGGCGTGGCGGAGAAGAGCACGTTGCCCTGCTGATCTCGAATCAGGCTCACCCAACTCGGCTTCACGTAGGTGCCCTGGTCGGCAAAGATCGTGTATGCGCCCGCCACTTCGATGGGCGTCACCTCGTAGGCGCCGAGCGCGATGGCCGGCGTCGCGCGAATGTTCAGATTCATGCCGGCCTGCTTGGCCAGGGTCTCAACCGCATCGAAGCCGATCATCTCGCCGAGTTTCACTGTCGGCACGTTCAGCGATTTCGCCAGCGCCTGGCGCAGCGTCACCTCGCCGTAGTACTTCTGCTCGAAGTTCTCCGGCGAGTAGGCCTTGTTGTCGAACCAGAAGGTGGTCGGCTCGTCCAGAAGCCTGGTCACAGGCGTGATGATCTGCGAACCGCCCGAAAGCGCCGTGGTCAATGCCGCGGCGTAGACGAAGGGCTTGAATGCCGAGCCCGGCTGGCGTTTGGCGAGGGCCCGGTCCAACTGGCTGGCGCCATAATCGCGGCCGCCGACGAGGGCCTTGATGTCCCCCGTCTCGGGATCGAGCGCCACCAGCGCGCACTGCGCCTGCGGCGGCTTCTCGCCTTTGGGCCAGCGGCGGTGGCTCAGACGCTGGTCCACCTCCTGCATTCCGGTGCGCACCGCGTCCGCCGCGGCGCGTTGCAGGTTGAGATCCAGGGTAGTGTAGACGCGGTAAGTGCTGTTCTGGAAATCGTAGTCGCCGAATTCGCTCTGGAGCTCATCGTTGACCAGGTCGACGAAGTAGGGAGCCTCGGTCGATTCCATCTCGGCCGGCGTCAGCTTGAGCGGCTCGGCCGAGGCCGCCTCGCACTCCGCCTCGGTGATGTAGCCGTTATCGCGCATCAGAGCCAGCACGACGTTCCTGCGCTCGCGCGCGCGGTCCGGGTGGCGGTACGGATTGCGGAAGCTGGGCTGCTGAATCAGCCCGGCCAGCGTCGCCGCCTCGGCCATGGTCAACTGGCTTATGTCCTTGCCGAAGTACGCGCGCGCCGCCTCGCCGAAGCCATGGATGGCAAAGCTGCCCCGGCGGCCCAGCGGCACCTGGTTGGCGTAGAACTCGAAGATCTCTTCCTTGGAGAGCTTCTGTTCAAGCTGGAGGGTGATGAGCACCTCGGCCGCCTTGCGGCTGACGGTTTTCTCCTGATTCAGCCAGAACATGCGGGCCAGCTGCATGCTGAGGGTCGATGCGCCCTCGGCCACGCGCCCCTCCCGCAAATCCACGTATGCAGCTTTGAGGACGCGCAGCGGATCGAAGCCCGCGTGCTGGAAGAAGCGCTTGTCCTCGGCCGACACCACGGCATCGACCACCACCTTGGGGATATCGGCGAATCTCACCAGCCGGCGCTTTTCCCGATTCCTGTCGGAGAGGTTCGTGATCAGCTCGGGCTCGAGGAGGTACTGGACGCGCTCGGTGTTGTCGCGAAGGGAGATGATCTGGGAGACGTGACCTCCCGAGAACTTGATGACCCCGGCCTCGTCGTCGAAGTACGAGTCGGGCCCCGGAAAGATCTCGATGGCTCCATCCGCGCGGCGGTGATACCAGCCCATCCGGTTGCCGCTGGTTTCGCCATAGTCGCTGCGGTGGAGCTGGGCAATGACTTCTTGCGAGGGAATTTCGTCCCCGACGGAGACCACGCGCGGCGCGGCGAACACCATGGATGTGGCTTGGAAGGGGCCTTGCCGCAGCTTGCGATCGATGAGGCGGGAATAGCGGACGTAGTAGAAAGTAAAGGTGATCAGCAGGACCAGCGTCAGACCGGCGCAGACGCCAATCGCGATCCGCCCCGCCGGGCTGAGGAGAATGCGAACCCAACGGGCCCTTCGTGGAATCTGTATCCGGACTGCCACCCCGACCTATTGTCTCACGCGCTCGCCGCCCGTCGCTGGTAGATCGAGGCCGCCTTCGGCGGGCGCTACTTCTTCTCTTTATCCGGGGAAAGCAGCTCTTCCCACATGTCGCCGTGCTTTTGCCACTCCGAGGGCTCCAGGCCGGAGATCTGGAGCTCGGCTACCTTGAGCGTTCCGTGCCCGTACGGGCAGATGTATTCGACGCGGGGCCGTCCCAGCTGGAGCATCTGGCCCCAGGAGCCGGACGTGACGGGCATGCGAAGCCGCCGTGCGCATACGCGGCAGCGATAGCGCTGATCCAGGATCGCAAGGTAAACCAGGCCGCAGGAGATCAGGAAAACGAGTCCCGCCGCCAGCGTCCAGGGCAGGTCGAAACCCAGGAATTGCCCCCGGTAGAGGTGCGGGCGCGGCAGCAGCAGCGTGATAACAAACCAGATGCAGCCCAGGAGCAGGCCGGATACGCCAAGCTTGACCGCGAGCAAGCCCCAGTAGCGCATACCTTATTAGACCGCGCGGCGGGGCAGAAGGTTCCCGTACTCCTTACTGCCGGACAAGAACGACGGGCGCAGATTCCGCCCCGTATACCCGCTCAAAGAAATCGCGCACCGCCCTATACTCGGACGGAGGCGCCGTGATGTCATTGACTTCCAGCGATTGGCGGAACAGAACTTCGTTGCTGCTGGGGGTCCAGGTGGCCTGGTACCTCCCGTAGGCGCCGTCGAGCGAGACCCGATCGGGGACTTCGTCAACCCTGAAGCCGTCCGGGACGCGGAGGCGCACCGTGTCGTGCCACTCGGCGGCGTGCAGCACGATAGGGAGCTTGCGCTCCTTGGCCGGGAAGAAATAGCGGCCGCCTGCCACCAGAATTCCGGGTTTCATCACGAGCAGCCTCCCCTGCATGGATTGGGCGAATTGGTCGGCGGCGAATTCGAAATGCATCTCCAACCGCCCCTGGTCGCGGGCGTCTTTGTGCGTGAAAGCGCCGAGCCTGACGCTTCCGACCGTTTGGGCCAAACCGTGCTCGAGGCGATTTCGTAGCTCGGATGACGAGTCACGGTCGAAGAGCGCCCGCCACAGCGACGCGCTCTGGCCGAAATAGTCGCCGTCGTGCACGGCTTCGAGCGCGCCTTGCGGCGACACCTTGGCGTCGACGACGGATTCGACGCGGTTGGCCGACGCCGGCAGCATCGGCATTTTGAGCAGTGCGCCCCGATCCCCGGCAGCGATGAGCGCGTAGCTGCCTTGCTCGCGCTCGGGGAGATCGCCGAGGGGGGTGTAAGGATCGGTTGGATCGAAAATCAGGAGGCGGCCCAACTGCGGATGGGTAACGACCGGCGGTAACTGGACGGAATCGGGGATCTTCACGGCAACGATGGCGTGGTTGAACTGGAAGGGCGAAGCCCAGTCGGGATCGACCCACGAGCGGTCCTGGGAGTAGATGGAGATCAGGTAGGCGGGAATCCCGACCGCTTTGAGGAGCGCGCGCATCAGGTTGGCTTTGTCCTTGCAATCGCCGTATTGCTTCTCGAGAACCAGCGACGCCAGGTGCGGCTTGTAGCCGCCGCCGCGCCCGAGGTCGGTCGCGATCTCGACGTAGTTGACGCCCTGAACGAACCGGGCGATGGCCTGAATCTTCGCCAGGTCCGAAGTCGCGCCGGCCGTCAGGGCACGGGCGCGATCGACGATGCTGCCGGCCAGGTCGGCCTGCGGGTCCCCAAGGTCGGACATCCATCGCGATACCGCCGCCCAGTCCTTCATGGCACGAAGGCCGGCGGGGTTACCCTCGGGCGGCAGGTAACTGATCGCCAGCCGCGGCAGGACCGCCGCGAGATGCGGGCTGTGCGGCTCACTCTCGACAAACGGCAGATCACGCAATTCCCAGGTGTATGTGGAACCCGCAACCTGGGGCGCGACCGGGGCGTGGCCGTAAGTGATGGTCCTCACTTCCCAACCCGCGGGCAGGGTCAGCGAGTAGCGCGAGACCACCACCGGCAGGCCCTCCTGAAAGAAGTACCGGAATTGTGTGAAAACGGCCTTGCTGTCCGCCGACATCTCGTAGCCGAAAACGCTCCCGTCCTGTGCATCGGAGCCCGCTGCGAAGTAGCGCTGGCGCCATTCGTTGTAGACATCGTTGAGCGCGAGGGCGCGGTCGACGAGGCGGTCCTTGCGGTAGCGGATCGGCGCGCCGTTCGAGGGCAGAATCCAGCCGTGGAAGTCCTTGATCTTATCGGTCGAGGTGAAGTAGTCCACGCTCGCCGTGGCGTACTCGCGGCCGTCCCGGTTGAGAATACGGACGGCGCCCCGCTCCACCGTCTCGGTTCTCCCACTTGGCTCTACCGTGACCTGCTCCTCCGGGAGGAGCACCACGGCCGGGACCTTGCGGTCGTAAGTTCCCCGCGGCGCAGCGGCGGCGTCGCGCAACCACTGCGGCACATCGTCCCCGGCCAGCGCCGCTCCGGCCACGAGGCCGATGCCCAAGAGTAACTCTCCTACGCGCCTCATTGCCCCGCTCCTGTGCCCGCCCCCTGCTGGCGCAGGGTGAGCGTGTGCTGATCCTGGTCATGAATGGCGTCGAAGGCCTGCTTGACCGCCGGGTACACCTTCCGCTGATAGGCCAGCCGCCCGCCACGCCCGAACACCAGCTTGCGGTGATAGACCAGTTGTCCGTCTCCCACCTTCACCGAGGCCTCGTATCCCCCGATGTCGCCCATGGGAAACGATCCGGGCGCCTCGGGGCTCTCCAGAGCGTAACCTGACGGGACTTTCACAGCGACCTCGTCTTCTTCGGTCCAGGGATACTCGAACATGATGGGATACTTGCGCTCGGTCGCGATGAACTTCGCCGGCAAGCCGCGCTCGAAATACGCCATCTGCAAGAACATTCTCTTCCCCGTCTTCTGCGCGTAGCCGGGCACTTTCACGCGGTAAGAGAATGCCAGCGGCTTGTCGCCATCTTCGACGTTCTCGACTTTCACTTCGGACAACTCGGCATTGTCGAACTGCTGGCGGACTGCGTTGCGGAGTTCGTCTTCCTGCCGGACGCCCGATTCCAGACGCGCCTGTTCGCGCCGCCGGGCCGCCTCGTGGCCGGTGTAGGCGACTTGCACCTCGCCCTCGAGGGTACCGTCGGCGCCAAGTTCGAACGCGCCCTTTCGGAGAATGACCGATCTGTCCGGCTCGGAAATCGGTGCTTGCACGAACACCGGTTCTTTCGGATCGCAAATCAGCGCCGGCGCGCCCTCCTCCTGCCAGCGCAGCATGCCCCCCGGAGACTGTCGCCAGGCGGGATCGTAGAACCGCCACTGGCTACCCACCTTCACGGCGATGGCGTTCCACCGCAGGAAGTAGCGATCCGTGAACCCACGGTCGAAGGCCATGTCGCTACGATCGCCCAGGTATGCCAGGCGCGACTCGAAGCCTTCGGCCCGCGCCATCGCCGCAAACAGCGCCAGGATATCGACAGGCGGGCCGATCCCGTGCTTCAGAGTGTCCGCGGGAGTGAGGTTCTCCTTGGCCTTCTCGCGTTGCTGCTCGGTGACGGTATCGTCGCTCAGCAGCTTGATTCTGGTGCGGCAATACCGCACCAGCCTGGCCAGTTTCTCTTCGGTATCCTTGGCCCCCGCCACCGCCTCTTCGGCTGCCTGCCGGACCTCGCCGCTCACTTTCAGGTAGGGCTCCCGCTCCGCGTACAGCTTCTTGCCCAGGTCCGCCCAGTACTTGTCAGGATCGATCTTCTTGTCTTCGGCGTAGTAAAGCAGCGCCCAGGGGCGCGTCGCCCACTCGGAGGGCATCTCCGGCTCGTCCTCGTATGCGGGGACATTCTTTAGGGTAACGCTGGTGAAGCCGTCCCTTTCCGGAACCAGGGGCGGGAGGAGCGTATGAAAGGCTACCAGTTTCACCGGCGGGATCCCGTGGAAGCCCACGATGGTGAACGGCAAGATGTAATACTTGACCTCGTGCAACGGGATGTTCCGCGAGAATGGCAAGCGCACGCGGTCCGCAACTTCGCCAGGACGCCTCTCCCGCCAGCGGTACTCGACGATCACGCCTGGCTCGACTCCCGGCATCGCGAATGACACGGCCTTGATCTTCCTGCCCCCCGCCTTAACGATGTCGCGCTGGAAAATCGCGTCCTTGCCCAGCTCCAGAATCGTGCCGTCTGTCTTGATGGTTCTCCCGGCGACGTCGGTGATCGCACGTCTCCCCCAATACTCGATGTTCTGAGTGCCCTGGGTTTCACAACCCCGCTGGTTGAAGATCTTAATGCGAATGTAGTGATAGAGAAGCGCTTCGAAGTCCCTGCCAACTATGTCGGTCGTCACATGGACGCGCCAAAACAGGGCTTCCGCGCCCGCGTCCGGATCGATCCGGGGAGCGTTTAGGTTGCGCTCCTCGTCCGTGACCGGCAGCCATTGAGTGATATTGACGACGTTAACGGACTGAATCCGGTTAACCGATTGATCCGCGGCGGCGCTCGCGCCGAGCAGCATGGCGATCGCGGCAATCCCCACCGAGCGGTTGATAAATGACGGCTTTGCCCGGGTCATCCCCGGAGTATACGGTACGACGGCGCCAAACTCAAGGAAAAATAGGGCCCGTTAAACTGAAATCCGCCTCATTGCCCCGTTCCTGGGCCCGCCGCCTTCTGCCGCAAGGTGAGCGTACGCTGGTCCTCGTCATGAATCGCGTCGAAGACCTCCTTGAGGGTGGGGTAGGCGCTGAGCGGGAACATTAGCCGGCCACCACGCCCGAACACAAGCTTGCGCTCGTAGACCAGTAGTCCCTTTCCCGCTTTAACAGTAACCTCATAGCCCCCGAGTTCGCCGAATGGGATCGGGGCCGGCGCCTCGGCGTTCTCCATCGTGAAGCCGGGAGGAGTCTTGAATGTGACGCGGTCCTGCTCGACCCAAGGGTATTCGAACCAGACGGGGTATTTGCGGTCGCTGCCAGGGAACTTCGACGCCTGGCCGTGTTCAAAGTAGCCCAATTGGAGGAACAGGCGCTTCCCGGTCCGTTGCGCGTAGGCCGGCACCTTCACATGGTAGGAATACGCCAGCGGCTTTTCGGCGTCGCCGATATTCTCGACCTTCACCTCGGACACCTCGGCATTGCTGAACTGCCTGTGCACGAGGTCGCGGACATCGTCTTCCCTCTGCGCTGCCGATTCCTTGGCTTTCTCCTCGCGCCGAGCGGCCGCCGCATGGCCGGTGTACGCCAGGTGCACTTCGCCTTCGAGCGTACCATCCTCGTCAAGTGCGAATTCGCCCGTCCGCGTGCTGAGCGACTTTTCCGCGTCCGCAAACGGGACCTGCACGAACACCGGCTCCTTCGAGTCGGATACCAACGCCTGCGAGCCCTCTTCCTGCCACTGCAACATTCCCACGGGAAGCCACTTGGCGGCGGCATCGTAGAACCGCCATTGGTCGCCCACTTTGACGGCGATGTCGATGGCGTTCATGAAGTAGGTGTCTTGGAAGGCGCGATCGAAGGGGCGGTCATCGCGATTTCCCAGTCTGGCCACCCGTGCCTCAAAGCCTGCCGCCCGTGCCATCGCCGCGAACAGCATGTTGACGTCAAACCCCGAGCCGATCCCGCGCTTCAACGTGTCCGCGGGCTTGTCATTCTCCTTGGCCTTTTCCCGTTGCTGCTCGGTCACGTCTTCGTCATCAAACCTTTTGATTTTGGTCTGGCAGTATTGGAGCAGCCTCGCCAGCTTCTCTTTTGGATCTTTGGCCCCCGCCACGGCCGCATCCGCTGCCTGGCGGATATCGGCACTCACCTTCAGATACGGCTCATACTGCGAGTACAGTCTCTTGCCCTCAGACGCCCAGAACTTGTCCGCGTTGGGCTTGGGATCGTCTCCGTAGTAGAGCAGCCCCCAGGACCACACGGCCCACTCCGACGGCATCAGCGGCTCTTCTTTGCGCGCCGGCAAACTCTTCACGGTTATGCTGTGGAAGCCGTCCCGTTCCTCAACCAAGGGACCAGGGTGCGCTCCAAAGGACACCCACCTCATCGGCGGAACCGTGGCGTACGAGAGTACCAGCGGTCTGACGAAATACTTGGCTTCGTGAACGGGAATATCGCGCTGGAACATCATCCGCACGTGGTCGGCCAGCTCCTTGTTCCGCACCTCGCGCCAGTGGTATTCGATAATGACGCCGGGCTCGACCGCCGGCATGGCGAAAGAGACCGCCTTGACCTTGAGGCCGCTGGCTTTGACGATGTCCCGATTGAAGATTGCGTCCTTCTTCAATTCCACGACTGTGCCGTCCGGCTTGATGGTCCTCCCGGCAACGTCAAGGATAACGTGCTTCCCGGAATAGGGAATATCCTGCGTGCCCTGCGCGTCGCAGCCGCGCTGATCGAAGATCTTGATCCGAAGGTAGTGGTAGAGAACCGTCTGGTAGTCCTGTCCCTGAACCGCGTCCACCACATGGACCCGCCAGAACAGGGCTTCCGCGCCGGCCTCGGGATCGACCTTGGGAGCCTTGAGGTTGCGTTCCTCGTCCGTCACCGGCAGCCATTGAGTGATGGCGACCAGGTTGATCGAGGGGCTCGCTGCGGCGCTCGCTGCCAGCAACATGGCGATAACGGCAACTCGGACAAGTCGTGAGCGGGTCATCTCTGGGAGTATATGCCAGAAGGGCTAAGAATTCAAAGAAAAAGAGAGCTTCTTCTGCCGGAATTCCGGCCTATGGGCGGTCGCGGCGCCACACGCTTCAGGTCTGGAACTGCCACGGAATCGCTGGAACCCGGAATCGGACATTTGCGTCTTGATGCCATATGGCAAGCAGACGGTCTTTTCTCGCTGCCGCGCTGGCGCTGCCGGCCGGCGGCCTGGCGACTTCACCGCCGGCCAAAGCTCCGGTATTGCGCTACCGCGTGCTCGGCAAGACAGGCCTGAAGGTCACCGAGGTCGGCTTCGGGGCCGAAGGGGTTTCCGATCTGTCGGTGATCCGGCAGGCGCTGGACATGGGCGTCAACTTCTTCGACACCGCCCACGCTTACCAGGGCGGGAATAACGAGCGGGTGCTCGGAGCGGCGCTGGGCGCGGACCGGAAAAAGATCATCCTCTCGTCGCGGTCGTACGTCAAGGACAGAAAGACGCTCGAGGCCGAGCTGGACTTGTCTCTGCGCGAGTTGAAGACCGATTATCTCGACATCTGGTACCTGGGCGCCCACGACGCGGCGCCCGCCGACGACCTGCTCGCGTTCCAGGCGGCGGCCAGGAGGGCGGGCAAGATCCGGTTCAGCGGCTTCAGCACGCACAAGCCGTGGGTGTTGCTGGATTTCATCAAGAGGACCCGCTTCGACGTGGTCATGATTCCCTACAACTTCGCGATCGGCAGCGCACGGGACCCGTTCCATATGGACGCCACGCGGCTGGACACCGTGCTGGAGGCGTTCGGGAAAGCAGGACTTGGCGTGGTGGCGATCAAGGTGATGGCGGGCGGCTACCGCGGTCCGGGCGCTCCCAAGGACACGCTCGAAGAGCTTCACAAGCGGCCGAACGCGTTCGTTTCCGCGCTGCGCTGGGCGCTGCGCTCGCCGCAGATCCACACCACCAGCATCAGCATGCACGATCGCGATCAGCTCGAGGAGAACATGCGGGCGACGGAGGCGCCGTTCTCGAGCGCCGATGAGAAGACGCTGGCGGCACAGTTGGAACGCATCCGACCGCTGTACTGCCGCATGTGCACCCAGTGCGACGGCAAGTGCACGCAGGGGCTGCCGGTAGCGGACGTGTTGCGTTTCCTGATGTACGCAGACGGCTACCGGCGGTTCGACGTGGGTTACCAGCGGTTTCAGACTCTGCCGGCCAAGCTGCGCGCGGTGCGTTGCGAAGACTGTGGCCAGTGCTCCGTCGTCTGCCCGAACGGCGTGGCCGTGCGGGAGCGGCTGACGGCGGCGCAACGGATGTTTGCCTGAGGGCGCATTATGGCAGACCTGGTGATCGCCGCGGCCCAAGCGACTTCAATAGGAGGCGACATTGCCGCCAACGTCGCGGAGCATTCCCGATTCATCGCCGCCGCCGGCGATCTCGGCGTCCAGCTTTTGGTGTTTCCAGAACTGTCGCTGACGGGGTACGAGCCGGCCATCGCCCGGGCCAGGACGCTGGCCCCGGACGACACCCGTCTCGATCCACTGCGGAACCTGGCGGCGGGGCTTCGCATGGCCGTGGTAGCCGGCGCTCCGATCCCGTCGGAGAACGGCCGGTGCCGTCTGGCGGCCTTCGCGTTTCTTCCGGACGGCAGCGTTTCGACCTACACCAAGGAGTATCTTCATTCGGGCGAGGAGGTCTTCTTCGAGCCGGGCGGCGGGGGTGACCTGCTGCGCATCGGCGGTGAAGCCGTGGCGCTGGCGATTTGCGCGGACGCGAGCCATCCCAGGCACGCGGCACGCGCCGCCTCCCGCGGCGCCAGCGTCTACGCAGCCGGAGTCCTGATCACGGAAAAGGGATATGCGGCGGACGCCGCCCTGCTCGAGCGATACGCCACCCAGCACAGTATGACGGTGATGATGGCGAACTACGCGGCTCAGACCGGCGGATGATATCCGGCCGGCAAGAGCGCCATCTGGTGCGCGGGCGGCCAGCGCGTTGTGGCGGCCGAGGGGACGGAGCAGGCGCTGATCGTCGCGACTCGCGAAAGCGGCGGCTGGCGGGGCGCGGTGGTCAGGGTGTGACGGCTCTTTCGGGCGGCGAGCGACGGGCGGCGGGCATGTGAGAACGTGGAGGTGAATGGCGCACGATCCAGCCGTGATCGACCTCGCAGCCGCGCCGGATGCGGTGGAGGCGCGGATTGCCGAGACGCCCGACCGGCCCGCGGTGTTTCTCATCTGGCCGTTCGAGGGTGCGCCGTACCTCGGCCGGACGGGCGTGCTACGGCGGCGCCTGAAGCGGCTGCTGGGGGAGCGGACGGGGCTCTCGCGATGGCTGAACCTGCGGCTCGTGGCGAGCCGCGTGGAGTATTGGCTGGCCGGCTCGGCGCTCGAGACGCGGCTGCTGTTTTATGAGCTGGCGCGGAGGCACTTCCCTGAGACCTACCTGGAACTGGCGAAGCTCCGCATGCCGCCTTACGTGAAGCTGGTCCTCTCGAACGCGTTCGCGCGGACGCAGATCACCACGCGCCTGGCGGGCGGGCGGGGCCTCTGCTGCGGGCCGTTCCGGAATCGCGCCGCCGCCGAGCAGTTCGAAGCCGCGGCGCTCGAACTGTTCCAGATCCGGCGCTGCCAGGAGGACCTGGCGCCTTCGCCCGAGCATCCCGGCTGCATCTACGGCGAGATGAATAAGTGCATGCGGCCGTGCCAGCGGGCGGTGAGCGCGGAAGAGTATCGCGCGGAGGTGGATCGAGTAGCGGAGTTTCTGCGGACCCAGGGGCGCTCGCTCATCGAGCCTCTCGAAACGGCGCGGGACCGGCTGAGCGAGGAGCTACGCTTCGAGGAGGCCGCGCGGGAGCATGCACGAATCGAGAAAGTCCAGGAGGTGCTGCGCCTGCGCGACAGCCTGGCGGCCGACATCGACCAGTTGTGCGGCGTCGCCGTGACGGCATCGGCCGAGCCGGGTGCGGTGGAACTGTGGTTCGTGGTCGCGGGGTGCTGGCAGGCGCCGGTGCGGTTCGGGTTCGAGGTGGTGGAAGGCAGGACGATTTCGATGGACCAGCGCCTGCGCGAGATCGTGGCCGCGATCGAGCCCCGCCGGCCCGGCGTGGAGGAGCGGCAGGAGCACCTGGCCCTGCTGGCGCGCTGGTATTACTCGAGCTGGCGCGACGGCGAATGGCTGGCGTTCCCGGACCTGGCCCGCGTTCCGTACCGCAAGCTGGTGAACGCCATCTCGCGGGTGGCGAGCGGAGAGGAAGCAGAGCGAAACGGCCTCCGAACCACTCCCTGACGGCCGCGGCTCAGTAAGCCCAGCGCCAGAGGTTGGCGCCGACGGTGTAGCCGGCGCCGACGGCGGCGAACAGCACCAGGTCACCCTTCTTGATCTTGCCTGCCTGCAGCGCATCGCGCGTCGCCAGGGGCAGCGTAGCCGAGGTGGTGTTGCCGTAGCGGTCGATGTTGATGATGACCTTCTCGCAGTCGATGCCCAGCCGGTCGGCGCAAGCGGTGATGATGCGGCGGTTGGCCTGGTGCGGGATGAAAGCCGCGAGTTGGTTGGGGCCGATGTTGTTTCTGGCGAGCAGGTCGCGACAGACCTCGTACATGCGGCGCACCGCGAACTTGAACACCTGCTGACCTTCCTGGTGAACGTAGTGCTGCCGCTTCTGAACGGTTTCGAGGGAGGCGGGCAGGCGGCTGCCGCCGGCGGGCATGTTCAGAAACTCGGCGCCCGAGCCATCGATTTCATTCAGGAAGTCGACGAATCCGACCGAGTCGTCTTCGGACGGCTCGACAACGAAGGCGCCCGCGGCGTCGCCGAACAGGATGCAGGTGGAGCGGTCCGTGTAGTCGACGATGCGCGACATGGTGTCGGCGCCGATGACCAGAACCTTGCGGTGCGTTCCGGCGGCGACCAGGTGGGCCGCGGTGGTCAGGCCGTAAAGGAAACTCGAGCAGGCCGCGATCAGGTCGAAGCCCCAAGCGCCCTTGGCGCCCAGCCGGTGCTGGACGAGGCAGGCGGTGGAGGGGAACAGCATGTCCGGAGTGACCGTGCAGAGGAGGATGGCGTCCAGATCCGTGGCCGGGATGCCGCGCCCTGCGAGGGCGGCTTTCGCGGCCTCCAGGGCCATATCCGAAGTAGCCACTTCGGGCGCGGCGATGTGCCGCTCGACGATGCCGGTCCGCTCCAGGATCCACTGGTTGTTGGTTGCGACCATCTTCTCCAGATCGAAGTTGGTCAGCACCCGCGGCGGCACGTAGCAACCGAGAGCGCTGATTTTGGCTCTAGGCACGAATCCTCCCTTATGTGTTCATGGCGCGGCGCCCGCAGCGGCCACGCGGTCCCATCCGCGCCGGGCGCGGACAACGAAGCCCAACTTGCTATGGTAACCGAACGCGGCTCGTGGCTTGTTGGCCATGCCATGGCGCGCGCCGCGGTAGGAGCGTGTGAGAAGATCGGGTTGAGTTCGGGAAGCGATGCGAGTCGAGAGTGCCCTGCTGTTCGAGACCCCGGAGGAGATATATCTCCGGGTCTTCCACGAGCTGAAGCCGCGGGCCAAGCCGCCCAAGATCACCATCGAGTTCTGCCGCTTCGCCAATCCGGACAGCTACGCGCGCATCGACGAGACCGGTCTTGAGATCCGCATAAGCGACCTGATCCAGGCGGCGCCAGCGCCGATTCTGGAGGCGCTCGCCTATATCCTGCTCGGAAAGCTCTTCCGGAAACCGATTCCAGCAACCTACACGCAACGCTACCGGCTGTTCCTGAACCGGCGGGACATGCGCCGGCAGATGCACCTGGTGCGGCAGATCCGGGGACGCAAGTTCGTCTCGGGCCCGCAGGGCGAGCGGTACAACCTGGAGACGATATTCGAAGAGCTGAACTTCCGGCACTTCCACGGCCTGATGGCGCGGCCGCTGCTGGGCTGGAGCCGCGTGGCTTCGCGGACCACGCTGGGGCACTACGACCCCTCCCACAACGCGATCATCATCAGTAAGGTGCTGGATGGCCCGAAAGTGCCGCGCCTGGCGCTCGAGTACGTGCTATTCCATGAAATGCTGCACCTGCGCTACCCGGTGGACACACGCGGCGTGCGGCGGCGCGTCCACACGCGGGAGTTCCGGCAGGCGGAGAAGGAATTCGCGGAGCTGAAGGAGGCGAAGGAAGCGCTGAAGAGGCTGTAGCCCTCCCACATGCTGGGCGGAATGCGTCCGCGGGCGGACAGCGGATTCCCATGGCCGGACAGCCTGCCTGGCGAGCGCCGTGCAATTCTCTCGACTTAGCTCTGGCAATCGGCCTGCTTCGAAGTGGTTCGCAGGAGGTTTTATGCCCAAGCAGGAACGCGTCCGCGAATGTGTCTCCGGGCTGCCCGACCCAGGCTATTTCGCCGAGAAGAACCGGGCCGGCTGGTCCCTGGTGGCGCTCGAATGGGAGCGCCCGGCAGGCGAGGAACAACCTCCGTCCGAGCTCCACGAGGTGCCCTTTGGCTTTCGTATCGCACCCGATTGCGTGCACCTCGAAGACGACCCGGACGAAAGACGGGCTCTCACCGTCATGATGGAGGTGATCACGGAGGACAAGCCGCTGTCCCAGGTGGCAGCCGAACTGAATCGCCGCGGATTTCGCACCCGCCAGGATGCGAAATGGACGCCGCTGGATGTTTTTAATCTGCTGCCTCGTCTGGTCGAGAGGGGCCCGGCGATTTTTGCCAGCGCGGAGTGGCTGGCGCTCAAGAGCCGCTGAGGGGCCAGCCCCGGCGGGGCCGCGCGGAAACGAGCGCCGAGACGACTCTCGGCGCGGCAGGCTGAGAGTCTGCGCCACGTCTGCGCGGTCTCAGCGGGCCTCTTCGGTGGCCACGATGCGCGAGTCGGACTGGAACTTTTTGTAGTCGCCGTAGGTGAGATCCACCTCGCCCGAAATCTTTTTGAGCAGCAGAAGGCGCCCCTGGGCTTTGACGCTGATCCGTTTGGGCAGCCAGATCTCGTCGTTGACCCGCACTTGCAGCAGCGTGAGCCGGGTGCCCGGGCTGAAGCGCAGGGCGAAGCCCCCGAGGCTCACCGTGTCGATGGTCTCAGCCTCGGTCTTCACCCAGTCATAGGTTTTCTGGTCGATCCAGAGCCTGCCCTTCATCTTGGGAACGAACTTGCCGGCGGTGCTCTTGGGCCGATAGTCGGGCCTGGGCGTCGCGTCGATCACGTAAACTGGACGGCCGTCCACCGTCTCTTCGCCGGCCATGCGGAAATCGAAGGCGTCGGGCACCTCGCGCAAGAACTGGCGGTCGTGCTCGCGCTGGCGGCGCCAGTCCGCCAGACGCTTCTCGCGTTGCTGGGGCGTCTCGGCGCGGCGCTCCGCGATGCTCTTCTCGAGCTTCTGCCGTTCCTTGCGCTCCTCGTTGGGTGGGAGGGGCTTGTCGTCTCGCGCAACCAGGCGGCGGTAGGGCGAGCCTTCGGTCAGCGTGACATCGTAAGTCTTCACGGTGCGACGCTCGATGCGGCCGTGCGAGTCCAGGCTGTGTTCCTCCTGCCGCTCGATGAACGTGTAGCTCTCGGCCAGCTTCTCGTTGCGGCGATTCTCCTCG
>Ga0181539_1002273_pt1 | contig 19450 bp, 17 predicted proteins | sample PEATcosm2014_Bin_46_FD_119767 | JGI IMG/M metagenome (GOLD analysis project Ga0181539, IMG submission 119767) | Peatland microbial communities from MTU Mesocosm Facility, Houghton, MI, USA - PEATcosm2014_Bin23_60_metaG | ecosystem: Environmental > Terrestrial > Soil > Wetlands > Peat | place... | reverse complement strand
GAATCCCACCCCCCGCACCAACCTTCGTATGAGAGAGCCAACGAATCATGAATCGAGATGGCGCGCGCGCGCGAACCTAAGACAACCCGACGTAGTGATGGCATGATTGCGATGTCGGGGAAGGACAACACCTCTGGTTGGCAGGGAAGATTCTGCGAAATAATGGACTCAACTGGTTCTCTTGCACACTCTTGCCTATCTCGTTCCTTCCTCCCTGCGGAGGCGCAATGAACTCATGCGCGGACTATGACGGGGGCCAAAGCCGCAGACCTTCCCTGAAAGCCTTGATGTTGATTTCGGTGTGCTTTTCCGCAAGACTCTCACGGAGGGCCTTTTCTACGGATTCGCTGGTGACGACGCCCGTAATCCCCGTGAGTGCTCCGAGCATTACCATGTTGGCGTAGAATCCCTTCCCTAGCTCCTTCTTCGCCGTCTCTGTGATGGGGAGCCTGTGGATTACCGCCTTGGTTTCAGGCACCTTGATCACATTTGAGCTGTCTATAATCAGCGTTCCGGTCTCCTTCAAACCCTTCACAAGCGAATTGGCCGCCTCCTGGCTCATGGTCACCAACAGGTCGAGTTCCCTGACGGCAGGGAATCCAATCTTGCCGTCCGAAATTATCACTTCGCTCTTGGTCAGACTGCCTCTTGCCTCAGCGCCGTAGGCCTGGGTCTGCAGGACATTCTTTCCGTCGAGGACAGCCGCCTCTCCGAGTATCCGCGCGGCCAGCACCACACCCTGACCGCCGCTACCGCCGAACCTTATCTCAATCCTGCCCGCCATCGCCCTTCGCCTCCTTCATCATTTCGTGCATAGTCTCCACTAGCGTCGGGCGCTCCCTCCGGCCTAACTCACCCACCACAATTCTTCCTTCCAGCTCCTCTTCACCCAGTTTCCTGGCCTCCTCCGGCGAAATGGCGTTCTCTCTGAAGTGCTTCAGCATTTCAGCCACGTCCTTGAAGCCAGCCCTCCTCCCATAGGCCGTCGGACATTGGGTCAAGACCTCGATGAACTTGAAACCCTTGAGCTGAAGCGCCGTCTTCATCGACTCCTTCAACTCTTTGAGGTGTCCTGTCGTCCAGCGGGCGGAGTACGCCGCACCGGCGGCAACGGCGAGCTTGGCAGCGTCCAATGGGTGCTCGAAGCTGCCGTAGGGCGTGGTCGCCGTGAAGGTCCCGAACGGCGTCGTCGGTGCGACCTGGCCGCCCGTCATTCCGTACACCATATTGTTGCCCATTATGACTAGGATGTCCGTGTTCCGCCTGGCAGCGTGCACGAAGTGGCTCAGGCCGATGCCCACTATGTCACCGTCACCACCGAAGACCACCACGTTCAGGTTCGGACGCGCCAGCTTGATGCCCGTCGCCACAGGAATGCTCCTTCCGTGCAGGGTATGAACCGAGTCGGCCAGGAAGTACGGCGACGGAATCCAAGACGTGCAACCGATTCCACTGGCGAAACAGAACCCGCTCAGGTCCTCGTGGCCCAGTTCGTGCACCGCCCGCAAGAAGGCATCACTCACCGAAAAGAGCCCGCAACCCGGGCAGAAAGGAAGCTTCAGGTTCCTCATGTACCTGTGTGAGAAGAATACTTCAGCCAATTCACTTCACTTCCTCGGAAATCACTTCAAGGATTTCTTCCGGCGTGATGAGCTCGCCTCCGCCAATTCTGTTTAGCTTCACAACCTTCATGGCGCCTGCAACCCTCTGAACCTCTCCCGCGACCTGCCCCATGTTCATCTCAGGGACGACTATCCTTCGGGCGCTCTTGGCCAGCCGCGCGACCGCGTCGTCTGGAAAGGGCCAGATTGTCTTGAGACGAACGTGGCCGACTCTTATCCCGGACTCTTCCGCGCGTTCGACTGCCTCGTATGCAGCCCGCGACGTGCAGCCGAACGAGATCAGGCCAATGTCACAGCGGTCAACGTTGTGGCATTCTGCTTCGACGACGTCCTCAGTATGGTTGTATATCTTCGCGACCAGCGCCTCCACCATCCTCCTGTGCACCGAAGCGTCTTGGGTGAACCGCACTCCCTCCTCATCATGCGTCGAAGCCGTCGCCGCGACGTTGAAGCCCTCTCCAACCGAAGGCATTGGAGCCACCTCTTTGAGCCCGAAGAACTTCGTCTCCCCGGCCTTGGGTTTCTTGCGGTTGATGATTTCGATGCTGTCCTGTGGTGGGACCGTGATCTGCTCTCTGACATGGCTTATTGTCTCGTCGGCTAACAGGACCACAGGCGTCCGGTACTTCTCCGACAGGTTGAACGCCCTTATCGTAAGCTCAAACATCTCCTGAACCGAATTTGGGGATAGAGCAATGGCAGCGTAGTCACCATGGGTCCCCCACCGCGCCTGCATCACGTCCCCCTGTGCACCCCTGGTTGCCTGTCCGGTGCCCGGCCCGACTCTCTGAACGTCGACCACGACACAGGGTGTCTCAGTCATGAATCCCCAGCCTATAGTCTCCTGCATCAGACTGAAACCCGGGCCTGAAGTCGCGGTCATCGCCTTCTTGCCTGCCCAGCTAGCCCCCATGACAGCGCCGATGCTGGCGAGCTCGTCCTCCATCTGCATGAAGATCCCTCCCATAATGGGCAAACGCTCCGAAAGCCCTTCAGGAATCTCATTAGCAGGCGAGATTGGATAGCCTGCAAAGAACCGACAACCGGCGACTACTGCGCCTTCAACACATGCTTCATTCCCGGACCAGAAATGGGTTCGTGCCTTGATGGTTTGCATACATTCCTTCTCTTCTGTCTCACGCACCCAGACCGGCCGTCACATCATTCCAGGTTTCCATCTGTGACCATGCACGAGCCGAGAACCGAGTCATTTAAGCACCCGAGACGATTGCTAATAATGATAATAGTGCCGCAGACCTTTTGCCACCGCAATGTGTTCTCCCAAGAACATACTCTGTCCGAGATGCGGCACCGACCTGAAGAATGTCGCCCCTCGCCCTGGACTTCTCATGGATTGCCAAGAACTAATGGAGTCTGATGCTTCGGTCAGCGCCACCCGAATTTGGACACCCTGCATGTCTCTGAAAGGAGGGAATGGCGAAGGTGGCTGGAGGCGAACCATTAGACCAAGAAGGCCATCTGGCTTCAATTCTACAAGAAACACACCGACAAGGCCAGCATTTCGTATGAAGACACCATCGAAGAAGCGCTGGCGTTCGGCTGGATTGACGGAATGGTCAGGAGAATCGATGATTATAGGTACAGGTTGAGGTTCACCCCACGCAGGCCCGGGAGCATCTGGTCAAAGCTCAACATCACCAGGGTGGAGAAGCTGCTTCGAATACAGGATGGCCAAGCAGGGAATGGTGGCTTTCGAGTGGAGGACTGACAAGGTATCACTCGCGGAGTAATTCAAGGTCGACGAACCTCCTGTGTCCAAGGACTTCCTAGCCGCGTTGGAGAGGAACAGGAAGGTCTCTAGGAACTTCGACAGATTCACCCCCAGCTACTGAAGGCGATGCTTCATGTGGCTGACTAGCGCAAGGACACCCGAGACTAGGGAGAGAAGGATTGAGGAAGCTGTGGTCCTGATAGCCCGTAACGTCAAGAACCTGCTGAAGTAGATTATGACTGGCTTCGCCCGGTTGACGTTGTCACAAGTTTCCCTGCTTCCTATCGTTCTCAGGTGACAAGCGTTCCAATCTTCTCGCCGTGAACCGCCTTTGCGACGCCCCGGGGTTCGGCTCCGTTCAAGACGACTAGCCTGATCCTTGATTCGACAAGTTGATCGACTGCGACTGGATCGACTATGCTGTGGATCCCAGGCCTGTGCTCACCGCCGAGGATTTGCTTCATCCTCTCGTAGGAGATCTGGTCCAGCTTCCTCGCCTTCTTGTCGAGTCTTGGGTCGGCCGTGTATATCCCGTCTCTGTCCGAAGCCTTGACGAGCAGATCGGCCCTCCACCTCTGCGCGACTATCGCAGCCACGGTGTCGGTCGTGATGCCTGGTCTGAGCCCACCCATGACGGCCACCCTGTTCCTTGCGAGCCTCTGGAGCATCCCGTCAATCGAGGTGGGGACAGAGCTGACGCCGCCCAGCTTCATGGCCACCAAGCGGGCGTTGAGTCTTGACGCGTGGATTGCAATCGTGTCCTGTTGGTACGGAGAGAGACCCATCTGCTCGGCAGACCTGATGTAGTCCCTGGAGATCGCGCCGCCCCCGACAACGACCCCGACAGAGTGCCCTTCGTAGTTGAGGTCGGATACGACAGCTGCGTAGGCGTCGACCACCTTGGCCGAAGGCGGGGAACCGAGCACCGAGCCGCCGATTCTCAAGACAGCCCTCATTGGTAGCAGCCTCGCATCCTCTGCTTCTTCGTGCGACAGGTTTTATAAATGGGTGAGGGACAATCGTTCCGTTCCAATGAAGGCTTCCTCCGGTTCCGTATCAGGTTCTTCCGCCTGACTCAGGGGTAGCTCCGCATTGTCGACAAAAACCGATTCAGTCAAACTATACAAGGTCAGGAAACTCATCTCGGAACTGGCGAGCAAGGAAGGAAGAGGAACGGAGCTGGTCACATTGTATGTTCCCCCCAAGAAGCCGATTCACGAGGTCATCTCAAACCTCCGCGATGAGTGGGGGACTGCCGGGAACATCAAGTCTGACACTACGAGGAACCACGTTCAGGATGCCCTAACAAGGGCGATGCAGAGGCTCAAGCTCTACAGGACTCCTCCGGAGACCGGACTCGTCATCTTCTGCGGGGCCCTTCCGACCAACGGACCCGGGAGTGAGGTGATCAATCTCTACGAGATAGCCCCGCCGAAGCCGGTAACCGCGTACCTGTACCAGTGCGACGACCACTTCCACCTAGAGTGGCTCAAGGATATGCTGCGCGAGGAGAAGGTCTACGGCATCTTGTCAATCGACGCTAGCGAGGCAGGTCTCGGCATCCTCAGTGGAGACAGGCTTGAAATCGCTGATCTATTGACTTCGGGGGTGTCAGGGAAGACGAGGAAGGGAGGCCAGTCGGCTAGGAGGTACGAGAGAGGGAGGGAAATGGAGTTGACATACTACTATCACAGGGTCAGCGAGCACGCGACACGGGTCTTCATCGATAGCGGGAAGGTCACGGGCATGATCGTAGGCGGCCCTGGCCCGACGAAGGAGGAGTTTCTGAAGGGCGAGTATCTGCACTACGAGCTCCAGAAGAAGGTGCTGGTCGTCCTAGACACCTCGTACTCAGGGAGGGAGGGCGTGAGGGAGCTCGTTGAGAAGGCGTCGGACACCCTCGCTGACGTCAGGCTGATAGAGGAGAAGAAGCTGGTCCAGAGGTTCCTGGCGGAAGTCAACAAGCCTGGTGGGCTGGCCATCTACGGTCTGCCGAGGATTCTTGACGCGCTTCAGAAGGCCAACGTAGAGGTCATCCTCGTATCCGACGACCTGGACACGGTCAAGCTGGAGGCGAAGTGCAGGAAGTGCGGGACATCGAAGTCCGAAGTGACGCTGGCCTCGGCCAAGGTCCAGGAGAAGCAGGAGATGATATCGACAGGGTGCGTGAAGTGTGGAGGAATGGACTACGACGTGGTTGAGAAGGACATAGTGGACATACTCGAGGAGATGGCGTTCCAGATCAACTCGAAGGTCGAGGTCATCTCGTCGGGCACCGAAGAAGGGAGCATGCTCAAGACCTTCGGCGGCGTCGTCGCGATTCTCAGGTACAGGTCAGGTTGACTAGAAGGCGTCACACCGGCGGCAAGGAGCCTCTGCATGCCTACTGTGAGCGTGTAGTAGGCAGCCGGCATAGTCAAGAAATCCATGTCATGTGTACCCGCATCTGCGAATCTGAACCAATGTTTTTGAACGTGAGTCGTACGGCATTCGATTGCAGCACTTGAGCGATTCTAGGCCTATTCCAGCCGACAGACCTGCCCAGGGGACGGTCGATGCCGAGTTGAAGGGGAACACCCTCCGAGTCTACGTCTATGCCCTGAAGAAGAGGAAAGTCGGGGTGAGGGAGGTCCAGCGAGCACTTCTCATGTCGAATCCGTCGCTTGCACAGTATCACCTCAACAAACTGAAGAATCTGGGCCTGGTTTCGGAAGAGAATGGAGAGTATGAAGTATCCAACGAGGTGAAGGTCAATGTGATGAGGAACTTCCTCAGAGTGGGGACGTTGATTGTCCCGCGGTTCATCTTCTACGCCGTATTCATCAGCGTCTTCGCCGCCTACCTGAGCTTCATCGCATACCCGTCCTTCCAATCTCTGCCGATCCTCGAATGGTTCTCGGGAGCCCTCATTCTCTCCGCCTTCGCGTTCTGGTACGAGGCGGTGAGGGCGTGGCGGTCAGCGCCGTCACTCTGACGGACGTTCCAGAAACGGCAGAACCTGGCTTTCAACTATAAGTAGGACTTCTTTCCCTGCAAGAGATGGCCGATGATCAGGATAGGCCTCATCGGAAAGACGAACGCAGGGAAGACGACGCTGTTCAACTCGATGACGCTCCTATCGGGTGAGGTTTCCAACTACCCCTTCACGACGAAGACACCCGAGACCGGCATCGCGAGCGCCGTGACGCCCTGTGTCCACAAGGAGTTCGGCGTCGCCGACAACCCGGAGAACTCAAAGTGTGAGGATGGATGGAGGTTCATCCCAGTCGAGGTGACAGACCTGCCGGGCCTGATTAAGGGAGCCTGGATGGGCAAGGGGCTGGGCAACCAATTCCTGAGCGTTGCCGCCCAATCGGACGCTCTGCTCCACGTCATTGACGCGTCGGGGAGCGTCGACAAAGACGGAAAGATTTCTGACCCTGGGACCGGGGACCCCATCGCGGACTTCGCCGACGTCGAGCTTGAGCTCGTCCTCTGGTACACGAAGTTGTTCATGCAGAACGTTCCGAAAATCTCCAAACTCTCGAAGACCCCTGGCTACGGCGTGCCCGGCGCGGTCGAGGAGGTGATGCAGGGCATCGGCGTGAGGAAGGAGCATGTTGTGACGGCGATGAACGAGGCCCTGCTTGGAGACAAGCCATTCGATTCCTGGAATGAGAAGGATATACAGAACTTTTGCTGGTCTTTGCGGGAGTTCTCGAAGCCGACCCTTATCATCGCCAACAAGATGGACCTGCCTTTCGCTGCAGAGAACTTCCAGAAACTGAGGGAGAAGTACAAGGGTCTAATCGTGGTCCCGACGAGCGGTGAGGCGGAGTTGACCCTTAGGAGGGCCGAGGGGAAGGGACTGATTAGATACGTGCCAGGGGAAGAAAGGTTTGAGATCTTGAAGCCCCAAGACCTGAACGACGCGCAGAAGAGCGCCCTCGCCTACATCAGGAGGAAGGTCTTTGGAGAGTACTTGAGGACGGGCGTTCAGTTTGCCCTGAATATCGCGGTCTTCAAGCTCCTGAAGATGAACGCGATATACCCAGTAGCGAACGCCGAGAAGATGACCGACACGAACGGCCGCGTCCTCCCTGACGTCTATCTGATGCCCGCGGGATCCACGGTCGAAGAGCTGGCGAGGGCAGTCCATTCAGACCTCCTCAAGGGGCTTGTGTACGCATTGGACGTCAGGACTGGGCTCCACCTCCCGACGAACTATGTCCTGAGAGACAGGGATGTGCTTTCGATAGTCTCGACCGCGAAGCGAAGTTAGCAAGAGCCTTAAGGTGGAGGAGGGTTGATTTCGAAGAGAGAGTTGCCCTACGGAGGATCGTTGCTGTCGGACCTGGAGCTCAGGTATCCGTTCGCGCCCAAATCAAGGAAGTTCTTCGAATCCATATCCGTTGAGGAGGGGTTGGCCAGCCGCGAAGTGGTCGCGCAGACGGAAAGCAGGCTGTTGAGCGCCCTGGGCCAGACGAAGTACGAACCCCATATCTCCGAGCTAATCGAGTTCTCGAGCTTCTTCGCCGCGGCGCTGGTTGCGAGCCAAGACCCCGTCCTAACGTTGAAGTTCTCAAGGAAGGAGGCCGAGAGGGCGAAGCAGTTCTTCATCAAAGAGGCGCCAGAGGACAAGGTCGTCGCTACGTCGGAGTGCTTCGGGGTGCAGGTACGGCAGACAGATGGTGGCGAGAGTCAGCCTCGATACGCCCTTCCCTTTGAGGGCTACCTGTCGCTGGTTTCCAGATATGAGTTGGCAAAGTCCCCGAAATGGAAACTGACAAGGCAGGCGCTGGAAGGCGGGGCGGTGTACATGAGCAGCAACCTGCTCAACGACCTCTTCGGAGACTGCGCCCAGATGGCCATCTCCGAAGGCGTCAGGAACCTCAGGAAGGCCTCGTTCCCGAAGCAACTCCAGGGAACTAAGAGCAAAGTCATGCAATACGTGCCCGTCCAGAAGACCAAGACCGGGAAGAGCTACCTCTACGTCGAAGACCTGCTGAAGCACCCAGTCTCAGATGGAAGGCATAGGCTCGTCTGGCTGGTGCTCGCTCCGTACCTCGTAAACGTGAAGAAGGTCGAGGACGAAGAAGCGATTGAGAAGATCAGGGCATTCGTCGCGGTGGCCGGAGAGACAAGCGGCCTGAGAAGGTTCGTGGAATACAATGTACGTAGGGCCCGTCGGAACGGCCTCATGCCTCCGACTTTCTCGACACTGAAGACCGAACATCCTGATATCTACGCGCTACTCCCAAAGGAAGTCCTGGCCGCCGAATCCATGCCGAAACCGAAGAACTCCTCGCGGACCGCGTCGTAGCAATCCGTTGTAAGCCCGTTCGAAAGAACTGAATCTTCTCTGTTCTTCGTGGGCAAGCCCAGCCGTCTTCCGCTAATCGCTTAAATCGCCAGGCGCCGGATGCCGGTCAAGGCGGGTGAGTGACCTCCACCCGATCCGCCATAGAAATCACGGAGTGGGAGGGATTGGAACACAAGAAGAGAGCGTGGAATTCAAGGGGCCTAGCACTCGCGGCGATGCTGGCTGCCACCTACGCTGCGTACGTCGTCCTGTTCGGGTTTGCAAGTTTTGCAGTTCTCCAGTTCAGGATCGTCGACGCATTGTTACCCCTTTCAGTCTTGTTCGGTTTTCCGGCCGTAGCGGGCCTTACAATCGGAGTCTTCGTGGGCAACTTCCTCAGTCCCTATTCGCTTGGTGCAATAGACGTGGTTGGGGGTACCGTCGCAAACTTTGTCGCGGCTACTCTGGCTTGGTTGATTGGTAGACGTGGCTTCAAGGGAGCTTGGATTACCGCGGTCCTAGTCGAAATCGCTACCGTGACCGTTATCGTGGGGAGCTATGTAGTGGTCATCACAACGCCGGCGGGCGTTCCGTTATGGGCGGGCTGGTTGCTCTTCTTGGGGGGGGAGGTGCTTCCCATAGGCATCATTGGTTATCCCTTGCTTAGAGCGGTGGAAAGGTCGGGCGTTACTAAGACCTTCAAAACTGGTGAAGACCCATCTTAACTTCAAATAGGTCGGGGTGGGGCTCCGCAGGCGATTGCAGCCACAGTTCTTGGCGAAGCTTGAGGCCACTTCTTGGGACCCCAGGTTGGAAGCCGAGCTAAGACAGGTCTGGGAAACAGAAAGAATTTTTGAATTCAGTCCGAAGAACAATAAGAACTTGAATTTCGTCATGGACACGCCCCCGCCCTATTGCTCTGGGAAGCCCTGGCACCCCGGTGCGCTCATCCAGTACTCTCAGATCGACATGATAGCGAGGGCCGCGAGGATGAGGGGCTTGCAGGTCCTGTACCCTGTGGGAATCGATAGGAACGGCCTACCAGTCGAAATCTTCGCGGAAAGGAAGTACAGGGTCCAGATGAGAAAGACGCCGCGGGAGGAGTTCATCAACCTCTGCAAGCACGCCCTAGACGACCTCGAGGTCTACATGATAGGGCTCATGAAAACACTGGGGATTTCGGGTGACTTTCAGAGCAAATACAGGACGGATTCCGAGGAGTACAGGAAGCTCACCCAGTGGTCTTTCATAGAACTCTGGAAGAAGGGGCTCATCTATCTCGCGAATAGGCCCAACAATTACTGTGTGGACTGCAACACGACGATAGCTGACGCGGAGATTGAATACGAGGAGATCCCTACTTACTTGGTCACAAACCGGTTCAGGGTGAAGGAGACCAAGCAGGAGCTCATGGTCGCGACGACCAGGCCCGAATTGCTGGCGGCGTGCCAGATGGTGATGGTCAACCCGAAAGATGGGAGGTACAGGAAGCTGATTGGGAAGACTGCCGTGGTCCCCATCTACGACAAGGAAGTGCCGATCATGGCCCACAAGAGCGTCGACCCGAAGTTCGGCAGCGGCGTGATGATGGTCTGCAGCTACGGGGACTACAACGACGTTCTCATGTTCAGAGAGTTCAAGCTGAAGGAGGTCGTAGCAATAGACATCGACGGGAAGTTGACCGCGGTCGCAGGAAAGTATGCCGGAGTGGCGGTGAAGGACGCCAGGTCACAGATAATCCAGGATCTTCAGGAGATGGGAGTCGCGTCGAAGGTCGAACAGATTCAGCACAGGACACCCCTCTGCGAGCGGAGCCGGACTCCGATTGAAATCATACCGATGGAGGAGTACTACCTGAAGCAGCTGGACTTCAAACCGATCCTGAAGAGGCTAGCGAAGAAGATCGACTTCCATCCTGACATGCACCGCCAAATCCTGTTGGACTGGATCAACGTGCTGACGACCGATTATCCAATCTCACGGCGCAGGTACTACTCGACGGAGATCCCGGTCTGGTACTGCAGCAAGTGCAACACGCCCCATCTGCCCAAGCCGGGAAGATACTACAGGCCTTGGAGGGACGAGGCGCCGTTCAAGAAGTGCAAGAAGTGTGGCAACACGAAATTCGTCGGTGAGACGAGGACGTTCGACACTTGGATGGACTCGAGTCTTTCCCCTCTTTTCATTACAAAGTACCTGAAGGACCGCAGGTTCTACAGCCTCACCTACCCCACGACTGTGAGAGTCCAGGGCAAGGAGATTGTGAGGACGTGGCTATACTATACCCTGCTCAAATGTTACCAACTGACGGGCAGGGCCCCGTTCAAGCAGGCCTGGATTGGGGGATTGGGGCAGGACTCACAGGGGAGGGCGATGCGCAAGAGCCTCGGCAACTTTGTGGACCCGGAGCCGGTGCTGGCGAGGTTTGGCGCCGACGCGTTCAGGTTCTGGGGGGCCTCTGAGGCCAGCCTTGGGTACGACTTCCGCTTCAGCGAGGAGAGGATTGCCGGCGCGGGCAAGTTCCTGACGAAGTTCTGGAACACCTGCAGGTTCATCAGCTCATTCCCGCAGCCGGAGACGGCCGAGCTGACCTGGACTGACAGGTGGATGCTCAACGAACTCGGGAAACTGATAGAGGAGTGCGCGAAGGCGTACGAGAACTACGACGTCTTTACTGTGTCCACGAAGGTGAGGGAGTTCTTGTGGAACGTCTTCGCTTCGAACTACTTGGAGATGGCGAAGGGAAGGGCCTACGGAGATAACGCGACCAAGGGGGAACAGGAGGCGGCCTGGTACACCCTGCACGAAGTCGTGAAGAGCCTGTTGCTCCTGCTTGCGCCCATAACCCCATACATCACCGATTGCGTCTGGAGGAAACTGTACGGGGTGCAGAGTATTCACCTGGAGAAGGTGCCCAAGCCGGAGAAGTTCGACGTCAGCGAGAGGGTGGGACAGAGTATCCTGGAATTCAACGCCCAAGTCTGGAAGACGAAGAAAGACAAGGGACTTGCGCTCAAGGACTCGATCAACGTCAGGATTCCCGCCTGCCTAGCGCACTTCGAGAAGGACCTGGTGCGCATGCACCACCTGACAAAGTGATTCTGGGAAAGGTCAGCCTCAAGCTTCGGGTACAGGAATGTGACAACTGATGAAGCTGTCTGACCTACCTGAACCCATAGAGAAGACTTGGGTTTAGCCACTCCCGATTGTCCGATACTCTCCCTCCGAGAACCGGGCCGAGACCGAGGATGCGTTCTCCTCCATGTGCTTGACGTCGGCTGACTTTGGTATCGCAACCACGCACTCGCTTCTGGTCACCCAGTTGAGCATCACCTGGATGGGCGTCATTCCGTACTTCTCGCAGATGGCCCGGGGAATCATCGCTTCGGGCGCACTCCCTCTTGCGAGCGGAGTGTAGGCAATCAAGGTGAGCTTCTCCCTCTTGCAGTAAGGTAGGATGTCAGCTTCGACTGCGCGGCTCCTGAGGGAGTACTCGACCTGGTTGGAAACCAACTCGCTCTTCGAGAGGGCGTCTCGTGTTTCGTTCGTTTGTTCGACGCTGAAGTTGCTCACGCCGATGTACCGGATTCTCCCGTCGCGGACCAGCTCCTCCATGGCTGCCATCGTCTCTCTTATCGGCACCTTGGGGTTGGGCCAGTGGACCTGGTAGAGGTCGATGTAGGAGGTTCCCAGCCTCTTCAGGCTTCGCGTGCAGGCTTCTATGACGTCGTCGTGATGCAGGTTCCCCGGCGAGACCTTGGTCGCGATGAAGGCGTCGTTGCGGGCATCCCTGACGGCTTCAGCGACTACCTCCTCCGACCTGCCGTCGGCATACATCTCTGCTGTGTCAATCAGATTGCATCCCAACTCGATTCCTCTCTTGAGGGCCTGAACCTGCTTCGCCCTCTCAGCAAGACTTGCATAGACTCCAATCTTCCAAGTTCCCATGCCGACGGTCGAGACCCTTTCGCCTGTCCTGCCAAGCTGACGGAATTCCATGTTCGTCTGACTTTGGATTGGGTTTGCTTTATGCTCTCACCTGTACCGTATGAGAAACATGAAAGGAGCCACGGGTGGGATTCGATCCCACGACCACCTGCTTACAAGGCAGGTGCTCTACCAGGCTGAGCTACCGTGGCCTGACGCTGGCGCCCAAGAGTCTGCTTATCTCCTTTATCCACGCACTCAGCCGCTCTTCGTAAGGACCTCGAAGACGTCCTTGATGGTGGCACTCAAGTATTCCCCATATTCATCGTCGTTGAACTCCAAGACGGCGACCCGGCCCGTCCTGACGGCAATCCTGTAGCTCAAGAGGTGGTAGCAGAGTTCTTCTCTTCCGCCTATGACGCGGAAGAAGAAGTTGCTGCATGAGCAGTACGGCCTCTCCGGGTCGATGAACTCGTCTCCCAGCGTGCCGACCACGCTGAGAACCTTCCTCCCGCTTGGGAGGAAGTGGCACTCCTTGACACCGCCTGTGATGACCGTGTCGATCGCCTTCTCGAACTTGTGCCCGTGCTTCGCGAGTTCCGCTACCTTCTTCTTGAGCGCCAGTCTTTCCTCTTCCATAGGCTCACCGGCCCGGCTGCAGGAACTCAGAGAGAGGCTTCTGGTCCATGCTGTTGCTGAGCTCTGAGACGCGGACCCCGACCCTTCTGAGGTCCTTGTCTGTCGACTCTACAAGGTCATTGAACAGGGCGAGAGCGTTCTCCTTGATCAAGGCAGGGTCTTTAATTGGAGCACCGAAAGTCTTGCTCTTGGTCCTGGTCGAGAGGTCTGTCAGGATGCCTATTACCGATATCGTTCTGAATGATTTCCCCGAGTCGACCAGTTTGGCCTGAAGGGAGGCCATCCCCTCTGCGAGTTGTCCCAACGCCTCCTTGACATCCCTCGTGTCGCGTTTCAGAGTCACAACGCGGCTGAATTGAGTTGGTTCCAGATTTGCCAAGACGGGCTCGGCGTCGGTTCCGCTGGCCGCCATCAGTAGGTACGAACTGAGCTTCCTGCCGAAACGCCTCTCAAGGAGGGCCGGGTCAGTCAGGGAGAGCTCTTCCACGGTCTTCACGCCTATCTCAGCAAGAACCGCCGCGGTCTTTGGGCCCACGCCGTAGAGCCTAGTCACAAGGAGAGGTCCGAGAAAGGCCTCTGTTGACTCAGGGAGCACCGTCATCAGACCACCTGGCTTGGCCGAATCGGAACCCAGTTTCGCCACGACCTTGCTCCTGCCGAGGCCCACCGAGCAGGTCAGCCCCTCGTTCTGGAGGATTGTATCCTTGATTCCTTGAGCGATTTTCGCCGCGGCCGAGTAGTCCCCTCCGGAGGATGCTGTTACGTCGAAGAACGCCTCGTCGATTCCTGCCTTCTCGAAGACGTCCACGCGCTTACTGACCAAGTCCATCACCCTGCCAGAAACTGTCTCGTACTTCTCGTGCTCCATCTTGATTATCACGGGGTTGTGGCCGGCGAGTCTCTTCTTGGCTACGACTATCGGTATCCCCGATTTCACGCTCAGCGCCCGCGCCTTGTAGTTCGAGGTGCTGACCACGCCGCTGTCCTCGGTCCTGCCCGAGAAGACGCAGACCACGACGGGTCTATCCTTAATCAAAGGGTTCTCCACCTCTTCAACCTGGGCATAGAAGTAGTCTAGGTCGATGTGGCCTATGACTCTGGCCAAGAATGTGGAAGGCTCCTGCGTTCGATTTAAGGTGTTTTTGATGGTGGGGTCGGCCGGATTTGAACCAGCGATCTTCAGCGCCCGAGGCTGAAAGCCTAGACCAGACTTGCCCCAGAAGCCGGGGGACCTGCCCCAGCCTCGAGGTCTAGCCGACGACCCCTGCTCCGCGGCTCCCTGGGGCTCGTCTTATATCCTATCGCGAGAAAATCGCTGGAGTTTGGCACCCGGAGGGAAACCCCGTCGCAGGAAGACCGGTGGAGTCGGTAGGTACAACCTTGCTGCCGGTCTGCTTGTGCTAGAAACGTATGCTGCTGGTACGCAGTCATTCATCAAGCCGGGCGTAATCGACAGCGTGGAGGTCGTCGCCACATCCAGCCAGGCAGACTATCAGTCCCAGTTTCAGTATGCGCTGCAGAACAGCAATGGAGTCATGGTCTTCGATTATGCAGGTCTGTTGAAGAGTGGATACTAGAGCCTCCGGTAAACATCGAAGACTACCCCAATCAAGCTATGGATGTGAACCAACTTCTCAAAGCTGTCGACCGAATGTCCGGAGGCTGACCCAGGTCCTCCTGCAGGAAGGTAGAGTCGGTTAATGACCGCCCGAAGGAATGGTGTATTTGCAGAGGTGATTCGATGTCGTGCCGTTGCTGCTGCTGTCCTTCTGAATGCTACTCTGAGCAGAAGCCGATGGACAAGTCCAGAACCTAAGCAAGTCCAACGCCTTACGGCTGGTTGACCATGGTGATGCTGCTGATCAGAACTGGTGTCGTCGGCTCGTCGGTTGTCGTCCCGCCCACCACCACAGGTTCCGTAGGCACATTGCCGATTGCATCGACAACATTCATGCCATTGCCTATGACCTTGCCGAAGACAGCGTAGTTTCCGTCAAGGTTGGTGTTGTTGATCAAGTTGATGAAAAACTGAGAAGTGCCCCCAACTCCGGGGGCAGTGCTTGCCATGGCCAAGTAACCGGCATAGTTGTTATAGGATGTGTTTTCGAAGGGAATTTGGGTCCCCGAGGTACCTTCCCCCCAGGTGGACCTGTTCCCTCCTCCGTTCTTCGTCGTCGGGTCACCTGTCTGAATCACAAAATTCTTTTCAATTCTATGCCACGTCAGGTTGGTGTAGAAACCTGAATTCACAAGATTAACAAAGTTGGCCACGGTCTTGGGCGCTGCAGAATTGAAAAGCTCCACTTCAAACGAGCCCAGAGTTGTGTTGATTCTGGCATAGAGCACTGATTCTGTTGCAGTGGTAGAGGTTGGCTGTCTGTTAAACGGTCCGAACCCTACTGCGTATGCATATGATACGCTGGCCGCTACCAAGACTAGGATTATGCCCAAGACGAGATAGGTCCGGCTGTGACCCTCCTGTTTCCTGCGTCTGGGTTTGTTGACCATTGCCAAAGGCCCCTAGGGAGACGGACAATAATACGATTCGGTTCTAGATTCATAGGAGGAGCCTTTAAAGCATGAGCGCAAGGGCTTCCGTGTCTAATGTCTGAAGAGAGAAAAGTAGTTATCGTCGGTCAGTCGAAGCCGCTCTTGAACTACGTAACTGCCTGCATCACGATGTTCAACGGCGGTGCAAAACAGGTCGTCCTCAGGGCGAGAGGCGATGCCATCAATGTGTCGGTCGAGGTCTATCAAGTGCTCAAGAAGCACTTCATGAGTAACGTCGAAATGTCGAACATCGTGATTGACGGTGAGAACGTCACCTCAAGAGACGGGAGGCAACTGAACCTCCCCGTCCTCGAGATAGAGCTCTCGATTCCTCAGTAAGTATTTTAACACGACAATTGCGGCGAGGGATAGGATTCTTCATGAAAGCCAAACGATTCGCGAAGGTCAGTCAGACACTCCCTGGCAAGAAGGGCGCAGAGGTGGTCAGGAAGACAGTAGAGTACCTGTCTCCTTCGATTTCTCGCTTCTATCCGCTCGTGGTAGAATCCGCCCATGGGTCCCTCGTCAAGGACGTCGACGGGAACCAGTTCATCGACTTCGCGTCGGGAATCGCCGTCCTCAGCACGGGCTCGACCCACCCAAAGGTCGTGGAGGCGATTAGGAGGCAGTCCGAGAAGTTCATCCATTACTCGTACACCGACTTCTACTACGAGAACGTAGTGGAACTGTCGGAGAAGCTCGTCTCGATAATGCCGGGCAGCTTCCCGAAGATGGTTTACTACGGAAACAGCGGCGCCGAAGCGGTAGAGGCTGCGATGAAATTGACGCGCAACTACACAAAGCGGCCAATCTTCCTGGCGCATTCCGGTTCGTTCCACGGCAGGACGATGGGCGCACTGAGTCTCACGGCCAGCAAGCCAATCCAGAGGAAAGGCTCGCTCCCGCTTGTGCCTGACACGGTCCACTTCCCGTTTCCATACTGCTACAGATGTCCCTGGAAGCAGACTTTCCCGGAGTGCGACTACTACTGTGTCGACTACTTCAAGGAGCAGTACCTGGAGAAGTTCGTCCCGGTTGATGAAGTAGCCGCATATTTCTTCGAATCGATTCAGGGAGAAGGGGGATATGTGGTGCCGCCTCCAGACTACTTCCACAAAATGGAGTTCCTGAGGAAGGAAGGCGTGCTGTTCGTGTCAGACGAGATCCAGACGGGTGTAGGGAGGACGGGGAAGTTCCTGGGTATTGAGAACTTCGGCGTGATTCCAGACGTGGTCACAATCGCTAAGGGCATCGCGTCCGGTCTGCCGCTGGGCGCGACGATCGCGAAATCGGATGTGATGAAGAGTTGGAAGCCTGGGCAACATGCGTCAACCTTCGGCGCCAACCCCGTCGCGGTCGAGTCGGCCTTGGCGACGTTGGAGATTATCAACTCGGAGCGCCTGATGGAGAATGCGAGGAGGCTGGGAGAGAAGGCGGTGAAGAGACTGCTCGAATGGAAGGAGAAGTACGAAATCGTGGGCGATGTGAGAGGACTCGGCCTCTTCATCGGGATCGAGATAGTCAAGGACAAGCAGAACAAGGCCAGGGGTGAGGAGGAGGCCAAGAAGATAATGGATTACTGCTTCAGGCACGGAGCGCTGGTGATCATGGCAGGCCGGAACACGCTCAGGGTCATACCTCCGCTTAACATCTCTGAGGATGAGCTCACTGAAGGGCTGGACATACTCGAAGAAGGGATCGCCGAGGTCAACTCGACAGTCGCCAGAGGTTAGGCCATGTATGACTTCGAAGCCCTAGTAGGCGAACTACTCCAGAGCCGCCCAGAGCTGAACAGGGAAGAGTTGATGCGGCGGATTGAACAGAAGAAGCAGACGGTAGGTGCAGGATACCTCACCGACCAGGGGGCGCTGTTTTTGGTGGCCGGGGAGCTTGGCGTGTCACTAAGGAAAGCTGAAGCGTCTTCCGATATGGCGATCAAGGACCTCTACATAGGGGCCAACGACGTCACGGTGGTGGCGAGGGTGCTCGCGGTCTACCCCGTCTCGACCTACAACAAGAAGGACGGCGGAACGGGCAAATACAGGAGGCTGATGCTTTTCGATGACCGTCATTCTGCGAAGTTGACCGTATGGGACGAGATGGCCGAGGAGATAGTCAAGTCCGGAGTCGCGGTCGACGTGCCCGTAAGGATAGTAAACGGATACGTGAAGCAGGGGCTGGACGGGAAACCCAACCTGAATCTCGGGAAGAGAGGCAGGGTTGAAGTCATAGATGACGAGAAGGTCGCAGCGAAACTCGTCCCGATGTCTGCTGTGACCGAGAAGCTGACCAAGGTCTTTCAGGAACAGCAGTTCATGGTGGTCGAGTGCGTGGTCAACACGGAGCCGAAGTACAGCGAGTTTGTCCGGTCCGATGGTTCGCCGGGTTCTCTCTTTCAGTTCGGTGTGACTGGTGAGGGAGGCAAGACAGAAACCAGAGTAGTCATCTGGAGCCCTTCCGCCAGGCCGGAGTTGAAGAAGGGCCAGAAGATACTGATTACCAACGCGAAGACCAAGCGCTCGCCCAATGGGGAGTACGAACTTCACGGGGACGCTGGAAGTGTGATCTTTCCGGCACAAAGGGCTCCGCCGATTGAGCTTAGGGTTGCCGCTACAAGCGCGAGCTCATCAGGGACGGTCCTGTTGGTGGTGGACAAGAACGGAAAGGTCTGGACCGTGGAGAAGGAGAGGGAAGCAAAAGAGCCCGAGATTGGAGAAGCTGTTGTGGTGACGCCTGACACCGAGAACGACGGCAGGCTGTACTGTAGGACAAAGGGTTCAGTGAGTGTGGTGAGCAGGAGCTCGTTGCCAGGCTTGGACGTCATAGCGACGAAGCTACGGGATGCCAAGGATGAAGCATCCCAGATCATGGTCGAAGTCATCGCATTGTCTCACGGTAGCGCCGAAGACGTCAACCTAAAAGATGGCACGATAGTGAAAAAGGGAGAGCTCATAATTGGTGATGACACCGGCGAGATGAAGCTTGTGGGATGGAGGGAGCTGTCCGGGAAGGTCTTGGGAATCCAGCCTGGTGAGAGACTCAGGGTCGTCGGCGCGACACCCAAGATTAACAAGTTCGGAACGCGGGTGCTTCAGATGTCGAACCTTACGGTAATCGAAAAGTTGCGGGAACGCGGCTAGGTCTTCGTGCGTCTCAGGGCTTCGTACTCGTAGACGAAGATTATCACCAGTGCGACAATGAAGAGCACTATCATGGTTGTGCTCAGGAAGCTATAGTAGCTGGCAATGCTCAGGAATGGTATGTGCAACTGTCTGACTACACACCGGCGTCTCATAATAAGCGTTGCTGGGGACGCGAAGGGATTCGCCCGTTTCATGCCAGCATGACTGAAAACGGGTCGCTGCAATCCTAAGGGCGGTCCATGTCCCCGCTCAGCGTGAAAGCCCGATTTCTTCTCTGGTCAGCCCTCGACATCCTGCTGATTGTGATTCTTCCCCACTCATTCACAAAGCTGACTCAGTACTTCGTCATGCACAACCATTCTGCATTCTCCGAATCCTGATGAGGAGACGGACCGCCTTGGGGCAGACGCAGTATCACTGCGGTATCACTGAATTAGGTGCCGGGGGCGGGACTCTCGTCAGCCGATTCGAGCCCGCGGTCTCCGGATTTCGCATCCGAGCTTGGATTATGAGTTACGCCCACGAGAGCGTGCCCGGCGCAATAGGCCAAGCTGTG
>Ga0181539_1002270_pt1 | contig 19457 bp, 16 predicted proteins | sample PEATcosm2014_Bin_46_FD_119767 | JGI IMG/M metagenome (GOLD analysis project Ga0181539, IMG submission 119767) | Peatland microbial communities from MTU Mesocosm Facility, Houghton, MI, USA - PEATcosm2014_Bin23_60_metaG | ecosystem: Environmental > Terrestrial > Soil > Wetlands > Peat | place... | reverse complement strand
GCTTCATCAGCCAGGCGCGAGTCTGGCAGAAACGGTCGGTATAAGTGAAGGCAAAAACATTGAACGGTAATCATGGGTTATTTAGTTTGTCTCACGATAGGGGTTCATGCTACTGACCGTGGGTTCTTCTGGCGGTGCTCGGGTTACAGCAAACTTACCTTGGACAGGGCAACGGTAGCGGCGTGTTCCACCCCGATTGACGACCTGCCGCTGGAGCATCGGGCATGAGAAAAGCCCACGGTCAGAAAAACCCTGAGCGTGGCTACGCGTTACAGCGGCCTGGTAGGCAAGTGTTGCCCGCTGTGATGGGCCTCCCGAACCCGCCCAGGTAATGCCTCGAATGCTATTGGGCCTGCGCCGAGCGCGCGCAGCGATTTAATGGTGATCGAGTGCTGACTTCGCTTCCGTTCGTTCAGCGCGCGCGTAGGAAGCACGTAGAACTCCCACTGATCGATATCGAGAGGATCAAGGGTCTCCTTGTTCTGGTGCCTGAGCAAGGCGAAGACGTACACGTCTGCTTCGCGCGTTGGGACGGCCGCCTGGCGGTTCGACTCGCGATCCCAAGCGCGAGCCTTGCGCACGCTGAATAGCACCGAGGACGGTTTGGCCTGAGCCCACGATTGCAGGTACGCGGAGGACTTGACCTCGACCTTGATCCCTTCGCGTGTCTCAAGATCGTACGCTGCCCATTCATCGCGGACGCCCGATGTTGGCGCACACAGGGCCCGAGCGGTGATGAACTCGGCTAGTCGACCGCGGGTGGCGTTGCTCACGAGATCAGACCCGGACCACCGCCAGAACTCTAGCACATCAAATCCGAGACTCTGACCGGCGGACCGAAATAGTTCAGAACCCAGCAGGCGTTTAGGTGTTATCGGCGGAAGATAGTTCATCTGGCATCCATTCTGCCTAACGGCTCGGGCGCTCTCGCAATCACGATGTCGATTGCGCATTTGCGCCAGCGGGTAACCACGGTCAGCGTTTTTCTGACCGTGGGCTTTTCTCATGCGCGATACGCAATGGCAATTGCACGTAATCAATCTCGATGGGACACGCCGCTAGCGTTGCCTTGTCCAAAGCAAAATTGTTGTAACTCGACCAACACAAGTCTTCATTTGTCAGTTTTCAGTTATCCGTAACAACGGGTGGCAAGGCGAAAGCTGAGAGCTAACCCCGATTCGCGAGCCCCGAATTCCCAATCGCGAACTCCGAATCCCGATTCCCCAGCCCTTTCTTCACGGGATTTAGGTGCATGTACTCCAGACGCTCATGGAATTCCTTCTCGTCGCGCCCCAAGCGATGCTGATGTTGCCACAACGGTCCCCGGCTGCCTCGCCGGGCGTGTTGTAGGGGCGGTTCGCGAACCACCCTTACGAAAATGCGCGCGATTGCTGACGACGGCGCTTCGCGAAGCGCCCCTGCTTACCGCTCGACTTGTGCTCGCCCGCTGGCTGCCCTTTGTACCCACTGCCGAATGACCCGCGCGTCAGGCGCGCGCGATGACTCTGCGCACCGGTTGCCGCACGTTGTTCGATAGCGTAACCAATTGGCGTGATATGGCTATAGGCAGCTTGACGGGCACGAAGTACTCAGCCGGGTAGAGATAATCTTCTCCCGATTCGTCGATGACCCGGACATACCCTTCTCGCGCCGCCGACCGGTCGCTCAGAACCTGGTAGACTTTCCGCTGTTCCAAATCCTCCGCGCCGTCGTTGCGGATACAAAGCACAAACCTCGATATTGAATTCTCATCTTTCATGATGGTCAGTCCAAAAAGTGTTTAATCTTCCACCCGGTGCGGCCAACGCCGTGGGCCTCATACCAGTGAATCTCGGCCCGTCGAATCGAGCCAGCAGAGAGGCGAACTGTTGCCATACCCTTCTGTTTGCGCCAAAGCCGCCCACCGTAGCGTTTTCGCAAGAACTTGAGTCTTCGGATGCCGCGCCCTGTGGCGATCGTCTGGATATCAGAGATCTCACCGACAATCTCAAATAGCATCCTGCTCCATTCTACCGCCAGCAGGCCAGATCTGTCCGCTTGCTGTGTTGGCTGACCTACCGCTTAAGACCGATCCCGGTCAGCATAAGACGAAACCAACGCCGCCGCAAGCGACCACGCTCGGCGCAGTCCCGACCGTGGGCTTTTCTCAGGCGCGATACCCCGATGGCAATCGCACGTAATCAATCTGGATGGGACACGCCGCCAGCGTTGCCTTGTCCAAAGCAAAATTGTTGTAACTCGACCAACACAAGTCTTCAGTTGTCAGTTTTCAGTTGTCAGTAACAACGGGTGGCAAGGCGAAAGCGACCGTAGCGCAGACCTCCGCCTTTGAGGTCTGCGGCTCTTACCTGGCAAGAAATACAAATCTCAACGACCGGGAACCACCCTCGGATTGGGGAGCTCTTCTTGGGGAACACCACCAACCAAGCCCCACCCTCGGATTCGAAACGGTGAACCAAAGTAAGAACCGCAGACCCCAAAACCGGGGGTCTGCGCTACGTTTCTTTGGTTTTATTTTGGGCTCCGCGCCCCCTGCTCTAACCTCTGGTATACTCGAAGAAGGTTCCGCAACATGAGTTCCCTAAATGAAGCCTTAATTCGCGAAATTGTCCGCCGCATTGTTGATACGGCGCAGCCGGAGAAGGTGATTCTGTTCGGCAGCCAAGCGCGGGGTGATGGTCGGCCGAGCAGCGATTTTGACGTGCTGGTGATCAAGCCGTCCGATGAGCCACGATACCGCTGCTCCATTCCTCTTTACGTGGCGCTGGCCGATTTGCCGGTGGAAGTGGAAGTGATGGTCTACATGCCGGAGGAGGTGGACGAGTGGAGTCAAGTTCCCCAGGCATTTGTAACCACGGCCGTGCGAGAGGGGACGACGATTTATGAAAGACGCGGCTGAGCTTTGCTAGTTGGCCCACCCAGCAGGTGGCCGAAGAAGCTCGGGCATCGGCACTGGCCGTTTCCCAGTTCGTTTTGGATCGCTTGCCCCCGGACGTCCGGAAAGCCGCAGAATAACGCCGCCCCGGTCTTCGCGTCACACGCTTGGAAAACAAGGCTCACTTCCCCAATCCAATCTGGCAGGCGTCCGCCATCATGTTTGGAGCCGCGGAGTGGTGCGCCTTGCGCACAACTCCGCGCGCCTGCTTTGTAGCTCCCCAAGGTCTGCCTCATCACAATGGGTTAGGAAGTTATGGCGAGGTGACGCCCAATCTTCCTAATCCATTTCTTCGTTTGCCCTGGTGTTTGCCCGGCATTTTCATAGGGAGATTGGGGGAGGTGATGGGCGGCCCACCTCACACCAATGAAACTGCTCACTCATGCGGACAGGCGATTGCCTTTCCTGCTTCCAACACTTAAAAAGGTGGACCATTCGGAGTCGTCAGCTCCCGTGACGGCGTTAACGGAATTAGAAGGGCTATCCCCTATGCGTGATGCAAAACGATTTGAGATTCGATGTCCGGTCACCGTGCAAGTTTCGAATGGACCGAACCACAAGGTGAAAGTGCAAGGAGTGCTCTACGACATTGGAGTTGACGGGGCGCGAGTGGCGTTGCAGCAACCCGTGCCGCCCGGCACAAAGATTACTCTGTTTGCCCACTTCCGGGCCCCGGAGGAGCAAGTTACGACGATTCGCTTTGAAGGAATCGTTCAGCGCCTCCAGGAGGAGCCACGATTCCAAATTGCCGTGGACTTCCAAGGGACGGGCCGGTTCCTGCAAAAGCAGATTATTGATCTCCACGCGATGAAGGCTGTCGGCGCCGATGATGCAAGCTGAAGGAGAGTTAGGTAGTGGATCAATTTGATGTTGTCGCGGCGAGTTTACCTCGCCAAATGGCGGCGTAAAGCCGCCTCTACGTCAAATTGACCCACTACCGAGAGTTAAGAGGCAGACAAGAATCAACTGTCGGCGGGGATGGGTTGGGCTGCCGGGCTGCAAGACGGTCGGCCATGTGCCCCTGAGAAGGCGGGGGCGTTGTAAGACGCGGCTCAGGGAAGGGAAAGGTCCTGGGAGTCAGAGGGCGGAGCTGTATGTTGACCGGCGACACCAAACCACTTGAGGATTACCGGCCATGGAGCGCAGGCTGGCTTGCCATCCACACCCGACACCAGCATGAGAATCTGGCGGCGCGTTCTCTGACCTACAAGGGATTCGAGGTATTCCTGCCTCAATACACCTCGGTTCGCCAGTGGAGTGATCGAACCAAGGAACTTTCCGCACCCCTGTTTCCCTGCTACGTCTTCTTGCGAGGGGGACTTGAACAGCAGATCAGAATCCTGACCACGCCCGGCGTCCTGGGTTTGGTGGGATTCGCCGGCGTGCCCGCGATCATTCCCGACGTGGAGATCGAGGCCGTGCGCCGAACCATTGCGCGCCGCATGGACGTTGAACCCTATCCGTTCCTGAAGTGCGGAGATTGGGTTCGAGTCAAGGGTGGTCCGCTGGAAGGCATCGAGGGGATCCTGGTGCGCAACAAGAAGCAATTCCGACTGGTGCTGTCTGTCCAACTCCTCCAGAAGTCCGCGGCCGTAGAAGTGGACGCGTGGATGGTAGAGCGCGCCCCCCGGCGCGAACGGCTCCTGTCCGCGAGTTCCTTCGCTCTCACCACCTGCCCTTGCGCTTGAGCGAGGCGGGGTTCTGCCTCCTGAGATTCTGGCGTGGACGGCAAGCAGACGGAGAAAAAATGTGGCTCAACAAACAAGGAAGCGTGATCTCAACCTAAGCAAGCAAAAGTGCTTTTCTCTGTGCTCTCTGTGCGCTCTGTGGTGAATCTTTTCTTCTCGTAATTCGAAATGATCAGGAGACCCGAAATGATAGTGTCGGCTGGGATGACGCGAAGCCCCCTGAGAAGGCTCAAGGGAGGCAGGCTTGTGGCCGCCTTTGCACTTGTCTTGGCCTGCTGTCCGCTCCTGCCCGCGCAGACCCATGCGGGCACCGGCCATCCATCAGAAGTGGTATCGGGAATAACCCCGTCGGCGGCTCCACCCCTGGCACTCCCTGACTGCATCATTAGTCCGGACGATACCCTGACCATCTACGTCTACGATGCTCCTGATGTTTCCGGAGAGTACCGTGTCAGTCCCACCGGCCAAATCGAGATCCCTCTGCTCTCAGCTCCGATCGGAGCCGCAGGACAGACACCTGCTCAGCTTTCTGAGCTGATCAGCGAGAGATACCGCAAATCAGAAATCTACAGCCATCCACGCGTGACCGTAGCCATCAAGGAATCTCGCGTCCATGCCATCACCATAGCCGGGGCAGTGAAGAAACCCCAAATCTATCCCGTATTTGGAAAGACGACGTTATTGGACCTCTTGTCACAGGCAGAAGGACTTGCGGATGACGCGGGCAGTTTGGCAATTGTAACCCGAGGGGTGATCGCCATGCAGATCATCAAGTCACCCGAAGCCTGTGGGGCCGCAAGCAAGCCGGCCTCTTGCGATAGCACCTTTAGTGTAGACCTCAGCCGTCTGACGGAGACGGGCGACCCGCTTCTCAACGTCGACCTGTACCCTGGCGACAGAGTCACCGTTCAACGCGCCGGGATCATTTATGTGGTGGGCGCTGTGAATCGGCCGGGAGGGTTCCCCTTGAAGACCGGTCAGGAGAACATGACGGTTATTCAAGCGCTGGCGTTGGCCGAGGATCTGAAGCCAACCGCAGCCGAAAAGAAAGCCATGATCATTCGGAAAAATCCGGCGGCAACGGACGGACGCGAAGAAATTGCGGTAAACCTGACGAAGGTGCTGGCAGGCCACGAGCATGATACCCAACTCCAGGCCAATGACATTCTTTTTGTTCCCGATAGTGCCGGGAAAAGAGCCTTGCGCCGGGGCGCCGAGGCCGCCGTCACCGCTGCCACCTGGGGAATCATCTATCACTACTGAGAATGCGTAATGCCCATCCGACTCTCGTCGACAATCCTCAATTATTGGGGTGAAGGACATGCCTGATCATCAAGCTCTGTCGCCGCGCGGGCCAAGGTTGCCAGAAGCGGCACACGCCCCCGCCGGCCAAGTCTTCGATATCGAGGCGCAAGAGTTCGACAGCTTCAGCTATCTGCGAATTTATTGGAACATCATCAACAAGCGTCGCTGGACCATCATCAGCGCCGCCTTCATTGTGACCCTGCTGGTCGCGATCGCCTCTTTTAAGATGACGCCGATCTATGAAGCCACGGTACACGTGGACATCGAGGCCGACACGCTGCAGATTCAATCCCTGAACGACTTCTTTCGTCAGATCCCGTCCGACGAGGCATTCATTGGGACGCAAATCCAGGTTCTCGAGGGCGTTAGCCTGGCAGAGCGCACCATCGAGCAAGTCGGACTGCTGAAAGACCCGAAGTGGGTCGCCGCCATCCAGCAGAGCAGCAGCCTGTTTTCATCTCAGCTCCCTACCTCGGTGGACGGCCTTATCGGGCCATTCAGGCACTGTCTGCACGTCCAGAAAGTGCGCGACAGCCACGTGGTAAATGTCAGTTTCGAGAGCGCGGACCCCAATCTCTCCGCCCAAGTTGCAAATTCCCTCGCGGACAACTACATCGAATCCAACTTTCGGCAGAAGTACGATGCCACCCGGCAGGCGTCGGGGTGGATGGAACAGCAGCTCGATGAATTGAAGGCGAAAGTCGAGAAGTCCCAGCAGACACTGGTCGATTACGAGCGACAAAACGCAATTGTCAATATCAGTGACAAAGAAAGCGTGGTCGAGCAGAGAATGGCTGATCTGAGTCGAGACCTGACGAACGCCCAAAGCGATCGGCTGCAAAAGGAGTCGGTCTATGAACTCGTGCGCTCGGACGAATCGCAAGTTGCCTTCGTGGCGCAAAACGACCTCTTGCAGCATCTGGAAGAAAAGTATGCTGACCTGAAGTCGCAATACGTTGATACCCTGGAGCAATCGGGCCCGAAACACCCCAAGGCTGAGCGGCTACAGAGTCAGGTGGATGAGATCCAATCGCTGATCGACAAAGAGCGAAAACGGATCGTGGAGAGGATGCGGAATGACTACCTGGCCGCCTTAGGGCGGGAAAGGCTGCTGGCGACCGCCGTCGCCAAAGAAAAGGTCGCGGTAGGGGCACTCAACCAACTCCTGATCCAACACAATCTCTTGAAGCGTGAGTCGGAAACCAATCAACAGCTTTATGACAACCTGCTGCAGCGGCTCAAGGATGCGACGGTTTCGGCGGGTCTGCGCGCCACGAATATCCATGTGATTGACCCGGCAAAACCTCCCAGGTTGCCGGTTCGTCCTCAAAAGCTTCTTAATATCCTCATCGGCCTGATGGTTGGACTCGTTCTCGGCCTGGCGCTCGCCTTTGTAAAAGAAGCTGTGGACACTTCAATCAAGAGCGTCGATGAGGCGGAGAGATTGGCGAACGCTCCGGCATTGGCGGTTGTCCCACTCGCCCGTGATACGCATCGCCGATCAACTCCATCACTTCCGGGAGACAACGGCAAGCCGGCCGCAACGCAGGCATTAGCGCTTTTGAGTCAACCCTCTTCCGCCGTGGCAGAATCCTTCCGAACTCTCCTGACCTCGGTGGTACTTTCGACGGCCCCGCAGCCGCCCCAGGTGTTATTGATGACCAGCTCTACGGTGGGTGAGGGGAAGACGATCACATCTCTCAACCTGGCGATAGCACTCGCTCAGAGAGGAGAGCCAACCCTGCTCATCGATGCGGACCTTCGCCATCCCAGTATCGGTAAGTCACTCAATCTGGTTAATGGAACAGGTCTCGCAAGCTTCCTAACCGGGGCGCACGGCATCGAGACGGCGCTGCGAGAGTTTCCTCCCGTGCCCACTCTTTGGGCACTCCCCGCCGGTCCCACGCCCCCCAATCCGGCGCAACTGCTTTCCTCCTCAGCCATGGAATCAATGCTCCGAGAATTACGCAAGCGGTTCAAGTTCGTGGTGATTGATTCCCCTCCCGTGCTTCCGGTCACGGATGCGATGATCCTCTCGACCTTAGTGGACGGAGTGGTTTTTGTCGTAGAAAGTGGAGCCACCGTCCGAGGAGCGGTGACGCGGGCCCGCAAGATTCTGCAAAATGTCGGAGCAAACATCCTGGGCATCGTCTTCAATAAGGTGGACATGCGCCATGACGGCTATTACGGCGATTGTGGTCATTACTACTACCACTCGGGTGACAAAGAACGAACGGCGGATTCAGAAATGGCCAGCTCACTCCGGCTCGAAAAACTGTGATCATTGCTACACCCTAAATCCAAGCTTCTGTCAGGCAGTTCTGTGCTCGTGCGCCCTCTCTCTGTAAATTATGTTGAGTTCTCGCTGAAGTCTCGTCGGCGTTCAGGATGGTTTCTTTCCCTGGCGGCGCTGGTGACGCTCGTGGGGAGCGCAGAGGCAATAAAGATTGCGGTGGTCACGGCGCTGGGGAAATCGGCCGAGGTTTCTGATGTTCAGAAGGCACTTGCCTTGGATCCCGGCAACCCGGTCCTTCATAGCCGGCTCAGCCAGCTCGATGGTGATTCTCTGCAACCCTCGAATCTCGCCGAGGCCTTTCGCGAGGCACGGCGAGCCACGGCGCTCGATCCCAACAAGTCCGACTACTGGCTGACCCTCGCCTCCGCTTGTGAATCCGTCCCTGGCAACGCTTGCGCAGACCAAGCGCTTCAGCGCGCGCTCGTTCTTTCCCCCATGGTGCCGCGGGTTTGGTGGGTGGCTGGCAACCACTATTTGCGCACCGACCGGCCGGAGGCCGCTTTGCCCTGCTTCCACCGCCTGCTCGAGCTGAGCCCTGACTACGCGGCGCCAACCTTCGCTCTTACCCTGCGTGCTTACGGCAACCCGCAGATGATTCTCGAAAAGGTCGTGGGCGATGAGAAAGATCCCCGGCTGGGGCTGGCCTTTGCGGACTTCATGAGCGCGCATAACGAGTTTGACGCTGCGCATCAAGCTTGGACCCGGATAGCCGACGGGGGCGCGCAGTTCACCTTTGTGGCAGTACGGCCCTACCTCGAGCGCTTGTTGGGTCACGGGCGGTATCAAGAAGCTCGAGCCGTTTGGTTGCATCTTGAGCGGCGGGGCGTCATCGCCAAACCTGCGGATAGCGAACAGGGCAATTGGGTGTTCAACGGCGGCTTTGAACGACCGCCCTTGGGCGCGGGATTCGATTGGCGCGCACAGCCGTCGTCCTACGTTTCCGTGGATTTCGCCGACGCCTCACCTTACGAAGGGACGCATTGCCTTCGCGTCGATTTCCCGGTCGGCCAAAACGATGAATTCGAGCCGGTTTACCAGATCCTTCCGGTGGCTCCTAACCAGGCCTACACACTCGCGGCTTACGTCCGCAGCAAGGACATCACCTCCGACAGCGGGCCGCGCTTGCGCGTGACCGATCCGGACTGCCGGAGCTGCTTGGATGCCTGGACTGATACCACGCTGGGCACTACTCCCTGGCACAAGGTCACGCTGAGGTTCTCTGCCGGCCCGCAAACACCGGCGGTGCGGGTTTCCGTTTGGCGCCCGCGCAGCCGAGTTTTCCCCATGGATATTTCGGGGAGCTTCTGGCTCGATGCCGTTTCCGTCCGCGCGGATCGACCGTAACCTGCCGCAGTTCACAGCATGGCTTCGACGCTCACGATTGACACTACAATTCTTCCTCCCCGCCCGGCCATCGTTGAAAAGCTCGCGCCGCGGTGGCCGTCCTACGCGCTGATCCGCGCTTCACTGATTGCCACTTTGCTGGCGGCGCCACTGGCCTTTGGCGCCGTCCAGGAATGGGCCTGGGGAGCGATGGCGGTGGTGGCATTTCTTCTGCTCCTTTTCTGGTCGATTGCCGGCGTGCGGCAAGGTAGTCTGAAGATTCTCTGGTCGCCGCTCTATTTGCCCGCCGGGCTTTTCTTCCTGGTGGGGATGGTCCAATTCGCGGGTCACCTCACGATGGATCCCATCGCCACGCGGGAAGCGCTGCTGAAGCTCTCCACCGACCTCATTCTCTTCTTCCTGGCGGGACAGTTTTTCAGCGCACCGGACTCCATAAGCGCACGCCTCTCTAGAAGTGGGACAAGGTCCGACACGCCGCGCACTGACGGGGCGGGGGGCGACATTCTGTCCGCTTCGCCTCTGCGTTGGACGATCGTCGCGTACACATTTCTCCTGGCGCTGTTCGCCATCTTCCAGTTCTTCTCCAGCCAGGGGCTGATTTACTGGCGGGTGAAAAGCCCCGGTTGGACTTTTGGTCCCTACGTCAACCACAACCATTACGCCGGCCTGATGGAGATGTTGATTCCGCTCTCGGTGGCGAGCGTCTTGCCGACGCTTCGCAAGCATGCCTCGGCAGCGGTGCTTGGCTGCGTCATCCTGATCCCGATCGCGTCTCTGCTCCTCTCGGGTTCTCGCGGAGGTTTTATCGGTCTCCTCGTGGAGGTTCTGCTGGCGGCGGTGCTGGTTTTCTTGTGCGGGCCACGGCACGCGCGCAAGGTCACGGCTCTGGTGGGGGGGACTACGCTCCTTGCCGCTACGCTTCTGTTTTTCTGGATGGCGCCGCGCCACATTGCCGAGCGCCTGGTAGGAATTGGGAGCGGCACACATCCACCGGAAGTGGAATTGGGCGACCGGCTGGTGGCCGCCCGAGATTCTTTGGGGATTTTCCGCGATCATCCCTGGCTGGGCGCGGGACTGGGCAGTTTTGAGACGGCCTTCCCCCGCTACCAAAGCTTCCCCAGCGACTTCCGTTGGGACCACGCCCACAATGACTACGCGGAAGCTCTGGCGGAAACCGGCTTGGCAGGTGGAGCGGCGATCCTGAGCGCCCTCGGATTGTTCTTCTGGCTGGCGTTTCGAGGAGTCAGGAGTCAGGAGTCAGGAGTCAGGAGCCGGAAGAGCGCGGGGCACGGGGTACGGGACACGGGATACGGAGCCCCGGAATTTGGACCCGTAGTTCGTGTTTCGGGACTCGGGACTTCGGACTTTGGACTTCGGACCTCGGACGCGCTTTCCCCTGTCCCCTGTCCCCTGTCCCCTGTAACCTACTTCCGCCTCGCCGCCGCCCTGGGCTGTTGCGGCCTGCTCGTCCACAGCTTCGCGGACTTCAACCTTCACATCCCCGCCAACGCCGCGTGGTTTGCGGTCTGTGTTGCCATCGCTACATCTCCGACTGCGGGTGATTTCAGGTGACTTGGCTGGAAACTGAGCAAGAACGCGCTCGACTGACCGAGAGGGCCGCAGCGGTGTGGTTCCGGCTGCGTCACAGCCGCGTTGTTGACAATGCTGTGGCGCTCTACGTCGTACTTTTTGCTAACTATTTGCTGCCGTTGATCACGGTTCCCTATGTCGTGCGCGTCCTGACCCCGAGCGGGTACGGTCTCGGAGCCTTTGCCGTATCGTTTGCGGGCTTCTTCGGGACGGTGGCCGATTACGGCTTCAACCTGACCGCCACCCGAGCGGTCTCTGTCAACCGTGACAGTCGCCCCGAGGTCTCGCGGATTTCGACCCAGGTGATGTTCACCAAGGCCGTCATTCTCGCGCACTGTGCCGCCATGTTCTGGATTCTCACCTGGGCTGTTCCGAAGCTGCGCGGCAACAACCTCGTGATGTGGATGGGATTCCTCCAGGTGGCGATGCTCAGCTTCACTCCCTTCTGGCTCTATCAGGGCTTGGAGGAGCTCCGGTTTTCCTCCCGCGTCAATTTGGCGGCCCGAGTGGCTTACGTGCCCGCGCTTTTTCTCTTTGTCCGCCACCCGGCTGACACCTGGAAGTGGATGTTGCTGCAAGCCGTGGTGGCGGCCATCTCGGCGGGCATCCTGTGGATTAACGCTTGCCTGCGACTGGGCGTCGGCTGGGTCAGGCCACGCTGGGCCGACCTGCGAACCCAACTGCGCGAAGGATTCAGCCTGTTCGTCTCGCAGGCGGCGGTGAAGGCCTACACCTCGGGAAATACTTTTATTCTCGGCATGTTTACCAATATGGAGGTGGCGGGATATTACAGCGCGGCGGAAAGAGTCGTGCAGATGATTCTGGGATTGCTGGGGCCCGTCAGTCAGGCCGTCTATCCCCGCGCCGCGCAACTGGCCGCTTCCTCGCGCCAGGCGGCGCTGGAATTAACCCGCAAGATGATGGTCTTCATGGGGACCGCAGGCTTCGGTTTGAGCGCCGGAGTCCTGGTGGCGGCGCCATGGGCAGTGCCTGTTCTGTTGGGCGCAAGATTTCTGCCTTCCATTACTATTATGCAAATCCTCTCGCCCCTACCTTTCTTGATTGCCCTCAGCAATGTTCTGGGGATTCAGGTGATGGTCCCCTTCAAGCACGACGTGGCATTTACCGTAATTCTAGTGGCCGCCGGGTTGTTTAATCTGGGGATGAGCTCGCTCCTCGCCCCCCACTGGCTGGGTAATGGCATGGCGTTCTCGGTAACGTTTTCGGAATTGCTGGTAACGGCCAGCATGTTCTGGTACCTCGGCCGCCGCCGGCTGTCGCCACTCGTCGCGCTCCAGCCTGAGGCCGTAAATGTGTGATTTCCTCGTCATTGCGGGTTGGAGGAATTTCTAGCCGCCTAAGGAATAGTATGCCGACCCCAAACGTGCAAGAAGTACCAACCCGCGAGAGTGTCTGTGCGGTTGTTCCCACTTACAACTGCAAGGAGCCACTCGCGAATTGCCTAGATGTCGTGCGACGCCAGACCAGACCTGTCGATGAGATTATTGTTGTCGACAGCGCTTCGACCGATGGAACGAGAGAAATGATCGATGAGAGATTTTGGGGGAGCCTCACCTACATCCGGCTGACAGAGAATCTTGGGGGCGCCGGCGGGTTCGACCGGGGAATGAGACTTGCCCATGAGCGGGGACACGACTGGGTTTGGTGCTTAGACAGCGATGCCCTGCCAACCGAAGGGGCTCTTGAAAACCTCCTATGCGCCAACTTCCCCTCCGAGAGGCCGATCGTTGCCAAGACATGTCTGTTCCGGGACCCCCGAACAGGCCGAATAAGCCCAGGTGGAAGGTCCGATATCCGAAGAGGTGGCTCACGCGGTCGCTGGGATGGGAAAGTTCTCCCAATCAACTTCGCAACACTATGCTGCCTTTTAGTGAGAACTAGCGCCGCACAACAGGCGGGTTTTATCCGGACGGACCTGTTTATCTACTTCGACGAGGATTTCTTTTCATACGAGATCAGAAAGCTCGGGGAGATCATTCAGGTCGGTACGGTTATCGTTAACCATGGCGGCGCAGGAGGAAAAATCACCTCTCCGCGATACGGACGGGAACGCATGCTTGTGGAGGCATATTGGAGAATCTATTACAGATATAGAAACCAATTTCTGTTCGAAAAACATTGCCACGGTTTCTGGAGGGCCGCCGCCTGGCTCACCTATTCCGTCCTTCGGGCTCTTGCGGGCATCATCTTATTTGATGACCACAAGCTCTATCGGATTGGCCTAATGACAAGAGCTTACTTCGATGGGTTGCTGGGCAGAAGTGGCAAACGTGTTGACCCTCGTGACTTCCAGTTTAGACACAGTTCCCGGCCGCCAACCCATGGCGCATGTGAGGATATCATAGAGGAGCCTGGAAACGACTGAAGGAATTGCTCCGATGGTGAGCATCATCATTACGACGCGAAACCGGCTGCCGGTATTGCCCATAGCCTTAAATAGCGTCTATGCACAGGACTATCCCTACCGGGAGATCCTCGTTCTCGATGACGCTTCCCAGGATGGCACCTCGGATTATGTTCGTTCCCATCACCCTGATATCCGATTGTTTCGGTTTGATCAACACCGTGGGCTTATTGCTGCCCGGAACCACCTCATGAGCGAGGCGAATGGGAAATACATCATCAGTCTTGATGACGATGCCTTCTTCCACAGCGCAAATACCATATCGAGAGTCGTCGCCCGAATGGAAGCAGAACCTGAAGTGGCAGTGGTCTCTTTTTGTGTGGTTGACCGGGAACAAGGCGCGGAGCTGGCACCGGAGCCGGAGCACTACACCAACGTTTTTCAGGGTGGCGCCCACTGCATCCGTGCGGCTGTCCTTCGTGAGACGGGGTTTTACCGGGAGATATCCTTGCGACAAGCAGAAGAAGCCGACCTGGGCCTTCGCATCCTTGACAAAGGCCATCGCTTCGTTTATTTCCCGAAGGCCACAATTGTGCACGATCCTCATCGAGCCAATGCCCGGGACTCAGGGGATACAATAGCTCTGACAGCTAGGAATCGATTGCTTCATGCTTGGCTCAACGAACCTTTTCCCTGGTGGATCGTCAGCAGCGCGAACGCGCTCCTGACGTACCCGGCCAAGGCCGCTTGGAAAGGGAATCTTCGGAGTGTGTTGCGGGGATTCTGCGGCGCCTTCAAGGAGTTCCCGCGTTTGAAATGTACCCGTCGGCCTGTCTCCTCACGTGCTATGCGAATTTACCTCGCGCTAAGCCGAGGGGAGATTAGAGATGTCCCGGCGATACGGTCTCTTTACCTTGCCCCACCTGGCATTTTTGAAATTCTACTTCGCCGATGAGGCGATCATATGGGCGTTACCTCGCCCCGAGTCAAATGCAGCTACGCACAGAACCAAGTTAGGTTTCCTTTAATGATTGACACGGTTTGGATAAACGCCTGGATCATTTCGTCGGTCCTGTCAACCGGAGTGTTAGCTCTCGCGCGGCGGTCCGGGTTGACCAGGGGCGAGAGCGTATTGCTTGGCTTTGCGAGCTTTCCTGCCCCAGTTACATACGTTCTCGGCGGGCAGAATAGCTTAGTCTACCCCATAGATTTTGCGATCCCCATCGCAATACTCCTTGCTTTGAGCACATTTCACAGGGTAACAGTCCGTGTCAAAGCGGCGGCAGCTCTGATTGTTGTGAGTGCCGGCGTGATACCGCTCTTGATCGCAATGTCCATTTCGGGTGACAGGATGGATATCTTATACAACGCTGTGAATACCTATCGCCTGGTGGGTGCCATGGCGTTGCTGGTTCATCTCAGTGCGGTGCATCGTACCCGGAACATCGACGGTTCTTGGTGGCGGTTAACGTTTTCGTGGATCGCGGTCGTGCTGGTTGCGGCGATGGTTCTCCAGGGCTATGCTGGCATCAATACCGATGTATTGGGCAGCTTCCCACGCAATAACATCGCTGAAATCCCCGACGCCGCGTCCGTGCGGTTTCTAGTTCTAGGCTTGTTTCGTGGGTCGCTTGGAATTCTGGGCCTGCTGGGTATATGCGCTTTCCTTGCGGGTGAAGCTGAACGTAGCGGCAGGTGGTTCTTTTCTCTCGCTGGTGCGTTTTGTGGGTTTGCAGTCATCGTGCTGACCGGATCCAAAACGTCCCTGGTTGCTGCCGTGCTCGTAGTAGCTTCGCGCCTATCCATCTGGCGACGTTTCTGGTCAGTAGCCAATGCGGGATCCATCATTTTCATCCTGGTTTCGGTCTTCCTGCTGGTTGGCCGGGGTAACACGTTGGAATACATTCCTGAAGGGCTCACGAAATTTGTCAGCTCGTTTGGGTCCGAGAGGGACACATTAGACGTCCGCATGGACGTTTGGGGTGCCTGCATACACGATGTCGGGGTGAATCCGACCATTGCGGTGGGCTTTCCACTCCGGGACACGATTCCAATGCCGGGAACTAACGCCGAAAAATTCAATTTGAGCCCCTACAGCCCCTTGACGTACCAAAACGAATACCTGAGTGTCTTTATGCTGGGGGGATTATGGAGTGCGATAGCGTATCTAGCTGGGCTGTGCCTTCTTGGAAAGAGCTTGTTCCGCAGTAATTCCCTGTCCATAGGGAAGACATTTCCTGTTCTTGTATTTGCCGGAGGCCTGATTGAAGCAGCAACAATTGCGCACTTACAGCCCGGCATGGCCTGCGTTTGCCCTGTGTTCCTGTTCGCCGCTATTTATGGCGTGGCCGCCCGGCCCCGTCCTCTGGCAATCTGTAGAGGTCAATCCCGCTGTGACTAACAACACCAAAGATGGGGAGCTATTGCGAATGCAGAACAAGTCTCACATGCACCCTTGTGCTCGTTACGCTGATCTGGTGCGGGGCCAAGAGTACTTCACATGGCAGGCGGCCGCTGGAAAGAAGGGGGCAGTCTATAACTTAAGGTTTTTTGCTCCCTTCATCCTTCAAGATCAGGACGTGCTTGAGTTTGGTTGTGGAGGGGGCTACCTCCTTGCGGCCCTGCATTGCCGAGAAAAAGTCGGCGTCGAAATAAACCCGGTTGCCCGCGCTGAAGCCACAAAGAATGGCATCGAGACTCTCTCAACACTGCAGGAGCTTGCTGGAAGGACGTTTGACACGGTAATTTCCAGCCATTGCCTCGAGCATGTTGCCAATCCATATGAGAGCCTCTGTATGCTTCGACAACTCCTCAGGAAAGATGGCAAGCTAATCTTGCTGTTGCCGGTCGATGACTGGAGGAGCGAGCCCTGGATTGGCCCGGACAATAACGCGCATCTTTATGCTTGGACTCCACGGCTGCTTGGTAATCTATTAGTCGCATCGGGCTTCCAACCTGTCTCGATAAAAGCTATTAACCACGCGTGGCCGCCGAGGTTTGATGCGCGAATCTGGAATTTCAGCCGGACCATGTTCGATGTTCTTGCCTACGTTTTTTCCATCGCTTTACGACGGCGTCAGCTATGGGCTGTTGCTCGGGCGGGAACCTTTGCTATACATTAGGCTAGCCGGACCACCGTCATGGTCCGCGCCGCATTGATTTGCTGATGTTTAGGTTCAAAGACCCCCAGGGTGGTTAGTGCCCGAATGCGCAACATCGCGCTCCTGACCAACATTCCAGCTCCATACCGGATACCCGCTTGGAATTGTTTGTCGCAGCTTGCGGGGAGGCGGCTAACGGTGTGGTTCATCACCGCTTCCGAATCTCGGAGGAGCTGGGTAGTGCCCGCCGATAAGATGAATTTTCCCTGGCAGTTTCTCGCCGACGGCTCGAACTCAAACCACCTGCTGGTCGAGACAAAAGCCGCTGGCGCAATGCTAGCGCAGCTCATCCGCTCCCGGCCGCAGGCGGTGATTTGTGGGGGATACGACACGCTGGCCGCGTGGGTTTGCTTCTTGTGGTCAAAGATTTTCCGCCGCCGATTCATTCTTTGGCTGGAGAGCACCGCGCGTGACCAGCGCCAACCGGGCAGGGTCAAGACCTGGCTCAAGGGGCTTTTTGTGAGCAAGGCGGATGGAATTGCCGCGGCAGGGAAGGCTACGGTCGATTACGTCAAGGCGCTGGGGGCGCGCGAAGAGCAAATCTTTCTGGCACCGATGAGCACCGACAACGAATTCTTCGCTCGCGAAGCCGGCAAAGTTCACCGGGAAGCGGAAAAGCAAAAATTGGGATATCCGCGCCGTTTGATACTTTATTCCGGCCGTCTCGATCAAAAGAAAGGTGTATTCACGTTGCTTGAGGCGTTCGCAACGATTGCCAAGGAATTGCCCGATGTGGGACTGCTTATTGCCGGGCATGGTCCGGAGCGGAAAAACATGGAGGACTTTTGCCGTGCCGCGAACCTGAGGCAGGTTTATTTCCTCGGCGCCCGGCAATACCACCAGATGCCGTCCTCTTATGCGCTGGCGGATGTCCTGGTCCTCCCCACCTTTAGCGATCCTTGGGGTATGGTGGTCAATGAAGCCTTTGCCTGTGGCGTCCCAGTGGTCGTTTCTAATGTCGCCGGCGCCTGTGACGACCTGATCATTGAGGGGGAAACAGGTTTCGCGGTCCATGCCGGTGACCCGGTCGAACTAGCCGATAGAATCCTTCAAATCTTGCGGGACCCTGCCCTGCGTGCGCGAATGAGCGGCAATTGCCGCTCCCTCATTCAGAGATACTCCCCCGAAGCGTGCGCCCAAGGCTTGCTGGAAGCAGCACAAGGAGTGCGTTCTTGAAGTTCGTCATCGAAGCCGCAGGTTTGACGGTGGCGGGTGGCAAGGAGCTCGCCCTTGACCTCATGTCGAGGCTGGCCGGCCACGCGGAGCACCAATTCACCTTCCTCGTGCCGGATTTGGGCCCCTACAAGGCCATTTCCGGCAGCAATATCCGCGTGATCGTTTGCAGGAAAGACTCCGGCCTCTTGCACCGGGCCCGCCTGCTGAATTATGAAGTGCCCAGAATCTGCCGCGACGAATCGGCGGACGCTCTCCTTTGCTTGGGAAACTTTGTCCCCTGGAAGCGGGTGTGCCCGACCGTGGTGCTCCTCCAGAATGCCTGGATGGTTTATCGCGATCCAGTGGCCGAGTCGCGCCGGACACTCCGGGAAAACTTGATCATGGCCTACGGCAGGCACGCGTATCGCTATCTTCCTCGCGACATCACGATTATTACCCAAACGTCGGTCATGAAAGACCGTCTGTGTGTACGTTACGGCATCGATCCCGGGCGCGTGGCGATTATCCCCAATACGTTTTCGCTTGCCAAGCCGGCAGGAAACGGGGAGCGCACGCTTTCCAATGGGAACGAGGGCGCAAGGCCCTTTACATTTCTCTGCCTCGCCCACTGCTACGCGCACAAGAATATCGATATCCTGGTGGACGCCACCGGGGAATTGCCCAAGTATACCGACAAGTCCGCAAAGTGCGTTATCACCGTGGCTCCCGAGCAACATCCCGGCGCCCAGCGGCTGCTGAAGCGATTGGGTCAAGCCGAGGTGGCGGGGAAGATCGAGAATATTGGTCCCGTCCCGAGCGAGATGCTGCCCAAGGTCTACCAAATCGCCGACGCCTTGATCTTTCCCACGTTGCTGGAATCCTTCTCGCGGACCTACCTCGAAGCCTTGTATTTCGGATTGCCCATCCTCACCAGCGACCGGGACTTTGCCCACAATCTTTGCCAGAATGCCGCGATCTACTTTGACCCTCTGGATGCCGCGAGCGTCGCCCGGGCGATGGCGAGGGTGATGGACGATGCCGGCCTGCGCCAACGCCTCGTCGCGAATGGCCGGCGCATCCTGGCACAGGCTCCCACCTGGGACGAGATTGCCGCGCGCTTCGTCGAGGTGCTGGAATGCACGGCCCGGGGAAAAGACGGGCAGTCGGCAATCGGCAGTGGGCAGGTGGGAAAGCACTTTGGGCAGTGGGCAGTGGGCAGTGGGCAGGTGGGAAAGGACTGTGGGCAGTCGGGAGAAGCCCAATGGCAGATCGCCTCGGCGCGACCCCGAACCGGGCCGACCTCGAACCACCGCCTACTGCCGACTGCCGACTGCCCACTGCCTTCTGGTCACTGCCTACTGCCCACTGCCGACTGCCTTCCGCTTTCTGGCCACTGCCCACTGCCGACTGCCCACTGCCTTCCGCCTTCTGGTCACTGCCTACTGCCCACTGCCGACTGCCTTCCGCTTTCTCGCGACGTTCGGACACTGTTCAACCAGAAGGCGCGCTCGTGGCGGAGTAAGTACGGTCCGAGCGGGAAGCTGAACTCCCGGGTGGAACAATTCGCGCTGCGGCTCGCCGAGCTGTGTCTTCCTCCCAGTCACATCCTTGACCTGGG